>Ga0315314_1001956_pt1 | contig 17453 bp, 18 predicted proteins | sample TDP9_MG_FD_203631 | JGI IMG/M metagenome (GOLD analysis project Ga0315314, IMG submission 203631) | Freshwater sediment microbial communities from Lake Towuti, South Sulawesi, Indonesia - TDP9 | ecosystem: Environmental > Aquatic > Freshwater > Lake > Sediment | place: Indonesia: South Sulawesi...
GTTCAACATATGTAAATAGAACCAGCATCGGACCGCAACTCGATTCATCTCTCAGGTTGCTCGGCGATTATTATGACATTGAGACAACAGCTTACTATTATGGCAAAATACAAGTTAGAATAGTCTATAACGGTTCAATGCCAGAAGAGGAAGAAGACACCTTACGATTACGACAGTGGGATGAAGCTTCAAACGAATGGATTGACATAACCACCCGCATTGACATGCAAAGCAACGTAATCTATGGCGAAACACCACACCTCTCAATGTTCGGAATAACAGCTCTGCGTTACTATAATCGAACATACGAATTTCCAGTAAATGCGAATGCAACAACATTCAATGTTTCCGTGAAGACTAACGCGGACGTGTCAAACTTCACATTTGACGAAAATTCCAAGACGATATCATACACTGTGGAAGGAGAAGAAAGCACAAAGGGATTCTGTAACGTAACAGTCCCAAAAGACCTTATGTGGTGCGATAACCAAGACGAATGGACAGTTAAAATCAACGGTACAATAACGCAACGTTTTATTCTTGAAGACGAAGAACACACATACATCTACTTCGAGTATTCCTACAGCACAAAAACCATCCAAATCCAAAGCACACACGCCGCGCCAGAGTTCCCATCAATAATGGTCATACCACTTTTACTCATAGCGACATTGCTGACAATGATGGTCAACAAGAAAAGACGTTCAAAAACGTAGTCCCCCAGTGTGCATAGTGCTATGCAAAAACGATACTAGACTAGGGAGAGCATGTCTGTTCCCAGAAAGTGCTTAATCTATTTGAAGCCTAATAGAAAGGTCTAGTCTACTGCTGCGTGTGTTCCCACAGAGACCAGAAGCTCACCGTACATAGTGCTATGCAGAAAACTACCTATACTAGGGAGAGGCGTGTGTGTTCTCTCAGAGTCCCGAGGTCTAAAGTGACAAGAAAGGTCAGAACATATTTGGATCATACAGGGAAGAGGATCTAGAGAAGCGCCGAGCACAGCCACAACAGAATCCGCATTCATCACATAACTTGTCGCATGGTTCGCTAAAAGCCTATCACAAGCGTCTCCGTCGTCAACACACCATTAACGCCCCTAATCGAATCCGTCACAAGATTCCCCAACTCTTCCAACGTCTTCGTCTCCACCCTCACAACATAATCCCACCTGCCAAAAACACCAAAAACCTCCTTCACACCCCTAACCCGGCCAAGCTCCTCCTTAATCGTCTTCATAAGATTCAAAGTCTCACTCGAACCAGCACGAACAAGAACCAAAGCCTCAACCAACCAAAACACCCACAAAACGCATAAACACTCCACACATAAAACACTTACTACCCAAATTTCTCCTCACTTTCTTCACGCTTTAAGAGAACACCATATTCACAGCAAGTGTTAAATCCGCATCTAAGCAAAAAGGAAACATAAACAACAAACGGAAAAGTGAAAAAGAATGGCATCAAAGAAACTGTTAGGCATGCTCAACGACGCAATCGCCCGAGAAATCCAAGTATCAATACAATACATGTGGCAACACGTCCAATGGATCGGCATAAAAGGCTTCACAGTACAAGGAGAACTCAAAAACATCGCAATAACAGAAATGAAACACGCCGAAAAAATCGCCGAACGCCTCTTCTACCTCGGCGAAATCCCAACCACCAAACCAAACCCAATCAACGTGGGCAAAACTTTGAAGGAAATGATTAAACAGGACATAAAAGACGAACTAAACGCCATCACGCTCTACAAACAAATAATCGACGTGGCGCAGAAGGAAGGCGACGTAACCACGGCTTTCATTTTCAAAGAAATCCTCGAAGATGAAGAAGAACACCACGACACCTTCACCACGCTGTACGAAGAAATATAAAACCACAAAAAACCCACACCCCTTTTTCTCTCAACACCGCAACTATTTCTTCAAACAAGATGAAACCCGATGCAAAAACTACTCGACTGCATAGAAAAACTCAAAAAAAGCCACATCAAAAAAACCATAGAAACCCGCATAACAGAATTCCAAGAAAACCGCAAAAAACCCATCGACCACATCTTCACGGAACTCTGCTTCTGCATTCTCACAGCCAGCTACAATGCCGAAAGAGCCATAAGAATCCAAAACCAAATCGGCGAAAAATTCCTAACTCTAACAGAGGCTCAACTGGCAAAAAAACTGAAAACCCTCGGCTATCGATTCCCGAACACCCGCGCAAAATACATAGTAGAAGCAAGAAAACACAAGAAAACACTGAAAAACATAATCGAATCCGCCGCCGACCCGAACCAAACACGAGAATGGCTAACAAAAAACGTCAAAGGCATAGGCTACAAAGAGGCCAGCCATTTCCTCAGAAACATCGGATACACCGACCTCGCAATCTTGGACTTCCACATCATCAACATCCTAACCCGCTGCAAGATAATCGAGAAACCAAAAACACTCAACAAAAAAACCTACCTCGAAATCGAAGCTGCGCTTAAGAGAATCGCAAAAAAAGCCAACCTAACCATGGCAGAATTGGATTTGTACTTATGGTGTATGGAAACAGGAAAGGTGCTAAAGTAAAAGGCATAAAAAACTGGTTAATCCTTCCAGTCTAAAAGCCGTCTTTCACCCTCAATCTTCTTAATATCCGTAATGTCTTGCGTAACTTCCATCGTTCCCAAGTATCTTCTATTCTTGTCCCTCACCGCAAAGTATCGAATGTGAATCAGCCGCCCCTCCTTCTGAATCCAAAACTCCGCAACATCCTTCTTACCCGACTTGAAGGATTCCACAATTTTATTCACGATGTGAATGCTCCTCTGTGGATGACACAACTGCACCTTCCTTCCAATCACCACCTTCGTGCGAACAAAGATTCTTTTTCCGCCTTCGCTGTAGTACCTAACTTGATCGTTCGCGTCCACAAACGTAATGTCAACAGGCAACGCGTTCAAAATGGCTTCCAACTCCTCCTTCAAAAGAACCCCTGTTTCAAACTGCAACACGCCTTCAGCCTTTGCCCTTTCAACCTCTTTAGCCTGCACTAAAGCTGTTGCTGTCGAAGGTGTGAAGCAGCAGTAGCCGATTTCGTTGAATTCTTTTTTGGCTTCTTCCCATTCCTCGCTCGTAACCACCTGCATTGCCGCGGGGAATAGTATGTTGTTTTCTTTGAAAAAGTGGCTTGACAGAAATTCGCCCAAAGTCTTCGCGGTTTCACTCAATTGTCCCTTCAAGTCCTGAAAACTTATCGTGTCTCGTTTTTCGACTAAACTGCGAAGCTGTTTCTTCACTCCTCTAATCTTGTCGTGCTCCATCCACATAATCGCGGGAGGCTCGGTGATTCCATGCTTCTCTAACAACGGGAAAAGAACGTTTTCTTCTCGCAAGTAATGCTTCTCTGAATCTGTGAAATCGTGGGAAATGTGTTCCAGATGTGGCAAATCTTCGCTCACAGAACCTGCGTTTTTTGCGTCGTAAACTTTTTCGGCTATTGTGTTGAGTTTTTCAGCGAGTTGCAGCATGATTTTGTGTTCTTCCATGAGGATGCCAACCGGATGCTTAAGAGGCACCTGCAGTTTTCTTTTTTCCAGTTGCTCGCTGAAAACGGCGAGATGAACATCGCACAACCTTCGAACTTCTTCTCTCGGCATACCTTCCCTAACAAGTTCTTGCTCAATTTTGGCAATGTCTTCTTGGCTCGTGCCCTCCAAAACGTGCTTGAATTTTTCTTTTACTTCTTCTGGCGATGCTCCAGCATGTAGACGCTTAATCACTTCTTTAATTATCTTCTTTCTCTGCTCGGCGATTTCGCTCATTTTTCCGTTCACCCATTTTTCGCAGTCATTTTATTCGTAATCGACGTATTAAAATGATAGGGTTTTTTGGCTTTCCTCTACCCAGCGGGCGAGGTTCATCATTGTTCCAACACGTACTTCTTCTATGAGATCTTTTTCTGTTAGTCCTCTAGCGTTTATACATGTGCCACAAACAATCACGTCCACACCCAATTCTACCAGTTCCTTCAACATTTTTTCCAAGTTATAATAGCCTTCAGGAGTTTTCTGTCCCCTTTTAGCAGCGTTCACACCGTCGCCTAGCAGGAAAATGTTTACCTTCATCTTGACCGTCGAAGAAACCAATGCTTTCGCTAATCTTAGAGCGTTCCAAACTTTCTCGTCTCCGTATGGGGTGCTGTTGAGAACCATCGTTAGTGTTTCCATTACTGTGCCTCTTTAATTTTTCTTGCGAGAGTTTTGCCCAATTCGACTATTTGTTTGACATTTTCCTCTGTTGGTGGCCCATTTATCTCCAATGCACCGACAACTTCGATTTTTGACGAGCCCAAGATTTCTTGTATTTGTTTCACAGTGCCTCCGCCCCAGCCGTACGAACTCAAAACAGCACCAAACTTTGCTGGCGGTCGAAGAACCTTTACCAAATGGGCGGCGTATACGGCTAAGGGATGTGCTGCGCCTAATACTGTTGGTGCGCCTAGGATTATGGCTTTTGAATCCACAAGGTCTCCCGCCAACTCTGAAACGTCCACAGAAACCAAATCATGTAGAACAATTTCAACGCCTTCGGATGACAATGTTTCCGCGATTGGCTGAATCATCTTTTTCGTGCTGTTCCACATGGTGACATAAACTATCGTTGCCTTCTGCTTGGTTTCGCCAGCGACCCATCTCTTGTAGGCGTCGAGAATGCGGCTCGGGTTCTTGTAAATCGGTCCGTGGCTTGGTGCTATTATTTCTATCGGTAAGTCTCTTATTTTTTCCATTGCTCTTTGACCCATGTTCGAGTAGGGCATCATGATTTCGCCGTAATACTTCTGTGCATAAACCAGTAAATCCTCCAAGTCCTCATCATAAAACCCGTCAGCTACGTGCGAGCCGAAGAAGTCGCAGGGAAAAAGAACCTTGTTTTCCTGCAGATAGGTGAACATTGTTTCTGGCCAGTGGAGCATGGGGGCTTCGATGAAGCGGAGAGTTTTGCCGCCGAGATTGACGGTGTCCTGGTCTTTCGTCACGGTTATTCGTTCGGTTGGCACGTTAAAATAAATCTGCGCCATCTTCGCGCCAGTTTTCGTCGTTAATAATCGGGCTTTGCTGCTTAATGACATCACGTATGGAATAGAACCCGCATGGTCTGGTTCCGCATGGTTCATAACAACGTAGTCGATGTCGCTGGGGTCCACAACCTTGCCAATCCGCTCCTCCAATTCCTTCTCAAAACCCGGGTTCACAGTGTCAATCAACGCCTTCTTTTCCCTACCAACCACCAAATACGAATTATAAGTCGTTCCCTTAGGCAACGGAATCAAAGCATCAAATACCCTACGATTCCAATCCCTAACACCCACCCAAAAAACGCCGTTTGAAATCTCAACAGTGCTTCGCCAATTCATAAATTCGCATCTCCAGAACCTATAACGAGTGCAATAAATTAGATTTATATCTTTCCAAAAATCGCGAATTAGACATTGCGCTGAAAATCAAGCAGAAAGTTGATATTCTTATATAGCGGATTACTTTTAGCTTTGGCAGGGAATACTTTGTCAATGTCAGCCCAGACTGGTTGGAAACAACGGATTTCCAGATGGACCACGCCGAAAGGGTTAGCGTCTATAATCGTGTTTCTAGTGATTGTGTTTTTGCTTGAGTACTTGATAGTTTACTCTTCCATCTCTTTCGGCCTCGAAGACACTAATCCGTTGTCTTGGCAAGTGTTTTCGTTCACCATCACCGTCAGCCCACTTTTCCACATCCTACCATTAACCGTCATAATTGTCCTCGTTTCAAGCTGGATGCACCTAACCAGACACGTTTCCGTCGGACCACGCAAACTTGAGCCGATTCGCAGTCACCTTCCACCACCAAGAAGGATGAAGAAAATAAGATTCAAAACCGTAAGACGTTACTACAAGCGAGTCAGCAAGAAACTCGGAGAAGTTGGACGAAGAATTAGGGACCTGTTTCTCGAAAATCGGCTAGCCTACCTTTTGAGGCGGGCTCTTATCAAAAGCGCATGGACAATAATACTGTCGTTCAGTGCTTTAGTGCTGCTAATCTACGTAATAGTTTACCCAAAAATAATTCCAGACGCGGCTAATTGGCTGCTCGGCGGAGGCGACTCCGTCTTCCAAGGCTTCGTAGTAGGAACAATAAACGCCGCAAACGCAATTGGCCAAGCCTTGTCACCCATCGGATGGGTCGCAGCGAGCATCATCAACGGGTTGGCAGCGAGCGCGCCAAGTTTCAGAAACTGGGTGATTGGCTTTACCACGCCGATAGCCAAGCCGCTGATTAGCTTGGACCTTGTGGGGAAGTATGTTCTAGCCCAAAACGTCGCTGCGTGGGTTTCAGCCCTAACCGCATTATACTATGGACAATTAGCCCACCGCCCCGTTCGTCGAAGCAAATAAAAATCCTAACTTATTATTCTCTTTCTCTTTACGCTCACCAGTGTGGCGAAAAACAGTGGCAGATCGTCCCAGATTTGGTCCCGCAGGCACCCCCCACTCGTTCAAATTACTGAAAAAACCCGTCACAGAACTGCCCAATTTCTTGCATGCGGAGGGACTCGACGCATTTGAATATCAAGCAAGCAGATGGGGACAAAAACCTCAAATGAAGAAAGAAAACGCGGAAAAGTTGGGTCAGAACGCCGAGCAACACGACATCTGGCTGAGCTTGCACGGTTCATACTTCATCAACCTAATAGGCAACAAATCCGTCGCCGAAGCCAGCAAACGACGCCTTCTAGCATGCGCAACAGCCGCACAATGGATGAAAGCACACAGCATCGTCTTTCACCCTGGGTTCTATGCGAAACGCACACCTCGCAAAGCTCTGGACGAGTTAGTCAAGGCTATGAACCAGGTTGTCGAAACCATGAAAAACGAGGGCATAAGAGCTAAACTTGCGCCAGAAACCACTGGAAGGATCTCGCAGCTAGGAAGCCTCGACGAAGTGTTGACGATATGTGAGGAGGTTGATCAAACAGAACCTGTTATTGACTGGGCACACATTCACGCAAGAACACAAGGCGGCCTGAAAAACAGCGGCGACTTTGCAAAAATATTCGATGAAATAGAAAAACGATTGGGCACGAATGCTGCGAAAAATTTGCACTGTCACTTTACGCGGATGGAATTTTCGAATAAGGGCGAAGTACGCCATCATGTATTGGATGAAACCAGTTACGGTCCAGAGTTTCGTGATTTTGCGCATGTCATAGTAGAGTCAGGATTAAAACCCGTAATCATCTGCGAAAGCCCGCTGCTCGACGTTGATGCTCTAACAATGCAAAACATACTGCGCATAGAAATGAAAAAGAGAAAAGGGTAAGATTTAGCAATGAGTTTCACCAATGCTGTCAGTGTCTTGTGGTGCATCAAGTTTGGCAAGGCTAAAAGGGTTCGAAAAACTCACTCCAGTCGACGAGGCACTTCGAACCTTCTTCGAAACCGTCAAACCCAAACGTCTTGACCCAGTTACTGTTCCTATTCATGAAGCGCTAGGCAGAATCACAGCCCAAGACATAAAAGCCGAAAAAGACCTGCCACCGTTCAACCGTTCCGCAGTCGACGGGTACTCCCTGAAAGCCGAAGACACGACAAACGCATCACAATTTCACCCAAAAACACTCCAACTGACACAAAAGGAAGCTATACTCGAAGGCGAAGCTAAAACAATATGGACCGGAAACCCGCTCCCAAACGGCGCAGACGCTGTCGTGATGCTGGAGCACGTGAGACGCTTAGACCATGAAATTAAGGTTGAGGCTCAAGTAACGCCTGGCGAGAATGTTTCGAAAAAAGGCGAAGACGTCCAGAAAGGCCAAGTCGCAGTTAAAACTGGAACTCGCCTAAGACCTCAACATCTGGGTTTGGTTGCTGCTTTGGAAAGAACCACAATCAGCGTTGTCGAGAAGCCGAGAATTGCCATATTAGCAACCGGGAACGAACTCGCTGAACTCGGCAAAAAGCCTAAAGCCAACCAAATTGTCGACACTAACCGTTTGGTATTATCTAATATGTGCCATGAGCTCGGCGGGGAAACCGTTGACCTCGGGGTTGCAAGAGACGACGAAAGCGAGATTGGTGCCAAGATTAGGCAGGGCTTGGAGAAGGCGCATCTAGTCATCACGACGGGTGGCACAAGCACGGGTGAATCCGACTTGGTTCCTTTGGTTGTTAGCAAAATTGGCAAACCAGGCGTTATTGTCCACGGCGTCGCCTTACGTCCTGGGATGCCCACTGCGCTTGCTGTGCTTGATGCAAAGCCCGTTTTTGTTTTGTCTGGTAATCCGGTTGCGGCGATGGTGGGTTTTGAGGTTTTTGTTCGTCCGCTTATTTTGTCGCTTTTGGGTGTTAAAGATGAGCTTAGACCCATGTTGAAGGCGAAGTTGACCAGACGTGTGGCGGGTGCTTTGGGACGTAGGGTTTTCTTGAGGGTTCTTGTTTCTCGGAAAGGCGACGAGTTTCTTGCCGAGCCCATCCGTGTCACAGGGTCGGGTATGCTGTCCTCCATGACAAGGGCAAATGGTTACGTAGTGATTCCTGAAAACCGTGAGGGTTTGGAAGAGGGCGAAATGGTTTTAGTGAGTCTTTTCGACAACGTGAAAGTGGAGGCGTAAAAAGGGTTGTTTAGGGAGTTGCTCACTCTTAAGGAGGCGCAGGCGGTTTTTAACAAGAATTTTTCTCCGAAACCCGTAGGCGTTGAGCAAGTGCCGCTTTTGCAGGCTTGTGGAAGAGTCGCCGCCGAGACTGTTAAGGCTTCTTTGGATGTTCCGCCTTTTCACCGCTCAACAGTCGACGGGTTTGCAATGAAAGCCAAAGACACGTTCAACGCCGAAGAAGACAAACCAACTACACTGAAGGTCGTTGGACAAGCTCAAGCTGGACAGTTACCTACCGCAAAAGTAACACAAGGCACAGCTGTGGAAATTGCGACGGGAGCGCCCTTGCCTGAAGGCGCCGATGCCGTGGTTATGTTTGAAGATACTACTCGAAAAAACAACACGCTGGACGTGTACAAGGTAGTCGCAAAAGACGAGAATGTTATGAAAGCGGGCTCTGACCTGCGACGAGGCGACGTCTTGCTTCAAAACGGGCAAACAATCACTTCACGCAGAATTGGAGTCTTAGCCGCATCTGGTCTGACCAAGGTGACCGTGTTTAAGCGTCCAAAAGTGGCGATAATTTCTACAGGTGGCGAAGTCGTAGAGCCAGGGAAACCATTGCCACCCGGGAGAATTTATGATATCAACGCGTACACGCTAAACGCGGCAGTTTCTGAATGCGGTTGCGAACCACTTTATTTGGGCATTATTCCAGACAATTTTGAAGATTTGAAAAAGACTCTACGCAAAGCCTTAGCCAACGCAGACGTTGTGGTAACTTCGGGTGGTGTCTCTGTGGGTCCGAAGGACCTCACGCCAAAAATCTTAAACGAGCTCGGCAAGCCCGGAGTGATTGTCTGCGGAATTGCCGTAAAGCCCGGAAAACCAACCACGATAGCAATTATTGATGGAAAACCCGTTTTCGCCTTGCCTGGCCATCCGACTTCGGCGCTTTTGATTTTTCACATTCTTGCGAGACCAGTGCTTTTGGCTATGGCGGGTCGCACGAAAGAACCCGAGCAGACGACGGTCCAGGCAGTCGCTGGGGAAAGAATGTTTTCTGCTAAGGGAAGGAGAACCTTTGTCACCGTGAATCTTGTGCGGGATGATTCTGGAAAATTGCGGGTTTTTCCTGTTGCTACTGGGCAGTCTGGTGCGATTACGACTTTGACGAAGGCGGACGGGTTTATTGAGATTGATGAGCGAACCCAATTCGTTGACGTTGGAGAAAAGGTGACGGTGTATTTATTTTAGTTGCTCTCTTTTTGCGGCGATGTAAATCGTGGCGAGCCAAATCATGATGAGGTAGCCGATTAAGGCGAGGTTAAGCAGTAAAACATCCGTGCTTCCAGAAAAGCCGTATTTTGTGATTGACGCGTTGAGTGTAAAAATACCAAACGAGTTGCCGATGAAGAATAAAACGACCACAAGCCACAAAGACCATTTCTCCATACGGTACAAGCCAAACGCCGTGATTAAACTAAGAATCGCGATTATACTCGTATGCACCATTGCAACACCATTAACTGCAAGTATGTAGAGATTGGCGATTCCAGCGATGATGTAGAATACGAGAAACGCGAAAAACGGCAAGCTTTCAACCTTAAGCTTCGACCTTAAACCCATTATCAAAGCCTCACGTTTGCCATATCGCTATCTGCAACAAATTAATAAGTTTATTCTTTTCACTGATGACGACGTTTGCATCCAGTTTCTCGGTTTTGAAATGAAGCAACTTTGTCATTGCTTCTGGTGTCTAAACATTAGCCTGTGCATGTACCGTCCTATTTGCTTGACAACATTTTTTATAAGGAAGTAAAGCATCCTTTTGTTCATTTAAAAAGTGAAGGGACGTGACCGAGGATTCAGGCGTAAAAATAGTGCTGACTGCTTCCGCCACCGAGATGAGCGACTTCTCTAACAGCCCTTTTATGGCGTTCGTGGCAGGATTTGCCAAGGGACCTCTACCGTTGTGGCTTGTCAGAAAGAAACTGTACCCACCCGTGGAACGAACTGCTGACGGAAGAGCGAAGTATGCGCCGTATGGTTTGCGAAAAATAGAGGCTGTTCTCTTGAACAACGGCTTTGATGAGTCCGAGGTGGCGTTGGTTCACCCCTTTGATCTCGACTCCTTCGTAGGTCCAAACACGAGAGCCATAGGCGTTTCTTCGATGGACCCGACAGGAATGGGATACGTCAGCAAAACTTATTCTTCGATCATCGGCGGAGGCATGTCTCTGAACGCCATCGAGTTCAAGGCTTTAGTGAAACATCGAAGTATAAGGAAACACAAACCGAAAGTAATCGTGGGCGGCTTTGGCGCATGGCAACTTGAACGCCAAAAAGTAGCAGAAAGCTACGGCGTAGACTGCGTAGTCATCGGCGAAGGAGAAGAGGCTGTGAAAGAAATTTTCGAGAAAGCCGTTAACGACAAGCCTCTAACACGGGTAGTTCGGATCAAAAAAAGTTCAGAAACCCATCAGGTGCCCACTATTAGGCATGCGGCTATCCATGGATGTGTAGAAATTTCTCGTGGTTGCGGACGAAACTGTCAGTTCTGTACGCCTACAGCGCAGACTAAACGCGACGTGCCCTTGGAAAAAATCATGCAAGAAGTGGAGATAACAACGCGGGACGGTTGTTCTCAAGTTACCTTGGCGACTGAAGACATTCTTTTGTACGGCTCGAAAGACAAAGAATTCATTCCGAACAGGAAGGCAGTCTTGGACCTTATAAAAAGCATAGCAGCACACCCAAAAGTCAAAGCCATACAGCCAGCGCATATGTCGTTAGCCCCTGTTGCGTATGACCCCGGCATGGTTAAAGAACTGGCTGAAATTCTGATAGATTATCACTGGTACTATTATAGGAAAAAACCCATGGTCACTTCTGAAACAGGCATAGAAACTGGAAGCGTCAGGCTTATGCGTAAGTACATGGGTGGGAAGATGCTTCCTTTCAAGCCTGAACAATGGAAAGAGGTTGTCGACAAGGCTTTCGGGATATTGAATGACAACCAGTGGTATCCGCTTGCCACGTTGATTGTTGGTCTCCCAGAAGAAATGGAAGAAGACGTTATTGAGACGCTCGAGTTGATGGACGAGCTTAAAGATTACCGTGCCTTCTATGTTCCACTGCTCTTCGTTCCCTTGGAGAACTGTCGACTAATGAACAAACGCGGAGCAGAAATCGACTCGCTCACGAAAGCACGCTGGGAGCTTATCACTCGCTGTTGGGAATACAACGTAAGAATCTGGCGAGACACATTTTTAGGAGACAGAATCCATAGCCCACTGGTTTACAAGTTCGTTAACCAAATAGCCATTCCGTTCGCAGCGAAAGTGGCAGGGATGTATTACGGGATGAAACGTAGTCGAGAAATGGAACAGATTATTTCTAGGCTGTCGAACGTCTCACATCTATAAATATTTGTGCGAAGATATAGGCAAACCTCAACTTGAGGAAGTGCATGAAATTCGCAGAATTGAAGTTTGTTGACGCTCACGTTCATTTGACTGATCCAGAATACAAGGGAATGGTAGTCGAGCTAATTGAGGATGCTGTAAAGTCGAAAGTAGTCGCCTTGGTTTCGAACCCCGTGAACCTCAAAACCAGCCTGCAAAGCCTAAAACTCGCCCAAAAACACAAGGGACTCGTCTACACAGCGTTGGGGATTCATCCGTGGAACGTCAACGAACTGACGCCCAACGAACTAAAAAAGACAGTCAAGCTGATTCTTGACCACGCCAAAGATGAAAAAACTGTCGCCGTCGGCGAAGTAGGCTTAGACCCAAGATACTTTGAAATAGCCAAGAACAAAACCGAACTCCAAGAACTCCAACACAAGGTTTTTCACGAAATGCTCAGAACAGCCGAAAAAGCTGGCCTACCCGTTATTGTGCATTCTAGAGGAGCTACTATGCAAATCGTCGACATGCTGCCCTCATACCAAGTGAAACGAGTCATGTTGCACTGGTTCAGCCAACCGCTTGAACTGCTTCCAGAGATCTTCTCCCGCGGCTACTACATCACCGAAGGCCCGCCCGTAGCCTATTCGAAAGGTGCGCAAGAAATCATAAAACAAACCCCGATAGCTCACCTACTCACTGAAACCGACGGACCAGTACGCTACATGGGACCGCCATTCAAAGGCAGAACTACAACTCCCGCATTCATCCCCACAATTGTGGAAGCCATCGCAGATCTGAAAAACATGAAAAAAGACGAAGTCGCACACCAGATTCACGAGAACTTCAACCATTTCTTCAACATTAAAACCTAACCGTAAACAGCAAAAAGCATGCATGTTTAACCACAAGCAATAAAAGGCAGTTAAAGGATGCAACTTACACCATCCCGAAGGTTGCAATCACGAAACGCTTTGACATGAAGGAGAACAACGAGGTTTGGGAAAAGTACGACCTGAACAAGTGAAAAAGGTAGCCAGAGAATTAATTAGCCGTTACCCTGACCGTTTTAGCACAAGTTTTGAGGAAAACAAGAAAGCCATCGGACCATTGGCTAATATTCATTCGCCCCGAATGAAGAACAGAATCGCAGGGTACATCACGCGATTAATAGTCATTGCCAAACACACTGAAGCCGCAGAGACCGCAACCCCCGAAGAGATGCCAGTTTCTGATGAGGAAGAGGCTGAATAATATTTTTAAACCCCTCCGCTTTATCATAGCCGAAGAGAGGCGCAACGAAAAATGGCGATGATTGATGGCTACCGAAAAGGCTGGGCATTACGGTATTTACGTGAAGCCAAAGCAGAGCTTACTGCAGCGCAGAAGATGCCGTACATGGCGCCGGGTTTGATTGTCGAAGCTATGCGGAAGGCTCAAGTCGCCATATACTACAGTTTAGGCGAGCCAGCCTTCATCGAGGGCATCGTGCACCAGACGCTGGGGAAGAAACAAGCCATCAACGACCCCGTGTTGCGTTGTCTCGTGGAAATCGAACGCACGATACAGCAAATCTCGCAGACCGAAGATGTAGAAGTGAACAAAGCCATCAAGCATGTAGACAGCCTCGTTCAAATGGCAGAGGAAATAATCGAATTATTCACGGGCGAAAAAGACGGCCATAGCTAAGTTTTCATAGAAGAAAAAACGTAGGCGAACTAGAGTTTTTCGACTGCTTCTCCTATACGTGTTAGGGCGGTTTTTATGTTTTCTATTGAATTTGCGAATGACAGTCGCAGGTAGCCTTCGCCATATTTTCCGAACGCCGTGCCCGACAGTGTGGCGACCCCTACTGTGTTGAGTAGGTAGTCAGAGAGTTCTTTGCCTGTTTTACCCGTTTTCTTTATGTTTGGGAACGCGTAGAAGGCGCCGTGGGGTTTTTTGCAGCTGAAGTTTCTGATTTTGTTCAAACCATCTACTATGACCTCTCGGCGTCGTTTGAACTCGGCGACCATTTTTTCCGCTTCGTCCTGTGGTCCCCTGAGCGCTTCGATGCCCGCCATCTGGGTGAAAGCTGAGGTGCATGAGTTGGAGTTTATCATCAACTGCGTGACCTTTTGTGCGAGGTCTTTTTGCATAACACCATAGCCAAGTCGCCAGCCTGTCATGGCGTAGGTTTTTGAAAAGCCGTCGAGGATTATGGTTTTCTCCTTCATGCCGGGGAACTGGGTGAGGCTGTGGTGGGTGCCTTCGTAGATTATGCGGCTGTAGATTTCGTCAGAAAGCACTTGTATGTCGTCGCGGTTTGCGATGCTGTCAGCGATGATTTTCAAATCATCTTTGGTGAGTACTCCGCCAGTCGGGTTTTCGGGCGAGTTGATAATTATCATCCGAGTCTTTTTCGTAATCTTACTCTTGATGTATTCTGGGTCGGCACGGAAATCGTTTTCTTCAAGCAGAGGAATCGGGACAGTTTTAGCGCCGACAAAGTTTGTGACGGATTCGTACATGGGAAAGCCCGGGTTAACATAGAGCACTTCTTCGCCAGGGTTCACATAAGCGAGGATGCTGAAGAAGATGATGGGCTTCGCGCCCGGAGTGACGACGACTTCTTCTGGTGCGACGTCTATTTTTCGGGTTTTGCTAATGTATTCGGCTATTGCTTCGCGGAATTCTGGGATGCCCGCTGCTGGAGTGTAATGCGTGTAGCCTGCGTTCATGGCTTTTACAGCGGCCTCTTTGATGTTTTTGGGCGTGTCAAAGTCGGGTTCCCCTATTTCCAAGTGTATGATATGTTTTCCTTGTTTTTCGAGGGCTTTCGCCTTTGCCAAGACTTCAAACGCGGTTTCTGTGCCGAGGTTTTCCATTCTTTTCGCGCAAGAGGGTGCCAACAATCATCACCTTTAGGTTGAAAGGAAAATAGAGTTGGGCAATGGAGGTATTTAACAATTACCCGTCAATTGGGTTCAACCTTGAGCATGGTCAAAGCAAGAATTTACTGGCAAGCAGTATGACGGACAGGACGCTGTAGGTTTGTGTGACCAAAGTAATCCATTGCGGGTTGTGTGCTGACAAGGCTATAATGTCTTGTTCGGCAAGGTTTGGGTTCTCGGTGGATGCATATTTCTTTGAAAGCGAGTGAAGTGTCCCGTATTTTTTTAAGACAAAAACGACTGCGACTGCTAAGATGAGTAGAGCGATGTTTAGTGAGGGTTGAAGTTCAAAAGTTGCCTTGAGAAAGAATGCCAACCCAAAAAGAATGCTGCCAGCGCTGAGAAGTATGACACCCAACAAAGAAGCCTTTTCGAGACCTAAACGCACAGCCATAGTTTCAACACCCATCGTCTTATCCCCGAAATAGTCTCGAATCTCAGTCGGCACAATCAAACCATACACTGTCAACGCCATTCCCGCGAGAGCAACCAGAAAGACGGACTCAAATGCAGCCGCAAAAATATGATACATGAAGAGCACGGGTAAAACGCCAAGTACGAGAACTAGCACACTCAGCGCCATCCAAGACTTAGATTTGAACCTTAGCGGGGGTGCAGAATAGGCGCAACCTAACAGAATCCCAAACAACCACATAGCAAGCAAGGCAACCTTTCCCGTGAACAGCCACAACCATGCAACCAAACCAAAAGCAAAAACAAACTCGACCACAATTATCCAGTTTAACCGTCTCCGTCTGAAACTGTCCATCGCCTCGACAAGATACATCTTGCGAGCGTCCCGAGAATCCAGCTCATAATCCGAAATCGTATTCACCTGCGCACCGATGGCTGAACTAAGATTAATCACGGCAAAAGCCAAGACAACCAGAAACGCGGATTCAGCCAAACCCAAAGGCGGGCTAGCACCCCAAGCAAGCCCCAGAACAAGCATAGTAGTGTTAGGTAAAAGAAATTCTGCTCTTGAGACAACGCCGAACAATCTTAGGGTTTTTTTGAACATTACCAAATCAACCTTAGCCCAGAATGGGCAACCGAGTTAAAAACATACCGCGCCTCATCTAGATAAATCTGAAAAAGAGAAAAAGTCGCTCTTAAAGCGGTTTTACTTTCATGACTTCTGGGTTGACTAGGTTTGGTGGCTTCTTTTTCTGGAAATACGCAATGAGGTTGTCTGCTACCATTTCTGCCATTTGAGAACGGGTTTCGTAGCTGGCGCTGCTGATGTGTGGTGCAACGACTACGTTGTCCAGTTTAAGCAACGGATTATCAAGGGGCGTCGGCTCCTGCTCAAAAACGTCCAAACCTGCTCCTGCAATCCAGTCTTCCTTCAATGCCTTGTACAATGCCTTCTCGTCCACGACGGGTCCTCTTGAGTTGTTGATTAGGTATGCTGATTTTTTCATCAGTTTAAGCTTCTCTTCGTTGATTAAGTGAAAAGTTTCCTTCAACAAAGGCACATGAACGCTAACAAAGTCTGATTCGCCCAAAAGCGTTTCCAAATCCACCCGCTTCGCACCAAAATCTCTCTCAACCTCTGGTCTAGGAATCACATCGTAATAAAGTATCTTCATCTTGAAGCCCTTCGTCCTCTGCGCAACCGAGTACCCAATCCGTCCGGCGCCAACTATGCCGATGGTTGCGCCGTGAATGTCCATGCCCTGAAGCATTTCGGGATGCCACGCAACCTTCCACTGTCCAGTGCGCACGTACTTGTCGGCTTCAACAACGCGTCTTGCGACTGCCATCAAGAGCGCCCAAGCAAAGTCTGCGGTTGTGTCGGTTAGCACTTCAGGCGTGTTGGTCACGTAGATGCCCCGTTTGGTGGCTTCTTTCACGTCGATGTTGTCAAAGCCCACGGCAATCTGGGAAATAATCTTCAGCTTCGGTGCAGCGTCAAAAACCTCGGCGTCGATTTTGTCCGACAAAAGCGAAACCAGTGCGTCCGCATCTCTAGCTTTTTCGATAATGATTTTCTTCGGCGGCGGCGCAAACTCAGGCCAAACCTCAGCGTCAAAATACTCCTTAATCTTGTTCAAACCCCTCTCGGGAATCTTGCGGGTAACGTAAACTTTCGGCTTAGCCATACGAATTCACCATAGCCAAAGCTTGTGGAATCCTTTATTAGCACTCCGTTAACTTATTACGTTTACGCACACCCAGACAAACAAGAACCCATCGTGAAAATGATAATGATTCGCATAAAAAACAAGCAAACGCTCGTCAAAAACGGTCAAACTCTCCTCAACCGGAAAGCCCGAACACTTGCCCTGAACAGTCTCGAAACGGCAGTGAACGCTGTCGACCCCAAAAAAATAATCTGGTCAAAACTTTCCATCCAAAACAACACACTCAGAGTTGACGATCACTCCTTTGACCTAAGAAAAACAAAACACATCTACGTTGTCGGTGGCGGCAAAGCAAGCGGCACAATGGCAGAAGCACTGGAAAAAATACTTGACGACAGCATCACCG
>Ga0315314_1001957_pt1 | contig 17453 bp, 16 predicted proteins | sample TDP9_MG_FD_203631 | JGI IMG/M metagenome (GOLD analysis project Ga0315314, IMG submission 203631) | Freshwater sediment microbial communities from Lake Towuti, South Sulawesi, Indonesia - TDP9 | ecosystem: Environmental > Aquatic > Freshwater > Lake > Sediment | place: Indonesia: South Sulawesi...
TGGATGCGATTAGAGAAGCCTTCCTCAGATTCATAAACAGAGTTCCATTTTACGGCGTTGCTGTTGTTTGCCTTGATCAGAGGAATATCCAGGGTCTTGTCCCGAAGATCGAAAAGCGATTCATAACCTATGGTATTGAGACCCGGGCTGACTTCACGGCAACCGAGATACAGGTTGACGGAACAGGATCCTCTTACATGGTAAACCGCAATGGGCGGAATCTGGGGAAGATGCGCATCAGATTGCCCGGTAGACATAATGTATCCAATTCGCTGGCTGCGGTGGCTGTGGGATCGGAGTTGGACATCCCATTCAAGAACATTGCTGAGGCTCTCCAATCCTTCCCGGGCGTCGGTCACAGGTTTGATCTGCTTGGCGACGTTAATAATATTCTTGTGGTTGATGACTACGGTCATCATCCAACTGAGATCAAAGCTACGCTTGCAGCAGCGCGGGATACTTACGATAGGAGAATTGTCGCCATCTTTCAGCCGCATCGCTACACCCGCGTGAGTCTGTTGGCGGACGATTTCGCCCGATGTTTCTACCAGGCCGATGTCCTGATAGTGACTGAGATATATTCGGCATTGGAAGATCCCATCGAGGGTGTGTCCGGCGAGATGTTAGCTAAGGCTATACGTGACTATGGGCATAAGAATGTAATATATATACCCGATAAAGAGAAGATAGCGGATGTTGTTTGTAAAATGATCCAGCCGGGGGATCTGGTTATCACACTCGGCGCCGGCGATATATGGAAAGTCGGCAAGGAAATAGCGGAAAGACTAAAAGTGGGTCTATAGGTCTATGAGTCCATGGGTCTATGGGTTTTAGACCTATAGACCTACTATTGGATACTGGATACTCGATGCTAGATGCTGAATACTGGATAGAAGAGCTGGGCAGAGCAATTAACACCAACTTAAAGTTACGTGAGCCTTATCGGCACTTCGCGGAAGAAACAATTAATAAGTTAAAATGGTATAATCCCTAGCGTGCGATGGCTATAGCAACAAGGAAGACACAAGACACAATTAGTAGGTCTATGGGTCTAAAACCCATAGACCCATGGACTCATAGACTTATAGACTCATTGAAGAGTCTTGAGTCTAATAAAACGCTCTCTGCCCGTAAGCCCAATCGGAGGAAATACAAGCCTCTCGGCTTCGCCGAGTCCGAGGACTGGATTCTAAGGGCGTCCGTTACTAGACGTAAATTTTCTAACATCCGCATGCTGGCAATGATGATCCTTCTTGCCGTAATCACGCTAGCTAGTATATCAGCGTTTGAGTGGGCACGCGATGGCTTTTTTAGACGCTCAACTATCTTTACGTTAAAAGGAGTTTCTATACAGGGCAATCATCGAATCAGTTCAGCGGATATTTTGGATGCCTCCAATCTGCGTGTGGGAACTGATAGTATCTATTCAATTATGCCTCATATTGTGGAGAAACGCATCAAGTCCCGGCTCCGCTATCTGGAGCAAGTGGAAGTACAGCGTGGATTTTTACGCAGTGAAGGGATGTACGGTTGGGTGACTATAATGGTTAAAGAAAGGGAACCGGTAGCCTTTGTTGGTTCTGGAAAAGATGCTGGTTCCTTCGCAATCATAGATGCTAATGGATTTGTGATGGAGGAAGGAATCCGGGAACGTGAAACGTTAAACGTGAAACGTGAAACGTTAGGAGATATGCCAGTGATAGTGGGAGTTGACGCGGGGACGTTGAAGAGTGGAGCGCAGAATAGGCCACCCGCACTTGACCTGGCATTGAATGTACTTACAAATGCTCGCTCCGTGATCCCGGAACTGTTGGACAAGATTTCCTATATAGATGCTCGAGAGCCGGATAACATAATCCTCACTCTCGATACTGGATACTCGATACTAGCATCCAGCATCCAGCATCCAGTATCGAACAAGGTAACCGTCCGGATAGCGAGCGATAGAATCAAAGAGGGGTTAGGTAATATCCTGCCCGTGATTGGAAAGCGCGGAGACAGGGGAACTCTCTTGTCCCGAAATTCGCATGTCTTCTTGGATGCGCGGTTTCCTGGGGCAGTTTATTGTAAGGTTGATGAGCTATGAGAATTTTCGATCTGCGATTTGAATCTAAAATCAAAAATCAAAAATCGAAAATGCTAGAAGGGAGGTGGAAAAGTGGCTAGAGATGACATTGTAGTTGGTCTAGATATAGGCACCAGCAAAGTTGCTGCCATTATTGGCGAGGTTGATGAAGATGATCATGTAGAGGTCATAGGTGTCGGCCTCGCTCACTCGAAGGGGCTGCGCAAAGGTGTTGTGGTCAACCTTGAAGCTACCACTTCCTCAATTGAGAAAGCCGTTTCTGACGCGGAGATGATGGCTGGCGTGGAAGTTGGGTCTGTTTTTGCCGGCGTTGCCGGTGGCCACATCAGAGGGATAAACCATCACGGTGTGGTGATAGTTTCCAACAGGAAAAACCGGTCTATAACTGAAACAGATATAAGGCGGGTGATTAATCAGGCAAAGGCTATAGAGATGCCGATAGAGCGCGAGATATTAGAAGCTCTCCCGCGTGAGTTTATTGTTGACGACCAGAGGGGCATACGTGACCCGGTGGGGATGTCAGGCACAAGACTGGAGGCACTTATCCACATCGTCACGGGCGCAGTGACCTCGGTCCAGAACATTGTTAAAGCCATCAATGGCGCGGGACTGGCAGTAGAGGATATCGTGCTACAACCTCTGGCATCCAGCGAGGCCGTTCTTGAGCAGGACGAAAAGGATCTGGGTGTGATCCTTGTGGACCTGGGGGCAGGTACAACTGATGTGGTTATATACGTTAATGGTGCGATCTGGCACACAGGAGTTGTCCCGCTGGGCGGCGAGCAAGTCACCAACGATATTGCCATAGGACTGCGCACTCCTCTGCCAAGTGCGGAAGACATAAAGAGGAAGTCAGGATGCGCTCTGGCAGAATCGGTGAACGGCAACGAAGCCATCGAAATTCCCAGCGTTGGCGGACGACAGCCCAGAACCATTACAAGACGTGCTTTGGCGGAGATAATCGAACCGCGTATGGAAGAGATGCTGGAACTCGTTTACAGGGAGATCCAGACCAGTGGCTACGGAGATATGGCTCCTGCTGGTGTGGTTATGACCGGCGGCGCTTCACTATTGGAGGCGACTCCGGAATTGGCAGAACGGATCTTCAACATGCCAGTGCGTATTGGTTGTCCGCACCAGGTAAGAGGTCTCGCGGACAAGGTAAGGAACCCGATCTACGCTACTGGTGTTGGTTTGATACTGCATGGTGCCAGAGAACGCAGATCAGGCAACGGTACAGGACGGTTCATCAAAGCGAACCACTTCAACCGGATCCTGAAAAGAATGAAGGATTGGTTGGCAACTTACTTCTAGGGGGTCTATAGGTCTATGAGTCTATAGGTCTATGGGCTTATAAGCTTATAGGCTCATAAGCTCATAAGCCTATTAGCCCATAAGCCTGTTGACCCATAGACCCATGGGCTCATAAGCCTATAGACTTATACCAAGCGCAATTCAAACCTGCGGGTTTGATGTTGACACGCCTCTGTAGAGACACGGCATGCCGTGTCTCTACGGATTCACAAAACTCAAACGCGCTCTGTATAGAGAAGGGAGAAGGTACTATGATACAATTTGAGGATGAACTATTGGGACCCGCTGTTATAAGAGTGATTGGTGTCGGTGGGGCGGGTGGGAACGCTATCAACACAATGATAGAGGCAGGCTTGAGAGGTGTCGAGTTTGTTGCTGTCAACACGGATGTTCAGGATCTTCGTAAATGCAAAGCGTCCGAGAGGGTCCAGATCGGACAGTCTCTGACCAGAGGATTGGGAGCAGGTTCTAACCCTCAGTTGGGCCAACAGTGTGCAAACGAGGACCGGGAGAAGCTACAGGAAATAGTGGAAGGCGCTGACATGGTGTTCATAACTGCCGGACTTGGCGGCGGAACAGGTACAGGTGCTTCACCTGTGATGGCTGAACTGGCCAAGAATGCCCAGGTATTAACAGTAGCCGTAGTCACCAAGCCATTTGAGTTCGAGGGTAGAGTTCGCGCCGCACAAGCTGAGGACGGAATAAAGGAACTGAGGAACGTTGTTGATACTTTGATCACCATCCCTAACCAAAAGCTGCTGGAGGTAGTAGATAGAAACACATCCTTGCTTGATGCCTTCGGCAGAGCTAATGATATACTTCGTCAGGGAGTTCAGAGCATATCCGATCTGATAACAGGTGTGGGATACATCAACGTTGACTTCGCTGATGTGAGAACCATCATGGCTCAAACTGGCAGCGCTCTTATGGGGATCGGTGTAGATGCAGGGGAGAGCAGAGCACAGAGAGCCACCGAGAAGGCTATATCCAGCCCGCTTTTGGAAGAAGCATCCATAGAAGGCGCCCGGGGTGTATTGGTCAACATTTCAGGCAGCGAAGACCTGGGTATGCATGAAGTGAATGAGGCAATGGCGCCCATTCATGATGCTGTGGATCCCGATGCCAACGTCGTTTTCGGTGTGGTTATCGAACCGGAGTTGAACGATAAGGTGAAAGTGACGGTTATCGCTACTGGGTTTGATGCCACGCGACGCCACAAAGACGCAATGCTGGGCAGCAAGGCGCTGGATCTAGAAACAATACTGAGCAGGAACTTTGAGAGACCACCCTTCCTGCGGAGAAAACGGCCGCCGGCAAGACCTAGTATAAGCAATTCCAGTACTAACAATGTTCTGGAAGAGGAGTTGGATATCCCGACATTCCTGCGTGTGAGAAAGCGGGAAGCCTGATCAAAGCATTTTTGATTTTTGATTTGCGATTTTCGATTAAGGATTCGTAATTAAATAACTTACTCATTCGATACTGCGATGCAACTCAGAGTTAGCCACCAAGGCACTAAGACACAAAGACACGAAGGAAACGAAGGTCGTTTAAGTCGTTAAAACCGTTAAAATCGTTAAACGACTTCAACGACTTGAACGATTTCAACGATTCTCTTTGTGTCTTAGTGTCTTGGTGTTTAGATAACCAGCAAGCTGGACTCTGAAATGGGGAAGTTATTTAATTTGCAGTCCTAAGTTGGGGGAGTGAAAGGGGCGAAGCCCCTTCAATCGCAAATCTAAAATCTAAAATCTGAAATTCTATGATGCGGGAAAAGCAGATAAAACAGTTGCTCCGGGAAGAATACGGCAGTTTATATAAGCCGGGGGGAAGTGTGAAGGTGGCGCTTGTTTTTCCTAACTCATACTACCTGGGGATGTCCAGTCTGGGGTTTCAGGTGATCCTGGATGAGATCAACCGGCACCCTGACGCCTCTTGCGAACGAGTGTTTTTCGATCCCCGCGTACGCGGCGACCAAGGATCGGACGTGATACCGCGATCGTTTGAGACGCAACGGCCGCTATCAGAGTTTGATATGATCGGTTTCTCGGTTTCCTTTGAGTTAGACTACTTAAATGTTGTCAAAATTTTGTATGCGGCAAGGATACCACTCAGGGCAGAAGATCGGAGCCTCCGAGACCCCTTTATCATCGCAGGTGGGATATGCTCCACCTTTAATCCTGAGCCGCTGTCGGGTTTTATAGATGCGTTTATCATCGGCGACGGGGAGGAGCTGGTATACGGCATTATATCTGAATATCAAGACTGGCGACGGACACAGAATGGCAGGCAGGACCTGCTCCACAGGCTGTCCAAGAGCGAAGGTGTATACGTCCCGCTCTTATACGACGCCGCATACAAGGAAGATGGGACGCTATCCGGGATCTGTCCACATGCGGGTGTCAAACCCAGAATAGAACGCTTCAGCGTCAGCGACATGGACAGATTGGACACAACATCAAAGATTCTGACTCCGAATACAGAATTTGCTAACTCCTTTCTTGTGGAAGTTACAAGGGGTTGTGCACACAGGTGCAGGTTTTGCGTGGTAAGTTATGTGCAGCGGTGCAGGATCAGATCCAAAGATGCAATCTTCAGATTGGTCCAAAATGAACTGGCGCAGAGGGCCGAGAAAATAGGCCTGGTGGGCTCTTCTGTCACCGATCACCCTCAGATAGATGAGATCGCTACATCTCTGGTGCGCATGGGAAATAGGATCTCGATCGCTTCCATGAGAGCTGATTCGGTGAGCGATGCGCTCCTGGATGCCCTGGCAGATAGTGGCAAGGAGACTATAACCCTCGCGCCGGAAACCGCGTCCGCACGCCTAAGACGGACCATCGGGAAGAATATACCTCTGGAGACAGTTTTCGAGGTTATCAGATCGGCCTTGAAGAGAGGCATAATCAACGTAAAGTTGTATTTTATGATAGGATTACCTACTGAAACTCAGGAAGATGTAGATAATATTGTTACTGCGGTAGAACGCGCCAGAAAGTTGATGTTCGATTCGCCGCGTCCCAGTGTTTCTGTGTCTCCGCGTCTTACTGTTTCCATATCTCCTTTTGTTCCTAAACCTCACACACCTTTTCAATGGTGTCAGATGGAGGGCGTGAAGACGTTATCACAGAAACTTCAATTTCTGAGGCGGAAATTAGGGGGAATTGGAGGGGTCAAGGCTTCCTTCAACAGCGCGAGGTGGTCAGCAGTTCAAGGTGTCCTCGCCCGGGGCGACAGGAGATTGGTGAATGTGCTGGAGGAAGTAAGCGCGGGTCTGAAACATGACCGTACATCATGGAACCGTGCAATTAAGAAGAACGGTCTGAGTCAAGATTTTTACCTTCAACGCCCTAGACGATTCGATGAGCTGTTCCCATGGGATCATCTGAACGTTGGAATACCCAAAGCTCGTTTGGTAGAGCAATCCCTTGCTATCGGCAGCATGGGCGTTTGATTAAACGCCTCTACGGATTTCTTGAAGGCTAATCACAGCTATGCGAAGATTTACTGGATACTGGATGCTGGATACTGGATGCTGGATACTGGCATCAAGCGTTGCCATTATATTATTAACTTCCTGGGCGGTCGCGCCAACCTTGGGTGGGGACATGACACACCATGCCCCTACTGTATCACTGAAATTCGAGGACAACTCGACAAACATGGAATCTCTTGCCGACAATCCTGCTATCCTGCTCCCACTGCACGCGACCGCCCTTTACTACAAAATAGACTTCCAGTGGGACCCTGTGCAAGAACAGATGGTGTTGTCCAAAGATGGCGTAAAGGCCAAGTTAGTATTGGGAAACCGACATGCACTAGTGAACGAGAGCAGGCTGCGACCGTTATCACAGCCGCCGATCATATTGCGCGGCGCTGTCGCAGTTCCACCCCGGGATATAGCCTTCTTGCTTCAGGATTTGCTCCCTTCTATGGATGTATCATGGGACGAAGCAAAATCTACAATCGAAGTGAAGAAAAGGCCACCGCATGTCCCACCAGTTGAGGATTCGAGTACCGGAAGGTTTGAGCTTAAAACCATTGTTATAGACCCCGGACACGGCGGCCATGATCCCGGAGCCATCAGACGCAGCGTTCAGGAGAAGCAAATGGTTCTGGACGTTGCGCTGCGACTGGCAAAGCTGATAAAATCCAGATCGGATTGGGAATGTATATTGACGCGGAATTCTGATAGATTTATCACACTGCGACATAGAACGGTGATAGCGAATCAGAGTCCCGCCGATGGCACACTCTTCATCAGTATACACTGCAACGCTGCTCGCAACTCACAAGCACGTGGGCTGGAAACTTTCGTATTCAATCTAGAAGCTACTGACGCCGAAGCAGCCGCGCTGGCCAGAAGAGAAAACGCGGATGAAAAAATGGATCTCACATATATCCTGAGCCATTGTTACCATGCCGGCACCGAGCCTTACAGTTTGGAAGCGGCGGAGAGGCTACAGACATCACTTGTCAAGGGGCTTGAGCTGAGAAACCGTGGCGTTAAACGAGCACCTTTCTATGTGCTCGCAGGGACGAAGATGCCAGCCGTTCTGGTGGAGATAGGATTCGTATCCAACTATTATGACAGGAAAAAACTCCAGAATTCGTCTTTTCGTCAGAGCGCCGCTGAAGCGTTGTTCGATGGGATCGAGGCTTTCGATAAGGCGATCACCAAGCTGATTGCAAGAACTGATTAGAGAGCTTGGAGCATAGAGCTTGGAGTTTAGAGCATAGGTGTCCCTACCTGCGTCTTTGCCCGCAAGCGTTTGCAGACTACGGAAAGCTGAAATTAGAGATTCGCAATCAAAAATCCAAAATCTTGATTCTATTCCCTATTTGTCCATCCCTGCTTTCCAGGAGATGCGATTCGTCACCTCAGCTATCAGTACGCGGATAGGTGGCATCAGTCAATATCCGTATCGCACGCTCAACCTGGCGTACCATGTAGGGGATGTCCATGAAGCGGTCGCTGAGAACAGGCGCAGGTTTTGCGACATCGTGGGCGTTGATGTAAATTCTCTGGTATTAGCCCAACAAACTCACGGCGACAGGGTAGCAGTGATAGACGAATCTCAGGCCGGCTGTGGAGCTCATCGGCACGAGGACGCGATCCCTGATTCCGACGCTATGATCACCAGATCACAGCCTGTAGCTTTGGCTGTGCTCACGGCTGATTGTGTCCCGATGCTGGTGGTCGACCCTGTCAGGAGGGCCATTGGTGTTGCACATGTGGGCTGGAGAGGTGCGCTCCGCATGATCGCCGCTAAAGCCGTTCTTAAAATGCGGGATACATTTGGAAGCGTACAGAGCGATTGCCTGGTGTTCCTCGGTCCATCCATCGGTCCATGCTGCTACGAAGTGAGAGCAAACGTCGCTTCTCAGTTTCAGCACAAATTTGGGCCGGGAACCTGTATTTTAGAAAACAGACTTGATCTGAGACGGGCAGTTGAGATGCAACTCATTGATATTGGGTTGGAGGAAGGCAATATCTCATCTGAAAAGCTTTGCACCGCCTGCAATCCGGGTTTGTTCTACTCGTACAGGGCCGAAGGAGACCGAACTGGGCGTATGATGTCAGTGATAAAATTGGCATGATTGATCTGAAGATTGATACAATGAGATTGGCCGATCTGGACGATGTTATGGAGATCGAACAGGCATCCTTCAGCATGCCGTGGAGCAGATGGATGTTCGAGAGAGAGTTGGTGGACAGAGAGCGTTCCCACTTCCTAGTAGCGAGGGACGGGGCCCAGGTTGTAGGTTACGTTGGTTTCTGGATGGTCTTAGATGAAGCTCACATTGTAACCATCGCCGTCCGAAACGATTTCCGGCGCAGAGGCGTCGGAACCATGCTCTTGGCGTCAGCTCTCAGTCTGGCAGTGCGCATGGGCGCCGATAGGGCTACTCTCGAAGTGAGGATCACAAACCTCGCAGCGCAGGAACTATACAGGAAATTTGGATTTGGAATAGTCGCTGTACGGAAGAATTTCTACTCAGATACAGGCGAAGATGCTTATGTAATGTGGATATATGACCTCAAGGATAAGATTGGGGAGATCCGTGCCCGTATGTGGAGAATACAACACGGGAAGGCGTAGGTGTGCACCTATGCGTCTAATGCCGTCGAAACCACTAAGACACAAAGAACACTAAGAACACAAAGGGATCAGATAACTTGGTGTTCTTTGTGTCTTGGTGCCTTGGTGGTTAATCCGGCATGAGATTGCAGTTGATGATGCTGGAATTTGCCTGCTTTAACACAGAATGGGGATGGGTTGCGGTCATGGGATCGCTCAAAGGTTTATGCAGAACGACTCTTCCCACGCCCGATGAGAGGTCAGCGATAGATGCTGTTACCCGGGGAGTGAGCGCAACTCGTCAGGAAACAGCCTTTGCAGAGGTGAAGAGCGCCTTGATAAATTACTTTAAGGGCGAACGGGTAGAATTCCTATTTCCTATTGATCTGGAGGGCTGCACCTGCTTCCAGAGGGATGTGTGGGAGGTAACTTCCAAAATACCCTACGGACAACTGCGCAGCTACGGATGGATCGCGGCCGAGATCGGCCATCCACAGGCAGCGAGGGCCGTAGGACAGGCCCTTGGGGCCAACCGACTGCCTATCGTTATCCCGTGCCACCGGGTTATCCATTCTGATGGCAATCTGGGCGGATTCTCAGGTGGGCTTCACTGGAAGGAAAGGCTGATCAAACTGGAACGATCTTCCATCCTTTCGGGTTGAAAATTTTTCGTATTGGACGGATTACTAGCCTTTGGCGCTAGTTGTGGGCGGCAAACAACCTCATAAGATGAAAATTCATAAGGGTTTTTGTAGAGACACGGCATGCCGTGTCTCTACGGATGCCTACCCGTAAACTCTTGTCCCATAAAGGGGCATTATGAACTAGCACCAAAGGTTACTAACTTGCGTCGCTGACAGAGGTAGGTTTTTTATGCCTTTTATTTGCGCAAGCAGGTTTGCGCACCCCAAACTTGAAATTTAGTCAAGTACTTAGCTTGACTGCTTATCAGTTCCCTGTTCTGTAGGCATCTCACCCTGTTGCAGATCACCTAGCCCAGGGACTTGCGAGATGAGTTTCACTACATCTACACCGGTGAGTGATTTAACCATCGCTGGTAGTTGAGAGATAATCTGAATTACGTCACCCACGACTCTAGCGGCACCGGTGCCCTGGTCGTCACTAGCAACGATGACGCGCTCGGTCTTAGCCAGGGGCGCGGAAATAGCTTGTGAGATTTCGGGCAGCTTTGCCATCAATATTCCTGTGACCGCCGCTGGCTTATACGCCTGCCATGCTTCCGTCTTCATCTGCATCGCCTGAGCTTCCGCAAGACCTTTCGCTTTGATGACTTCCGCCTCGGCAAGACCCTTTGCTTTGATTACCGCCGCCTCAGCTTCAGCCTTCGCCCGGATAGCGGCTGCCTTCCCTTCCGCTTCGGTCTTTTTCTGGTATCTATCAGCTTCTGCCAGCATTTCCGTTTTGGCAAGCTCCGCATCTGCTTTCCGTCGGACAGTCGCCTCCAGTTCTTTCTCCTTTAGTCGAACCGCTTGCTCTTCGACATTGACCATGCCTTCTTTCTCAACGGCATCCACTTTAACCTGCTCTTCCCTTACTTTCTGCATGGTTCTGGATTTCTGCAGGTCATAAGCAAGCTTGGATTCCATCTGTGCCTTGTTGGTAACAGCCTCAAACTCCGCCAGTTTGCTCTGGTAACCTCGCCGCGCATCCGCAATTTTAGTGTCCGCTGCAAACTTGGCACTCTCGCCCTCCTGTTTGGCTTTGGCAGATTCAATCGTTGCCTTGCTTTCAGCTTCAGCCTCGCCTATTGTTGCGGTGCTTTTCACTTGAGCAAGGCGTTTTTGTCCTAGAGACTCCAGATAGTTTTGCTCATCTCTCACATCTTTGATGGTGAAGGAGATGACTTTCAGCCCCATCTTATTCATATCCCCGGTAACTGCTTCCTGGACACTCTGAGCGAATTTTTCCCTCTCCTTATAAATCTCCTCAACTGTGAGCGTGCCGAGGATCGCTCTGAGGTGTCCCTCCAGGGTTTCCAGAGCGGTTTTCTGCATATCTCTCTCTCTGCCCAGGAATTGCTCGGATGCTGTGCGGATAGAAACATCGTTGTTATCAACCTTCACCTGCGCCACCCCGTCAACGGTGACGGGAACGCCCTCTTGGGTGTAAACATTTTCACCTTTGACATCCAGAGTCATGAGTTCCAGGGACAATAAATCTACCTTCTGAAGATATGGCCAGATGAATTTTCCGCCTCTGTGGATTTTAAATCCTATTTCCACTTCCACACCGTCTTCACCGATGAATTTCTCTTTTCCACCGCCGGATACAATTAAGACTTTATTGGGACCACATTTTTTATACCGACTCGCGACGATAACAAAAAAAAGGAATATAGCTACCAGGGTACCGATGACAACTATAGGAACACTTGAGGGAATATTAGGCATTTTCTTCCTCCTTTCCAGAGATTTTACCTACCAAATCCTTCAAGCCCACACCAGTGAGTGATTTAATCACAGGCGGCAATTGGGCAAGCACATTGGTCACATTGGCTGTGAGCTTTGAACCACCTGCTTCTTTGTCGCTGATGATCATCGTGATCTTTTCCGTCTGGGCAAGGGATTCTGCAATTGTCTTTGCGATTTCAGGCAGTTTTCCGACAAGGGTCTCAATGATAGCCGCTTGGTTGTATGATTGCCATGCCTCAGCTTTCTTTAGCATCGCATCGGCTTCCGCAGCGCCCTGAACTTTGATGACATCCGCTTCAGCCATGCCCGTAAGGCGTTTAGCTTCCGCCTCAGCCAGCCCGGCGGTTTTGATTGCTTCAGCTTCACCTAATCCAACTGTCTCCTGCCGGAATTTTTCTGCTGACGCCTGCTTTTCTATCCTATACTTTTCGGCTTCTGCCTGCTTTTCAATAGTAGCTTGCAGTGACCTCTGCATACGCAGGATTTCCTGCTCGGCAACTTGGATCTGAGTTTGCTTTCCGACCACCTCAACCTGCACTTCCTCTCGTTTTACATTCTGCCCTGTGATGAATTTTTGCAGTTCTCCTGCCAGTTCTGCTTCAGCTTTCTTCAGATTGACTTCCATATTGTATTGAGCTTGCTTAATCTCAAAGTCGCACTTTGAAGCTGCAACGTTTGTCTCCGCCTTAAACTTTCCTATCTCCGCTTCCTGAGTTGCCAACGCCGATTTGATCAGGGCATCCCGCTCTGCCTGTGCCTTGCCGATCCTTGCGTCACGTTGAACTTCAGCGGTTCTCTTTCTTCCTAGGGAATCCAGATACCCATACCTATCCGAGACTTCTCTGATTGTAAATGCAACGATTGACATGCCCATATTGGCCATATTAACGGCTGCCACATTCTGGACACTCTGAGCGAACTTTTCCCGGTCCTGATAGACTTCCTCCACCGTAAGCGTTCCCAGGATGGCTCTAAGATGCCCTTCAAGGGTCTGCGTGGCGATATTTGCTATCTCAGGGACCTGTTTGCTCAGGAATTGTTCCGCAGCGGTTCTGATAGATTCGTCATCTGGGGCAACCTTCACAACCGCTACGCCATCCACCGTGATGGGAACACCCTCTGAGGTATAAACACCTTCACATTTGACATCCAACGCCATATCTTCCAGAGATAGGATATCCACGCGCTCAACTATGGGCACTATGAAGGTGCCACCACCCTTAACTATCCTGAAACCGAGTTTCCCGCGGCCGGATATTACCATAACCTCGTTTGGGCCACATTTTCTGTACCGGCTGAGATAAACCAGCAAGAAAAGGACAAACGCCACACCAATACCGACAGGTATACCTATAACAGCCGTCTCCATTTTTACCCTCCTTTTCTCTTGAGCAGAGAGCTAAGAGCAGAATCTTTGCTCTAAGCTCTTCGCTCTCCGCTTGCCGCATCTTTTTCAAGTTCAGCGAATGCCCTCTGCAATTTTTCGTCTGGTATCTCGCGTACATAGAAGATGTTCCCAACAACCTTTGTCATACGGACAATGGCATGTTTGTGGATTTCCACCTGCTCTTCAGATCGGGCGGGGGCGTTAAATCTGCTTCCCTTGGCTGTGTACGCAATCTCTCCCACACCGTTGGCGGGAATAGTTGTAATGACTTCCGCTTCGAGATCCAGGACTGATTCCCGCGAGTAATTGCTGCTTGCCTGAGTCACCAAAAATATCCTGTAAAGGAAATAAAAAGCAGCACCGGCTATTACAAATCCAGAGACAAGAGCCAGTGGCAAGCTGAACAGCAGATTGCCGCCCGGAATCTGCTGAAGAATAAAGCCAACTCCGCCGACAGATGTGATAAACATCGCTATTGTAATGGGACTGACAGGCGAAAGATGCAACTCTGCCGAACTACCATCGGCATGAGCACCTACATCATGGTGCCCTGTGTCTACACCGTGTCCGCTTACATCGACACCATGTCCACCGACATCAAAGTGATGATCACCCACACCTGCTTCGTGACCGGTTCCAAGATGTCCCAAGCCGCTCAGTATGAATGAGATTACAGCGAAACCGAACCCTATAAAGAAGAGAATAAGATATACTATAGAAACTGGATCCATCTAACATTACCTCCTTCTAAATCCTTAAGTTCTCATAGAGCCACTGCCACAACTCTCGTCCCCGCGCTTTCTCAGGACTTCTCTCCTCCCTCTTCGCTCTATGAACCGGTTGTATATTCTTCTGCCTTTCAAACTGCTGTTGTTCAAGGTGGATATACCCGGCGGCTAGCTCTTTATTGACATCAACGACTTCAGAAGCAAACTCTAAGAGCTCTTCTGGAGCATCAGGCAGAGCTTCAGCAGCCGGATCATCCTGTACTAATGAACATGATGCAACGAATTTGCCATTCGGGATGGTCACATTGCCGGTGATAACCGCGTTGTGAAGAATGACACAATTGCTTCCAATATTACATCGATACACCACGCTTCCGAAACCGATGAACGTTCCATCTCCAATGCTAACGGGTCCGTGGACAATTGCTCCGTGCGCCAATGAGACACGCTTACCGATTTTCACGCTTTGCCCCTTCAAGGAATGGATAATAACACCGTCCTGAATATCGGATTCGTCGCCTATTACAATCGGCATACCTTCGTCAGCCCTTATAGTGGCTCCTGGGGCAATGTTGACGTGCTCTCCTATCGTGACATCGCCGATCACAACCGCCAATGGATCAACATAGCTCGTTTCGTGTATTCTGGGTGATGCAGGCTTCTCAACCCACGATGTCTTTACATTAGAACGCACTCTTCTTATAGAACGAATGGGTAAATCAGGTTGGCGTTTCATTTTTCCCTCCGCAAGAAGGATGTAACATTCATCACCATCCCTTCTTATTATACCACATATTAAGTCAGAACCAAGCGAAAATTTTTGTCCGGATGATGTGCTCAAATCCCCCAACACTCGTCACTCATCACTTACATCAAGACCTGTTGTGCCATTTTCCTCACATCACTAACTAGCCAGTGTGAAGATAGGTTTGATACCCTCCGCTCGCTGCTTCAGCATATCTCGCTCCGCGTCGGTCAGAGGCTGGAATTCACCAGCGATGTCCAACGCCCGCTGGAACAGCCGTATATCGCCGGGCGGGATGGCCGCGGTGATAGGCTCTGATAAAGTGAACCGTAGGGCGAGATCTATCTCCTCTGGATCCGTGACGGGTTTGTACCAGCATTTCGGGTACTCCTCTCTTTTGTCACCTTCTCCCCAGGGCGTTCGCGCCATAGCCTTCAATGCCAGACGCCCCATTCCCTTTTCTTTGGCCTTTGCAATCACCTGAGGGCCGAAGTTCGCGTTAAGGCTGCAAACCCAGTTGATAGGGAAGAGCACACTGTCAAAATCAAACTGGTCCATTAAAGCCACCGCCACCTCCGCAGAATGTGCAGAAAAGCCCAGATACCGGACCAATCCCTTCTCCCGCGCCTCTACGAAGGCTTCTACAGCACCGCCCGGTCCCATGGCTTTCTGGAGGTCCTCTTCGGTAGTCATGGCGTGAAGCTGGTACAAATCAAAATAATCTGTCTGGAGCGTTTTTAGTGACTCCCTCAACTCCGCTGCTGCGCCCTCTTTATCTCGCTTTCCAGTCTTGCACGCGAGGAAGACATCCTTCCTGAACTCCTTCAGGGCCGGTCCCAGACGTTCCTCCGCTTCTCCTCCGCAATAGGATGGAGCTACGTCAAAGTAGTTGATACCTCTGTCAATAGCCTCGCGCACGATGGCGTTCGCCTCTGACTGTTCTGTACCGCAAACAACGATCCCGCCGAAGCCGATAATGGAAAGCTGTTCTCCGGTCTTACCCAATACTCGCTTCTGCATCGGTCTTCCACTCCCAGATGTGGTATTCTCTGCTCCCTGCGCCTGTCTCGCAAGATTGAGGAACGATCCTGTGCCCAGCGATGTCAAGGCCAGAGCTCCGCCAGTAGATTTCAGAAAACTTCGCCTAGTGATACGTGCTTCATCTTTCTCCTTCATTTCCTATCAGCTCCTTTTCCATTATGGTATAGCGCCCTACAATTACCCCCCAGAAACTCTTATGTTAAAAGTCAAGTCATACGAGTGTATCATATTGGATGTATACCGGCGATCTCGACACGCGCTGTGTCCAGCAGGGTCTCGACATACTCGACTTGATCCCAATTGAACCGCAAAGCAATACCGCAATCGCTGGATAGATCGCGCGGTGTGGGGATCAATTTGATGGCAAGCGCGCTTTTCTTTAGCGTTTTCTCAGCGCGCATGGCTGCCGAATTGGTGTGGAACAGCACAACACCGTAGGTACTCATTTTCTCACCTTGAATATGCGCTTGGAGCATGCTGTGAGGTTGCAGCACACTCCAGAAAGTCGGCCATAGCATGGTCTGAGCGTGTCATTTCCTCAAGACCAGTCTGAAGCTGCCATCGGACTGATCTTCGACGGTCACGTCCCATCCGGCCTTTTGCGCGAGACGGGAGACGTTATCGCGCGATACCTTAGAATCTACCAGCACTTCCACTGTGCCGCCTTCCAATCTCTTGATAGTCTGCTTGGTCTGCAAAGCTGGTTGTGGGCACGACAGTCCGCGCACGTCTATTGTTTTGATATTACTCATCCTAATTCTCCTGTCCCTCGCTGGGTTCCCGCATCGTTAGCCCGATAACGATGCAAACGATCAAGCTGATGATCACCATGACGGGGCCAAATGGCGCAGGCCCTTTTGACGAACTGGCCGCGTTAAAGTTATGCGAGAACCCCGCACCTACGATCATGCCCAGCACAAAGATCGCAGAATCGCCGTCGCCTTCGCCGGATAGAAAAACTTGCCTGCCCGGGCAGCCGCCCGCCAGCGTGAATGCCAAACCTGCCAGAACCATCCCCATGAAGTTCCACAGCCAGTTAGTATGAGCTACAGGTTGATCTGCAAAACCTGGGCTGAACTGGCCGAGCGAGAGATTGGTGATGACTGCGGCGATGATCAGTGCTATGACACCGGTAAGCAGATGCGCATCGCGCAGCAGTATCAGATCACGTATGGCGCCGACAGTACAGAATCGGCTGCGCTGGGCCAGGAAGCCGATGACAATCGCTGCGACAAGCGAAATCCACAGCGTCGCGTGCATGTTGCCAGGGCCGCTCTCTGAGAAGAATATAGGGCCAGTGGGGTTGCCGCTGGCATCGCGGCCGAACTGCACCTTGAAGATGAGCAGAAGCAGCAGGACGACCATAAATACAGGCAGTAGCCATCCGAGCGCCTTTGGAGCCGGCCGGTTGCGGGACAGGCTGAATCCCATCCGCAGAAAGACAATACCAATTCCTATGCCGGCTAATAGACCAAGGACGCCGGGTATAGCATTCCAGTCGCCGCCGCTCAAGCGCAGGTATGCACGCCACGGGCATCCCAGGAACACCAGAGCGCCGATTACGGAGAACATCCCCAGGAAGAATCGCGCCACCGGTGCAGATCCGGTGCGCGGCTTGAATTCACGAAAGATCAGCG
>Ga0315314_1001958_pt1 | contig 17448 bp, 18 predicted proteins | sample TDP9_MG_FD_203631 | JGI IMG/M metagenome (GOLD analysis project Ga0315314, IMG submission 203631) | Freshwater sediment microbial communities from Lake Towuti, South Sulawesi, Indonesia - TDP9 | ecosystem: Environmental > Aquatic > Freshwater > Lake > Sediment | place: Indonesia: South Sulawesi...
GGCCACTGCTGGTGCATCCGCTCTTCGTGCGCACAGACCGGCGGATCGAAGGGTTGGTCTTCATCACCCTGCTGGCCTTGCTGGTGCGGGCGATTCTGGAGCGGGCCTGTCGGCAGCGAGGGTTAGGGGTGACGGCCGAGCGGTTATTCCAAGGGTTTGCCTCGTTGCAGGCAGCGGATCTGACCTGGTCCGATGGGAGCCTCCAGCGGCGGGCCTCAGAGATGACCCCCTTCCAGGCAGGAGTGCTGAATACCTTGGGCTGGCCAACACCGGAAGCCTATGCCCGCCTGACCCCTCTCATGCGCTGACGCCCACCCGAGGTGGTTCGCCATCCGGCTGGGTGGCTCTGGCTTGGGGGCAATGCCGTGCATTGCCGGTGGGCGAAGGGCCAGAGCAGAACCGGCGGGCAGTCCCCGGCGGACCAAGTCAGGGGGCCAGCGGTCACATACCCGGCGCTGGCGAGCAACCCTTCGGGTTGAGCCCTCTGGGCGAAGCCTGGGGCCGTGCCTTAGACGTCAGTGTCGGGGATGCTGGAGCCGCCTGGCGTCAGTCAGGACCCTTACACAGCCTTCCAGACCCGGACTTGTGGCTCGATTGGTAAGGTGCAATCGTTCCCGGTTCAGGGCTTAGTTTCGTACTGCCCTGCGTCGGAATTGAGTGTCGAAAACAGGCTTAGAGCTTCGTGGGATGGTACGTCGAGCCGGTTTGCAGGTGGTGAGACATCAAGGGCTTCATCTCTGGCCCTACCAGGCCACCTGGTTTCACTCGCTTTCTCGGCGGGTGGATGCTGCCTTGGGTACAGGTCCCCTGGGCGCGGTGATGATTAACCAGGCCATCTTGGCGATAAAGCCTGAATCGAACGCATAAGGGGTAGCGATGTACTGTGGAAACTCGGTACATTCAGGGTTTACGTTCTTAGGACCTGGCAAGTGGCTTCTGTCGTTCGAGGCTGGCGGCTTATGCTGATCGCGGGTGGGCTTATCCTTGCGCTGATGTATCTGGCCTTCGGCGTGCATGCTGGCGAGATCGACCTCTTTCTCGATATTATCTTTTTGGGCAGCTTTATTATTGCGTTCTATGCTCTGGCAGCTTGCCTGGCGTGCACCTGCTCTAAAGTCGGACACTTATCTCATCGTATCGAGTGATCCCGACAGGATCTGGTATTGCCCCAATGCTCCTAATAGCCACAAAACAAGAAGGCGACTTGGCGTGAGAGCTATTTCATATGCAGGAGTCAAATCTAGAGGGCTCTTTGTTGAGGAACTTGTCTCATCAGCACTGAGATCGGCGGAGACCTACTCCGGGCGAATGCTCATAGTCGGAATGTTAGTATACCTTCTCATCCACCTTACTACCGGTTGGTTGCAGATAGATATGTTTATGTATGGCAAGGAGGACACGGCTGTTTATGAGCACGGCTTGTGGCTTGCTAGTCAGTTGCGGATTCCAATTACGTTAGCCTACGCTGGCTATCACACTAATGTATTTCTTGGCAATCACTTTATGCCTATCGCATTTGTGTATGGATTGTTGTATCGGCTCTGGGACAGCGTCTGGATGACCATACTGATCGAAGCTGTCTCGTTTGCCGCTACAGCGGTTCCGATCTACACTCTGGCTAAGCATCTTCTTGGTCATCGTTGGCTCAGCCTAACTCTGGCGGCCTCTTATCTTCTCTCCTATACACCAACGCCAGGCCATTTCTACTTCGAGAATTTGGCTATCCCTTTTGTCGCCACAGCAATGCTCTGGACACTTCAAGGCAAATATCGGCGTGCTTTGCTAATGTGGATTTTAGCCATGATGTTCAAGGAATACCTGAGTTGGAGTGTGGCCCTCCTCGGACTGCTACTCACGCTACGCAGAGACTCCCGAAGGGCGGGAACATTCCTAACTTTGATTGGAAGCCTGTGGTTTCCCGCCGCGTACCGCATGATGCGCGTTGTGCAGCCACAAGTCATCCAGTTCGACTACCTTGGCTACCTAGGCCGCTCTGAAGTGGGGCTTGTCAGTGCCCTTCTCTATACACCGGAAAAGTGGCTTCCCAGTATCTTCAATGCCAACGCCGCCCGACACCTCTGGAATACCCTGTTTCCCTTAGGTCTTCTTCCCCTCCTAGGGATAGAACTCATCATCCCTACTTTGCCCATCGTAGGAGTGAACCTCTTGGCTGCGGCTGGGGCATACTGGGAGCCTACGGGCCATCACAGCGCCTTTATCCTCCCTTTCTTCTTTGCTGCAGGGGTCGTGGGGTTGCGGCGGCTAGTGTCGTGGCATCGTCAGCACCCATCGTTGCTTGCGAAGGGCGCGATGGCTGTGGTCTTGATTTTGCTCGTTCTGGGGGGGCTTACGGGGTTGCGCTACCGTCTGTATAAACTCAAGGAAGCCGGTATTCTGCATCAGGCTTTTGCACCCCATTCTCAAGATGTGCAGGCCATCTTGGGGTTAATACCAAGTGACGCGCCGGTTGCCGCGGTAGAGAACTTGCTTCCACATGTTAGTCATCGTGACACTATCGTTCACCTTGCCAATCTTCGCTTCTATAAGCCTCAGTACATTATCTTGGACAACTTCTATGATCGAGCAACTTTGCTGAGCAGTATCGATAGGGCGATGAGTCAAGGATGGGCAGGGCTGGTTCGACCCTCTCCGTGCTATGATCCCAGTGAATGGTCAGACAATGACTTGATTAGCTCGGAAACCGGCCGCTCGTTCATCCAGCAAGGATACATGTTGGGCCATCGCCGGGGGAGCATTGGGCTCTTTGTGGAGTGCAGTGGCACACAGAAAGCTGTTGGAGAAAGCGCAACCGTATGTGGAGCAGATGCAGGAGGGGAATGAGAGTTGATGAAGTTTTCCGTCCTGATTTGCACCTATCAGCGTCACGAGCTTCTTAACAAAGCTCTAAGCGCTCTCGTTGATGGCACCCTGGAGAAGCCCAATGAGGTGGTAGTGGTCAACGGCGGAGACGAACGGGCGGATGAGGTGGTAGATGGGTACGCATGGAGACAGAGGATACAGGTCAAGCTGGTTAAGACGCGCAATGTCAACTTGGCCGCCAGCCGCAATGTGGGCCTGCCCCACTGCACCGGCGACATCATCGCCATGACCGACGACGATGCTCAGGTCTTCCCGGATTGGATCACTCAGATGAAACGAGCGCACCAGGAGCATCCGGAGGCAGGGGCGGTGGGTGGACCGGTCATTGGCACCAATCCGGATTCTCTCATTGGCCGCATCTCCGACCTGATCACTTTCCCCTCTTGGCCGGAGCCGCGCTACATGCGCACCCTGCCCGGGGTGAACGTCTCCTACAAGCGGGAGGTGGTGGAGCGGCTGGGTCCACAGGACGAGACCCTTTTCCGAGGCGAGGATGTGGACTACAACTGGCGGGTGCAGCAACTCGGCTACAAAATCTACTTCGACCCCGCCGTCAAGGTCTACCACCACCATCGGCCTGCCCTGCGGGCTTTTCTGCGCCAACACTACATGTATGGTCGGGCCTACTACTTGGTGCGACGCAAGTGGCCGGAGATGTATTGCGTATATCCGCATGGGATACGGCGATTAAAGGATGTTCTCAAAGGCCTGAACTTCTTCGCCGCTGTGCTCTATGAACCAGCCCTGATAGCTGCTCATATTGGGCGGTGGAGCGATCGCTTGCTGACCTATCCTATCTTAGTGGCGAATGAACTGGCCTGGAAGGGAGGGATGGTACGGCAATGGATGCTGGAACGTTCGAGAGCATAGGTACCCCCAGCCTCTCAGAAGCTTGGGTGAGAGCAATATTTCATGCGATGTGAGATTGTAGGATCTGCTTCTAGAGAAGATTGGGACGAAGCTGTAACGGGTTGCCCTTGGGCCACATTCTTTCACACACCGGTCTGGGCCGAGGTGTTGACCCAAACTTTCTCCCACTATGAGATAGCTACCCCTGCCTTTCGCTACGAGGACGGTAACCTTGCTGTGTTGCCCTTGCTCCGCTTGCGCTTACTGGAGGGCCTGTACTGGTATGAATCCATGGTGCCGGGCGTATACGGGGGTCCTGTCTTCAAGACAGAGCCAAGATCCCAACATTACGAGCCAATCTGGGAGTATCTTCGCACCCTGTCCGACGTAGAGATCATGGGAAATCCCTTTGCCTCGTGGACGCTGGAGGGCTTTGCTACCAGGCCCTTGTTCACCCAGTATCTCAGGCTGGATAGTGGTTATGAGGCAGTGCGGAGAGGGTTCTCCAAGGGACACCGCGCGGCCATCAAATATGCGGCCCGGCAAGGAGTTGAGGTGCGGGTGGTGGGCTCTCCGGAGGACTTCGATGCCTACTATGCGATATACCAGGCTTCTCTGAGGCGCTGGGGGAAGAACGCCTCCGGGTTTTATCCCCGACAGCTCTTCCGCAATCTGGCGGCCAGGCCGGAGGTGGGAGATAAGATCAGGCTCTGGCTGGCTTCTGTAGGATCCCGAGTGGTAAGCGGCGCCCTGGTCTTCTATCACAATCATCATGCCGTCTACTGGCACGGAGCCACCCTGGGGGAATGTTTCTCCTACCGGCCGGTGCACCTGACAGTGGCGATGGCCATCGAGGATGCTTGTCAGCGGGGTTATGAGTACTTCGACTTTAACCCAAGCGGTGGCTATCAGGGCGTGGTGGCGTTCAAGGAGCATTTTGGAACGCAAAGGCTATATTTTCAGCGTTATCGGCGGTCATCGCCGCTTGGCCTCTTATATCGGATGCGACGGCTGGTGATGGGGCGGCTGCGACGGTGTCCGCTGGATTAAATGTGGGGGGTGTGATGCTCCGCAGATGGCAGGTCTTGAAGGAGAAGTTCCCTCCTTGTGAATGGTGCTTTTGAGAGATGGTGCGTGTAGCGTATGGATTGGTCTACTCTTGAGAACATGGCCAGGCTAATGTGAAAGCCCAATGGGCCGATAGGGAGGTTCCATGAATCGGTTGAGCGGTTTGACCTCTACCACCATTCTGTCTAAAGTGGTCATCGTTTTCGCGTTCGTGTTGTCTGCCGTGCTGGGCATCTGGTTCAGCCAGTTCGCCTGGGGCCTTAGACAGCTTTTCATCATTGTCATGGCTGTGGTTGCTGGCCTGATCGTTTTGACCTCCACGGAGAAGGCGCTCCTTTGGGGCTACTATCTCTGCATTGTTGCCTTCGGCCTGGGCTATCGGGCGGTCTGGCTGAATCCCCAGGTGAGTTTTACTGTCCCGCAGGTGGGCTTTACTGTCCCGGAGGTTATGATTTGGGTGCTCTTCATCATGCTGTTGGTCGGCAGGATTGTATACCGGCAGCCAATACCTCGGCTGGTGCCCATACCTATAGTGTTACTTCTTAGCCTGGGGGGACTCGGCGTCATAACCGCAGCCATTCATGGACGGTCGTGGGAGACCATCGCCAGTGAGTTCAAACTCCTTCTAGTGTTGATGCCAATCCTTTATGCTACCGCAGAATTGGTAACGGACCCGGAACGATGGGTGCAGTGTCTGTGGCTTCTAGTCATCACTAGCTTCTATATAGCTTCATTGGGATTGATAGAGTACTTCGCTCCGAGCCTAATTGCACCGCTGCAAGGTTTCTTCGAACAAGAGCACATTGAATACTCAGCTCAGAGCTTTGCCCGGGCGGAGTTTAGCTTCGTAGTGGCAGCATTCGCCAGCACGCTCCTTACACTGGCCGCGCTTCCCGCTCTCAACCTGGCCATAAAAGCCAGGACAAGGGGTCGCAAAGCCTTTGCCTTCGCCTGCTTTGTTCTATGCAACTTAGGTATCTATATCTCTGGTTATCGGGGCATGTGGCTTGCCTTAGCGACGGCCTTGCTGGCTTATGCCCTGCTCTCGTGGAGGCGGGGATGGTTGCTTTTGGGTCCCTACGCGGTTCTGCTGAACTTCTTGCCAGAGGAGGCTTATCACCATATCTATGCAGTCTTCGATCCAATCCAATATTACGATCACAGCATACTGGGCCGGCAGGAACGTCTTCGGTTTGCCCTTGAACTGATCCGTCGGAGTCCCTTATGGGGCCGTGGCTGGGGGGGCTGTGGCTCATCCCACAGCGACTTCGCCCAAATTGCCGCCAACCTGGGTATCCCCGCCTTGTTGGTTTTCCTGTGGTGGTACTTCGGCCTGATGCGCAAGCTGTATGGCCTTGCCAGGGGTAGTGGCCCTTGGAGTGAATATGCCAGGGGACTGCTGGCAACCCTGGCAGGGGGTTTGATACTTCTGGGTACTGAGGGCATCACCGTGGCAGGGCCGCTCATTATCCCCTTCTGGTTCATCATGGCTCTGGCCGGGCGGCTAGTTGCGCTGGCGGAGAGTGCGCCTGCAGAATCGGACTATCACCTTTCATCGGATCAATAGGATTGAAATCACCTATACAGTCTCCAAGGGCACCCTGAACGTCTGGGGGCTGCGCCTCAAAGAGTAGGAGGCATTCATGGCCCGATCAAGGCTCTCTGTCCTGCTCCCCACCTACAACTGCGCCGACGTCGTACGAGATACACTGGAGTCGGTGAAGTGGGCCGACGAGATCCTGGTGGTAGATTCCTTCAGCACCGACGGCACTTTAGACGTCTGCCGTAATTATACTGACCGCATCATCCAGCACGAGTACATCAACTCGGCTACCCAGAAGAACTGGGCACTTCCCCAATGCCGCTACGAATGGGTGCTCCAGATGGACACGGATGAACGATTAGAACCCGGCTTGCGAGAGGAAATTGAGATAGCCCTTACGAACATGCCGCCCGATGTTCATGCCTATCGCATTCCTCGTAAGAACCACGTATTAGGCCGATGGCTGCCCTATGGAGGGCTCTACCCTGACTATCAAACACGTCTCTTCCGGCGCGATGAGGGCCGTTGGCAGGATAAGGAAGTCCATGCCCACGTGGTTGTCCCGGGCAAAGTGGGCACATTGCGCCACCACATCCTGCACTACGGCATGCCCCATATCTCCAAACAACTGCGCAACCTGGACCGCTATACCCGCTATGAAGCCGATGAGATGCATAAACGAGGCAAGAGTTTTCGCTGGCATCAGTTAATTTTCCATCCCTGGTTGACTTTTTTCCACCGGTACATCTGGCTTCGAGGCTTTCGCGATGGTTATCGTGGCTTCGTCGTCGCGGCTTACCTGGCCATCTACGATTTTCTTGCTTATGCTAAGTTGTGGGAACTTGGAGAGTTAGGCCTTGACAGGAGCCCCAGGTGAAAAGGGCGTGGCGCGTTGTCTTTATCGAGGAAGAAGCCCGGATGGGCGGGGTGGAATTCAGCACCCTTAATCTGGCGACCAGGCTCAATCGTAACCGCTTTGCCCCTCTGGTGGTTTGCCCCGCCGAAGGGGACCTGCCCCGTCACTGTAGGGAGCGAGGAGTGCCGGTGGCCATCGTCCGCCGGCCACGCCTGTTCTCTACAGGAATTCGGGTTGGGCAGCGCATTATAACCAACCCTGCTGCGCTCGTCTTCAATGCTTTTGCTTTTCTCCTGGCTGCTGTGCGTCTGGCTTATTTCCTCCGCTCCCGGGCCGATTTGATAGTCACTAAAGGGGTGGATGCTCACTTCTACGGCGGTTTGGCCGCCCGTTTAGTCGGCCTACCTTGTATATGGCACGTGCAGGACTGGGTCAACGAGCAGCGGGGATTGGGTTTGTATCCCGCTATCCTCAGTTGGGGAGCGCGGAACTTCGCCCTACAGGTCATCGTTGATGGGGAAGCCATTCTCAAGCAACTCGACCCCAGTGCTTGCCAAAGGGCCGTGGTGATTTACAACGGTGTGGATACCGACGAATTCAGCCCTCACGTGGACGGGAGCAGCGTGCGGATGGAGTTTGACGTTCCTCTCAATGTCCCTCTCATCGGCACCGTGGCCCGCCTGGTGGCGTGGAAAGGGCACCATGTCTTCCTCGACGCCATGGCCACTCTGGCTGATGATTTCCCCGAAGCACGTTTCTTGATCGTTGGTGCGCCGGTTTTTGATACCGAGGGGTATGCCCGCCAGTTGCGCGTTCAAACCAGACGCTTAGGGTTAAACAACAGGGTGCGCTTCGCCGGCTTCCGCTGGGACCTGCCGCAGGTGCTGGCCGCGCTGGACATCTTCGTCCACCCGGCATTGGAAAAGGACACCAGCCCTCTCGCCGTCGTCTCGGCCATGGCCAGTGGCAAAGTCATCATCGCCAGCGCCGTGGAGGGAATAAAGGAAATCATAGAGCACGAGCGAGAGGGGCTGCTGGTGCCGCCAGGGGATGTCGAGGCCCTGGCCCAGGCCATCCGCCGCTTGCTTGCTGAGCCCGACTTGCGTCAGCGGCTGGGCCAGGGAGCGCGAGCAAGGGCAACGCAAGAATTGAGCGTGGAACAGTTCGTGCAGCGATGCGAGGCGATATTTGAAGCGGTGTTGGCGGAGAGAAGCTAGCCCAGGGGCCGCACCCACATCCCCACCATTCTGAAGACCAAGAGCGTCCAACTGGTGGCTCTCTGCGACTGGAAAGCTAGCTCCAGTTTAGGAGAGAGGTGATTATGTCTCAATCCACGACGGTTGAAGTCGTTTGTGCCTTGTGTGGCTCGCACGAGCGAGAGATTCTGGGAACCTTTCAATTTAGTGGGCAGATGTTGGGTTTGGCCAAGTGTAGAGTGTGCGGCCTGGTATATGTGAGCCCACGTCTCACTGACGAGGCAATGGATGAGTATTGGCGGTCCTACATGGAACGCGACTATAGGCTGCACTGGGAGCAACTGCAAGCTGAACAATTGCCTACCATCATGCATGACCTGGATTTACTAGAGAGCTATGGTGCCCCAGGGAGACTCCTGGACGTAGGCTGCGGGGGCGGCTTCTTCATGAAACACGCCGCAGAAAGAGGCTGGCAGCCGGTTGGTGTGGATGTTTCCCGTCTCGCGTGTGATCTTGTCAGGCAAAAGTTCAGCTTGCCGGTCTTCTGTGGCGAATTGGAAGACGCCTCTTTTACAGAGGGATCTTTTGACGCAGTGACGTGTTTTAATACTTTTCCCTATTTTGCCAATCCACTCAGTAAGGCAAAAGAGATGAATCGTGTACTTGAACACAGTGGGCTTTTGCTAGTCCGTGTGCCTAACAAGATTCCCTATGTGGAGCTATGGCTGACCCTATCCAGCATACTTCGAAGAAACTGGGATAGGGAATCACGCTCGTTGGATTCAGTGCCCATATTCTTATCAAATCACCTGGTACATTTTTCCACAAGTACCATTCGAGCATTGCTTGTGAAAGCAAGGTTCCAAACCGTAGAAGTGTTTAACACCCCAGCAGTCTTCTACAGTAGTAACTCAACGGTGCGTTGGGTTATGCGCGGTTTGAACTTGATTTCTTCGGTCATCTTGAGTATTACAGGGCGACGTTGGTGCATTGCCCCTTCGGTCACGGTATTAGCTCATAAGGCGGGATGATCGAGAGGTGAAAAAGGCTCTATTCGTCCATCAAGGGCGATTATCCTTCGTGGAAAAGGACCTGGATATCCTGAGGCAAGGATATGATGTCGAGGAATTAATTTTTAGAGGGCTTCAGGGGATGATGTGGTGTGCGCTCCTGAGATTAAGTATGGAACGCTAGCCTTCTGGTGGAAAAGGTGGTGTCCGCTTTTCACTCTAAGATATGCAGATCTTGTCTCATCAATTTCACGATATAATATGCAGGATGCTCTGGATAATGCCCGAGTTGATGTTAGCAAAGTGCGATTGGTCTACCTTGGATTCGAGTCCACGAGATTTGTGCGGCAAGAGGGAGTGCCTAAAGAAGCCCTCGTCCTCTCCGTAGGAGGCGTTGATTGGGAACGACTGCGGCGGAAAGGATATGAGATATTCGTCCGCAGCGCGGGTTACGTCCCCCAAGCCCGGTTCGTCCTCATCGGCAAATGGTATGATGGGGCCATTGATCACTTGCGCTCCGTTGCTCCTGACAACGTGCTCTTCACGGGGTGGGTCAGCGATGCCGAACTCCTGAGTTGGTACAGCCGGGCCAAGGTATACGTCCAGGCCTCGTGGCACGAGGCCTTCGGATGCTCCCTGGCCGAGGCCATGTTGTGCGAGTGCGTGCCGGTGGTCTCACGGCGGGCAGCACTGCCGGAGGTGGTGGGAGACTGCGGATTTTATGTGGATGAGCTAACCCCGGAAGCTGTGGCTGCTCAAGTTGAGAAAGCTTTGGCCTCAGACCTGGGCCAGCGGGCGCGGGAGCGGATTGTGCGCGAGTTTCCGTTGGAGAAGCGGCGCGAGGCGTTGCTGGCCGCGGTTCACGAGGTGATGGGCCGGTGAGGATTCTCTACATCAACCAGTACTTCCCCCCGGAGATTGAACCCTCGGCCACTAAGGTGCACGAGGTGGGACGGGAACTGGTGAAGATGGGGCATCAGGTCACGGTTATCACCGGCTTTCCCCACTATCCCACCGGCGCCTTGCCGCGTCAGTATCGGGGCAAATTGGCTCAGACGGAGGCATTGGACGGCATCCAGGTGCTGCGGACCTGGCTGCTGCCTGCATCCACGTCACACTTTGTGAGACGCACATTGTGTCATATGAGCTTCACCGCTTCGGCAATCCTACGCGCGGTGGGGACTGGACACTACGATGTCATTGTGTGTAGCTCTCCTCCATTGGAAGTGGCACTGGCCGGCGTTGTGGTTTCGGTAATAAAGAGGTGTCCGTTTGTTTTTGAGGTGCGCGATCTATGGCCTGACGAAGTGATCCAGGGGGGACAGTTGAGAGGCCGATTCCCTATCGCTGTCGCAAAGTTGATCGAGCGCACGGTGTATCGCAGGGCAGCGCGGCTTGTGGCGGTCTCGCCCGGATTCGTTCCATACCTGCAAGGCGAAGGTGTGCCACTCGAGAGAATCACGGTGCTGCCCAATGGAACAGACGTGCATCTGTTCCGGCCTGATCCCAGGGCGCGAGCAGCAGTGCGAACAGAGTTGGGGTTGGGAGATGCTTTTGTAGTCGGGTACGCAGGCACGCATGGATTCCAGCACCATCTGGAAACAGTGTTGAAGGCAGCACGAATGCTGCTGGGTCAGCAGGACATCCGTTTCCTGTTCGTCGGGGATGGCAAAGAGAAAGAGATGTTAGTGGAACTCGGTAAGGAGTGGGGGCTATCCAACGTGCAGTTTCTACCTGCCCAACCCCGTGCTGAAGTAGCGCGTATCCTGGCAGCGGTAGATATCTGTGTGACGCACAGCGAAGACATCCCGATCAACCGACGGAATTTGCAGTCGAAGCTCTTTGATTATATGGCCGCTGGTAAGCCAATTGTGTTGGGATGCGATGGACAGATGCGGAAACTGATAGAGAGTGCTGGTGCAGGCATCTGGGTCGGCGCCCAGCAACCTGAGCGAATGGCTCAGGCGATCCTGAAGCTGAGGAGTGAACCCAACCTGCGAACGCAACTTGGACGTGCCGGGCGCAAGTATGCATTGACGCATCTTTCACGAGAGAAGATTGCCACTGCGTATCTGGAGGTGCTTAAGAGTGTGACGGTGTCTGAGAATGGAGCGGGTAGCGGGTCAAAACTTGAAGCCAGAGGACAGGAGTGAAAGCATGAAACCCGAATCGGTGTCAGAAAGTCTGTTCCGCTGCCACTGCTCGCCAAGTGATAAAATCACCAGGCTTAGAGCTCAAGTACGCTGAAAGCGCACTGGGCAGGAGTCGGCTTCCAGCCGACGGCTCGACCGAGCTCGCCGAGGTCTTGGGCTTTCAGCCTGCGAATTCCATTCGCAGGCCAGGCGGAGCGGAAGACACTTCTGGGCAATCCAGCTTGGCAAAGTCTGGTTTCATGGAAAGAGGAGTTACTATAGGTTGACCATTGAGATCATCCGCTACGAAGCCAAACAGGCCGAAGAATGGGACGCTTTTGTACGTCAGAGCGAGACCGCCTGCCTGTTCCACGAGTACCGGTACCGGCGGGTGGTGGAACAGTCCTTTGGACATCGGGCAATTTATCTGGGCGCGATTAGGGATGGCGAGTTGACGGCCATCTTGCCCCTTTTTGCGGTCAACAGCCTACTATTCGGACGGTTCTTAGTCTCGTTGCCTTTTGTGGATTATGGTGGCATCTGTTCCAATGACTCGGAAAGCACTGACCTCTTGTTGGACACGGCTGAATATCTGCTGCGTGAGACAAGAGCGGACAATGTAGAATTGCGGCACCAATGCGCTGCGCTACCAGGCCTGCACACAAGGACCAATAAAGTTAACGTAGCGTTGCCTCTTCCAAAGGATTCTGAAACGGCATGGCGCAACTTTCGGCCAGAGATACGCAACCGGGTGCGCAGGGCAAGGAAGGCGGGACTGACATTTGAGGCAAGTGGTCTGGGGTTGTTAGGAGATTTCTACCGGGTGTTCTCTCAGTGTTGGCGAGATATGGGAACGCCGGTCTATCCTCGTTCCTTCTTTCGGATTCTTCTGGAAGCCTTTGCTGATTGCTCGGAGGTTTTTGTGGTGAGAAGTGAGAGCAAACCAATAGCTGGAGCGATAGCCACATACTTCCGTGATATAATGGAGATTCCATGGCCATGCTCACTGAGAGCCTATTGGGATAACTGTCCTAACAACTTGTTATATTGGGAGGCCATTCGTCGGGGGTGCGAGCGAGGATACAAGTCTTTCCACTTTGGCCGTTCATCTAAGGGATCAGGGACACACACCTTCAAGAGCCGCTGGGGGGGGGAGGACCAACAGTTGTATTACCAATTCATCTTGCCGGAAGGTGGGGAATTGCCCAACCTGGACCCGAATAGCTCCAAGTATAAGACTTTGGTGTCCGCGTGGTCAAGGCTGCCCCTTTGGCTGGCAAACTGGCTTGGCCCATTCATTGCGAGAGGCATCCCATGAGCATGCAGAACATCCTGACCCTCGACATCGAAGACTGGTACCAGTCCTCGCTGGCCATCCTAGGCCCTGAACACGCCGACGTACAGAGACCCGTACCGCCCGGCGAGCGGGTGGTGGGCAACACGCGGCGTCTCCTGCGCATCCTGGCCGAGCACAAAGTGCGTGCCACCTGCTTTATCCTGGGCACTGTGGCCGAAACCTACCCAGACCTGGTGTGCGAGATCCACCAAGCCGGGCACGAGATTGCTACTCACGGCTATGGACACGAACTGGTATATAAGCTATCACCCGGAGAATTCACCGCTGATCTGAGGAAATCTATTGAGTTATTGGAAAGCATTACCAGCCAGAAGGTCCGAGGTTACCGTGCCCCTTATTTCTCTATTACCCGCCAATCCAAATGGGCTCTGGATGTCTTGGTTAACCTGGGATTGGAGTACGATTCCAGCATCGTCCCTATCCGGCGAAAGCTCTATGGCTTTCCTGGATGGGAGAGCTTCCCGCACGTTATATACGCTGGGAATAACCGCCCTTTGCTGGAACTGCCGGTTTCCACCGTTAGCTTCCTAGGCCAGAACTTGCCGGTGGGCGGTGGGGGGTACTTTCGGCTTCTACCTTGCCCCCTCATTCGTTGGGCTATCCGGGCCATCAATCGGCAGGGCCAATCGGCGGTCTTCTATTTGCATCCATATGAACTGGACAGTGAGGGACTATGCCACCCATTACCTGGTGAAACCTGGAGGACTCGTTTCGTCCGTTTGAGCCAGAGACTGAACCGGGGCAAGACCGAGGCGAAGCTGCGAAGGTTGCTGGCGGATTTCGAGTGGACATCGGTGAGAGGGTGGATGGCAGAGCAGAAGTGATCCGCTGCACATCTTCGGCGTCCCTTTTTGCTTTTGTGCGGTGAACGGGGCGGCGCTGGTGGGGGTCGCGCGGTCTGGGATGGGGAAGAAAGCGGGGCAGTGGGAGCCGATACTGAGAGCGACTGTTATGAGAGATGAGATTGTAAACACATTCTACGAGAGACCATGGCTGGTCTTTCTGTTTATAGTTATGTTAGTAACAACCGTTCATTTTGGGTTCCTAGAGTTTCTAGGCACCATTGAACCTAGACAGCGACCTGTAGATTACGAGGTCTTTTATGGGCCGGTGGCTGAAAACATACTGCAAGGGAGGGGAATTACACTGGGCGGAACAGTTGCGTCAGCACAGCCCCCTGGCTATCCCATTTTTCTGTCTTTTGTTTTCAGACTTGCGAGATTTCTGGGACACGAAAGAGTAGAGTTGATAGAACATGTGAACATTATCCTAAATAGTTTTTCCTGTATTATCCTCTTTTTGATTGTGGAGAGAATTTATACAAGGAATGTAGCGTTTATTGCCTCTATAATCTACAGCACATATCCGGGTTTCATTTACATGTCAACGGACCCTGATGCAGCGACTCTATTTATACCTGTATTTTTCTCCTTTCTGTTGATTTTCATAATAGGCTATCAAACGAAATCCGCCTTATATTTCGCCGTTTCTGGGGCGTTGCTGGGTATATCCGCTTTGGTAAGGCCAACACCGATATTGATGCCCGTGGCGCTTATGCTATACATATTCTTCTCAAATCCAAAGCTTCGCCAAAAGATTGTGTTTATAACTTGTTTCAGTATTTCTTTTATCATTGTTCTGTTGCCTTGGGAATTTTATGTGTATAGAAATACAGGCAGGCTTATCCCTTTATCCACAAATGGGCCGGCGTCCGTGCGTGACGGTTTAGCTTTTGCCATAAACCCAGGGGTAGGGGGAGATAGAGTTCATGTCTCTGAAGATATATATGCCATTATGAAGTATGTTGCAACGCATCCCCAGGAATTGAGTAATGTACAGCAGATAGCACGATTTTGTGTGCTACAATTGACTAGTAACACCTGTAGCTTTATCAAGTTAATAGGCATCAAAGCAGCACGATGCTGGTACGGAACTGATGAGATGTGGCATGAGAGAGAAATACTATTATTACAGTTGCCTTATTTATTGTTAGGTATTCTTGGCATCTACCGGACTTCCAGAAACAAAACATATCTAAATGGCATGGTATTGCTTTTGATAATTATCGGGTATTTCTGGATTATGAGTATAATGGTATTGTCAATTGTAAGATATATGGTGCCTGCTATGGCTTTTGTGGGGGTCTTTACATCGCTTGGATTGGCAAACTTATACAAATCATGCGAAAGAACCATAAAGTGGCATCGCTTAAAACGGTAAGAAAAGAGGCAGTTAGAGCCTACTACTCTGAAAATAACGGTTAGGCGGTCATAGGTTCCAGGGACACCTTGCAGCCGAGTTGAGGTTAGGAGCAACGAGCTTTCAAGCTGCATGTTGACCCGGGAGGTGTGAATCTATGTTGACCTGTTTCATCACTGCTGTCATCGCTTTGGTGGCATCGTTCCTTCTTACGCTCTTAGCCAAATATCTAGGCCCAAAACTGGGAGCCATGGACATCCCCAATGAGCTATCCATCCACTCTTCGCCAATTCCCAGAAGCGGTGGGCTGGCCATGTTTATCGCCTTTCTCTTGGCTGTCTGTTACGGGATGCTGGCCAATCGCTCGCTGAATCCAGGTGATGGAAGGAAGCTCCTTGGCATCCTCATTGGCGGCGGCCTCATCGGCCTCATAGGCTTCCTGGGAGACAGGGGCACGATTCCGACAAAGGTGGAGTTCTCTTTGTTAGTACTCCCCGCAGTGTTGATGATGCTGCTTGGCATAAGGGTACAGCTTTTGCCCCTGGCATACGTCAGCATTCCTCTCACCCTATTTTATTTTATCGGCGGCTCCTGCGCCATGAACCTGCTGGACGGGATGGATGGCCTGGCAGCCAGCGTTACGGCGATAGCCTCGATCTTTTTCGCCGTTGTTTCGCTAAATCAGGGAAATGGGCTGGCAGCGCTCCTTTCCGTCGCATTGTTCGGCTCAGCCCTGGGCTTTCTGCCCTACAACTTCCACCGGGCCAAGATCTTCATGGGCGATGTGGGCAGCCTGTTTGGGGGTCTGATGCTGGCCAGCCTGGCCGTTCTTCTCTCTTCCAGGCCCTATGATTTTGCCTCCTTTGCTGTTCCCGTACTGATCCTGGGCGTCCCGGTAGGAGACACTTTTGCGGCTGCCGTGCGTAGGATCATCAGCAGGAAAGCTGTGCTCTCCGGAGATCGAAGGCATCTTTACGACTTGCTAAGGGCAAGGGGTATCGGTGATAGGGCTACGGTTTTGATAATGGGTGGGCTTTCCGTGGCCTCAGGGATGACGGCCCTTCTCGTATCGCAAATGGATGTCCTCCCCGCTTTTGCCCTGGCCACGGCCGGGTTTATCATTTTCTGCCTGGCGGCCATGCGGCTTGGGGCGTTCCAGGCAGGCTAGTGCTGAAAGTGTGAAGCGTCTCAAGCAGAACTGGCCTTTGCTTTCTACGTCATTGAGTGTATAATAGGGCCAGAGAGCTGTGATTGCAAGACCAAAGGAGTGTTTCGATGACTGTACAAGTGCAAACGATGCTCAAGGCAGTGGCTCAAGAACTCCACCTCTCTCAAGAAGAATTATTGAAGCAAGGAACGCGCAGTCTCCTAGAGCGCCAGCTTCGTGAAATCAAGGCCGAGATCTTCCAGATCACTGGTTGTTATGGTGTGTCCAGCGTGGAGGAAATGGAAGCGCGCTATCGGGATGGTACCCTTGAGGAGGCTGATAGCTGGCGAGACTTGCAGCGCCTGGATCACCTGGAGTACAAACGCGATCGCTTACTAGAGCTTCTTGAGGCCCTATCATGAGCCTAGTGGACGTCGAACGGTTACGCGAGACCGCTGAAGTAGAGTTTGCCGACATCGTGGTGGAAGCCTTCGTGCCTGACATCAATGAGTTGCGCATCATCCTCACGGATGGCAGTTTCGTAGATGTATGGTTCTCGCTGAAGCTGGCGGGCCGATACAGTTACCACTGGGAGCGGAAAGCGATTGATGGGAAGATTTATCGTCACGACAATGCACCACACAGGCGCTGGCAGTCGGTGGCTACTTTTCCCAAACACTTTCACAACGCGAGTGAAACCAACGTTTTGGAGAGTCACCTGAGCGAAGTTCCCGAGGAAGCACTGCGGGAGTTTCTGACGTTTGTGCGAGACAGGATGGGTACCTCGGCCGGGAGTTCTCAATGACCGCTCGACAACATATCCCTATGTCGTCACCAGACATCACCGCTGCCGAGATCAAGGCGGTGAGCCAGGTGCTGCAGACCCCATACCTCAGCATCGGCCCCCGCCTCGCCGAGTTTGAGGAGCGCTTCGCCGCCTACGTCGGGGCGCGTTACGCCATCGGCGTCTCCAGCGGAACGGCGGGGCTGCACCTTTGTGTTGTTGCTGCTGGCGTTGGGAAAGGTGATCTGGTCATCACCACCCCTTTCTCTTTCATCGCCTCGGCCAATGTCATCCTCTACGAACGCGCCATCCCCATCTTCGTGGACATTGACCCCCACACCCTGAACATAGACCCGGCCCAGGTCGCCGAAGCCGTCGAAGCAGTCCGAAGTCCAAAGTCCAAGGTCCGAAGTCAATTGTCATCATT
>Ga0315314_1001959_pt1 | contig 17445 bp, 15 predicted proteins | sample TDP9_MG_FD_203631 | JGI IMG/M metagenome (GOLD analysis project Ga0315314, IMG submission 203631) | Freshwater sediment microbial communities from Lake Towuti, South Sulawesi, Indonesia - TDP9 | ecosystem: Environmental > Aquatic > Freshwater > Lake > Sediment | place: Indonesia: South Sulawesi...
GCATCGATGTTGGAGTAGCCATAGGTGGAAACACTCGTGGTTCTGTTCTTGTCTGTGATTCCCACAGCCACTCCTGGCTTGTTGTTCGCCTTCCTCCATTGTTCCACGAACTTGTCAATCGAGGCGGATACTGCTTCTGCAAGAGTCACGCCATTCCCCTGTTCAGAATAGCCTGTTGTCCTTATGGGCTTTTCTAGATTGCGAGGTTATCTGCTGTCACGCATTTTAGGGCGAGAATGCTCAAGCCTGCGGGAATTGTCGTCAGCAATTCCCGGACCCCCAATCTAGGTTCTATGCCAGTGAGAATTCTCCCTCGCTTCGCGCAATCGGAGAATCTGGATGTCGCCTTGCGACGCTGACTTCACATGTTCAAACATTCTCAAAAGCATATAAGGATGGACGGAGCTTCCACCTCCGGAGGAATGGCAGCTCTTGGTGTTCTTCTTGTGATTCACCAACGACTCGCCACGAAAAGGGGGACACACGTCATGGGTGCATATGAGGAATTGATGGACAGGTATCGCGAAATCTCTCTCATCGATTCGATCGTGAAGCTTCTAGACTGGGATCTCGAGACATACATGCCACCGAAGGGGGCCGTGCTCAGAAGCGACCAGATGGGTGTTCTGAAGCGGGTCAAGCACCGAATGCTCACGTCTGATGGACTTGATAGACTGCTCAAAGAAGCCGAAACCCCGAAGAACTCATATGATGAGGTCCAGCAGCGGAATCTCTTCCTTCTTCGGAGAGAGCGCGACATTGCCGTCAGTGTTCCCGAAAACCTCGTCGCAGCTCTTGAGGCTCAGAAAGTGACTACATTCGGTGCCTGGTCGAAGGCCAAGGCAGCGCAGGACTGGAAGATGTTTGAGCCTGATCTTGAGAAGATCGTCGAACTCAGCAGTCAAGTTGCAGAGGCCACTATGCAGGCCAGAGGCGTGTCATGCGTGTTCGATGCTGTAATTGATGACTGGGAACCTCGTATCACGCATGAGAAGGCGGCAAGATTATTGACCGAGCTGACAGGAGCTCTGGGTCCCCTGATTCAGAAATACAGCGGTCTCTCTGGTGATGTTGATCCCTCGTTGACAAAGCGGCATGTGCCACTAGATGTCCAACGAATTCTGGTCACAGATGCCGTGGGCCTTCTTGGCTACGACACGACCACCGATCATGCCAGTGGAAGAATCGACTCCTCGGAGCATCCGTTCACTAGCGGCTACTCTGACGATGTGAGAATCACTGTCCACTACTATGAGGACCGGCCGTTAGAGGCCTTGTATGATGCACTGCATGAGGCTGGTCATGCCCTGTATAACCAGGGGATAAACCGCGACTGGATCTATCAGCCCGTTGGCAACTGGGCCAGTGTGGGTGTGCACGAGGCCATGTCCAGGTTCGCTGAGAATATGATTGGCCGCTCGCGTGGATTCTGGAGCTACTACCTCCCAAGACTGAACGAGATCACACACGGGGCCTTCTCCGGCGTCAAGCTTGGCGATTTGCTCAAAGCGGTTAACAGAGTCCTGCCCTCAAAGAAACGCATTGTTGCTGATGAGATCACGTATCAACTACACGTGGCAATCCGCTTCGAGATAGAACGCAAGCTCTTCGAAGGAGAGGTTGAGATCTCGGAGCTGCCGCAAATCTGGAATGAGCTCTATGACAAGTATCTTCAGATCGAGTTCGACAATGATAGCGAGGGTGTGATGCAGGACGTGCACTGGAGCCTTGGCTCATTTGGATACTTCCAGAGCTACGCTCTGGGAAACATCTACGGAGGCATTTTCCTTCAGACCATGCAGAAGGAGACTAGCCACTGGTCCGAGGAGCTTGAAAACGGGAATCCTCGCATAGCTATCAAGTGGCTCAGAGACAGAGTCCAGCACTTCGGATCCCTCTACGATCCCGAAGTACTCGTCGAGCGGGTTGTCGGACTATCGCCAACGGTCGAGCCGTTCGTTCAGTATCTGAAGGAGAAGTACGAGGCCATATGGGAATAGGTCTTGAGGCGGGGTGCCCTTCCAGCTGTCGCGGCCTATGGTTCTTGTTGCCGGTAGATTCAAGATCAGTCTGACTGGGTTCTCACTCCTTCGCTGTCTATCTGTAGCTACTCGCTAGGTCTTGCGGTGCATGCACGTTCCGGGCAGCCGTCAGGGACAGGACGGTGTTCAAACCCCTTGAGAAGCCTATAAGCGATGGACGTTGATTCCGTCTCTGGAGGAATGGCGATGGTAGACGCTTCATTGGTGTTCGATGCGATAGTGGCAGTGAGCATAGCTGCGGGTGCATTTTTCGCCGTGATACAGCTTCGAGAGATGGCCAAGGACAGACGGACAGGCCTCATGCTTCGGTTTGCAGACATATGGTTGACAATGGAGTTCGAGGAAATCGTATCAAAGCTGATCAGGTCGAATTTCACTACTGGAGAGGAAGCAGAAAGAGACCTCCCTCAGGCGGGCCTTGTGTTGGTCGGAGACTACTTTGAGACCATGAGTGAATACGCAAGGGTCGGTCTTCTTGATCCCGATTACGTGACATCTGTGTATCCGGTGGAATGGGGCTGGGAGAAGCTCAAACCCTGGATAGTCTACGCAAGAACGTCGACTGGACTGAATGAATTGCATTCATCCTTCGAATGGCTCGCAGGCGAAGCTAAGAAGAAGCGACTAGCATCGGAATTGAAGGGCAAGGCGACCTAGATGTCGGAAAAGACCTCTATGTTGAAGTGTCCCCGCGCATCAGCATAACATCCATAGGGAAGGAAATGCGATGTATCAGCGTGGATGATGTGAGAATAGCTGTAATCCCTGCCTACAATGATGAGAAGAGCATAGCTAGCATTGTTTTGGGCGCCAAACAGTATGTTGATAGGGTGATAGTCGTTGACGATGCCAGTTATGACAACACTGCCAAGATCGCGAAACTAGCTGGTGCCGAAGTAGTGAGATTGGAAAGGAATATGGGTGCTCAGCAGGCTCGCCTTGAAGGTTTCAAGAAGGCGCTGGAGAGCAAACCAGACATTATTGTCACTTTTCTTGGAGACGGTTTTGAGGATCCAGAAGATGTACCGATTATTCTAGCGCCTATCGAACAAGGTATGGCGGACCTTGTCCTTTCTGACCCGCCGTTCCGTTTTCAGGTCTACTCAGAAAAGGCACTGAGGCGTTTGATTGATAGACTGAGTAAACTCACTCATTATGGGACGCCCCGCTATGTCGCACAACTTGAGAACGAAGCGAGAAGGAACAAGCTCAGATTGCAGTCCATTCCATTGAGCTTGGAAGGCCGTTCCCCTCTTACAATCTTTGATGAGATCAGTGTGGAGAAAGTTAGGAGAATATCCACGATGAGAGAGGTCTATGTTGAAAGAAGGAAAACTCAGAAAAACTTGTCAAAAACCCAATCGTACAAGATCATAAGTGAAACCTTCCTCAAGTTCATACCACCAGCATTGCTGTCGCTGATTGTCTCAGCAACCATACTAGTTCCAGCTACAGGTGTCAATCTGGACATACGAAATATCGCTCTAATCGTTATTGCGACTGTTATTGCATTCATTTTATGCTGGTTTCTGCTGGTTCGGCTGCTCGACAGAGAGTACAGAGAGACGGACTACCTCAGAGCATTGGGGGCGAGACAAGAGGAGATTGACAGGAAGAAACAGAAGTAGCCGGTTTCTGCTGGAAAGGATTTGGGGGCTTCCTGGGAAACATGATAGCGAATGAGAGAACTAGTTGTTACGGTCGTTTGGTTCTTCAGCCGCCTGAAAAGCTACTAGCTTGACTTCTCCAATCAATCGCTCAATAGCTTCTCTGCTCAAGGAAGGTGCAATGTAGTCGAAGAATCCCTCTCTTTCAATGTACTTCATGTATCGGCGGAATCCCTGGACCGTTATTACTTTTCTCAGAGGCCCTTTTGTTGGATCGACTGGCCACAGCAGAATTTCGCCAGAGGGCTCAACAATCACGAAATGCCATTTGAACCAGCGATACTGAAGGCCGAACAGAGTATGTCCTTTCATGGCATCTGCTATTCCTACGGCCGTCCCGGCAGATCCCAGGAAGGCGGGCAGAATATCCCTGATGTAGCCGCCGAAATCAATAGTCTCTTTATTGGTCTGGAGAACTGAATTCTTCTTCCATGCATCGAGTCTTTGGGGGTCAAGAACGATGATCTTCTCCTTTGGATTCCAGTTGCCAACGCATTTCTTTTGCATCTTCTTCATGATTGCACTGAGTTCTCTTATGGTCATTGTCCGTTCCCAGACTTTGTTTCTGTTGTCAGTAATGTGGCAATTCATGATTTCGTCCTTGAACCATACTGTGAGATGAACATTCCTCTTCTGCCATGCAACACCGATGCTTCCACCGGTGTCGTTGCCAGTGTACCATAGGGTGAAAAACTGAGTTCCATAGAGCAACAGTCTCGATTTCCCATTTTCTCTTGGCAGATTGTCCACCAAATGCTAAGCCGTCTTCATGCTGATAATTGTTGGCGTAGCGGGAGCACTCATGCCAGCAAGTCTCCCCATTGAAAAAAGGCTATAAGGAAAGGTCTCTAGGATTATCAGGCTGCAGAAGATACGATCTGAAGCCCAGAAAGTGAACCGTTCTTTTTATCTTGTCACAACCAGTTTACGTCCACATGGAAGAGACGGTGTCTTCTTCTGTTGTCTCTGGGAAAAAAGGGGAAGATGCAAGGACTGCAGATCTGGTCGAATTCCTCCATGAGAAGGGCTTCCGAGACGCGATAGCATTTCCCATTCACCACCGAGGAATGGACAAGCCCGATGCGCAGTTCTCAGATGGTGGCTTGAATATTGTCAGCGCAAAGATCGGAGACGAACGGGCAGCATGGAGGACGGCTAACGAGTATCAGATAGCGTTCATGAGTCGCGGAGAGTCGCTTGCAGAAGTATTCGCAGTGACTTATCCCTCTCAGAAGAAGGACAATTACCGGTTGTACATTCTCCCCAGCAGCACTCACCGAGAGGGCATTCCAGTCGTGTTCTCCTCTCTTGAAGCACTTGTCGATGGAATGGTCGAGGCCGTCAAGAATAGAGTGGAATCATTGAGGAAGGTCGCAATTCCACCGGTCGATGTAGCCAGGAGAATGCTGGACGATGCTGCGGTAGATCTGTCAGGTTCGCTCAGTGAAATAGAAGAGGTACAGCTGGAAGGTGTGTTTGGGGGACATGACTTCTTCAAGAACTGCCTAAATCTCAAGCTTTCGGACCCAAAGACCAGATCCCTCGTCCTGCGACAAGGCCCGGCGCATCTTTTCGCCAACCAACTGCTATTCTACTCGCTGCTATCTGAAGCGGAATTCAGAACTCGGGGCGACTTCAAGAAATATCCTCCAATAGCCGAACAAGACGCTGGCTCGCCTAGAGACATTGACAGAATTTACTTTTCGAGAGTCCGGGACAAGAACTATGAGCCGATCTACGGAATCGAAGTCGCTTCGTTATTTGTCGGAAAGAAGGCAAGCGTTGCCTGCAGAGACCTGGTACATGCAATAGCTGGCTTGGTTCCGCGTCTCGACCGCCCGGATTTGATCGGACAAGTCTTCCAGACACTTATTCCACCAGAGATTCGAAAGCCGCTGGGTGCTCACTTTACTAATCCAGGAGCAGCAAGACTTCTCGCTCGACTAGCAATCTCTGGGCCTGACGCATCGATTATGGACCCGGCATGCGGAAGCGGGACCCTTCTTGTGTCGGGATACGAGCGAAAACGCGAATTGCTGACTACCGAGAAGACGCTCAATCCAGACAAACATCGTCTATTCCTGGAGCATCAGATTACTGGGATAGACGCAATTGCGATCGCAGGCCACCTTGCCGCAGTGAATCTTGCCTCTCAGAACCCGTTGGTTGAGACTGATCACGTAAGAATAGCCATCATGGATTCCACTAAGAGATTGCCGGGCGAGACTGTTCTGCCCGCAGAGGTTTCTCTTCCGAGTGAATATGATCAAGTCACGCTTCTAGATGAAGCACAGTTTGGCAGGCAATCAAAGCCTAGGTCGAGAGTCGTGCCGATGTCAAAGAGCAAATCCAAACCACTCAAACTGGACAAGGTGGATGTAGTGCTCATGAATCCCCCGTTCACTTCGTGGGATCACATGCAGAAGAGCTATCGTGAGGCGCTTAACAAAGGGTTCTCTCAAAGAAAGCCCGACTATGGCGCCGCTCTCTTTTGGAAGATCAGTCAGCAGGCGCATTTCCTCCTTCTGGCAGATGACTTCCTGAAACCCGGAGGAGTAGTTGGAGCGGTTCTGCCTTTGACGACTTTCACAGGAAGAGCCTTCCAGCCTCTTCTTGAATTTTTGAATCGACATTACTCCATTGAGTGCATTGTGTACGGTCTGGGAAGGTCTTCATTCAGTGAACAGACTTCCTTATCAGAAGTGTTGTTCGTGGCAAAGAAGAAGGCGCCTGCCCAAGATCATGAATTCATGCTTGTTGGCACTAGGACGCATCCAAATGAATGGGATGAGGCAGCTCTCTCAAGGATAGCACGCGCCTGCAAGGGTGACGAAAGGGAGGACGATTTGGTGGTCGTCGGCAGATTCAGGCAAGAAGAGCTCCTTCCAGACCACACAACTCTTCCAGGTCTCATGCTCATGGGCACTCCAAGTGGAAGCCGCGCGATGAAGGTGGTCAGGTCCTTGCGACAGAACCCGAATGTTGTCCACGTCAAAGAACTTGGTGCGGAGATTCACCGATGGGTCCTGGGATCGGAACATATCGGGAGTAAGCCAGAGAGTGATTTCTATGGTTCAAAGGCTCTGTTTGCATGCAGACAAGAAGAGAGAGCACTGAAGGATATTGACCGCCTAGTGTTTAACTCAGAGAGTAGCGGTCGAATCACCCTTAAGGACCGGGTCTATGGGACAGAATTCACCCTTGGAAAGAACGAAGTGCAGCCCGCTCTGCGAAGATTCACTGGGCTGGACAACTTTGACATCACGAACAAGTATGACTTTGTTGTCAATTCAAGAGGAGAATCGCTGCGGTCTATCCTAGGAGCGTTCTATGCTGAGAAGGATGTCAAGAGATTCTTGGCAAACATCAACAAGAGAAGCAAGAAGTTCATCGGAGGCAGGTGGGCGTTCAGGGTCAAACAAGGTTCCACGCGAGTCGCCTTCGCCGGTCGATTAGACCTTGCGGCTTCTGGGACCACTGTCATAGCAGCTCGTGCTGAGGTACCTTTCTTCCTAGCGGCATATGGTTACATGATCCAGGGGCTCGATACGAGGTCTGAAAAGTTAGTTACCCTTTGGATGAATTCCTCTCTTGCAATATTCGACATCTTGTGCCGACTAACTCTCACAAGAGGCAGCTGGGCACGCATAGAATCCTATGTAGTGGATGATATTCCGATACCCAATCCAATTGCACTCTCTGAATCGCAGTGGCAACGGATTGAGAGACTTTATGACAAGTTGAAGAAATTAGCCTGGCCCTCTTTAGTGAATCAACTTGGTGGTGATGTTCTCCAGGCCAAGGTATTTGGGGGCAGAAGTAAGCTCGATGAAGAGCTCCTTGACATTGTCGGAGTCAGGGAACCTGCCAAGGCAGCTGAGTTGCTGGAGAGAGCCGTATCTGAACGGATTCTCGAACTGAAATCATCAATGGCAAAGAAGAAGAGCGATTGAGAAAAGACCTCTATTGTAGGAAGGTCTTTCTCCAGCATAACATCCATAGGGAGAAAAGGCGATAAGACTCAGAATGAGACCGAAACGACGACCGTCTCAAGTCGAGATAGTTGAGAGGCTAATCGGCGCCTTCAGGCCGTATTGTCCAAAGGGTCAGAAGAACACTTGGCATGACCAGATTCGTGCCCACATCATGCACGTTGGATACTGGTTCAGTTGCGTCTCAATCACAGAATATAGAGTTCAGCATCCGACCAGGAAGAGAAGTGGCACAGGTAGAATCGACATTGTCTGGGTCGACAGGAAAGGCAGACTAGTGTTTGCCTTCGAGATAGACCCGGGCTTCAAGGAGGGTTCTATGATCAAGCTTGAGGCGCTCGAATGCCCTAACAAGATAATCGTATCGGGTGGAGGACGTGCACACACTCTGAAGTTGTCTGGGTCGGGAAATGCAGCTAGGAAGGGAATCAGACACGTCGTAATCGACCCGACAAATGATTTTGATACTGCGTTCCGGTCCTTCCCCAGAGTCTTTGGTATGGCATGTGAATTTGGGGTTCTGAAGTTTGAGCCGCACAAGGTCCCCCAAGCGACTGACAATGTCAAGGCGCTCAGAGAATACTAGGTGCCATCAGAAAAGACCTCTATGTTGAAGTGTCCCCTCGCTTAGTCTGAATCTCGTTCCTTGCTTTTTGCTTTGCCTCCTCGTTGACGGTTGAAGGGGTTTCGGACATGCCTCTATTCGCGGTCTGCGCCGCACTATGGTGACTTCGTCCCTTGTCAGGGATTTGCCCCAATCCATAGGTCGCACTCGAAGTGCACTCTTTTCCCGGAGTCCGTATCCGTGACGAACACGGTATGGTCTTTCGACTATTCGTAGGCTGCGGATGCAAGGGGACGATTTCATCATAACATCCATAGGGAAGGAAAGGCTACCCACAAGCTGGGCGATTGTCTGAGATTCCGATTTTGGGGCGAAGACAGGAACCTCGATGACATTCGAGGATGCCGATTGGAGCTCAGGAGGATTGGAGCAGCACACAACATTCATCTGCCTTCTATCGATGGTCCGCCTAGGTCCTATGGAAAGGAACACGAGTCACTGATGATGGAGATTGATGCGATAGTCGGAGCACTCAAGAGGATGGAGGTAGGATCTCCTGAGAAGTATCAAGAGGTCAGGGAGACAGCTGAAGAAGTATTGGAGCTATGGGAACGCTTCAAGAAGAAATGATAATTGCAGCTGAGCAGCTTCGTGACCTACGAGCAAGACAAGAGAAAGGTATTTGAGTCTCCCGCAGGAAAAGCCCATAGGGGAGGAAAGGCGAAACGCAGCGCGGACCGAGCGGCCTAGTTCTAGATTCCCTTGGCCATGTTGGAGCTAATGACCTCGTAGCCCAATCTTCTGTAGAGCCTGACCGCTCCTGGGTTGTGGGAGAACACGTTGAGCGCAATCCTCGTCGCTCCCAACTTTCGGGCTTTGTCCTCCAATTCATTCATCGTGGCAGTGCCAAATCCCCGACCTCTGAACGCTTCATCCATCTCGATGTCGTAGATGAATGCCACCTTCATCGATTCTCCCGGCAGGAATCCCAGCCAGGCAATCCCAACCCTATTTCCTGTGACCTTGTCTCTGACGCCGAAGAGGTATTGGTCTTTCGTCTTGGTTCCTTGTGGCAGCATTTGCTTGTAAGCATCCTCCGCGAGCTTCAGAGATTCTTCTGGCCCCCAGCGTCCCGCCTTCACGTTGTCGTCGGCATACGCCCTGATGCCCCGAGCGAGGTATTCCGAGTACTCGATCTCGGACATCAGGCTGAGTTGCACATCGGGCACAGTTCGTCAACGTTCTCGCGCGTATTATAATGAGCCTCTCAGAAAAGCCTCTATGAAGAAGTGTCCCTTCCGACTAGTCGTTACAGGCTATCTTCTTTCTGATCCTCCTCATCTTCACAGATCCGAGGGAGCTGTTGGACATACCTCTATTCGCGGTCTGGGCCGCACTATGGTACTTCGTCCCTCGTCATGGATTTGCCCCAATCCATAGGACGCACTCGAAGTGCACTCTTTTCCCGGAGTCCGTATCCGTGACGAACACGGTATGGTCTTTCGACTATTCGTAGGCTGCGGATGCAAGGGGACGATTTCATCATAACATCCATAGGGGAGGAAAGGCGGCTGGAATGCCAACCGAAAGATGATTAAGGCAACCAACGCTTTTCAGCCCGTGGGGAACAGATTTGAATTGCCCGAACTGTGGTGACTTGATTCCCGACGGTCTCGTGCGAAAAGCTGCGACGTCAATCTGCTCCATGGCCGTTAGTCGATACGGCTTGCACACGGTTTCGGATCGATCCTTCTATTGCGAGTTCGATGATCGCGATTTCGCTTCCTCTTGATGCCTATGGTTGTGAATCTTGAATTGGACATCCTCGTGAATCGTCCCCAGGAATCGCGCTGATGAGTCTGAGACCAAGAAGCGAACTGCCAGCGAACTGAGAAGCATTTATGTGTTCGCATCTCCATCACGAGGCCACTCCTGCGCACAGGACCGTGCTCAGCAAGAGGGGGGAGTTGATTTACGTGCTAAGAGGAGCTGCAATATTGGTCGTTCTGACCTGCTGCATGATTCTTCCGCCATTTGCGATTACGTGCACAGTGGGTGCGGGGGATGCACCCTCCGCCAGGAATGTGATTATCCTCATTGGCGATGGAATGGGCATAGAACATATTGACCTAACCAGGATCTGTACTGTAGGCGAATACGGGGAACTGAACGTCGACTACCTGGACGACGATCCCGGATGGGTGACCACTGTATCCCTAGATGGAGTGACAGATTCTGCGGCTGCGGGAACCGCATTGGCCACCGGCTTCAAGACCAACAACGGCATGGTCTCCGTACTTGCAGATGGTACCGTTCTCGAGACGGTCCTTGAACTCGCTGAGACCATCGGCAAATCGACCGGGCTCATCAGCTCCGTTGCGCTGATAGACGCAACTCCCGCTGTGTTCTGCTCTCACACCTACAACAGGGGCAACTATGCTGACATAGCAGCGCAAATGGCGTATTCCGGAGTCGATGTCCTCCTCGGCAGCGGCGAAGGATATTTCGTACCGAAAGGGGAGCCCATGGGCCAGAGATGGGACGGCCGAGATATCATTAGCGAGATGCAGGACATAGGGTACCAGTATGTAGATTCACGTGAGGAGCTGATCAATGCTGACGCTGAGGACGGGAGGCTACTCGGGTTCTTCGGTGGTCTGTGGGCTCAGACCTATATGCTGGACAGAGAGGTCTGCAGCGACGAGCCAACACTCTCTGAGATGACGAGCAAGGCGATCGAAGTGTTGGATCGCGATGAAGACGGCTTTTTCCTAATGGTCGAAGGTGGGGCCATTGATTGGGTCGCCCATAACCGAGACCCAGCAGGCGTCGTTGCAGAAACCTTCGAGTTCGACAAGGCGGTGAGAGTCGCGCTGGACTTCGCGATAGAAGATGGCAGCACCCTCGTACTTGTGACTGCGGACCATGAGTGTTGTGGTCTTGAGGTCGGGAAGAATGTCGACGTTGGATATATCAACGGCATCACGGCAACCACCGAATTCATTTGGGGCAAGATCAAGTCCGGAGAGATGAACTACGAATCTGCAATGTCGGCATATGCCAATATCCCGAAGCTGACCAAGAACGAGAAGAAGTGCATCGAATTGTATGGGGAGGGCGGAATCTCGGATGTCATCAGTGTCCACGCGAACGTTGAATGGGGCTGGAGCGGGATGGACAACGGCGACCATACTGCTGTCCCCGTCCCAGTATATGCCTTTGGGCCGAACTCAGGTCAATTCGACGGGGAGCTGGACAATACCAAGATCGGACAGCTGATGTTCATCTCAATAAACGGATCTTGGTAGCACTCATGCTGTTCGCCTTCGCATCAGGAAGGGCCCTCAGAAGGAATCTGATGAAAGGGCTGTGATGCATGGAGGCGATGCCTTTGATCCATGTCCAGATTTCAGCAGCTGGGAGCTCATCTATCCCGAACAAGCTTGAGCGAACCGCACAACAACCTCGCTACTCCATATCGTGAAGCTTGTTCCAGACCTCTACGATCGCAGCTCTTGCTTCGCCGCCCTTCGACTCGATCGGCGTCCTGCCCGAGGCTAGCAACGACGGAACCATCTCGTCATATGGGATCCTACCGAGGATCTGAATTCCCCGCAGAGCAGCTTCCTTCTCAATGGACTCTGCGAGTCTACTGTTAATGTCCCAACGGTTGACTACGAGAGCGACCAGGCCGCTGCCTTTTTCGGAAGCTCCGTGTCATCCGCTGGCGACGTGAACAACGATGGCTACGACGACATCGTTGTCGGCGCACCATCCTATCAGACAGGAGGTACAGGAGGTGCCTATCTATACCTAGGCTCGTCCGCGGGGCTGTGTGTGTCGCCATCACGGACTGCTGAGGGCGATCAAGCCGGCGCCAGGTTCGGTTATTCTGTTTCATCTGCCGGTGATGTGAACGGGGACGACTACGACGAAGTCGTTGTTGGAGAACCCTGGCGTGCCAATCCTGAGATGGGCGAGGGGCGCGCCTACCTGTATGGCGAATTTGCCCTGATACCAGAGTTCACCATGCTATTGGTCCCCGTCACTGGAGCCGTCGCGATCTTGGTCGCATTGCGGCGATTGCATGCCTCGGCGAAGAAATGAGAAAGAAAGGGGTTTGTTGCATTCTCCCGTTAAGAAAACCTCACATCTATGGAAGCCCTCATAGGATTTAGCCAGTATCCGTTTGCCGAATCCGGTTGGGCCCACTCTTTCTAGTACTCGGCAAGAAACCCTTCTAGATAACCGTGACGGCGATCCAATTGCCACCTCTGCGCAACGAAGCGAGATGGGGTCCTTCGCGCATCATCTGTGAATCTGTACGTCATTTCGGAGGAATCTGTTCCTTCGATTCTGGCTTCTCTTCTTCGGGCCCAGCCGGTCCTGGCGATGGCAGCGGGAACCAGGCTCTGTGTGCCCTCTGCTCAACGTATACGAGCGGCAGCATGAGCACCAAGGCGATCACAAGCCCTGCCCTTCCGGCGACAGAGACGCACAGCCCTGGGACCAGGAGGATGTCTATGAGCACGCATGCTATGATGTAGGAGGTCCTGACCATCTCTGTGCCGAGCGGCCTTGCCATCGATCTTCTTATGGATTCCTTACGCCTCTGCGAGGCGCTTTCGAGCAGACTGTCGAACGAGCGCTCTGTCTCCTGGGTTCTGCTCATTGAGGGCTTCTTTTCAGTCATTGTGCGCCTCCTGTTGTCAAGGGGAAATGACACGAGACGAAGTGGCCGGGGTCTATCTCTTTGAACATCGGCTCCTCAACTTCGCATATTCTCTGTCTCTGCCAGCATCTCGGATGGAATCTGCAGCCGGACGGAGGGTTCAGCGGGCTGGGCACCTCGCCAGTCAGCTCTCTTCGCTCCCTCTTGACTGAGGGATCTGCTACAGGGACCGCGGACAGCAGAGCCAGAGTGTACGGATGTGCCATTCGTGTGAAGAGCTTCTCCGTTGCTGCTAGCTCGACCAATTTGCCAGCGTACATGACAGCGACTCTGTCACTTATGTGGAATATCACGTTCAGGTTATGAGTGATGAAGACATATGTTAGCCCGAGCTGCTTCTGCAGATCCATGAGCAGGTTCAGGACCTGGGCCTGAACTGACACATCGAGAGCGGACGTGGGCTCGTCGAGAAACAGCATCGTCGGTTTCAGCGCGAGCGCGCGTGCGACGTTTACTCTCTGTCTCTGGCCTCCGCTGAATTCGTGCGGGAACCTGTTGAGGTGCTCCTTCTTGAGGCCAACGATATCCAACAGCTCGAGCACCTTGCGGGCCAGCTCCTCTCCGCGTGCTATGCCATAGACCGCCAGGGGTTCACCAACGATGTTCTTGATGGTCATCCGAGGGTCCAATGAACTCAATGGATCCTGGAAGACCATCTGCATGTTCTTCCTTGCATCACGCATGACTTTAGGAGTGTACTTCGTCAGCTCCCCTCCCATGAACACGACCCTTCCGGCGGACGGTTTCACAAGCCTCATTATCAATCGGGCCAGTGTAGATTTTCCGCAGCCAGACTCACCAACGATCCCCAGCGTCTCCCCCTTGTCGACGAAGAACTCAACATTGTCCACTGCCTTGATCTCGCCTTTGACGGTTGAGAACACGCCTCCGCGGATTGGGAAGTTCTTGCTCACGCGCTCCGCGTAGAGAAGGTGTCCCTTCGCCTTCTCCATCAGCGGATCCTTCTTCAAGTCGTCCTCACCCCCGATGTCGATGGAACCGGATTGTGACATGCCACGAAATGGCCCGGCATGAGCTCCCTCAGCGGCGGGACTTCGCTCTTGCACACGTCGAGCATGCGCTCGCACCGTGGGTGGAACCTACACCCAGAAGGAGGCTTGAGGAGGTTCGGGACGATCCCAGGAATCACATATAGCGGCTTCTTCCTCTCGTGCATGTGTGCGGGGCCGATCTTTGGAATGGATCGGAGAAGGGCATGAGTGTATGGATGCGTCGGCCGCGCGAAGATTTCCTGAGCCGTGGACAGCTCGGCAACGTATCCCGCGTACATCACGGCAACCCTGTGACACGTCTCCGCTATCACGCCCAAGTCATGTGTTATGAGAAGGATCGAGGTTTCCCTGGTTCTTTGAAGTTCCTTCATGAGAGAGAGAATCTGGGCCTCCACCGTGACGTCCAGTGCAGTCGTCGGCTCGTCCGCAATCAGCAGATCCGGCCGACATGCCATCATCATGGCGATCATCGATCGCTGCTTCATGCCTCCGCTGAGCTCGAATGGATAGCTTCTCACGACCCGGCCAGGCTCAGCGATCTTGACCTCCTTGAGCGCCTCCTCCGCCCTGATTGTCTTCGCAAGGTACATGCGACGTTCGAGCTTTCGCGTCACTGGATTTGACCTCACGAGATACGTCCACGTGTTGTTCGGGTTGTCCTTCACGCCGCGATAGTACCGCAGCGCGATTCGGAAGAACATCCTTCTGATTGCAGAGGGCAGAATCCTGGAGAAGCGTGCGCCACAGCTTATGCACGCATTCCAGTCGCTCCTGGCCGTGGCCCCACAGAGAGAGCAAATCTCGCGTTCCTGACGATCCTTTCCGGATTCGGTTGCCCTCTCTTCCCGCCTCACTTTCTTTCGTGCCGCAGTCTTGCCGCTTTCAAATGCCTTTGTCTCCAATTCGAGCTGCCTGAGCACATCGTCAACCAGTTTGTCGCGCTGGTGAAGTTCGAGAGTCTCCCCGATCTGATCCCCTATGGTGTACGCAGGATTCAGTGCGGTCATCGGTTCTTGAAACACCATTGACATGCGGTTGCCTCGGATTTCATTGAGCTCTGACTCGGACTTCGTGAGCAGGTCGTACGAATAGGTCAACGCAGCCAGCCTTTCTCTGAGCCCAGCCCGCTCCGCCTTGTGCTCATCTCCCTTCAGCGATTCGATCTTCCTCTCGATGGATTCGATCTCCTTCTTGCGATCCCCTGGTGCGTGCTCGAACTTCACATCGTACTCCTTCCTGAGGGACGTGACTCTGGAGGGTTCGCCCAGAAACACTCTCCCCGCCTCAATCCTGCCCGGGGGCTTCTGAATCAGGCCCATGACGGTGAGGGCTGTTACGGACTTCCCGCAGCCAGTCTCGCCCACGAGGCCCATTGTCTCCCCCTTGCGGACGTCGATATCGATCCCTTCGAGAGCTTTGACAGCTCCTTCGTAGGTGTGGAAGTAGGTCTTGAGGCCCTCGATCCGCAACAACACTTCCTCCTCGGTCGTGCTTCCTCACCTCCTGAGCTTGGGGTCCAAGACATCTCTTATGCCGTCGCCGAGCAGATTGAACCCGAGCACCGTGAAGACGATTGCTATCCCAGGGAAAGTGACCGTCCACCAAGCTTGAAAAACATACTGCTGGTTCTCGGAAATCATTCGGCCCCATTCCGCAGTTCCAAGAGGAGCGCCTAGCCCAAGCCATCCCAGAGCTGCCGCCGCCAGTACGACGTATCCGAAGTCGGAGGTCGCCTGCACGACCACGGGGGAGAGGCTGTTCTTCATCACGTGCTTGTAGAGTATCCTCCCCGGCCCTGCGCCGACGCTCCTCGATGCTTCGATGTACTGTTTTTCCCTGATCGAGAGCACTTGGCCAAAGACAAGACGGGTGTACCACGGCCACCAGGTCACAATCATTGCATAAGTGATGTGAGTGATGCTCGGGCCGAGCGCTGCCACAATCGCCATCGCAAGCACCAGACTCGGTATGCTGAGGAACACATCTGTGATGCGCATTATCACCTCGCCCACGCCGCGTCCGACATACCCTGCGATCCCGCCAAGCATCACGCCGATGATTGCCGCTGGAGCGACGACCAGAATCCCTGTGTAGAGCGCCTTCCAGGCGCCATAAAGGACCATGCTGTAGAGGTCTCTACCAAGGACATCCGTGCCAAACCGATGATCGCTGCTGGGGGCCAACAGCTGATCCTCGGTCGAGACAGGCCAGAATTCTTGTCTCTGCCCTGACACGACCTGATAGTTGGGATGATAGGGGGCGATGTACGGCGCAAGGAACGCCATGGCAACGACGGCCAGTATGATCCCGAGGCCAATCATCGAGAGCAAGCTCCGACTGAAAAGATAGAGAGAGTAGCGAGTCTCTTTGAAGAACGATTCGTGCCTCATCCTGAAGTCTTCAATGCGTTCCCGGAAGGTCCGCGGAGGGGCCTTGTACAGCTCAGGGTGGTCGGACATCGATGGTCAGGCCCCCAAGCGCACCTGAGGATCCAGGAACGCATATAGGATATCCACGATAAGGTTCGCTATGAGAAACGCTATCGTCACCACAATGGTGAACCCGAGGATTCCTGCGAAGTCCAGTTGTTCGGATGAAGTGACCGCAAAACTGCCTATCCCAGGCCAGCCGAAGATGCGCTCGACGAATACGGTGTAGCTGATCGCGCCTCCAATTGTGAGCCCTGAGATCGTGAGGGTCGGGCCCATGGCGTTCTTGAGCGCGTGTTTGTAGATGACGAGCCTCTCGGGAACACCCTTCGCCCTTGCCGAGCGCACGTACTCTGAGGACATGACCTCGAGCATGCTCGACCTCATCATCCTCAGGATGTACCCGATTATCGAGAAGCCGAGGGCAAATGCGGGCAGCGCAATGTGGTAAAGGCTGTAGAAGAACGCCGTGATGTCCAGCCTGAAGACGCTATCGAGTATGAACAGTCCCGTTACTGGCTCTGGAGGGTCGATGTTGTTTGGGAATCTCCCGCTCAGCGGGAATATCTGGATGTTTGAGACAAAGACGATCTGCAGGACGAGGGCCAGGAAGAACCCGGGCACGGAGATGCCGATCAGGGCTACGAGCCTAGAGAGGGCATCGAGCCAAGTGTTCCTCTTCGTCGCCGACAGGATGCCGAGATAGATGCCAGCAGGTATCGCTATTAGGGATGCGACTATCACAAGCTCGATTGTCGCGGGCAGCTGATCGATGAGGATCTCGGACACGGGCCTTTTGTACACGAACGAGTCGCCAAGATCGCCCTGGAAGACGCCCACGATGTAGTAGTAGAATTGGTTGAGCAACGGCTCATCGAGGTGATACCTCTCCTCGATCTCGGCCCTGAGCACGGGGTCATTGGCCCTCTTGCCCAGGTAGACTCCGACAGGGTCCCCTGGCACCATGTGAGAGATTATGAAGGAAAACGCCAGAACGCCTATCAG
>Ga0315314_1001960_pt1 | contig 17441 bp, 15 predicted proteins | sample TDP9_MG_FD_203631 | JGI IMG/M metagenome (GOLD analysis project Ga0315314, IMG submission 203631) | Freshwater sediment microbial communities from Lake Towuti, South Sulawesi, Indonesia - TDP9 | ecosystem: Environmental > Aquatic > Freshwater > Lake > Sediment | place: Indonesia: South Sulawesi...
AATATTCTCCTTGACCCTTCGCACGAATGACTCCTCGTGCACCAACTCTCCGTAGCCACAGTCCTTCAAGATCTCAGCCGTCAAGGCGTTTCCGTCCCCTCCCCCTCGATTGATGGCTACTACCGCGTCCCGGATGGGATAACGCGAGATAGGGCAGGTCTGAGAGTTCCCATGACCAGATTCAATGACGATGCATGTGGGGATCTTGTGGGCTATCGCAACCGAGAAGGGTTGGGAGATAATGGTTGCTGCCCTTATCGATCCAAACTCCTTGCTCGTCTCTCGAAATATCTCGAATAGTTTTTCGTACATGTAGCGAGGCGCCACAGCAGAAAGGGACGCCACTAGGTAGAACCCTGCGAACTCAGACTCTGGTGGCCTGAACGCTTCCAGAGCGAATTGTGTAAGCTCCTTCACCACGGCCCAAGATCGCTCATCATCTTTTGCAACGATTCCATTGCGCATAGGGTAAACGAGTCGGGATGACAGATCTTCTCTAGCTTCAAGATATAGTGGGACATCTTTTCCCACGATGAGCTCCTTTACCGGACCGGCCATCTGTTGAATGATTGAGGTCTTGTCAGTGAAGTATCCTCGGTTCTCGATGACCTCTGGGCGTTCGCCGCAAGTGATCGGGCCGAACTTGAAGTCGCTTGTGCCAAAGTCCATGCCAAACGTGTATCTCTGCTTGTAACCCTCGCTCATTCATACAACCGTTAGAACCAAGGTCCCACACCGTATTTAAGCCGAAGAGATAGAAGAAAGTGAAAACCAGCATGCAAAATCAATCGATATGATGACGACTCATACTAATCAAAGAGCCCAGAGTCTGCAAGATGTTGAGGCCTTGATGTTCATGATGGAGGTTCAGGTGGGCCGGCTCCATCCGGCAAAGTGTCTCCACCCCAGATCTTGGATTTGTCTTCTCGGCATGTTCCTCAAATCCAAGACTATCTGAGGATCACTCGTCGCCATTCCTATCCTGTAGAGTTTGCCTCCCACTTTCTCGACTGCGTCCAATGCAGCGGTCCACTTGTCTTGACTGATCGCATATATCAGCTCGTACTCTTCCCCGCCTTCATACAGCGCAAGATCAACATAGTCCACCTTGTTGATCAGCCCGAACTGTCTGACCTCCTCGGTCATTGGCAAATTGTCCACGATGAATCCTACTCTACTCATCCTTCCGAGCCAGTGCAGCGACCTAGCTAAGCCATCGCTGCTATCAATCCCGGCAGAGGCTACACCTGCCTCAGCAACGGCGTTCGCTTCAGGAAAACGAAGCTTGGGCCTATATGCGGCCTCAAGAGCTCCGTCCCTTATCTGAGGCGTCGCTGTGGCTCCCTGAAGCAAAATCCTGTATGCTACGCTCGAAAGGCCAAAGGGACCGGTTGAAGCGATTATCTGGCCGGGCCTCACGGTGTTGCGTCGCAAAAGCTTCTGCCGATCAACCAAGCCGAAGACTGTTCCAGCAAGAAAGAAGTCATCTGATTCACCTGTGTCTCCACCCGTCACATGCATGCCACACTCCCTCGCAGTCCGGTTCATCCCCTCCGATATCTCCGCTAGAATAGTGGCAGTGTAGTTTCGAGGAATGCCCCAGCAGAAGATTGCGGAACGAGGCTTTACGCCCTTAGCCAGAAGGTCGCTCACATTCATGACGACCGCCTTCCTGCCAACATCATAAGCGGTCGTCCCGGGCAGAACATCGGTTGACGCGACCAGCGCGTCAGTATGCATCACAAGCAACTGCTCCTTCGAGATCTCAAAGGCCACGGCGTCATCGCCATAGCCTAGGATCTCTGACATGTCCTTCTCTAAGCGGCTGCTTATGAGATCCCGAACTCGATCCTCACCCAACTCCACAACAGAATCCGACAACTCAAACCACTTCAACGAACAACTAGTATATGCCGGTGAATCCTTAAATGAGTGCTTCGGTCCTTCACCAATCGACGCCTCGGTGGCTCAGCCCGGTAGAGAGATATCTAGGCCGATAGCAGCCGCCTCGTAAGCGGCAGGTCGCGGGTTCGAAGCCCGCCCGAGGCTCCACATTCTAGGTCAAGTGACTATTCGTAACCCAACGAGTTTCTTACTTGAAGGGTCGCAATCGCTTCATATGGGTCATCACATGATGAAAACCTTGCGTGTGCGCTGATAATCGCATCGTAATTGACAGGAACCGTCAAGAAAGACGCTTTGCGATCTCGTGAGACTCATGGCTTCTTGACGAAATCAAGGCGACAAACCTAATTATATTGGCTCTTCAGAGTAGGGGCAGGCCAACGTGATCATCCAATGCTAGACTACGCAATCATAGGCGCTGCAGCATTGGGCGCGATTAGTCTAGCTGCAATGATCGTGGCATTTCTCAGGAGAAGAGCGAGGCCGGGTTCGGTTGGTCAGATTCTTGGAGATAAAGAAAAGGCGTCTGTCTCTGGACACACTGTAGGAGAAGAGAGGACTGGACCTAGGCCTGAGTCTGTCGGACTTCGTTCCGAAGATGAAATCCAGAAGGCTAGAGAGGAACTCAGAGTTCTTAACTTGCAGAGGCAGATAACTGCTTCCGCCATGACAACTATTTTTGAAGCTGAAGCTCAAGGAAAAATCGGCCGCACAAGCCGTGACGGACTCGTTGAGCAGTACAAGGCTCGGTTGAAGACTTTGGATGAGCAGATAGCTGAGAGAAAGACGACAACAGAACTCTCGGACTTGGTGAGTGAAAGGCAGGAACTTGTGAAGAGCTTCGAACAGAGACTCACAGAGATTGACGAGAGGCTACGCCAGCTCAACACTCCAACGGAACTTGTCTCCTCGACTCCTTCGCTTGGAAACCCGTCGCAAGATGCAGCACAGATAACAAACCCTACGACCACGCTCGAAGGCAGCGATAGCGATGAACAGAGCAAGCTGAAGGAAAAAGCCAAGAATCGAGCTGAAGAGCGCCTTGACACCATAAGACAGGAAGTCTTGAAAGCGTTGGAGCGACTTCAGCAAATAGAATCGGAAGGTTAGCCTAATGGGTGAATACGACGCTCCAAGGCGACTGGCGGTCATAAAGGCAGCCGAGCAGATCAAAGACGGAAATGTCATAGGGTTAGGAAGCGGCAGCACAATTGCCGGAGCAATAGAAGAGATAGCTAAGGTGTTGAAAGAAAGGAACCTCAAGGCCCTGTTCATACCTACGTCGCATCAGATAGAACTCGCAGCAATAACGCACGGCCTCAAGCTTGCATTGTTCACCGAGTATCCGGAGCCCGATCTTGCAATAGATGGAGCAGACCAAGTGGATGAACGGCTTAACATGATCAAAGGAGGGGGTGCCGCACTCGCTAGAGAAAAGGTCGTCGACGCCTCAGCGAAGAAGCTTCTGATTGTTGTTGACGAGCAGAAACTCGTCAAGAAACTTGGCGAGCAACAACCGGTACCCCTAGAGGTTCTGCCCTTCGCTCACCAAGCAGTAATCCGGAGGATATCAAAGCTCGGAGGGAAGCCGACGCTCAGAGAAGGTAAGGGAAAGGTCGGGCCGATAGTCACAGACAACGGAAACTTCATCGTGGACTCAGATTTCGGAACCATAGATAACCCTGCCAACCTTGAGAGAGAACTCAAGTCAATTCCAGGAATCATAGAAACAGGACTGTTTGTCGACATGGCCACGTCGATCTACGTCGGAAAGAGAGACGGCACGGTGCAGACTTTAGAACGAAGATCCCGTTGACACGATCTGAAATGAACATTCGATCCTCAGATCCCCATGACAGAGCTGGAACGGTCTGGTCGCTGGAATCGGCCCTTATGGGAAGACTTAATCGCTTGACGCAGCATTCTATGAATACACGTATCGCCGGGATGGCTCAGCTGGTTGAGCGCCAGACCGCCTGTGGCGAGACTCATAATCTGGAGAGCGATTGGGCCCAGAGGTCGAGGGTTCGAACCCCTCTCCCGGCATCCGACATGACGTGAAGCCTAGATTCAATGAACATAACCGTGTTGCGAAGCAGAGCCGTGCGACCATTCATTTAACTTCCGGTATGGGAGATTTCTTTATCCGAGTTCAAGGATACGTGACATAGTAGAGGAAACCTGTAGATGAGGATTGAAGAGCTGGCCTCCAGAAGCTGGTACTACTTCAGAATCGGATACAACACTTACCTTGTATTCCTGCTGGGTTATAGCTCTACATTGGTTACAGTCTATTATTTGGCGATAAGGAACATCCCGGAGCTTCAGAGCCTGTTCCAGAGATTCTGGTTGTTCGCTGTTCTGGCAACGGTCATAGGGGTTCCTGCATCCGTGATGATAGGTTGGGTGCACATGAAGAGGAGCAGCTTGATGAAGGCAGAGATCGATATTGCAGTGGAGGCAAACCCGTACTACTACAAGCTTCCCCCGGGTTACTGGAAGGACGCAGCCTTTCCAGTTTACCTGAAGACACTGAGACTTGTCAGAGCGCTTTCTGAGAAAGCGAACCTTCTCACAAAGGAGGAGGAGGCAGAGATCGACGAGCTAGAGAAGAAACTCAAGATCCTACTGGAGGGAGGATACCTAGGAGTTCCAAGGAGAAAGCTCGATCTCTAACGACCAGAACACAAGCGAGCTTTGGAAAGCGTTTTATGAGTTGCACTGTACAGGACAGTCGAGAGTCGAAGAGATTGCCATCGGGAACCAAATTCCTACGGATGGATGACTTCGACCTTGAGAACAAGGCCGTACTTCTGCGTGTTGACGTAAACATTCCACTTGACCCTTCTACGCTGCAGATTCTAGATGATACAAGGATAAGGGCGATCGTCCAGACGCTCTCAGACCTGCGCGAATCCAAGGTTGTGCTCGCGTCACATCAGAGCAGACCTGGCCGAGCTGATTTCACCTCTCTTGAACCACATGCAAGAAGGCTCCAAAGATACTGCTCACAAAGAGTGAAGTTTGTGGACGATGTTGTCGGCCCTTCTGCAAGACAGGAGATCAAGCAACTTCAGAGTGGAGAGATCCTTGTTCTCGACAACTTGAGGTTCTGCGCCGAGGAGAACGTTGATTGTTCTCCTGAACTGGCTGCGAAGACACATATGGTGAAACGCCTCGCGCCCCTCTTCGACTTCTTCATCAACGACGCGTTTGGAACGGCCCATCGGTCTCAGCCATCGCTTATAGGGTTCGCAGAGGTTCTGCCAACGGTGGCAGGCAGACTAATGGAAAAGGAGCTGGATGCGTTCAACACAGTCCTGGTGAAATCGGCGAGACCATCGGTTTTCGTTCTCGGAGGAGCAAAGGTGGAAGACAAGCTTCCTGTCATGGAACATATTCTCAAGAACAACGGAACGGACAAGATACTCTTGGGAGGAGTTCCCGGGAAGGTGTTTCTGAAGGCAAAGGGGCTCAGGCTAGGTCCAAAGAACGAGGAGGAAACGAAAGGCCTGGAGAAGTGTGTGGAACAGGCAAAGACAATGCTGAGCAGTTTTCCGGACCGCGTAGACATACCGATTGACCTGGCGGTTCTCAAGAATGAAAAGAGGGTTGAGGCCACGGCTAGGGAACTACCCGTGAACGAGAGTATCTTGGATATCGGCCACAGAACGACCCGGCGCTACGTGGAAGTCATTGGAAAGGCAAAGACTGTTGTGGCCAATGGACCCCTTGGTGTATTCGAGAAGAATGGGTTCGACTACGGAACGAGAAGCACACTTGAGGCAATCGGGGAATGCGACGGTTACACGGTGATTGGCGGGGGCCACCTTGTGGGACTGGCGTCGATAATGGGGATCGAAGACCGGTTCTCTCATCTCAGCACCGCGGGCGGCGCGATGCTTTCGCTTCTGGCGGGGGAGAGACTGCCGGTCGTGGATGCGCTGGAAAGGGCTGCTGAAAGGTTTGGAAGCCGAAGAGCCGCCCAAGATAGCTCTCCGCGCTAGCCTCCAACCTGCGAAATCAGTAAGCAAGTCATATATTGCCTAAGAGGACCAAGGGTTCTCGGTGTCTATTTACATGGGACCGGATCAAAGTCTGATTTCTGACTACGAGAAGCTCTTGGCGAAATTCAAACAGATATTGATTCTTCAGTCAACTCAATCCATCGTTCACTGGGACATGGAAACAAAGATGCCTCCGAAAGGAATTGGCCTGAGAAGCCAACAGCTTGCTCTGCTCAGTCAGATTGAGCATAGGATGATCACTGATTCAGAGATAGGAGCCTTGCTAGAGGGAATTGAGAAGCACTCGGACTATGAAGGCATGGACGAACTTCAGAGAAGAAACATCTACTTGGCGAGAAAGCAATATGACGAGCAGACAAAACTGCCTGAGGCACTCGTTGTGGAGACGGCCAGGCAGCAGGCTATTGCCGTTGACATATGGAAGAAGGCAAAGGCCGCAAAGGACTTCTCCATGTTCAAGCCTGAGCTAGAGAAGCTTTTTGATCTGAAGAGAAAAGCTGCAGATATTCTGATGAAAGTAAAGAAGACGGCAACTCCCTACGATGCGCTAGTCGACATTTACGAGCCCAAGATGAGCTCAGAATTGATCGGCAAGACATTCGACGAACTCAGAACCGGTCTGATCTCAATATTGGACAAGTGTCTGACAGCAAAGAGGCAACCTGACCCCTCCATCTTGAAACGCAAAGTTCCGGTTGACGTTCAACGTGAGATCTCCAATTCCCTAGCTCGTTTCATTGGATATGACATAGAATCAAAGAACGCCGGGGGCAGAATCGATGAAACAGAACACCCTTTTACAACAGGATATTTCGACGATGTGCGAATCACAACACACTACTACGAGGACAATGTCGCAGCTTCGCTCTTCTCAGTCCTCCATGAAGGAGGCCACGCCGTATACGAACAGAATCTCAAACATGAGTGGATGTACCAGCCTATCGGAACCGGATGCTCCTATGGGTTCCATGAGTCTCAGTCACGATTCGTGGAGAACATAGTGGGTCGATCTTCAGAGTTTTGGGCACACTATTTTCCACAGTTGAGGACGCTCGCGGGCAGTGCTTTGTCCGATGTTGGGCTGGAGGATTTTGTTCGGGCGATCAACCGTGTTGAGCCATCTAAGATACGCATCCGAGCCGACGAAGTCACCTACGGCTTGCATATCATCATAAGGTTCGAGATCGAACGAGCCTTGTTCGCTGGCAAAGTCCACGTGGCTGAGCTTCCGGAGGTTTGGAACCAGAAGTACATGGACTACCTTGGCGTTAGGATTGAAAACGACTCCGAAGGTGTCATGCAAGACACCCATTGGGCGAGTGGATCTTTCGGGTACTTTCCGTCCTATGCATTAGGTAACATCTACAGCGGACAGATCCTCTCCGCAATGGAAAGGGACCTGCCAGATTGGCGAAGCCTACTAGTGAAGGGCGACTTCAACAGCATCAAGCAGTGGCTTTCCAAGAACGTCTACACATACGGTAACCTGTATGACCCATCAGATCTTCTGAGAAGAATCACCGGAGAGAAGATCAATGTGAGGCATTATGTCGGTTACCTTGACGATAAGTTCTCGAAGCTGTACGGATACTAAGTCTAGCGTTAAGCCCGTTGCTTGTTGACCCAGTGTTTCATTAGGCCATCTACTTCTTTCTCGGTCGGAATTTCTGTCGGTTCTAAGCTCTAACCTTGCTCCCGCGTCTAGCGCGTTGTCGCTCAATACAGGTCTACAGAGCATGGCCTGCAAGAGCCAATCGCTCGCTTGAATCACAACATGAAAGCTCAGTCACCCCTTCGTACGACTTAAATCTGGAATGGTGGCATATTCGGGCGCTCGAGGTTCACGCGATGAAGAGTTGTCTGAAGCTTTACGGTCCAAGGGTTGCTGACGCCTTGTCGGCGTTAGAAGAGATGGTGGAGGAGATCCGAGAGGACACTTCGATGGGCCGCATAGTAGTTGCAATTGATCCCAACATGGATCTCATGACAGAGCAGATGATAGGCGACGGTGCGCAAACGCTGGGAGAATACGATTTCGTGATAGAATGGCGCTCTCCGCCTGCTGCGAAAACCCTGAGAAAGCTAATCAGGAAACTAGATCTGGTCCTAGCGCCAACAGGATGCAGATATACTATCACATCCTGTGATATCTGAAAGCCTCGTATGCTATCTGCATTCCGTTTGTGGGATTCCATATAGCATTTTGAAGCCCCGAGCGGGATTCGAACCCGCGAACTACGGCTGTCTCTGCTCCTGGCATACAAGGTTCGACCGAATATGTATCGTCCGTCGCTGTAACCAGGCTCAGCTATCGGGGCCTTGATGAAAGACCGATGTTTCGTCATATTTCTATCTTACGCAAGTTAATGGTTGATCCTTTGAACTGCAAAGAGTTGATATGCAAAAGCGAACTCTACCAAGCCGGATGCATCCATCAAGCGGTGGTTGGTCCTGTCAACAGAGAAAGTCGTTAGGCCTGAAGAGGGAGAGGTCTTCGACATCGAGCTTGAAGAGAATTTCCTGCAGGCCAACAGGCGGATCGCAGAAAAGGTTCGCAGAAGGCTAGACGAGGGTAAGATTCTGGCGATTGACGTTATGGGGTCCGTCGGTTCAGGGAAAACCGCTCTTATCGAAGCTGCTGTCGAGAGGTTGAAGGGAAGATATCGAATGGCTATGATTGCAGGCGATGTGACTTCAACGATAGACGCTGACAGAGTTGAGCGACATGGAGTTCCAACTGTTCAGATCAACACCGGAAAGGAGTGCCATCTAGACGCGAACCTCGTCGATAGAGCTTTGAGCAAGCTCGATCTTGGCGACTTGAATCTCTTATGGATTGAGAATGTTGGGAACCTAATATGCCCAGGAGATTTTCCGATCGGTGCGCAAAAGCGGGTTGTGGTCGTCAGTGTGACGGAGGGTCCCTACATGATAGTAAAGCATCCGCTAATCTTTCAGATGGCAGATGTCGCAGTGATAAACAAGATCGATCTGGCGGCAGCTATGGATGTTGACCCTAATATGCTTGCCAACGATGCCTTAAGGATGAATTCAAGGATCAGAGTCGTGAAGTCCTGTGCAAAGAGCGGAGAAGGTGTTGGAGACTTCACCAAAGCGCTAGGGCTTGAGTCCTAACCCACCTAGTCGTTCTCTGCTCGAACTCTAATGCTCCTGACCGTGCATTCGTTACCTTTGGTCACATCTGCCTCACTTGAGCCACATTTTGGACAAGTGAGAATTGGGATTGGAATCATCGAGTGAACTTCTTCACCGAGGTAGCTCACTTCCCCGACGTAGCCGCATTTGGAGCAGCGGACCTGCACTTTGGTTGTTGTGATGACAACTTTCGCATTTTCCGCTATCGTGCCCTTGGATACCACCTGAATGCAAAATACGAGCTGTTCGTGACTTAGAAATGTCAGTTCCCCTACGTCTAAGTTGATTTCGACTATGCTCGACGCCTTCTTTGAGTCCGCAGCGTCTAGAACTGCCCTGACAATTCGCTCAGCCATGGAAAACTCGTGCAACCGGGAGGCCTCGACGTTTATACGCCCAGTAAGTCAGGCAGCTCCCTCACACTAGGAACCAACGTGGACCCGAGCTGTGCTATCTGCTCGGTTCCCCACGAGCCTGTTAGGACGCCAACAAACCTGACGCCTGAGTTTCTTGCGCAAAGTGAATCAACCGGATGGTCACCCACCATGATAGTCTCATCGGGCTTGACGTTCATCTTTTGCATGAGCTGATACACCTGTGTTGGATCCGGCTTCGGGTTGGCACAGTCGTCTCTTGCTGCTACTTCATCGACGAGTGCGGATAGCCCCGTTGCCTTCAATACCTCATCCGTGTACTTTCGGCAGCTTCTAGTTAAGATTCCAACCTTCATGCCTGCGTCCTTCAATCTTTTCAGAGCTTGCACGGCGCCTTCAATCAATCTCGCCTTGGAAGCGTATTTCATCTCGGTGTCGGTCATTATCCTGTTGATCTCGTCGAGCACTTCAGGAATGGCTTCAGACAATCCCTGTCTCTGCAGAATCTGAACTGCAGATCGAGTTATCTCATAGGTTGGCCTGCCGCCATCTAGCTCCTCTGAAGACGGAATGCGCCCCCTCAGGTAGCTGATTATCTTGGCCTTCATCTCGGGAAAGTCTATGCCGGACATTATGAGCGTATGGTCTAGATCAAGTATCACGGCCCTTATCGCTTTCGCACTCAAGGAGGCGTCCTCAGTCCAGCACCTTCAAGGCGACGAATATAGATCTTGATACTGGAGCGCTTGCCTCTTGAACAGGGCTCTCGCAGCTGATGGACTCAAGACGCCTTTCGTAGAGGCCGATTGAAGGCTACTTGATCCTCTTTACGACTTGCCCTTTCTAAGGACTCGTCCAGGAAGAGCTTCGGTATGCTTACCCTTCTCGACGATAATGGTTCCATTGACTATTACGTACTCTATGCCGTCAGGGTACTGGTGCGGATCTGTGAACGTTGCTCTGTCCTTCACAGTCTCTGGTTTGAATACGACAATATCGGCGCACATACCTTCCTTGATCAGCCCCCGGTCCTGAAGCCCCAGCTTCTGAGCCGGAAGAGAACTCATCTTTCTAATCCCTTCCTCAATCGTAAGAAGCCTCTTATCCTGAACGTATCTTCCAAGGACGCGCGGATATGTGCCGTAGCTTCTTGGATGAGGTTTCCCTCTGCCCAAGATTCCGTAAGGAGCCAACGAGTAACCATCAGTTCCAAACATCACTGCTCGATGTCTCATCACGGCTTCGACATCCTCATCCAGCATGTTGAAGTTGACCACAGGTGTCTCTCCCTTTGACTCCACTATGAGATCAAGTATTGTGTCGACAGGGTCCTTCGACTTCATTGCTGAGATTTCCTTTAGCGTCTTGCCTTCGTATTCCCGGTTCGGTGGATAGCGTGTTAGCACAGCCTTCTCGGGTCCGCCTCTATCGTCGAGGACGGCTCCAGTCTCCTCAACGATCTTTCTTCTCAGCTCGGGATCCTTGAGACGTTCCAGAAACTTGTCGAATCCTCCTTCATGGGACCATTTTGGAACCCAAGCCATGAAGCCTGTCCCACTTGCATTGTAGGGATACATGTCACATGTCACGTCAACGCCCTTCGTTCTGGAGTCGTCGATGATCTTTAGGGCATCTTTCACCTTGCCCCAAGCTCTCTTACCAAGCGCCTTCAAGTGAGATATCTCCACCGGGACTCCCGCCTTCTCTCCAATCGCTATGGCTTCGGATATGGCGGCCGGATACGTGCCGCGGTCACCCTCATCTCTGACATGGGAGGCATAGAATCCGCCATACTTACCCACAACCCTTAGAAGCTCAACGACTTCGCCGGTTTCAGCGTAAGATCCTGGAACATACCTCAGCCCGGTGCACATTCCGAAGGCACCTTGACGCATGCATTGTTCCGTCAGCGCCTTCATCTCCTCCATCTCCTTCTCGGAGGGTTTTCGGTTCTCGAAGCCCATCACGCAAGCCCTCAAGGTTCCATGAGGAATCAGAAGTGCAACGTTCAGCGAGACTCCTTGCCTCTCGATTCTCCTCATGTATTGAGCCATGGTCGACCAATCCAGGCTCAGACCAAGCTCTCTCAGATCGTCTTTGATCAGATCAACGGCTGCGCGCTTCAAAGGAGCCGGCCCTGACCCGCAGTTCGGAAAGACTTCCGTCGTTACACCTTGTCGGACCTTGCTCTCGGCCTTCGGGTTGACAAGAATGTCGAGATCTGAATGAGAATGAATGTCTATGAACCCTGGAGCGACGATGCAACCAGATGCGTCAACAACTTTCGCCTTGGAACCAGAGATCTTGCCTATGCGCGAGATCTTCCGGCCCGTGACTTCGAGATCAGATTTGAACCACGGGTTCCCAGCCCCATCAACTATCATGCCGTTCCGGATGACTAGTCTGGGCATCGCAAATACCTCTTGGCCTGAGTTGCCTGAGAAGCGATAAAAGACTATGCCTTACCTTAATTGAGAATGATCTGAGGGTCTACCGTTCACTGACAAAACTCCGCCGCCAGTGCCGCATAGACTTTTGCCGAAGCGACCAGATCTTCTACTCCAATGTTGTCCATGGGGCTGTGAGCGAACCTTTCCTCCCCAGGTCCAAAACCAACTGTAGGAATTCCCTTATCAGCGAAGTAGCTGCCGTCAGTCGCAAAGCTCCAAACCTTGAACTGTGACTTCTTTCGCAGCACCGTATCCGCTACTTTCCTTGTCATTTGAGCCAGAGGAGTGTCGGGTTCCGTGTAGAGTGGGGGCGTCATTGCGTCGATTTCTCTTGCGTAACCCGTATAGCTTTTCAAGTCTCTCTTCACTAACTCCACGCTAGCGCCTATTTTGGAATCTTGAGCTTCGACTCGGTCCACTACGCCGCGGATTCTCTTCAGGACCTCCTCGGGTGGGAAATTCGGCGTGTTCCTGACATCCAACCCAACGGTACAGAGGTTTGGGATAACGTTCTTCACGTTGGGGCTGACAGAGATTGTTGTCGCTGTCATCGAAGACTTTCCAAGAACCGGATGAGAAGGAAGTCCCCCCGCCTCTAGCGATATGTTCTGCAGGATCGGGATCATCTTGTAGAGGGCATTCACTCCCCGCTCCGGAGCGCTTGCATGACAGCTTCGACCTTCGGTAGTAATCGAGACTGCCATGGAGCCCCTGTGACCAAGCGCCACATCGAGATTCGTGCTTTCACCTATCATTACGCCTCCTGGTCTCACCTCGCTCTCAGCGAGATATCTGCTTCCTAGCCCATTGACTTCCTCCAAGACAACTGCAGCAATGGTCATCCTCCGCCGCAGAGGGATTCCCAATTCTCGCAGAGCTGAGCCAGCTATCATCATCGCTGCCAACGCGCCTTTCATGTCAGAGGCAGCCCTTCCCAAAATCACCTGTCCTGACACATCGAACGCGGACCCATTCATGATCTCCGCAGAGTATGGGTCGGACATGTCTCCCGGCGGAACATGATCCATATGCCCGTTGAACAGTAGAGCCCCTTCGTCTGTGGTGCCTCCGACTGATCCCAGCACGTTTCCGACCTCGTCGATTCTGACGATGTCAAAGCCAAGGTTCTTCATCTCACTCAAGATCAGTGTCGCAAGTTTGCCCTCTTGGCCGCTCAGGCTTTCGGTTTGAATCAGTTTCCGTGCAAGTTCGACGAGTTCTCCTCGCTTCTGTTCCATCTTGTCTACTATCTTTGATTCCAGTGTCGGATCCTCGGTCACTCTTCTCGTCACCTAGCTAGTGCCTCCTTCAGCTCCGAGACGAATCCTTCTTCATCCTCTGCTATTCTCCTCTTCAATTCCTTCCAGGCGGCTGGACAATTCCTGTACTTCACACGAACAATGTGGTGAATTGCCTCGTCGATCTTCCTTCTGTTCTCTTTCGTAGGGGCGATTCCAGTCTTCCTGAAGATCTCTTGGAGATGTCTGAAATAGCAAGTCATAACGAACTATCTCAATCGAAGTGTTTCTTGAGCTAGAAGGGGATCAGAAGCTTTTGGAATTTGTGCTTGTCTTGACAACGTGAGAAGGAACGCATGCCTTCGAAAGCCATAATTCACGCAGAATATGACATCTATGAGCAATCGTCAAAGTCGAGCGAGCGAATTGCGATGAGAGTATTGAAGACTGATGTTCTTGTGATTGGAGGAGGCGCTGCTGGACTCCGTGCTGCCATCGAGGCTCGTCAGGCAAATGTGGATGTGCTTCTAGTATCCAAGACCCCGGCAGGCCTAGCCAACTGCACAGCTTACGCAGGCGGAGGGTTTCAGGCCCCGTTCGGAAAGTTTACGCCGAAGCAGCATTTTGAGCGGACCGTGAAAGGAGGAAAGTGTCTAAACAATCAGAAATTGGTCGATGTGATGACCCGTGAGGCAGCGGCTAGGCTTATGGAGCTTCGTGAGTTCGGCGTTGACATTGAAACTGGCGATGGAACAGCTCGTGTGAAGGGCCCGTTTGCGATGAACGGAACAGGGCTGACGCTTCCGCTGTTAAGGTATGCTCGGTCGTTAGGAGTCATAGTCTTGGAGAATGTGATCGTTGCTGGCTTGGAGAAGAGCGGAGACTCTGCTGTAGGCGCAGCAGGATTCAACCGACTGAATGGCGAAGTGGTCTCGTTTCACGCGAAATCTGTAGTTCTGGCCTCAGGTGGCGCCGGGCGCATATACTCGCGAACCGACAACCCTGTCGGCACTACCGGAGAGGGTTATGCGATAGCCTATGATGCGGGAGCCAGGCTGATCGATATGGAGTTCGTGCAGTTCTTTCCCTTTGGGCTGGTCGAGCCTGGCCTTCCCATGTTTCTCTTCAACCCTGGCATAGTCGAGATGGGCAGGCTCGTGAACACTGAGGGTAAGGAGTTTCTGAGAGATGCTGGGTTCAGCCCTGGCCGAGATTTCATTGAGCACCGCGATACTTTGAGCAGGCTGATTTGCATGGAGGTTCAAAAGGGCAAGGGCGATCTGGACGCAGTTCTGCTAGACCTGAAGGGCACAGAAGAGATTGGGCACGGTTTGACGATGCTTGGCGAATTCAAGGAGATGAAGCGAAGATGGCTGTCAAAGGTTGACTTGGACAAGCAATGTCTACACATTGCGCCTCTTGAGCACTACTTCATGGGTGGAATTGAGATCGATGAGGACGGGGCAACAAGTATCCTTGGGCTCTATGCTGCCGGAGAGGTGACAGGAGGCGTAGATGGAGCGAACCGCCTCGGAGGAAACGCGCTTACAAACACAATCGTGTTCGGCGCGAGAGCGGGAAGAGCTGCAGCCGAACATGCAAAGTCTCTCGAAGGGTTTGAAACAAGCGACTCATCCGCACGAGAAACCGAGAAAGATCTCAGGGAAATCAGAGCGCGTCCTCAATCACCGGGCGCACGGCCGAGAGAGATTCGAAAAAGATTGCAGGCAACAATGACCAGATGTGTCGGAGTGATCAGAAGCCAAGAAACACTTGAGAAAGCTCAGGCCTGCATCCAAGAGCTCAGCAGAGATCTGTCGAGGATCTATGCCACAACAACTTGGGAGTTAGGAGAGGTAGTGGAGGTTGAATCCATGCTTACTGTTGCCGAGATCGTTACAAGATGCGCCTTTGAAAGAAGGGAAAGCAGAGGGGCACAGTACAGACTCGACTATCCTAACGAAGATGCGAAATGGCTCAAGAACCTGCTAGTTGAACGCTCAGGTACCGGGATGAGAATTCAGACGAGAGAGATAGTTGGAACGAAGCCGCCCCGCTGATTGAGTGGGGCAGATATTCCGAGACAACAGGTTGGCAAAAAGCTCGCCCTGACAGACAAAAGTCTTATTTTGACGTTGATCAATCATGCCCGCCGGGGCTGTCTGCTAGTCTGGTATTGCGGTCTGCGGCCCCCGTTTTCATTATTGCTTTCGTTGCGGTTGTCACTAGTGTTGTTGCTGGTGGTCTTGTTGCACTATCTGTAGCCCATTCACAGATACACACTTATAGGGTATCTATTAGATTCTCTTAGATGCTATGAGGGTACCAAAGTCTGCGTTGCCCAGCGGGTTACGGGGCCTCCAGAGGAGGCAACGTCCGCGATCATTCCTCCACGGCTCGCAGCACCTGAGCAACCCCTAGCAGACCCAATAGTATGCTCTCGCATAACGCTTCACTTTCGCCATCTTTCTCACATCAAATGGCAACCTTACCATTGGTGATAGCGGTTTATTCTCTTGAATCTTCGTCCGAAATGCGCCCACTAGAATATCTGCCAGTTGAATCGGCTTCGACTCATATGACCTTGATGCGGCGTACAGCGGTGTATAGGATTCATAGAAATCGTTTTTCTTGGCGAGGGTCTGTACGAACAGTCTGACGGCGTGGTCACATCGCAATCCCTTAAAGTCCGCGTCGCAATGAATTGGCACGTTGTTCGTAAGGCTGAATAGCTTTCTGCGCAGCGCTGGTCTGAAAGAAGCTTGGCGGGGATCTCTCCTGTAGCCGGAGAAGCAGCCTTCCACGAGGTTCTTGAAGATGTTCTCTATTTTCATGGTCGGAGAGATCAATGCATCGGTTTCGACTAGGACTAATGCGTTGAAGGAGATCCTTATGAAGTACTCGAACTTCTTCATGATTTCTCCCTTGTGATCTGCGTTCAACATTCTCCACTTGAATTCGCTGTGATTGTGAGTCTTTGGTATCCCGAGATGTTTCTCTAGATAGGCATAGCCGGCTTCCGCGTCCGCTATGAAACAGAAAGCGACGATTGTGATCTTGTTCTCGATTGAGCTTGTGTCTATTCCAACTGTGTCGCCTGAGAGGACGGGAACGAGTACTGTCTCTTTATCAACCTGTAGCCTTCTAATCCTTCTCTGCTGGAGCAGCCTAGCAATCCAGCCGCGATCTCGCCGATACATCTCTGATCTGGCCTTGTCCTTGAACCTGCTGTCAAGAGACCTCAGAAGCCGTTCATACTCGGAATCCGCTTTCACCGACCTCCGCAATAGATCGTAAGGTGAGAACAACGAGGGAGGCAAGCGAAACGATTCACCGCAATACTGAAATGTCTCTCCCAAGAACAAGCTTCGAACTATTTGATACAGAAGATCGGCTTCTTCAGTCAAACGAGTATCAGAACACTTGCGGCCAATATGCATTAAAGACTTGCCTCGGCTCGTGTGCTGACCGTAACAGGAACCCAAGGAGCAATACAAAGGTTGCACTCATACTTGTCGATACAGCTACTCTTTTCAATTCGAGGGGAGGAAGCTTTTTGATTCCAAAAATCTTAATTCGACGGCGCCTAATGATGCCGACCGGGGCTGTCTGCTAGATGATGCCAAGTTGGAGACAAGTCTCACAGGCACTTACCGGGTGGAGCCAAAGAACCACCCCGACAAGCGGTGAAAAGACGACTAGCTCCAACAAAAACATCAAGCAAATCTGGTCTAGATGGTTGAATCAGCCAAGATAGGCTACGTGGCTTGGGAGAGGAAGAGCCTTCGGGATCCCACGTGATCCGGAGTTCAAATCTCCGCAGCCCCACCATCGTCAACACACACATAGTTACTTTTTTAGCCGGTCAAATTCTATCGGCCGCGCTAGAGATGACTCCCCTCCCGTCTCCTCTAGGTTGTTGGGGGATGTGCCTCCTAAACCCCCTCTTTCCCAAACTGGCGTTTTGCACAGATTCGGAAATCCAAGATGTAATTCTTCAGCGCACGAAGACTAGTGGAATGCAAGATCCATACTTGGAAAAATCGTGTCTGAAAACCCAAGTTTCCAGAGACAAACCGACGGATAGCCAAGCACGCTAACCCAGACTGTGAGGAGATTCAAGCTTTTGGAGCGGTATTTCTTTGCTACGGTTCTATTGCAAAACAGAAAAGAGACATACCCTATCATATAAAAGGCTTCGACAGCTTTTTTGAATGTCGAGGTTCATGATGTTCAGATGGGAACATTCGCTGATCTTTGGAAGCTCCATCCCGAGCACGCGCTGCCCGA
>Ga0315314_1001961_pt1 | contig 17438 bp, 17 predicted proteins | sample TDP9_MG_FD_203631 | JGI IMG/M metagenome (GOLD analysis project Ga0315314, IMG submission 203631) | Freshwater sediment microbial communities from Lake Towuti, South Sulawesi, Indonesia - TDP9 | ecosystem: Environmental > Aquatic > Freshwater > Lake > Sediment | place: Indonesia: South Sulawesi...
AGCCTCAATGAAAAAGCCGACGTCTTCTCAATAAGCGACTCCAACGAGAACGTGGCTGGATCAATCAAAACCTGAAAGTTTAAGCGGTTTGCCTCTTCCTCAGCCACCTCCACGCCTGGCAACTCTGTCCGCAGCTGTTTAAGTCTCTTCTTCTGTTCGGCTGACATAATCTTCTCAGAAATTATGTTGAGGCGATTGCTACCTTGAATGTAATAGGTGGCTAGGCAGTATTCGAGCGCCCGCAGGCTCGGATAGTCTTCCAGGGAAAGCGTTACCTCTAAGGATTTTTCAAACGCTGCACCCATGGGCAAGATTCTTAAAGAACCGTCTTCCTCCTCCGACACGGCGATTTGCTCTCCGCTCTTCAATCTGCGCTTTTCAACCCAAGCTTTCGGCAGCGTTATGGTGAAGCTTCCGCCCTTGATTTTTTGCAGCTTTCTTATTTCCAAGGCTTTTCTCCTGCTGCTTGCTATAAGAATCTCAGTGTATATAAGTTATATAAAAAGACGTCTGAAAATATTTTTCTCCGCAACGATTAAATCAAGCCACACGAATCTTATGTTCGGGACTTCAACTCAAAGACTCGTGAGGCTCATGACCGCACGCGTGAAGGTTTTGCTTCAAGCCATGTTTAAAGAAGTAGCTGGAGAGAGAGAAATAACGCACGAACTCAACGTGAACTCAACACTCCGAGCAGTTTTGGATGAACTCGCACGCAAATACGGGAGAGACTTCAATGAGATACTTGACTCAAAAACCGGGCAAATAGGCGCTGACACGTTAGTGATGCTTAACGGTCAAAGCGTCAAGAAAACCGATGTGCAACTCAAGAATGGAGACGTCATCATGATATCGGTTCCCATAGGTGGAGGCTGACACCAAGTGAGCGAGGTACGATGCGTAAACTGCTTAAAACGGTTTCAGGTAGCCCAAAATGCTGAGACAGCATTATGTCCATACTGCAAGACCAAGTACCGCGTCTCTTGGCCTGCGCCTAATCAGGCTAAAGTTAGAGGATTAGCGTAGAAAAGACTGTCTAGAGGCGCTCAGGTTTGGTTTGGAACAGAAAAATTGCTTACATTGAACTATCCGAGGGTAAAGTCGTCCAGAAGCAGATACCAAAAGAGATGCGCTCACTGTATCTGGGCGGTAGAGGCATCGATATGTATCTTCTATACAATCACGTGAAGCCAAGGGTCGACCCGTTAAGTCCTGAAAACGTGCTTTTCATCGGCGCCGGATTGCTAGGAGGCATTCCTTGCCTAGGCTCGGGACGAGGTGACATTGCTGCAAAATCGCCCCTAACTAGCGCGGTTGGCGACTCCAACATCGGAGGCTTTTTCGCGTCAGAACTAAGATTTTCGGGATTTGACCATCTGGTTATCTCTGGAAGGGCTGCTAAACCAGTCTACATTTGGGTCGATGATAGTGAAATCAGCGTAGAAGATGCCTCGCACCTTTGGGGGACGGACACTTTTGAAACGCAGACAATTATCAGAGACGAGCGGGACGACCAAGACATCAAAAGCGCCGTCATAGGACCTGCAGGTGAAAACCTTGTCAGATTTGCCAATGTACGCACTGGTATGAAGAACTCCGCTGGCAGAACTGGGATGGGCGCTGTTATGGGGTCCAAAAACCTGAAGGCTGTCGCGGTTAGAGGAACAACAAGCTTGGAATTTGCCCAACCTGAAGAACTGCTTGACTACTGCAGGGAGATGAATGACATGATAATGAGCACCAAATGGGCGAAGGCTGAGTCAAGATGGGGCACGATGATAATCTACAGCAACACAAACACCGCGGGTCTCATTAGAACCAAGAACTTTCAACTCAACAAGTTTGAAGAAGGCGAGGGCTTAGAACCAGAAAACATCGACCGCTACTCAATCGGCTCCTCCAGCTGCTATGGGTGTGTGGTTCACTGCAGACATCGCTATGTTCTGAACGAAGGACCACACGCTCCTCTCTTCGGCGAAGGACCCGAATACACGTCGCTCGGCGCTTTTGGAACTATGGTGAACTGCAAGAAAATGGAAACAATTCTCCTCGCCAATCATCTCGTGAACAAATACGGCTTAGACACATTAGAAACGGGCGGGTTAATCGCTTGGGCTATGGAACTCTACGAGAAAGGCATACTCAACGACAAACAGACAGATGGATTGAAACTCGAATGGGGCGATGAAAACGTTGTGTTTGAACTGATAAGAAAAATCGCCCTGAGAGAAGGCTTTGGCAGCACTCTCGCAGACGGTTTTAAAAATGCAGTAGCCAAAATTGGGCAGGATTCTGAATACTACGCTATTCAGGTCAAGGGCATGAGCAATCTGCATTCGGATGAGCGTCCTACACCAAGTTTTGCCCTGGGCATCGCAACAGCCACACGGGGCGCAGACCACTTGCGTAGTCGCCCAGCCATAGACTTGTACGGCTTGCCTGAAGAACTGCTTAAAGAAGTCTACGAGGGTTCGGTTTCTTCGGACTACACTTCGTATGAGGGAAAGAGCCGCATGATATGGTGGCAGGAGCGCTTATACGCTGTGACCGACTCACTTGGCACTTGCAAGTTTCAAACCATGTTCTTGGCTGTTCACGCACCAAAGTGGGATGAGTATTCAAAACTGATACGTTTAACAACTGGAATGGAGTTTTCCAAAGCACAGTTGATGGAAATCGGTGAAAGAATCTACACACTTGAGCGGTTGTTCAACCTGCGCGAGGGCTTCACCCGAAAAGATGACAATCTGCCTGAACGCTACTTTAAAGAACCCACACCAATCGGTCTTCCAGTTGCCAGGGGCAAGAAAATCGACAAGGCACAATTCGAAAAAATGCTAGACGAATACTACGCTCTTCACGAGTGGGACCGACAAGGTGTGCCCAAAAAAGAAACCTTGGAGAGGCTAGGACTAGACAAAGAACCCACACATATTTTATGAGAGAGGCGTCTTTCATGGAGAAGATTTTGTTTATTGACCCAGAAAAATGCACTGGATGCCGCATCTGCGAAACCGTCTGCTCGCTTCATCACGAGAAGGTTGCGAACCCAGCGCTGGCTAGGATTCACGTGGCAAAGTGGGAGACCGCTGGTCTATACATTCCCGTCGTGTGTGTACAGTGTGAGTTACCTATATGTGAGACCGTTTGCCCCGTGCGTGCCATAAAACGCGACGAAAAAACCGGGGCCGTTCTTATCAACTACGACGTTTGCGTGGGATGCCGACTGTGTGCCTTATACTGTCCGTTTGCAGGCGCTCAGATCGACGGTAAGAAACGACGGGTCTTAAAGTGCGACCTCTGCGACGGCAACCCAGTATGCGCAAGGTTCTGCGACCCAAAAGCTCTACAATACGTCAAGGTCACAACTGCCAACATGATGAAACAGCGCGCGGCAGCCGAAAAGTTCTCTGAACTCATGAAAAAACTGTTAATTAAGCCTTAGGGGCTACAGCGATAGAGGGTTCCACTATTTCCGTCAGGTCGAAGACTCTTATTCCCAGCGATTTTCTGACAGAAGCGTTTCGAAGGTTGATGTGGCAAGTTGGACACGCTGTGACCAAGGCCGAAACGCCTAAGGGAGTGACATCTCTGGCGAGACGCTCAACAGCGGAGTTCATTGCAACAGAATTGTTAAACGACCAGAGCCCACCGCCCGCTCCACAGCACCGAGCACGATTTTTGTTCAGCTGCATCTCAAAAAAGTCAAGGGTGGGCACTGCCTTCATAACGCTCCGCGGTGATTCGTAGACACCGCTGTGCCGCCCAAGAGAGCAAGGATCATGATACGTCACCCTCATACCTAGACTCTGGGGGACAATTCTCTTCTCGCGGATGAGGCGTTCCATGAGTTGACTCGCGTGCAATACTTGGCAGGGCAATTCAATATTCAACATCTCTTGGTACATTCTTGTGAACGTGTAATAGCAGCCAGAGCATGTTGTGACCAAAACTTCAGCGCCCGTCGCTTTCACATTTTCAATCAGCCTTGTGGCATTTTCCTTCGCCTGATCTGAAAGTCCTGTCGCAAGCAGAACGTAGCCACAACACCCTTCCTTCTTGCCTAGCAGTGTAAAGTCGACTCCTCCTTGGGTGAGAATGTTGCTAAATGCTACAGCCACGTTTGGGGTACGCGTGGACACGGTGCAACCAGTCCAGTAGAGAACATCAGCTTTACTTGGGAAGACCCTTTTCTGCGGAAGATTTTCTGTCCACGCAACCCGTTTGCTGGGCGGCGTTCCCCCTGGGTCACCGAGTTCTAGGATGTTCTTAGCTGTTGCTGCAAACATTTCTGGCGTGTGGCTGTTCTTTGTAAGGCGATACCGCGCGTCTATTATGGCCTTTCTGACCTGTGTGCTTTCGAAACAGTCTGCAAAACAGAGTCCGCAGAGAGTACATGTGTAGAGGACATCGATGAGTTTGGGAGACGACTGCAATTCGCCACTGGATAGCGCTCGGGTTAGAAGGGTTCTGCCCTTCGACGACCATGTCTCGATGCCGTTAAATGATGAAGTTACGGTGCAGTATCCGCTGCAAACTTGGCAGTTGAGGCATTTTTGAGCTGGCAGATTAGAGAAAAATGATTTAAGGGCAAGAGAAAAGCTGCGAAAAGTGCCGTGTCCAGCCCTGCGAATCTCTTTTTCAAGCTGGTCTCTACTGGTCTCTGTCTCCTCTGTTCTTGGCAGTGCATCGAGTTGCGGTGTGGCAACGTCATCGACTAAAATCGTCAAAGTTTGTCTGGCTTGTGCGTCTTGAGCATTTCCCGTACTTCTTCTAAAGGTGGCAGCTCGCTTTTTTCGGGCTAGTTCTATCACTTCCTTTATGGATTCTTCTGTTATGGCTCTGACAACAGCGTCAAGTTTCGGATAGCGCCTCTTCTCGTTGAAAAACTGTTCGAAGGAGTACACGTATAGGTCTTCAGAGTCTGAGAGAACGTTTGCTTCCCCTGCTATTCTCTTAAGACCTTGAATTACGCTGTCTTTTAGAGACATCTATTTAGCCTTGTTGGAATGCTGATTTTGAATAGAGAACATGGGACTCGACACAGATTAACGCTTCCTTTTTTCAAATCGCTGATCTGCGGGTGATGCTGAAATTCCAAATCAATAAGGCTTCTCTTGTAGGCAGAAGAAATTCAAATAAAAGCACCAATGCTATAAGCCTAAATTTCTAAACAACAAACAAGTGCGAAAATGGAGGATGAATTATGGGATTAGAATGGTTACCGCGAGACAATGAACTCAAAAACCATGCACTGCACAGTGACGTGCACTGGAGCAGACAAGCACCAGGCGTAATATACGAGAGACAACCTTTAACAGACCAGCAGGGAAAGCCCATCGAAGACTTGTTCGTGTCGTGGATTATCCTCAACAACCCTCAGCAATTCAACTCTTACACAACCGAAATGGTAAAAGGCGTCATCGCAGGTTTTGAAAACGCCTCACTCGACCGAAGTGTTGTGGCAGTTGTCTTCACTGGTGAGGGAACCAACGCGTTCTGCACAGGAGGTAACACCAAAGAATACGCGGAATACTACAGCAAGAGACCCAACGAGTATGGCGAATACATGGAACTGTTCAACCACATGGTAGACTCTATTCTCATATGCAAGAAACCTGTCATCAACCGCGTGAACGGCATGCGCGTAGCTGGAGGACAAGAAATCGGCATGGCATGCGACGTCTCGATCGCTTCGGACCTAGCCGTTTTTGGGCAGGCTGGTCCAAGACATGGCTCTTCACCCGATGGTGGTTCCTCAGACTTCTTGCCTTGGTATTTGAGCATGGAAGACGCCCTCTGGAACTGCGTCTCGTGTGAGATGTGGAGCGCCTACAAGATGAAAAGACTAGGCTTGATCAACAAGGCGATTCCAGTCATCAGAGACGGGAGCAAATGGGTTCGCAATCCATCTGTAATAACTGACCGATATGTGGAAAATGGAGCGATCGTCTACGGTGAGTTTGAGACTGGAGAAGAATACGAGAAAGCCACAGCCTACGTTAAAGCGGCGAGGGAACAGAACAAGATCAGCCTCGAACTGTTAGACAAGGAAGTAAACAAAGTGGTCTGGTTGTTCGCCAACCTCTTCCCAGGCTGCCTCATAAAGGCAATCGACAGTGTGCGAGCCAAAAAGAAGTTCTTCTGGGACCAAGCCAAAAACTACAATCGACACTGGCTGGCAGCCAACATGAACTACGAAGCCTTCATCGGATTCCAAGCCTTCAACACACGCAAGATCACGGGCAAAGACACAATCGACTTCATCAAACTACGGCAACTAATCGCCAAAGGCAAGCTTGCCGAAGACGAAATGTACGAGGATGTTTTGCCTAAGCCTAAAGGTCAACAGACTAAATAGACATGGCTTGATCTAAAGGCGAGAAACCATGAGCAGGATTCCTGATAAGATACAGGCATGGCAGATGACTCAACCATGGAGTAAAGACCCAAAAACAGGCGAAGTCGTTGAGGGACGATTAGAAAAAGCTGAGGTTCCAATTCCGCCGCTCCAGTCTAATGAAGCCTTGGTTGAAATAGCGGGTTGCGGCGTTTGCCACACTGACCTAGGCTACTTTTATGATGGAGTGCCTACAGTTACTAAGCCTCCGCTCACTTTGGGACATGAAATAAGTGGCACAGTGATTGCGGGGGACAGCCGTCTAGTCGGAAAAGAAGTTATTGTGCCCGCCGTTATGCCCTGCAACAGGTGTGACATCTGCGCCTCGGGCAGGAGCAACCGCTGTTTGGCTCAGAAGATGCCTGGCAACAGCCTCGGCATTTATGGCGGCTTCTCCAGTCACATTCCTGTTCCAGCCGAAGACCTGTGCGTGGTCGGCGACAGAAGCGGTTTTCAACTTGCTGAGCTTGCTGTGATAGCCGACGCTGTGACAACACCTTATCAGGCATGCGTGAGAGCTGGGTTAAAGCCAGGCGACAACGTGGTTGTCGTCGGCGTCACGGGAGGTGTGGGCAGCTACGTGGCTCAGATGGCTAAGGCTTTTGGGGCCAAAACCGTAGTGGGTATCGCCCGTGACCAGGAGAAGCTTGAACGAGCGCTGAAGTACGGCGCAGATTATGTTATCAATTCTTCTGGCAAGGATGAAAACGCAGTTCGCAACGAGTTTCGGGAACTGTGCAAGGCGCATGGTTTGCCAAGCAATTACGGTTGGACAATCTTCGAGATCACTGGAACTGCGGGTGGGCAGGCTATAGCGCTTAATTTGTTGTCTTTCGTCGGAAAATTGATTGTAATCGGCTTTGGAATGCAGAAGAACGAGTACAGCATCTCTAGGTTGATGGCTTTCGACTCTGAAATCATCGGCACTTGGGGCTGCCTGCCAAAATACTATCCCAAAATACTGGAAATGGTGCTAAAGGACAACATCAAGATTAAACCATTCACTGAGACTAGACCGATGAGCAGGATTAGAGAAGTGTTCGAAGAGGCTCACACGACGAAGATGATGAAGAGGGTTGTGTTAACACCCGACTTCTAGGAAAATGCCTTTTCCTTCTCTTTCTTTCTGTCTGACAACAAACTTTTCATATGGCTCATCGACTGTTTTTCTCTGAGGATACTGCTTTTGGAAGAGGAGCAGCGGAAAAAGAAGAAACGAAAGCGACAACAAACGTTGCTCAAACAGGACGAGGTTCTCAGCGAAACCTTCCCAGCCCTGATGGAGGTTCTGGAAGAGCTTAGAAAAGAGGGGAAATACGTTGACGTGCAGGTTTGTCCGGGGTGCAAGAGCGCCCGTGTTAAGAGAGTGGGCTCGATGAGCGGTGACATGTCGGGTCATATGGCGATGCTTCCGGTTAAGTTTGAGTGTCTTGACTGCGGATGGAGAGAACGCCTCGTCATAAAGGCAACAAACCGACCCTTAGGCTGGAAGGAAATAGCCATAATCGCCGAGGCAAGAGACCTCAAAGACAAAGAATAACATGCTGATTTTTTTCGCGGGCAAACTTCTTTCCTAATAGGGTAAGGTTGAATTACCAGAAGTTGCAACAACCGTATCCGTGAACCCCAAAACGGTTTTTGGCGCAGTTGCGGTTGCTGTTCTTTTCTTCTTCGGTATCATATTCGCTTGGTCCACTGGAGCCAACATTCCAGCTGAATTGAAGGCTACAAGGCTGGTTATTGCCGCTATGATGTTTGCTGTGGGTTTTGGGATTGCCTATTTCATAACTAAGAAGCCGAAGACAATAGTTCAGAGGCTGGAACTATCTGGAGAGATGAAGACCGTTGCGCTCAGATGCCCAAACTGTTCAGCTTCGGTTGATGCTAATCAAATCAAAATCGTCTCTGGAGTGCCGTATGCAACGTGTCCCTATTGCAGACACACATTCGAGGTAACCGAGGAGCCAAAATGGTGAAGCCTCATCATTTGCTTTTGGCGCTGCTCGGCGCTTTCATATTGCTATTGCTTGCATGCCCCGCAAATGCTCAACAAATTCCAATTCAGTATCATCTCGATTACGAGTGGGCGCAGATTTGGATTAACCCGAATGGAACAATTGACCTGCTATACAACATGAGCGTCACATCCGATTCGGGTACAATCAGCTACGTGAATGTGGGGCAACCAAACGACGACTTTACGATTGGAATAGCCGAAGATGATGCGGGTCGCACGCTTAACACCGCCGAACCAGGTGGTAGCATAGCACGCGTTTATCTGTACACCCCCATATCGAGCGGACAAACAGCGCGGTTTTCTCTCCTTACTAACGTTGCCCACATGATATATGAAGACGCGCAGAACCCTGGCAACGTAGGCATGCAGTTTATTCCCACGTGGTTCAACGCCCGCATAGACGATCTTCGCGTGCTGATAGTTTTGCCCTCAGGAGTCACTCAAGCAGAAGTGAAAACTTCAGTCTTTTGGAACAACACGCAATACGTGGATAGTCAATTTGCAGTTTTCTGGGAGAGACAAAACCTCTCACCGAATCAGCAGTATACTTTTGGTGTTTCTTTTCCAGCGAAGTATGTGCAGAGTTATGAGAAACTGCCCACGGGCATAGTCTTGTTTTTCCAAAAATACGGATTGTATCTTTTAACAACTGGCGTTACAATTGGTTTAGTAGGTGCTGTCATCTACGCTCGTAAGCATAAGTATCTGATCCCAAAGATTAGCATAGAAACGCTCGGGATAAGGCGTGGCTTAACCGCAGTCGAAGCCTCTTATCTTCTCGACATGAAACCCACGATGATAGTCACAGAGACACTGTACAGTCTGCTGCAGAAGAGAGCCGTATGGGTCGAGTCTGCAACCCCATTCAAGTTGAGGATTATGCCACAGTTTCAAAACAAGACCGATTACACGCTGGGCGGGGTGCTCAGATACTATGAAATCGACTTTCTCAATGCGATAAAATGGGACGGTAGCCTCGATGAAGAAAAGCTGGCACAGACAGTGATATTTCTGAGACACACCGTGGAAGAAAAACTGCGAGGCTACTGCAGACGCGACACAATCGACTACTACAGGAAAATCGTCGCCAAAGCATGGGAACAGATAGAACAGGCTGGAACAACGGAGTTAGCTTCAAAAGCCTATGATGAACAACTGCTGTGGCTTTTCCTCGACCCCAACTATAGAACACGCACCCAAACAGTGTTCAGCAACACAGCGTTTGAGCCCAGCCCCTTATGGCTGTGGTACTGGTACGGCTATCAACATTATCATCCTCACCCAACGTACAAACCAAACGTTGAAAATCCAACCCAAGCAGCAAAACCGCCAACCATACCTGGCGCCGACTTCGCAAACAACATCGCAAGCGCAATCGAAAAAACATCCAACAACATTGTAACCAACGTCGAGAAATTCGCGAATACCATACTCGCTGCGCCAGCGCCATCGAAGGCTTCAAGTAGCCCTGCCCACCATGGTGCCAGCTGCGTTTGTGCCTGTGCAGCGTGCGCTTGTGCGTGTGCCTGCGTCTCATGCGCTTGCGCTTGTGCTGGTGGAGGAGTTGGCTAAGGAGAGGAGGACTGGCTATGATGAGTTTTTTGCGCAAGGTCTTTCGTGTGCCCAAGATTCCTAGAGGGCGTTACACTTACAGGGGAAAGGGCAAGTTTGCTGGTTTAGCGCTTCAACTTCGTGTTGAGCCTGATGGACAAGGACTACTGGTCATCAATGCTAACACTGTCTTATACTTGAACGAGACGGCGACCGCACATGCATTCTTTTTAATGGAAGGAATGCCCGAGCACGACGCTGTTAGGCAGATTCGACGCATGTATCGAGTTAACCAAAAAACAGCTAAGAGAGACTATGAGAAACTCATTTACACCGTGAGCACTTTGGCGCAGACTGAGGAAGTTTGTCCGATTTCTTTTCTTGACGTCAACAGCATTGAACCCTTCACGCAAGAGTTTTCAGCGCCGCTTCGCATGGACCTGGCTCTAACCTTCAGATGTCAAAACAACTGTGTCCACTGCTACACTGGAGGCCCCCACACAACCGAGGAGTTAACAACGGAACAATGGAAAAAAGTCATCGACCGCCTGCATCAAATCGGCGTGTTTATACTCACCTTCACTGGAGGCGAACCCACTCTCCGCGACGACCTACCTGAACTGCTGCAACACGCACAGAACAAGGGAATAGTGACAGGACTGATTACAAACGGTAGAAGACTGAAGGACCAAGTTTATGTGAAGACTCTTGAAAGGGTCGGCTTAGACTTTATCCAAGTAACTCTTGAATCGCACAGTGCGGATATCCACGATTTGATGACGAGAACCAAGGGAAGCTGGAAAGAAACCGTAGCGGGTATAAAAAATGCCGTTTCAACCAACATCTATGTAACAACGAATACGACTCTGAGCAAAAACAACGCCCAAGATTTTTTGGAGACGGTTGACTTCATTGAAAGACTCGGAGTAGCAGGCTTCGGTTGCAACAGCCTCATATACTCCGGAAAAGCCACAGAGATAAGCAACGAATTTGTTGTATCGGTTGAAACACTCAAGGACCTATTGCCCAAAGTGCACGACAAAGCCAATCAACTCGGCTTAAAGTTTCTCTGGTACACCCCCACACAATACTGCCGCTTTGACCCAGTCAGCCTAGGTTTGGGCGTCAAATCGTGCACCGCGGCTTTGATTAACATGTGCGTGGGACCAAACGGCGATGTGTATCCGTGTCAGAGTTACTTTGAGAGCCTAGGCAACATCTTAAGAGACGAGTGGCAAAAAATCTGGAATCACCCACTGGCGGTGAGCATAAGAAAGAGAGAATACGCTGAACCAAAATGCAAGGACTGTCCACAACTGCAGATTTGTGGTGGCGGATGCCCACTGGAGCTTCAAAAAACCAGATACATCTGCGCTGAAGTCTAGCGGCGTGTCACTTCAAGTTAGCTCGCACATGCATAGACCATATGAAAATGTGTCGGGTTTAACTATTGTTTCTCTTTTGAATGCTCACAGCTTCTGTGTCTTAATTAATGCTTATATGAATGGCTGATTCATATGTTCCAAAACTCAGCCTCTAGGAGCTCGCAACTTATGAAGAAAACCAGAGTAGTTATAATGGGAGCAGCAGGACGCGATTTTCATAACTTCAACGTTTTCTACCGAAACAACCCCCAGTATGAAGTTGTTTCCTTCACTGCCACTCAGATTCCAGGCATAGAAAACCGAGCCTACCCAGCCGATTTGGCGGGTCCAAACTATCCACGGGGCATTCCAATACACCCAGAGGAGGAGTTGCCAGAGTTAATCAAGAAAAACGGAGTTGAAGAGGTTGTTTTCGCCTACAGCGACGTTTCCCACGAGTACGTCATGCACAAAGCCTCCATTGCGCTGGCTAACGGCGCCGACTTCCGACTCATGGGACCCTCAACGACCATGCTTAAGGCGAAGGTTCCCGTGGTCTCTGTTTGCGCTGTAAGGACAGGCTCGGGAAAAAGCCAAACTTCCAGAAAGGTTGCCAGAGTACTGAGAAAAAGAGACTTTAGGGTGGTGGTTATTCGTCATCCTATGCCCTACGGCGACTTGTCCAAACAAGCCTGCCAGCGTTTTGCATCTTACGAGGATTTAGACAAGAACGAGTGCACGATTGAGGAAAGGGAAGAGTATGAGCCTCACATAGACAACGGCATCATAGTTTACGCTGGAGTTGACTACGAGAAGATATTACATGAAGCGGAAAAAGAGGCGGACATCATCGTTTGGGATGGCGGCAACAACGACCTACCATTCTATAAATCAGACTTTCACATGGTTGTTGCAGACTCGCACAGACCAGGACACGAAATAACGTACCACCCGGGCGAAACCAACCTAAGAATGGCAGACGTCGTCATCATCAACAAAGTTGACACAGCCAACCCAACCAACGTAGCCACTGTACGAAACAATGTGAGAGCCGTGAATCCAGACGCCACAATCATTGAGGCAGCGTCTCCTATAACCGTGGACAATCCCAAACTCATCAACGGGAAAAAAGTCTTAGTAGTGGAAGATGGACCAACCTTAACCCATGGCAACATGGCTTACGGCGCTGGAACAATAGCCGCCGAGAGGTGGGGCGCAGGCGAAATCGTTGACCCGCATCCACATGCAGTTGGCTCCATCATCGAAACCTACAAAAAGTATGAGCACCTAGGTGCGCTTCTTCCAGCCTTAGGCTACGGCAAAGAACAAATACATGAACTTGAAGAAACCATCAACAAGACACCCTGCGACGTTGTTCTCATTGGAACACCCATCGACTTGAGACGAGTCTTAAATCTCAACAAGCCAGCCGTAAGAGCCAAATACGAGCTGCACGAAATAGGCACACCAACACTTGAAGACATACTAAGAGAAAAGTTTCCGAAAAAGTAAAGACGCCTAAATACCAGATTTTGTTACGAACGTGGTTGAATGTCTGAGAGCAGCATATCGAGGATACCAGTAAAGCTCATTATTGAAGGCGTGGGAAACGCTGAAGGCGAGTTGATTCGTCATCTCGCTCCCAGAACCGTGGACGCCATCCTTAAGAAGCTGCCAGTTGAGGGTCGAGTAGCTCTTTGGAAGGAAGAAATCTATTTTGAGATTCCAGTCACGGTTGGAGAGGAAAAAGCCAAACCCACAGTTAAGAAGGGCGATTTGGCGTATTGGCCTATGGGTAAGGCGCTCTGCGTTTTCTACGGTGAATCTCAACCATACAGTCCAGTCAACATTGTTGGACGGGTCACAAAAAATCTGGAATTGTTCAGTCGGGTGAAGAGCGGCGCGGTTATACGAGTGGTGCGCGCTTAGGGAAACATTATCTTGGTTTTTTCCCAATCTTTCAGGAGTTTTTCACATTGGCTCTGGGTTTCTTCACTTGTACTCTTGGCCTTGAGCGCTTTAATGAATTCTAAACGTTTTTTGATGGCTGTGATTTCGCCTGTTCCGTAGTATAGGTTGCCTTCTATGTAGTCTTTCATCTGCTGTGCCTTCTGCACTATGTAGCTGGCTGCGTCCACGATGTCGACGAGCATAGACATGTTCGCCCAGATAACTGCGTCCATTTCGTGGAGCTGACTGAAGCCCTCAATCTCAGTTATTTCACGTATGTAGGTTCTCAGAAAATCGTAGTAATCAGCTGTCTTAATGAGTTCGATGACCTGTTGCATCTTTTCTTTGAACTGTAGGCTTCCCTCTATTACTAAGGTGTGCTTGTAGCCTTTCTGGATGAGTTCTCTAGCCCTGTCAATGTCTGCTTGAGTGTAAACTCGTTCAGGAAATTCCAACGGCGTGCGTTACCTCTTTCAAGAAAGAAAATGTTGCTAGTCTGGAGCCTTGTATATTTTCAGGTTTTTGCTTCCCGAAACGTATTGGAGAACGCCTCTCTGCGCCAATTCCTCCAACATGTCACGCGCCACGCTTAAGCGTAGGTTGAAACGTGACGCAACGGCGTAAGGTGTCACAGCCTTCATCTTCTTGATTTCACCTATCACTTTCTCGCTTCTAAGGTCAGGTGGAATTATCCCTGGTGTCTTCTTTTCAGCAGGTCCTCCAGAAGATTTGCCTCCCTTTTTTGGGGCTTCGTCTTTCTTGTCTTGCGTTCTTTCCATTTGTTTTATTGTGAGTTTTTTCTTTCCGCCCATGTCTTTGCAGCTCCTTCGTTTTCATGACCAGACTGTTGCTTATAGACTTATTCCTTGCTTCTTTTCGTTCGTTTTTTTCTCAAGTTTGGGCAGAGGGACAGCGTATTGTTTTTCTAGTGCTTGTCTGTGCAGTGTGTTCATTGTGCAGAAGGGCACGATTCTGCCACCTGGGAACCCGTAGTTGATTGTGCAGCGTTCCACTCTGGCCAGGTCGAAGTTGTATGCGTCCATGAAATGCATCAAACCAATCATCAGAGTCTTGTAGTGGAATGGGCGCAGGGATTCGTAGCTTCCAGTTAGAATGGCGGGCAAGACCTCTCTCAGAATCTTGAGTCTAATGTTACGTAGGGCGGATAAGCCCACGCGCAGTTTCGCCTTTGTCCTGTGACCCTTTCGGATGTCTTCTGCAGCTTTGCTTAAGGTGTTGAAGAAAGCGTCTACATTTCCGAGTTTGGTTATTGGAATAGCTTTTCCCTTCTCCACGTATAGGTATGTTGCTGCTCCGCAGTGAGGATGACACGTGAATTCTACGTGAGATTTGGATTTGTAGGCGTTCAAGAAGTCTGATATGGGATAAGTGCACGGTATTGGGTAGAAATCGTCCACCTTGACCACTCCGCTCAGTTGGGCTTCGATTCTTTGGAGGGCTTCAGGTATGGTTATTCTGCCCTGCTTCACTTCCCATTCTTCGGTTCGACCCGCAAATGAGACTGGCTGAAAGTTGACACAACGCACAACATCAATGTTCTGGATGGCAAAGTTGATTATATCACCTAGCTGGTTATCGTTCATTCCCCGCACGATGACTGGAACCAAAACGACGCTTCTGTGTCCGGTTTTTCTGCAGTTTTCAATAAACTTCTTTTTCATGTTAAAGAGCCACTCAGCGTATTCCCGTTTTCCCTTCGAGTCGAGGTAGCTTGGCGCCCGTCCAACGTAGGCATCGGGTGAAACACCGTCGAATGAGAGATAGAACGTGTCAACTCCTGCGTCGCCAAGTTGACGAATAAGTTCGACACCTTCTTTTTCGTCGGCTAGTTTTACACCGTTAGTGTTGAGTTCAACGTGTCGGAATCCCTTCTCCTTAGCCAGCTTGACAATTTTCAACAGGTCTGGGTGCACAGTTGGCTCACCGCCTGACAGCTGTAGCGCTGGTGGAGGAACGGGCATGTTGCTTTGGAGGTTTTCGATGATTTCCCCTATGGTTTCTAAGTCTGGCTTGTACAGGTAGCCAATTTTCCCCGCGTGGGCGAAGCAGATGGAGCATTGAAGGTTGCAGGCGTTCGTGATGTCGATTATGGCTAGTACCGTGTGCGATTTGTGATTGGGGCAGAGTCCACAGTCGTAGGGACACCCTCTTACTGTTTGCGTTCGTGGGTTCAGCACGCCTTTTCCGATTCTGCCGTATTTTTCGAAGCGTTTGTAGGTTTCATAGTCCGCCCAGTAGGTGTCTTCGAAATGCCCATGTTTGGGGCAGTCTTTGGTCAGTATAACTTGCCCGTTTCTTTCCATGATTGTGGCGTCGAGTCGTTCGAGGCATTCGGGACATAGGCTGAGTGTTTGTTTTAGAATGTGAGATTCGGTTTGCTGTGGCTCATTCAAACTCTGCACTTTGACACCACTGACAGTTGTAACATTTAACTATGAGGTTGAACCATACCCTATAAGAAAGTTTCCAAACCTTTCCTAAGGTGAAAACGGGTGACCGAGCCACCGGAAATCGCAATCAGCCAAGACGCAAGAAAGGTTCTAAGAGAACTTGGCCTAACCGACTACGAAACCCGAGCCTACCTCGCCCTACTTGAGAGAGGAGTTCTCACCGCGAGCCAAGTGAGCGAAAACGCCAGCGTTCCATACTCAAAAGTCTATGAAACCCTGACCTCGCTTGAGCGCAAGGGCTGGATAGAAACCGAACAGGGGAGACCTGGACGATACTATCCCAAGGCGCCCTCTGAAGCCTTAGCTACGGCTAAACTCCAGTGGGAAGAGAAGATTAAGGCGTGGGAGAAAACCATCTCAGGCGAGTTGCAGCCCTTTTATGAGAAGAGAGAAATCAGGGAGAAACCTGACATATGGATTCTGAGAGGTGAGCTAAGCACCATTGCTAAACTCTTGGAGATGCTGGACAAGACGAAAAGTGAACTCATGGTCGCGGCACCAGTTTTCTCGAAAGCCTTAGCTGACCAGGTCATACCTTTTTTGCAGCGGTTACAGAAAGGCGCCGTCAAAATTCTATTCATGGTTTCAAAGCAGGCTTCCAAGGCTTGGAACCTGAAAGCTCTTGAAAGTGTTGCTGAGGTGAGAGTGAGAGACCACATGTTCGGTGGTGGTGTGATAGTCGACGGTAAAGAAGCTATTCTGTTTCTCGGAGAAGACAAACCAACTCTGGTCATCTGGTCTAACCACTTGGGACTTGTGCAATTTGCCAAAGACTACTTCCAATACTTGTGGGACTCTTCTGAAAGAATCCGTTGAACCAACGCAAACGTTAATAGAACTCTCAATTTTACGTGATTTAGAGGTGTCACTATGAAATCTGAAGACAAAGAATTGATCACTTTCTTTCGTGAACAAGCCAAACTTGAAGAGGAAATAGTGAGATCGGTAAACAAGGCGCTCAAGGATTTGAAAAATCCCGTTGTCGTGTCGGTCTTGAAAGGTATGTCTCTTGATTCCATAAAGCATGCCGACATCTATAGAGCGGCTGAAAGCGTCGTTGAGGTTGCTCCAGCCATGTCCGAGAAAGAACTAGACCACCTAAACGAGGTTGTGACCTGGCATATCAACAATGAAGAGAAAATTATGAATCGGCTCGAGGATGCCATCAAGAAAACCAGCGACAAGAAGATCAGGTTTCTTCTACAAAGCATCGCAGCCGACGAGAAAAGGCATCACGAATTATTAAAGACTCTGATGGACACGGTTGTTCGCGGCGAAACCATCACCGAGGATGAATGGTGGGAAATAATCTGGAAGAACGTTCCATTCCACGGAGCCCCAGGTGGATAAAACTTAGTCGTGTGTTTTCTTGACGAAATAAACTTTTTTTGGGCATAAATCTGTAATTCAGACTCGAGATTAACAAGTTTTAACTTCAAAGTGTCAAGACAAACTTCTAAGAGGATAGAATCAAATGTTCAGAAAACACTCTAAATCCAAGACTCCTGCCCTTCTGCTTCCGACAACGCTATTGACAATAGCGTATGTAGCTTCAATGCTGATGGTTCCTACTACCAACGCAACTGCTTCATACACAGGTGCGGCTAAACCAATGGAGTTCTACCTTCACTACTTGGATACACCAGTCAATGTTGCCGGCATACAGACAAAGTACGTTATGAACA
>Ga0315314_1001962_pt1 | contig 17435 bp, 12 predicted proteins | sample TDP9_MG_FD_203631 | JGI IMG/M metagenome (GOLD analysis project Ga0315314, IMG submission 203631) | Freshwater sediment microbial communities from Lake Towuti, South Sulawesi, Indonesia - TDP9 | ecosystem: Environmental > Aquatic > Freshwater > Lake > Sediment | place: Indonesia: South Sulawesi...
CAAAATCCTATTAGGTTCCTTTAAACCATCATTTTAGAAGCACTTCGGGTCGTGAAGCTAATGTCCCTAAAGTTGTTTCTGGCTAAGATTCAGGAAGAGTTAAGGAAGAAAGATGAGGTTCGAAGGGAGGTTCAAGAGGACATGCGTAGAGCCACTCGCTTATCTAAGCAGGCGATCCTTTTTGTGCATCAAGAAAGATTTGACGAAGCGGAAAAACTCCTTAAGGACGCGGAGGAACTTCTCGCTAAACTTCGCAGTGTTTCGAGGGATCATCCCGACCTAATTTATTCTGGCCTAGTGGATGCAGCCTTTGAGGAATACGCTGAAGCATGCACGCTTGTCAAGTTAGTTAAGAAAGGTCAGTTCATTAGCCATGAAGAGCTTGATGTCCCTGCTGTTTCTTACGTGCTTGGACTTGGAGATGTCGTTGGAGAACTCAGACGTAGAGCCCTAGACTCCCTACGAAAAGGAGACGTGAAAACGGCGGAAGAATGCCTCCAAATGATGGAGCAGATTTACGTTGAGTTAACAGCCATGGATGACGCCTACATGCTTGCTCCAGGGCTTAGGAGAAAATGCGACGTAGCGAGGCATGTCATTGAAGCCACCAGAGGAGATGTCACCATGGAGGCTCGTAGAAGCTCCTTGGAACACTCCATACAAAGACTGGAAAAAACCCTTAGGAGGAAGAAGAAAGTTGGTAAAACTGGAGCCTAACGAAATCTTAAAGCGGGTTGAAAAGGAAGGCTTTGAAAAGGTTTGGCTTGAAAGCGCCAATCTTCTTCCCGAGCCTAAGAAAAGACTGGAGCTCGTCCTTGGCAAACGCGGCCAACCGCATCCTCTCTTCGACCTTATTCAAAAATTGCGCCAATTCTTCCTCGATATAGGTTTTATGGAGGCTTCGAACCCAGTTATCGTTGAAGAAGCCGAAGTGTATAAGCAGTATGGACCTGAGGCTCCGGTTATACTTGACCGCTGCTACTATTTGGCAACCCTGCCCAGACCCGACATCGGCTTGAGCAAGGCGAAGTGTCTGGAAATTGAGCGTCGAGGAGTCAAATTAACTCATGAAAGAACTACGGCTTTACAGGGAGTATTAAGGGATTATAAGAGGGGAGACATAGCCTCCGACGACTTTGTAGAAAAAATAGCTGAGGCTCTTAATGTCTCTGATAGCACAGCCACCCTCATCCTATCTGAAGTGTTTCCAGAGTTCGCCGCCCTCAAGCCGCAATCTTCAACTCTTACGTTGCGATCCCACATAACAAGCGCCTGGTTTCCCACGCTGCAGGCGTTGCAACATAAACTCGAATTGCCAATAAAACTGTTCTCCGTGGACATTCGCTTCAGACGCGAGCAAAGTGAGGACCCCACCCATCTCCGCACGCATCACGCTGCCAGCTGCGTTGTTATGGACGAAGAATTAAATGTGAAGGATGGCGAAGAGATTACGAAGGCTATGTTGAAGCCTTTTGGCTTCGAGCGCTTTCGTTTCGTTCAAAAGAAGGTGACCTCAAAGTATTATACGCCGGGAACGGAGTATGAGGGCTATATTTTTCATCCTAGCATGAAGGAGTGGATTGAAATCGTCAACTACGGCTTGTACAGCCCCATCGCCCTAGCGAACTATAACCTAGAATATCCGGTTTTCAACTTAGGAATGGGAGTAGAACGTATAGCCTTATCGCTATACGGCGAAGCCGACATGCGAAGGCTAGTTTATCCCCAATTTTACGCTGAATTAACACTTTCCGACGCCGAAATCGCTAACATGGTCAAGGTTGAAGTGGAACCCAAAAGCGAAGCAGGAATAAAAATACGGGAGGCAATCAAACCCACTGCTTTAAAGCACGCTGAAGAACCGAGCCCATGCGAATTCTTAGCTTATGAAGGAAAAATATCAGAAAAGCGGGTTAAGGTTTATGTTTACGAAACCGACGTCGGAACAAAGCTTCTAGGTCCAGCCGCCTTCAACAGCATTTACGTTTACGACGGAAACATCCTCGGCATTCCAGAAAAAGGAATGGAACGTGTACCCATCGTGAAAGAGGCTCGAGAAAAGGGAATACGGCTAGGCTTCAGCTATCTTGACGCTGTAGCCTCCCTCGCCGCAGCAAAAATTGAGGAAGCAGTCCAGCTGGGCCAAAAAAGTGTGAATGTCAGAGTGAAGATGGCGAAGCATCCCAGCGACGTTAACATCAAAGTTGGCGACGTGGCTCGAAGATACATAACCAGTAAGAAAAAGAGAATTGAAGTCGCCGGCCCTGTCTTCATTGGAGTTCGAGCCGAAATTGCCCATTAAGTTTAGCCCAAGTTTCTCCACGAGAAAAGCGCATGAAACGCAACTACGCCTATCTAAAAGGGTGATACGTGAAAATGGGCTGCCTAAGAACATTAAGTTTGTTGCTGGAGTAGACGTCGCCTATGCGGGAGATACTTCCATCGGCGCTGTAGCCGTTCTCAATTTTGATTCCTTTTCCCTCGTCGAATCGCATACAGCCCACTTCAAAACGCGCTTTCCATACGTGCCCACTTTACTTTCCTTTCGCGAGGTGCCTCCCGCCCTTTTAGCCATTAGAAAACTCCAGAGAAAGCCAGAGGTTTTCATTGTTGACGGCCAAGGAATAGCGCATCCTTATCGCCTCGGATTCGCCTCCCACCTTGGCTTGGTGGCAAACGTGCCGACAATTGGAGTTGCTAAGAGCTTGCTTTGCGGTGAGGCCGAATCCTTCAAGGAAAAGCGGTGGGCGCCAATCACCGAGGGAGGCGAGGTCATCGGAGCCTCCGTTATTACAGAATCGGGGAAAAAGCCAGTTTATGTGAGCGTGGGCCACCGAGTTTCATTAGAGAGGGCAATAGACCTAGTCCTGCATTGCACAAGGGTTCACAGGGTTCCTGAACCCATCAGAAAAGCCCACATACTAGCAAATGAAGAAAAAAGGAAGCTTTAGAAGCTTTCCACAGTTGCTCTGCGTTCAGCTCTTCTAATTTTTTCATTCAAGACCAGAAATTCCCTTCTAAGGGTTTTCACGAGGTCCTTTGCACACAATTTTTCATTCCTTCCCCAATGCCTTATCCACGGCGTCAGCGTTAACCTGATTGTAACCACGTCTTTCCCTGCTCGAAGTTCAAGGTGCATTTCAAACATTGTATAAATTGGATCTCGGCGTACTTTTACTTGCACCTTGTAACTTGACCAGCGTGGTTGTCGCTTCTTTTGTGCATCCCAGAATTGAATTTTATCAAAGAGGTCTAGCCTATACCTATGAATGAGCTCTTCTGTAAATGATTCAATTTGCGGGAAGTGTTCGGGTTTAAAGCGCGCAGGGATGGTTGAGGTTTTCTCTAGGTCTGGCCTCTCAAAGAGTTGTTGAAACCCCAGCTTTAGAACTCTGCTTGGAACGGTAATCGTTATGGCTTTTCGGATTGGCAATAGGCTTCCAACCAGTGCCATAACAACGCCTGCAGAAAGTGACAGAAATATCGCTGAGGGCTCTTGAAAGTGGCTTATTCTACCCAAAGCTAGAATTTGAGAAAAAAAGGTGCCGAAAATACTGGCAAATACAAAGCTTAGGACATATCCTATCACCGCGCCGAGAACGCTTATAATTAGGCTTTCTGTGGCCACCATGTTACGGATATCTGATGGGCTGGCCCCGACCTCGCTGAATATGGCTAACTCCCTTCTGCGCTCGTACACGTTTGCAAACAACGCATTCGTGATTATTAACGATCCTAATATAACGAGGATGGCTACTTCTCTCCAACCAATAAACTTGATTGTCTCGATGAACTCGTAGGATCGCATATTTTGTCCCGAAACAGCAACTACATTGTATTCATGTGTGGACGCTATCTCGTTTGCCATATTGAACACTTGGCTCTCATGTTCGAGAGAGGTAACTACCGTTAGCTTGTTGAAGACGTAGGGCACAGAAGCAGTATAGCAGGCGATTACAACAATCTTAAAGGAGCGTAACATTGCAACATTAACTGGCTTATTGAGAGTTGAGCCGTCTATGTCCCTTAGCTCAGCCACTACAGTATCGTTGAAAAGGCCTCTCACCCAGAAAGTTTCAACCCATCGGGGCATGTAAAGCTCGGGACCAACCTTAACAAGGAAAGTTGCATCCCTCAGCTCCACCATATCGCCAACGTTAAGGCCGACTTCTTGAGCCACTTCATAGGAGATGATTATTCCGTGGGGGTCCTCATCGGTGAGGAAAGACCCATTAACGATAATCTTTTCTACGTCATAATGTTTTGTCATGAAACTTGGTGAAACCCCGAGAAAACCACAACCGAAATCCCCGAATAAAGGTCCTTTGTCAGGTGAGAAAAGAATCCAGCCTGGACCTAAATGCTCCTCCGGTATTTGTCCTTGCCTGGGGATGGAAATCAAAGATGGGGTCTCGTAGGTTGAGACGGCTGTTTTTAGTTGTTGATACACGCCCATGTCTTCAGCCCAAACTCTGGATTTAAACCAATCAATCTCATAGCTGGATATCTGGTCCATTTGGTTTTGCCACATAAACCAGTTCTTAGAAACTACAAGCCCGGGTGGACCTGTCACAGGCCGGGTGAACGGTTTCTCGGCCAACATGCCTGCGAGGCTCACTGAAGAAAACAAGGTTACAGCCATCGTGATGAAGATCACTGTTAGCAGCGTAAGGGTTGTCCTAAACCTTCGCCTTCTGAGTTGAGTAATCACTAGCCTAACGCAGGTAACGGCCTTGCCAAAAAGCAACGTTGCCATAAAGATGAAAGCATACACTAAACTGAAGGGAAGCAAAACGAATTTTAGCAGGCTTGCGGTGCTCCATCCGATTAAGGTTACCCTCATGCTCGACTGGGTTAAAGCCAAGAAAACACAAATCGCAACATGTAACGCCGTGGCCAACGAAAACCGTCGGACTAAGCCATCCACCAACAGGTAAGATGCAGTAATGGAGACGATGGCGACAATAAATTCAAGGAAATTTGCCGTTATTTTGCCATGTAGATGAGCCATTTGTATTAGGGTGTCGAAGTTAAGATGCCGTTTCTGGGCCTCCTGCATCCAGAATACGCCGTCGGTCACATCGCCTTGTTCGAAGGCCTCAACCGCCTGCATGTATGCGTTCCTTATTTGATTGAACTCTTCAAGACCAACGGTCATTCCACAACCTCTCATCAAGTCAAGGCTAGGACTTGATTGGTTTAGGCGTTGAAGGGCGATTTGCTCAACCAACGAGGCCGTAAGGTCAAGGGATGAAACACCTTCCAAACATATCGCGGACACAATGTAGCTTTGTTGCTGATATATTACAGAGAAATTCACTGGGAATCCATAAGGCACGAAAAAAGTGTTCGCTTCAATCCTTTTGCATGGCCAGTGGGCTTTAACCACTGAGGCGACGTTATTTCCCGTGTAGGGGTCAAGGAGGGAAACGTTACATGTTCCGCCCCTCAAAACCGTCATGTTAAAACCTAAAGTCAGGCTTTTCTCTGTATCTGAACAATCTAACACGGGAAGTATGAAAGAAGTGTATACCTCGACGGTTACATTGCCGTCAGCGAGACCCATATGGAATAAGTGAGGGCTGTTATCGTATCGGTGAGTGTCGATGGAAACAAGAGTATGATTCACCATTTTTAACTTGGTCAACGAGAAAGTGGCATGGATATTAGGCACATACAACGTCGCATTAAATAAGCCCTTCGAATCGGTTACACCTTCGAAAATAAGAGATTGGTTGACCGTGAAGGTTAGATCACAGCCTGACAACTGAGAGCCATTAAAGTCGTAAACGCGAGCTTCAAGGGTTAAAAGCCCATCTATCGTAGGCTGTGCATCTACCAACGTTGCGCTCGCATAAAAGCAGAGGAACAATATAAAAAATAATAGACAAATTGCAAGCGTTAGGCGAAAAATGCACGAACTTTTTAACACTTCGTATACCATTAAATAAAAAACGTAGTTCTTTCAAATAAGGTTTCATATCCTACATACGTCCGTTGCACATAAAGACGCATAAGTAAAATATACCTAGAATCCGAACAAAATTTAGGTTTCGGTTTTTCCTAACGAGAAGCCATCGCTACTCTTTCCATTTCGTTGCGCTTTTGCACAGCGTAGCTCTTTACGTCGCGGTTCGCCGCCAAAATCAGCTCTTCAGCGAGGGACTCCTCCAGGGTGCGTGGGTTCCCAAATGTCACTTTTCTCGACCCTTCAGAAAGTAGGCGCAGGGCTAAGTCCACTCGCCTCTGGGGCGAAACGTCCACGGCCAAGTGGTAAACAACTCCTCCAAAGCTGATCCTGGTAGTGTCCTCGCATGGAGCCGAGTTCTCAACAGCCCTGACCAAAACTTCCACGGGGTTGCGTCCTGTGCGAAGGTGAATAATTTCGAAGGCGTTCCTCACTGCGTTGATGGCCCTAGCCTTTTTCCCAGCGCCTTTTCCCGGCCGCATAAGGTTGTTTATGAGCCTCTCAACTATGTTAACCTCAGATTTGCGGAATCCTACATGCTCGTGTCTTCCCATGCTGTGGGGAACATACATTGGCTTAAGGGAAACATAGCGTTTAAGTCCGAGGTCCTTAACTTCGATTCCGTCGAAGCTCCACTTTCCAAACAAGTTAATTTCCGGCTTCTTGCTCAAGCTTTACACCTTCACATAGACCCTTTTCGGTTAAAGAAACCTCATTTAAAAAGGTTGTTAAGAACTGCTGGTGAAGCTATCGTAAAGGTTTCTCCTTCCGACCGTAAACAAGCTCCTTAAGGGCGACCCCATTAACTGTGGCAACCTTGTATCGAACTCCTGGAATGTCGCCCATCGCTCCTCCACGGGAGCCGCCTATTCCCTCTATTATCACCTCGTCATGTTCGTCGACTACGTTTAGGGCGCCGTCCCAAGGAAGAAAAGCAGTGACCACTATGCCGTTTTTAATGAGCTGAACCCTCACACATTTTCGAATGGCGCTGTTGGGCTGCTTGCTCTCAACTCCCTTTTTCTCTAGGACTATTCCGCGCCCCATAGGCGCACCCTGCAGCGGATCGGCCTTAACGTCCAGTTTAAGCGTCCGGCTTTTATACTCGAGGTCACCCCACCTCAATTTCTTCCTTTTTTCCACTAGCTTTTTTGCGGCGAATTCACCCCTAGGGGACTTAGAGCCCATATTTTCTCCTTTCCCTTTCAGCCCGTTATCTTAAGTTCAAGTGTAATATTTATGCGTATAGGAAAAACTTCAAGCCAGCCTAACCCCGCCAATAAGCCCATGCGTTGTTGGGTTCTTGAGGAACAAAGGTTCTCTACGATGACTATGATAATTAAAACTAGTGTTTTATGTTATGCTTACGTTTTGTATTTGGAAATATCGTTTAGCTAGGAAGCGGGTTCTTTCAGCGTTTCTTCCGTTTCTTCCTATGGCGACGCCCTTATCCTTCGGGTTCACGGAAACCACGGCTATGGTTTTTCCGTCAGGCCGTTCAGTTATGCGTATTTCTTTCACTTGAGCGGGCTTTAAAGCGTTTTTAATGAATTCTACGGGGTTTTCAGAATGCTCAATTATTTCATGTTTCTTGCCAGTCATTCTTTCCAGAAGGCGAATGTTTTTGCCTCCCTTTCCTATGGCTATCCCCAATTCGCCTCCTTTCACGACAAAGATTATTCGGTTTAGTTCATCATCTATTATGCAGTCCTTCACGGTGGCGCCTGTTATGCTTTCAAATAGGGCTATGTATCGCATCTCTGTGCTCGTGAACCTTATGCCGCTAGACATTCGCCGCCTCCGTGAGCTTGAGGATGTCTGAGTCCCCTGGATCCCTTATAGTTAGGGCTGAAATCGTGAAGGGCTTTCCGCATGCCATACCTAAGTCTATGCTGGTTCCATTATAAATAATGATCGGAATGTTAGAAAGCCCGCAATAGTGTTCGATGTCCTCACGAATGCTCCTTGGACAATTAGCCGCTACAATTATGAGTTTAGCCTTCCCTATTTTAGCGGTTTTTATTGTGTTTTTCGCTCCAAACAAGACCTTACCAGTTTTCACAGTGGCTGCAATAGCCTTGTTTATGTCGATCACTTTTCCTCACTCTCTCGGCGCGCCGTGGACATGTATAAATCGACTAAACCCGTCCCGATGGGTATGGACTGGCCCACTATTACGTTTTCAGTTACGCCCCTTAACGGGTCGCTTTCCCCTTTAGTGGCCGCATCCACAATGTTCGCCACAGTGATCTCGAAGGCCGCTCTTGCGAGCACGCTGGACTTTTCTCCGCTTATTCCATGTCTTCCTATTTGCCGCACGTCGCCATTAGCCGACATGATGTCAGCTACCAGCATTACGTGTCTTATGTCAACGTCTAGACCCTGCTCCTCTAGAACTCCCATGGCTTCTCTAATTATGGCGTTTCTTGCCGCCTCAATTCCGAGGGTCTTGGCGATTTCATGTACGTTGTTTGTGGATGTTCGTGTGGGATCCACGCCTGGAACTTCAAGCACAAGTGGCAGGTTGGAGCCGTCTGTTCGTATAACCCATTCTCCCTTCTCCTCAGTGACGAGGATCCTTCGGATGCCCGGCACCCCTTTAATGTAGTGTGTAGAAACTTTGTCAAGCAGTTTCTTAAGGTCTAAAGGCTTTTTAGGTTTGAGGAAAAGTTGATTATTTGAGGACCTTAGTAAACAATCCTGCAGGCGCAAGATGTTCTTTAACTCGTCTAGCGTGACGCCCCGATCCTCCATCATGGTTGGATCGAGGCTGATGACGACCTCCCCTTTTTCGGGATCAATATACATGGCGTGCGCTATATCCTCCATGGTTGTGTGAATGATTTTGCGAGCGACTTCGGTTGCCTTTTCCCTGCTTGCTCGGTGCTCCTTGTCGAGGTAAATTGACATAATTGGAGTGGAGGGCTTCCGTCGAGCGTCAACAATCTCGATGAGGCGAGGCAATCCGAGAGTCACATTTTGTTCCCTAACTCCAGCGTAGTGGAACGTCCTAAGCGTCATCTGGGTGCCAGGCTCGCCTATAGACTGCGCAGCTATGACTCCGACGGCTTCACCGGGCTCAACGAGGGCTCCCCTATAGTTTTCTAGGGTTAAGTTGACCGCCCGATTCACTCCCTCTTTAGGCAGTTTTGCTTTAATTAACTCGATTTTCAACTCTTTGATGAGTATGGGAGTGAGTTGTTCCTCAACTTTCTCCAGGGCTTCATTAATGTATTCTTTGGGTGCGGGTTTGCCCCTCTCTATCATTATCTTGACTTGTTCAACGAGCCTACGGACGTTCACGGCTTTTCCATGGTCACTTTTAGCGGGGTCCACGCCATCTTCTCCGTATCTGAACTGAATTATGTCGCCGATCGAACTTCGAACGGTTCTGTCATATTCGATGCGTAGATGTTCTAAGGCGTTAATGAGCCTCCTCTGCATGTATCCGCTCTGTTGGGTCCGCACTGCTGTGTCCACGAGGCCCTCTCGCCCACCCATAGCGTGGAAGAAAAATTCAACCGGGTCTAAGCCGTCTCGGTAGGAGGAATAAACGAAACCCCTAGCCTTAGGAGTGGGATCCTTTGCTTTAAAGTGAGGCAAGGCTCGGTCAACGTACCCCCTCATTATTCGTTTCCCACGTACAGACTGCTGCCCAACACACGCGGCCATTTGGCCAATGTTAAGGCTGGATCCCCTCGCGCCAGTCCTCGTCATAATTATGCCCGAGTTGTCTGCATCAAAATATTTGTCTGCAGTTATTCCTGCCTTGTCTCTGGCTTCGGCCAACTCGTTCATCACGTAGATTTCAAAAGACTCGTCGACGGTTTGACCAGGAAGCCTCGGAAGCGTTCCTTCCCGATAAGCCTCAATTAATTCATTTATTCGACCTTCAGATTTCCTGATTATCTGATCGATTTTTTGTTTAACGGGGCTAGCTAACTCAAGTTCATCAAAGGAATAAGTAAACCCACGCATTGTCATGAAAAGCTTAAGAAAATGACATATGCGGTTGAGGAATCGCCGCCCTTCACTTGCGCCGTAGTCCTTTATTATCCGGTGGAGGAGGCTTTCAGACTGCTCAGCTCCTATGGAGCTTCTATCAATTACACCACTTTTTAAGACGCCGTCTTTTATGACCACGTAGGCGTCGTAGGGGCACTTTTCATAAGTACATGGAGTACATCCGCGACATATGGTTGCCTTTAACGCGTAGTTTAGGTCTTTTGGGATGAAGAGGCTAAATATCTGCTTTCCGGTCCAGAGTGGTTTAGGCTCCTTGATTTCTGGCTCAGGAAGGGGACCATCATAACCCGCTGCCATCAGCAACCTGCAGACCCTATCCTTTGTTAGGCGAGTTGATTTTTGCGTGAAAAGGTAGGCGGCGGTTATAAAGTCCCGAATGGCTCCGATAATGGGCCCTCCAAACCTAGGCGAAAGAATCTGATCTTGAACTTGCATAAGGAGAAGAGCTTCGGTCTGAGCCTCCTCGCTCTGGGGTATATGAAGGTTCATTTCGTCTCCATCAAAGTCAGCGTTGTAGGGCGGGCAAACGCAGAGGTGAAGGCGAAACGTTTTGTAGGGCAACACTCGAACGTAATGCGCCATAATGGACATTCTGTGAAGGGATGGTTGTCTATTGAAAACGGCGATGCCGCCATCCTTGAGGTGGCGCTCCACGATGAAGCCTGGCTCTAAAGCTTCAGCGACCTTTTCTCGATCGACGACGAACTCCAGTCGAACGCGTTTGCCGTCCGGCCTCACAATGTAAAGCGCACCGGGGTATTTTTCGGGTCCGTTAATCACTAGCCTTCGTGCTTCTTCAATGTTCCATGTAGTTACTTTCTCAGGAACTGAGAGCCTCATGGCAATGTCAAGCGGAACTCCCACTTCGCTTATATCAAGATTTGGATCAGGAGAAATGACCGTGCGCGCCGAAAAGTCCACCCTCTTTCCAGAAAGGTTGCTTCTGAACCTTCCCTCTTTTCCTTTTAGGCGCTGCGAAAGAGTTTTAAGGGCTCTGCCAGAGCGGTGTCTCGCCGGAGGAATCCCTGAAGCTTCGTTGTTGAAGTACGTGGTCACATGATATTGCAGAAGCTCAGATAAGTCTTGTATGATTAGGGTGGGGGCGCCAGCCTCCATGTTTTCTTTTAATCGTTGATTTATGCGGATGATGTCCACAAGTTTATGGGTTAGGTCGTCTTCAGATCGAATGCCCGATTCCAAGGTTATAGACGGCCTCACATACAGCGGCGGAACAGGAAGGACTTGAAGAACCAGCCACTCTGGACGAGCGTTTTGTGGGTCCAATCCAAATAGTTCAAGGTCTTCATTAGGTATACGTTCGAGGCGTTCCCGAATCATGCTGGGCGTCAGCCTCTGCGCACCCTCTTCCAGAATTTCATGAAAAGCCGTGGGCTTCGAGAACTCTATTTTGTGTTGCGGAGCCCCACAATGGGGACACTCCTTAGCTTTCTTCGCTCCGAGAAGCACCTTCTTATAAAGCTGATCCGGCACGGCGCCCATTAACCTACGGACGTGTCTAATCCTAGCCTTAATCCTAGCTATCAGATTTTCGGGCAACAATGCGCGTCCGCAGTTTCTGCAAGTGGACCCAATGAGGTTGTAAATTATTTTAGTGAACTCGACGTGAATTATGGGAACCGCCAACTCTATGTGGCCAAAGTGCCCCGGGCATCTCGCGGCTGTGTTGCCGCATGTTTTGCATCGCTGTCTCGGTTCGAGTGTTCCCAACCGTCCGTCCATGAGCCCCGCTGTTATTGGAGCTCCGTCTTCATCGTAGGTGTCAGCGGTCTGTATCTCAGCCACGGAAAACCTCCGTACTTCCTGTGGGGACAACACTCCGAAACTGAGCGCGTCCACAACTTTGTGAACAGCTTCCTCCACTGACACTTCACGCTCTCTCCTTCAATTTGAGACGGGGCGCCACGCAAAGGCTCATCAGTTCTTGCAGGAGAAGCTTAAAGGCGTAGGAAACAATCACTGGGGAAATTTGCCCTTTTTCTTCGCAGAGCCGACATACGTAGCTGCGTTGCCTAATATCGTAGTAGGCAATGTAACCGCATCTTTCGCACACATACAGAAGGTATTTGTCGGATTCCTCGAGCAGTCGGTCTCGCAATAACATGGCGGCGCCGTGCCCAAGCAAGCAGTCTCTTTCCATTTCTCCGAATCGCAGTCCGCCGCCCCTCGCCCTACCTTCCGTGGGTTGTCTTGTGAGCATTTGAACTTGACCCCGTGCCCTAGCGTGAATTTTATCCCTAACCATGTGGTGGAGCTTCTGGTAGTAAACAATCCCTACAAAAATGTCGGCAACGAACTTTTCGCCAGTGACACCGTTATAGAAGACCTCTCGGCCCGTATGGCTGAAGCCTAGCTCAACCAACAGTCTTTTTAATTCCTCAGGCTTTTCGTTAATGAAGGGTGTTCCATCAACTGCTTCTCCCCTCGCCGCAGCAACCTTCCCAGCCATGGATTCAAGGAACTGCCCAATAGTCATTCGTGATGGCATGGCGTGGGGGTTTATTATGACGTCGGGAACCACGCCTTCTGCAGTGAATGGCATGTCTTCTTGGGGCACGATCATTCCTATTACACCTTTTTGCCCGTGGCGAGAGGCGAACTTATCACCTAATTCTGGAACACGATGATCACGCGCTCTTACTTTTACGAGCTTGCTTCCATCACCTGTTTCAGTAATGAAAACCGCGTCCACTACGCCAGTTTCGGATGGCCTCATGTCTACGGAGGTATCCCTCATAGTTGGGCCTCTAACCTCGAACTCCTTATATTCTTCAAGGAATCTTGGCGGGCTCGTTCTACCGATGAGGACGTCCCCGCCGACCACTTCAGATTCTAGGCTGATGATGCCGTCTGTTTCGAGAAGGCGATAATACTGTTCTCCCCGATACCCTCGAATGCCAGGCTCCGGTAGGACGAATCGATCTCTTAGTCCACCTAAGTATTGTCGGCATTCGGCGTCGTAAATTCGATAAAATGTGGAACGTGCTAAACCTCGTTCAATGGAGGCTTTGTTGAAAATGATGGCGTCCTCCATGTTGTATCCTTCAAAGGATAGTAGGGCGACTATGCAGTTCTGCCCTGAGGGACGAAGGTTGTATCCCATAACTTCCATGGGCTTTGTATTAACTAATGGTTTTTGCGGATAATGCAAAATGTGGGAGCGGGAGTCAACACGAAGAAGGAAGTTTGTTGCATGGACTCCGAGGGCTTGTTTCGCCATGGCTGCCTCATAAGAGTTGCGGGGTGACTGGTTGTGCTCTGCGTAAGGTATGAGGGAGGCGCATATCCCAAAGATGGTGTAGGACGCTATTTCCACATGGGTGTGCTCCGGCGTGATTTCCTTAAAGTTTAGGGCTACGAGCACGTTTTCCTCTTCCTCAGCGTCAATGTACTCGATTATGCCTTGTTTTACGAGGCCCTCCCATCCCCATTCTCCGGAGCGAACTTTTTCAATGTGATCTGGTTGCAGTTTGGGTAAACCGTTTTCAACGATTATTAGGGGGCGGCGTGTGCGTCCTTCATCGCAGTTAACGTGGATCTCCTCTCGCTCCCTTTGCTCCTTAGAAAAGTATACGATGTTCACTTCTGTGGATATTTCGCCGTTCCTACGTTTTCGCCTTACTTCAGTAGCTAGCTCTCGTGGTGAAGTGCAGTAACCAATGAGGCATCCGTCCGCGAAGACTTTGGCGCCGGATGTCCGCAACGTTACACTTGCATCTTGGACAGGGGTTACGCCCAATTGATAAAGGGCTTGTTTCACTTTTTCAGGATTAATCCCAACGGAGATGCAGGCGGCTAAGGCTAGGTTCTTTACTAAACCGCAGTTTGATCCTTCAGGGGTTTCATTGGGACAGAGCCTTCCCCAATGGGTTGGATGAAGGTCTCGCGCCTCGAAGTTAGGTTGGCTTCGACTAAGCGGAGATTGCAGTCTCCGTAGGTGGCTAAGGGTTGAGATGTGATTGGTTCGATCCAGAAGTTGCGTAATTCCGACTCGCCCCCTTCCCCAGTTTCCTGTGGCAAGGGCGTGTTTTAGGCGGTCGGCGACTATTCCTGGGCGGACGGCGGCGGAAACGGCGATCTTATGCCTTTTTATGCCCATTCTTTCAAGCTGATATTTTATGTCTCGGCATAGGTTTCTGAAGGCCACTCTGAATAGGTCGGCGAGTAGAGGTCCGGCTAGCTTTAGGCGCTTGTTTTTGAAGTGGTCCTTGTCGTCGGGGTTTCGCTTTCCAAGTTTTAACTCAATGGCGCGGCACGCCATCTCCCCAAGGAAGAAAGCCTTTTCTCGGCGCTTTTCAAGGGCGCGGCCCACGTGGGGGAGAAAATTCCGGTCTAGGATGCTTTCGGCTCTTTGGCGTCTGTATTCTTCCACTTGTCCGTGTGCTACGCGGTTTCCGATGAACATTATGGCGTCTTCAACTGTGTCCACGCCCACGGCTTTCTCGAAGGAATGTTCAAGCTGGCTCTGTATGGTTTTTTCTGGAGAAACTGCTTCGGCGATGTCCCTGTCGGATTCTAAGCCGAGGGCTCGCATTAAAATTACGAAGGGTATTTCGGTGGGTACGCCTGGCATTGAAACGTATATGGCGCCGTCTGACTTCATTCGTAATTGTATTCTTGCTCTGAAGCCGACTGTTGATGAAAAAACTTTGGCTTGGTAAACGGGCCTAGCGCCCCGCGTGTCAACGTCTATGAGGATGTGGTTTGGGGCTAGGTCCTCCATGGCGACGACTACCCTTTCGGAGCCGTTGATTATGAAGTAGCCGCCTGGATCGTTTGGGTCCTCCCCATACTTGATGAGTTCTTCGGCTGGCAGTTGAGAAAGGAAGCAGAGCTTGGATTTCAGCATTACTGGAAGGTCACCTATCGAGACAAGTTCAGGCTCTTGTTCCCTGCCGTCGATCACAGGTGTCATCTCAATGGAAAGCGGCGCGGCGTAGCTTAGGCTTCGGAAACGAGTCTCTAGGGGGTAGATTTCGTGTTTTGTGCCGTCAACTTCGGTGATGTAGGGTCCGCTGATTTTGGATATGGGGTCTAGAACCCATATGCGGCCAAACTTTATCTTGTATGGGCTTTCTGGGACTTCGATTTCTATTTCGCCGACTTCATCTACGACTTCTTGGAGGCCACGGTCGACAAATTCATTGTAGGAATCTAGGTGTTGCCTAACTAGGCCCTTTTCTTCGAAGAAGGCTTTTTGGAGAATTAGGAGGTCACGGTGCGAAATTTCCAAACTTTTCCAAAACCTCCATAAAGCCTAAATTTATATTTTTAAGTGTGTTTTGGGAAGTTAACAAATCTAAACAATGGAGCGCATTAATAAACTTTGCTTTGTTAAAATTTTGAGTTGCTATGGATCTCTGATTTCTCAGCAGGAGGTTTAAGATGATATGTAAATTTCTTACATAAACGATTTAAATGGCGTGTCGACAAAACTATGTATGTTGAAAAGGTCTCTTTTGGTTGGCTTTGTTTCGGCTTTCTTATTATTTTTGACGCTTTGGGCGCCATTCTTATCGTCTGTGGCGGCGAGTCCGAGTGTTATTGTGGTTCCAATAACATCCGCTGAAAAGCTTCTAGGTGATTTAAACCACGATGGTAAAGTAGATGAGAAAGACCTCTCCATCTTCCAAAAATCTTGGCACACGCGGTCAGGAGACGCAAACTACAATCCTGAAGCAGACTTAGACAAAAATGGCTTCATTAATGTTAAGGATTTTGCTATATTTGGTAAAAATTGGGGCAAAACTATTCCAAATGCCTCTGTTGGAGGCTTCATAGCGGAACAATCTTCTCCGGAAACAAGCATTTGGACCTTATCTTGGTTTATATGTCTTTCTATAATGATAATGGAGAAAGTAAGAAAGCTTATAAAAAGACGTGGTGGAAGGTTATAAAACGGCGTCATGTTGATCCGTAGGATTGCGCCTTCTTGCGGAGTGAATGTGGCGTCCCTAGCTTTTGTAGGTGAGTTGAAGTGAGTTTTTGAAGTGGTAGATGTGGGCGAAAGAAAGGGGGCGGAGGGATTTTTAGTAGCAGCCTCGGCGTTTGGGATGGTTAGGAAGTCTGTTGTGTAACGGTGGGTTTTCGGCGCTTTGTTGGCCAAGCCATTTTTCTTAGGAGAGCCGCGGTTAGGGTTGTGATTAGTAGTAGGGATAGTGTGATTATGGCTGTTGGGAACTCGGGTACTACCCATGTTCCGATGATTTGGACTTGATGTGTGCCTTGGGGGTAGGTTAAGTATATGAAGGTGTGGGTTGCATTCTCGGCTTTATTGTAGCTTATGGGGTTGCCGTCTAATTTTACGGTCCAAGGATGGGTTTGGTTAGCCCTTAGAAGGTTCTTTGGTATGGTAACGTTGCAGGAGCCGGGGCCAATTGCTTCAAGTGGTATGGCGACGTTGAAGCTGATCATTTTTTCTGGTTGGTTAAAGGCGTAGTTGTAGATGCGGCAGCGTTCCGAATCGTAAGCATAATCTGATTCGTTGGTTATCTTGCTTACTGTAATGACGGGGTAGGCAACGCTGTCCCATATGGCGGTGAAGACGCCGACCATGTTGATTGGAATTGTTTCTATGTTATAATTAACAAGACTGGGCTCGGCGAGATGCACGTTGAAGGTTCCGGCTGCTTTGGATCTGAAGGTGGCATTGGCTAATGTTCCGCTACCATTAACTCCAGCGTCAGCGCCAGCTAAGACATAAACGTAGGCTGGGTATATTTCCCCTGCGGTGTTGTTGATTGTTCCCTCAAGCCCTGTGACGTTTTCCTTTGGTCCGAAGAAGCTGTAGTCGGGGTTGAAATTTAGGCATTCTAGGGCTGATGAGTTCCACGTTAGACCGATTGACCAGACGTAGAGATCGGTGACATTTTGGATGCGGATTTCAACTGTGAAGTCTTGGCCGGCTGCTGTTGCCGTGATGACTGCTGGATAAACATAAATTGTTGCTGCGGGGCCGGTGTAGCCCTGGCTTCCTTTTATTAAGAAGGTTGTGCTGATGACGAGTGTGAGTATGGCGATGATGAGCGTGAGGAGTGTCTTCTTCAAGTTTCCACCTTAGCCTAATGGTTGTTGATCCGAATATTTGAAACTTTTGTTACTAACGTACATATTTTGGGTTTAAGGTAAGGTGGGAAAATTTTTGGGTGGTTAAGGGCCGTTGATACTTTCTCCGGGGAGGTGCATGGCAATTCTAAAATGCGATTCATCTGATGCTTTTGTCCTTTAATCTTATGGTGGGGCGTAGGGCCACTGCTTACTGATGTCGACGAGTTCCTTGAAGAGTGCGATTCGTTCGGCGGATGGGGCGAGGGGCCATCTAGTTATTATTTGTCTTATTCTGCCAAATAGGTGGGGTCGACGAACTAGGAAGGTCGTTAATGTTTCAAGTGTGGTTCCGGCACCATCAGTAAGAACTAGAGTT
>Ga0315314_1001963_pt1 | contig 17433 bp, 13 predicted proteins | sample TDP9_MG_FD_203631 | JGI IMG/M metagenome (GOLD analysis project Ga0315314, IMG submission 203631) | Freshwater sediment microbial communities from Lake Towuti, South Sulawesi, Indonesia - TDP9 | ecosystem: Environmental > Aquatic > Freshwater > Lake > Sediment | place: Indonesia: South Sulawesi...
CATGCTTCTCGTAGCTCTAGCCGCATTACGCTTGGACAGACCGGAGAAAATCAGATCAACAGCCCTACTCGGATGGTAAACAGAAATTGACACAAAAAATGTAATTTAGCAACAGCCTAGCGCGCTCGAGCAACGAGGTAGGAGGGACGCTAGTGCAAGCGCGCGTGCTACTCATCTTGACATTTTGTTCATTAAAATAATTACGGAAAACGATATACATATGAAAAATAGTACTTATATCGACTTAGGCTGCGGTACAGGAACTAATTCGATATCCTTTTCCAAACATTTTTCCCAAACCTTTCTTTTAGACATATCTCCTAGAAAAATAATGTATGCAAAACAGACGTTTAAAGGAGTAAATATTCCGGTGTATTTCGTAATCGCAGACGCGCAGAAATTACCATTCAAAGATGATTCATTTGAGGCTGCGTCAGCGTTTGCTCTCATCGAACATTTGCCTGACCAACAGACATTTCTTAGAGAAGTTGATCGCATTCTAACCAAAAATGGAATATTTGTTTTGCAGTGTCCAGGTAGTTTTTGCTCCCTTATTGATCCCCATACAGGTATTTTGTTTCCACAAGTCACTCCAAAAAAACTCAAAGACTGGTATGTTAAGAAATTTTTTCCTAAAAGGAAAACATATGATTTTTGGAATTTAGATCAGAGAAAAGCATTCAAAATCTGTAAATATTTCTTCAAAGAAATATATTTAGCAAAAGTGAATTATCCAGAAACTGTCCCGTGGAGTTCTATTCGAAATATTTATAAACTCTTTAGAAAAACCACGTTACTTAGTTTATGTCCATTAAGCTATTTATTTGTTTGCGTTAAGAAAACGAAAAACTACAAAAACGCCAATCGAGCTATTTAGATTTTTATGGCTCTCATACTGCATGGTATAATCCACTCGATAAGAGCAAGCCAGAAAGAGAATATGATTACTTGATACTCAATTCAAAGGAGCATAAACGTTCCTTAAAGGTGTGTAGTAGCAGACATACTTTCGAGAGATAGAAGAGGAGTTAGAGAATGACAAAAATCGTTGTAGTGGGGCTGGATGGAGCTGACCCAAACCTGATTGAACTTTGGAGAGAACATCTTCCCAATTTAGGGAGGATTATGAAAAATGGAGTGTATGGTAATTTGGAGTCAACTATACCCGCCGCGACTGTTCCAGCATGGTACTGTTTTAGTTCAGGGAAGAATCCGGGGAAAATTGGCGTGTATTGGTTTGTCAATTTGACTGCAAACGGAACTACTAGGATTGCAGATTCGACATTATGCGATTCTCCCAAATTTTGGGATGTTCTGAGTCGATTCGGCAAATGCGTAGGCCTATTAAATATTCCAGGAACTTATCCACCAACAGAAGTGAATGGTTTCATAGTTAGCGGCATGCTTTCTCCTTTATCTAGCAAGAATTATACCTATCCATTAAAGTTACGTAAGGAACTGAACGAATTGGTAAATGGATACGAAATAGACCCTTTTCAGACTGATCCTAAACGTATGGGGGGTGGTGAGGAGGAGTTTCTAGATGAGCTAGAGCGAATTCATTCTAAAAGGCTAGAGGCGACGAAATATTTGATGAAGAGATACGATTGGGACTTCTTTATGGTCGTCTTTCGTTCCATAGATCTTGTTCAGCATCATTTCTGGCACCATATGGACGAAAAACATCCCAAATACGATTTGATAAGAAGCCACAGATACAGGAACACCATTAGAAACTGGTATGTGAAAATTGATGAAGCAATTGGTCAGATAGCAGAAACAATCGACAGAGAAGTGTATCTTTTCATTATGTCAGATCATGGGTGTGGTCCATCGAATTCCTGTTTTTATATCAATGAATGGTTACAAAAGCAAGGTTTTCTAAAACTTAGGAGTGAAATTTCGAACTATAGGGATAATTTAGGAGACCTTAAAAACTTACTATGTAAACATCTAAGTCCTAGTTTGATAAGAAGACTGTTACACATCATACCGCCATCCTTTATACTGAAAGGAACAAGAGCGGGCTCTAGCAAACGCAGTTTGGATAAACTCTTTCTTGAGGTTGATTGGTCAAACACCAAGGCATTCGCACTCGGTGGGCCTTCAAGCAATATATACGTAAATCTCAAAGGTAGAACAACATGGGGGACGGTTGAGCCAGGAAGGCATTACGAGGAGACCAGAGATCAAATCATAGAAAAATTACGTCAGACTAGGTTTACAGCAACTGGTGAAAGGGTTTCTACTAACATATACAAGAAAGAAGAGCTTTATTGGGGAAAGCACTCAGACATAGCCCCTGATCTAGCTGTTGAGTTTTTCTCTAATGGTTCGAGATGCACAGTCTATACCAGTATTGGAGATGGGAGACTTTGGGGAGAAAGCCCCACATCAGGCGCGCATTTGAGAGATGGGGTATGGATGGTCATTGGACCGAAGGTTATAAGACAGAAAATGCATGCTAAAATCACTGATTTGGCACCAACTATACTTTATTTGTTGAGGGTACCCGTTCCGAAAGATATGGACGGAAAAGTGTTAAGGCAAGCGTTTTCACTTACTCAACATATAAAGTATTTTGAAATATCGCCAGACACCACTAAAACTGAAAAGTATTCAGCAACAGCAAGAGAAGAATTGGAAGAAAGATTGCGTGGTCTCGGATACCTTTGATAACCTAGAAACGTTTTCCATCCTTATAGTACCATTATTGAATAGATTGATGCGAGTGTGCGGTCATTTTGAGGGAGCTAGGGATATGAGCCTAAGAACGCGTTTTAGCTTTTTCCTTTCAACGCTTGGCATTCTACTTTGGATATATGTCGTGGGGACTACAACCGTTTGGTGGATTGACCCCAACTATGAGTTCGGATTATTTCAAGTTCTCCCATTCTGGTTCTGGGTTGGCTTGCTCTCTCACTTGGCAGGAACATTCTTAACGATAGAACAACAAAACGATAGTTTTTTTCTTTTCCAGATGCTGATTTTGAACCTGATGATATGGGGAACCCCGATTATCGTTGAGCATAACGTACGTGATGTGGATTCTTGGGTACATATTGGATCCACGAGGATTTTGATGGATCTCAGCGGTTGGAAAACATTCGGGTGCAACTGGCAAAGTCGCGTACATCAGAAATTTCAGTACCCTGGAAGTTTTGTTTTCAGTGCCATACTCCTAACGGTTTCAAGATTGCCTCAATTGAGCTATTTTCGCTTTTTTCCTCTGGGGAGCAGTACTTTTTTCGTACTAGGTTTTTACTATTTAGTGAGAAATTTAACCAAGGAAAAGGCAATACAAAGATTTAGCGTAATAGAATTTTTGTTTTTGAATTTCTGGTTATTATTCCACGTCTCTCCACAGGCGTTTGGCCTCATGCTATCTCCGATAGTTCTCTCAGTTATAGTTAGAAAAGAGATGGGAAAACGGTTAGAAAAGAGATGGTGGATAATAGCTATCCTGTTGTACGTGTCTTTGGCGTTTACGCACTCAATAACCTCGCTTATCTTAATTGCCATTCTGATAGGAATGACTGCAATACTATTATTGAAAGGCGAAAAGCCTCGTGGGATAGGTGATATTGCGATTTTCTGCATATTGTGGGTTGGATGGTTTGTGTTTAACGCTGGTCTGTATTTTGACTCGATTGTTAATTTAGCCTTCCTTAACATACTTGAAGCATCTCCCTCTGAGCTCCCTCTTCAACTAGAGAGCAAGGTAATTTTACCATACATAATTCGTTTATTAGCAATGATAATTACGTCTGCCATTGCATGTGTGTACATCGTGTATAGTCGCAAAGAAAAGGGTCATTTTGCTCTGTATGCAGGATGGATCGGAGCGTGTTATTTCCTGCTCTTTCTTAACCACGTTGTCTTCGGGGGGGGATATAGTAACCGATCCCTACTATTCGCCTATTTTCTCGTTCCGGTTTTGGTTATTCGGTTCGTTTGGGGATTCAAAACGCCAAGAAATTACGGGAAGATTGCCATAATAACGACTTTCTTGTTTTCATTGATTCCCATGAGCACCTACTATTATCTTGAAAATAATTACATAATCAGTGACGGATGCGTTGCTAATGCGATCTTTCTAACCAAGTATAACCCGCCTAAACTTGTTCTTGGATCTCAGGGTTACGTTTTGTATGCTTACAATGCCTCTAGCTCTTTTGAACGTATCGGAGCGGTACCAGGAATCTACACACGTGAGAGAACAATGCAGATCGGAAAAAAAATAGTTTCAAATTCAACCATAGTATTCGATCGGTATACAATGGCACCTGGAAATCTTGGCAGGGACATTATGCTAAGTTTTTATAAAACCTACAGAGAGAAATTGGGCTCCAACCGAATATATGATAGCGGTAGTTTCGAAGCTTATCAAGTGACGTTGCCATGATAGAAAGGAAACCAGGATCACCAAGGACCGTACTAGCGCGCACCGGTAAATGGACGAAACCTGCGAGATGGTAGTAATAATATTCTAACCCTCATCTGAAGTATAGTAGACTCCGTGTATGGAAGCAATAATGATCAGTTTGGACTGTGACAAAGCCATCTTATCGATTATGAAAAATACCTTGGTCTGAACAATTTTTGGAAACATTTTGACTATCGTGCAGATGTTCAGAATTTCACATTGAGCGAACAAACGGGGAGATTGATGTGAAGAAAAGACATAGGAAGGTCGTAATAGTTGGCTTGGATGGGGCGACGTTTGACGTTATTGGCCCGTGGATCGACGAAGGCAAACTGGTTAATATGGCTAAGATGGTTGAAAAGGGTGTTAGTGGCTACCTCACTTCGGTATTCCCGCCATTAACCCCACCGGCATGGGCGTCATTTATGACTGGAAAAAATCCGGGGAAGCACGGAGTCATGGACTTTGATTTACGTGAAAAGGGTAGCTATCGAAGAATCGTTGCTGACGCAAGCAAAATTGATGGGGAAACATTGTGGGCTAGTTTGAGCAGGGCAGGTAAAAGGGTTGGAGTTGTACATGTTCCTTTAACACATCCTCCTGAGAGGGTCAACGGTTTTATGGTTTCTGGATATACCATGTCCTCTTCAATTTCAACTTATCCACCAAGTTTGGCGAAGGAAATATTATCGAAGGTTCAAGGGTACGAAAGAATCTACTCAGATGTACTACTTGTTGCGTATACGTCAGGGATGGAAGATACCTATCTTAAACGCGTTTATTATGCAACAGAAAAAGAAGAAGAATTGACGTTCTACCTAATGGATAATTATCAATGGGATTTTTTCATGACTCATTTCTATTGGGGAGACCAACTTCAGCACCGTTTATGGAAATATATGGATCCTAGTCACCCACTGTATGACCCTGGAGGCTCAAAGAAATACGGAGATGCTATCTTCAGATATTACCAGCGAATTGACGACATAATTGGGGAAATTCAGAAGAAAATCGATGCTAACACAATTTTGATTGTAATGTCCGATCACGGATTTGGACCATTACATAAGCGCGTGTATATTAATCACTGGCTATTAGATCTTGGATTACTAAAACTAAAGCAATCAAAAACTCCGGTTTACAGTAATTGGATATCTAGACTTGGATTATCGAGAGAAGAACTCTTTGGTTTGGTTGAAAAGCACAATTTGCTGAAATCTCTTTTGAAAAAAGTTCCACGTTCCTTAGCCAGGATTCTATATTGGAGTGCACCATTAGCACGTCCCACCTTGGAGGACATTGATTTTCGTCGAACACAAGCTTATTCTGCTGGACATGTAGGGCAGATATTCATCAATCTCGAAGAGAGAGATCCTGAGGGTGTTGTGCCCAGAAAAAACTATGAAGAACTCATAAAACATATTACCAACGAACTTTGTGAGTTAAGAGATCCATCAAGCGGAGAAAAGATCGTTGATAACATTTTTAGAAAAGAGGAAATATATAAGGGTCCTTATGTCGATTTAGCGGCCGACCTATTATTCATAATGAGAAATATGACCTATATAACTCAAAGCTCAATTGGTAGTGGCACTCCTTGGGAATTCGGAACAGATCTGACTTCATTAACCGGACCTCCAGGTACTCTCACAGCCTGGCATAGAATGAATGGAATTTTCATGGCTTCTGGTCGTGACATAAAGGAAGGAGCCATGATCGAAAATGCTAGGATGATCGACCTCGCACCAACCGTTCTTCACATATTCGATGCTCCGATACCGTCTGATGTCGATGGACGTATCCTAAAGGAGATTTTTGAGCCAGAATCTTGTTTTGCCAAGAATGAAGTTCGATATCGCGCTCTCAAAATGCCAGAGAGAGAAAAATACATTTTGACCGAAAGAGAAGAAGAACAAATTAAGAAAAAGCTTAAAGCACTTGGATACATGGACTAGATTAGCATTCGAATAGCGTTTCACAACGGTATCGTAATGCTTAATAAAATTTTGGCATATGGATACATGCATCTACAATATCTTTATAGCTTTAGCGGTATTTCTTGGACTGGCATGAGGGCTAGATATATGGAATTAAGAGCATTAAATATCATGGTAACTGGGGGAGCAGGCTTCATTGGGAGTTATCTTGTGGACAGATTGTTGGGTATGGGCAACCAAGTTATTGTTTACGATAGCTTTGACGAATACTACACAGGGAAGGAGGAAAACATCAAAAACTATCTTGGTAATCCAAACTTAACTCTGGTCAAAGCCGACATACTTGAGTACAATCAATTGTGCGAAACGATGAAAAAGGTTGACATAGTGTTTCACCTAGCCGCTCAGGCAGGAGTTAGGTACTCCATGGAAAACCCAACAAAAACAAACATGGTGAACACTACGGGAACATTGAACGTGCTAAATGGAGCCATAGCAAATGGTTTGAAAAAGGTCATATTTGCCTCATCATCTTCCGTCTACGGAGCAGCCCAACACATACCCGTTGATGAAAAGCATCCCACAAACCCTGTTTCGGTTTATGGAGCCAGCAAGCTCGCAGCTGAGAAATATTGCTATGTATACAACGAGATTTTTGATCTTCCAACGGTGATACTCCGTTATCATACAGTCTATGGGCCGAGACAGAGACCTGACATGGCCATTTACAAATGGACCCAACAACTCATTCAAAATAAGCCTCCAGTAATTTATGGAGATGGAGAACAAACACGAGACTTCACTTACATTGATGACATAATCGACGGAACATTGAAATCTGCTGAAACAGAAGGTATTGAAAAGGAGATTTTCAACCTTGGTAGTGGGTCAACCGTGAGCGTAAACACCGTCGTACAACTACTCCTAGAACTAACCGGCAAAACAGACATTGAACCAATCTATATAGAGCCGAAACCTGGCGACGTTCTGCATACGCACGCTGACATATCCAAAGCGAGGAGACTTTTGGGATATACTCCCACGGTGACTTTCGAAACTGGAATGCGACTATATGTTAATTGGTTTAGATCTGCACTCACAAGTTATACAGGTGTATGATATGATCTCGGCAATCATACCTGTCTACAATGAAGAAGACAACATTCTGTCGCTCTATAGCGAATTAAAGCCTGTTTTGAATAGACTTGGTGAGCACGAAATCATCTTTGTGGACGACGGAAGCACCGACAGCACCTTCCAGAAACTTAAAGAGTGCGCAGAAAATGATAAGAGATTGAAAATAGTCAAATTCAGAAAAAACTTTGGACAGTCGGCTGCCATTTCCCAGGGCTTTGACCTTGCTACTGGAGATATCGTGGTAACAATGGATGGAGATCTGCAAAATGACCCCAGCGACATCCCCGAAATGGTGGAAAAAATTCGAGGGGGATTTGATGTTGTGTGCGGCTGGAGAAAACAACGAAACGATCCATTTCTGAGAAAAAGGGTCCCATCTCGGGTTTTCAACTGGTTGACCTCCAGAATGGCGGGGCTTAATATTCATGATTTAGGCACACCCTTCAAAGCTTATCGAATTGAAACGGTAAAGAGGCTTAGTGGCAGTCTATATGGCGAGCTTCATAGATATATTCCAGTTCTAGCCGCGCGGAGAGGCTACAAGATTTCCGAGATAGAAGTGAAGCATAATCCTCGAAAACATGGAAAGTCAAAGTATGGATGGTCTAGACTGATCCGAGGCTTACTCGACCTGCTCACCGTGCTTTTTCTGGAGAAGTACCTCGCAAGACCTCTACACCTATTCGGTACAATCGGGCTCTTGTCCATGGCATCGGGAATAGTGATGTCCTCGTACCTTTTGATCCTTAGAATTTTCTATAGGCAACCCTTAGAAGACAGGCCTTTATTTATGCTAGCAGTCCTAATGGTGGTTTCTGGGCTACAGTTCATCACGTTGGGGTTAGTTGGTGAAATGCTCACGAGATTTCAGCACGAAAACAGCAAAAGCAAACTTTATGACGTGGAAACTCAGGTCAACTTCGAACCTGAGCGAGAAAACAACCTTGAAAGCGAACCCCAAAAGGAATGAGGAAGAACTTGAATATATGCTGCGACCCTCTTGATACATGGAAAGCTATCGGCCACGGGGTACATAGATTGTATCATGTCTGTATGATCGCTCCAATGCCATTCCTTGAGGATAGAGGAGCTCCCATAAGGGTTTATGGAGAAGCAAAAGGGCTAACCAAGTTGGGGCATCGAGTTGACGTAGTATGCTATCATCTTGGGAGAGATGTATCAGATGCGATTAAAATTCAACGGATCATGAAGATTCCTTGGTATAGGCGAATTTCGGCGGGGCCTACATACCACAAAGCATATCTAGATACATTGCTCCTTTTTAAGGCGCTTGATGTTATCAGGGGTAACGGTTTCGATATTCTTCATGCTCATCTTCATGAAGGAGTCGCTCTCGCTCAGATATTAAATCTTATTCGCAAGATAAAAAAGCCGGTGATTTTTGATGCGCAGGGAAGTCTAACCGGCGAGATGATTGCTCATGGCTTTATAGAGCCATCTTCATTCATGTTTCGGTTTTGGAGGATAGTGGAGAACAAAATATATGATGGGTCCAGTCTAATTCTAACCTCATCTCCCTCCTTACTTGAAATGCTGAGAAAGGAGTTTAGCATTTCGAAGGAAAAGATTAGATACGTTCCGGATGGCGTCGATACCGACTTATTTGATCCTAATAGGTTTGATGGAAAGGAGATCCGTCGAAAATATAGGTTAAGCGGTAACATCATTATCTTTACTGGTATATTCACCAGATACCAAGGACTCAATTTTCTAATTGAGGAAGTTATTCCTCATGTGGTTACGGAGCGTCAGGATGTTAAGTTCATGCTAATAGGTTATCCTGCGGATGAGTACAGAAGGTTGGCACAGAGGGTTGGAGTGGAGAAATATATAATATTCACGGGTAAGCAGAGACTAGACGAAATCCCCAGGTTTCTAGCTGCGGCTGACATAGCTGTGACACCTAAATTTATGGAAATGGGAGAGGCAAACCTAAAGATCTTAACATACATGGCAATGGGCCTGCCCACAGTCTGTTTTAGCTATGTATATAACAAACAGATACTTCAGGACTCAGGATTGACTACCAAGCCAGGCGATGCCAAAGAATTTGCTGACGCTATTCTGAAACTTTTGGTCGATCCGAGGCGAAAGAAGGTAATGGGGCAAAGAGCCAGGTTTATTACTGAAAACGAATATTCCTGGCTTTCGACAGCTCGAAAACTTGTGGAGATCTACGATGAAGTTACTTGAGTGAATTCCTTACTAAAGCGAAAGAATAGATCAGAGAAGTGGTTCATCTGAAAAATCCTGCGACCCTAGCTCGAATTTTCTGGGCATTCCAAAGGCGCAAAATAAGGTGTTCATATCTTCCAATCCGACTTTGGATTGAGTCTACTAACCTATGCAACCTTAGGTGTCCAATGTGTGCAAATGAATCTATTGAACATGAAAAGAAAGGATTTATGAAACTAGATCTATACAAGCGAATAATTGATGAAATCTGCAATTACGCCAACGACATTTATTTGCACCACAGAGGCGAACCTTTACTGCACCCCGACCTTTTCGAGATGATCAAATACGCTAAACAGAAAGGTTTACTAACCAAACTGCATACAAATGCAACCCTACTAACAGAAGAAAGATCCTGCGAACTGCTGGAGTCAGGATTGGATTTTGTATCGTTCTCTTTCGATGGGTATGACAAGGAAACATACGAAAAAGTCAGAGTCGCCGCAAACTTTGATGAGACATTGGGCAATATTGTAGGTTTCTTGCGACTCAAGCAAAACTTTGGAAAAAGCAAGCCGCGGACGATACTCCAATTTCTTGACATTCCCGGAGTAGAAATAGATAATGCTGTGAAAGAGAAATTCAGAGATAGATTTCGCTCTTTGCCACTGGATGAGATTCGCGTGATACCCGCGCACAACTGGGCCGGCAACATTGAATTGGACCAGAAAACCCCGGGCCTTTCCGACCAAAGTAGGTCCTGCACATTTCCATGGTACTCATTGACAATTTTCTGGGACGGAACCGTTGCACCATGCCCTCAAGATTTCATGGGCGAGATTGAACTTGGTAACACCCGAACGAACAGCTTACGTGAGATTTGGAATAATGAGAAGATGATAGACCTGAGGCAGAAAATGGTGGGAGGGAAATGCAAGGATCTAAGGCCTTGCAATACCTGTGACAGACTCATGAGGGAAACAGTATTCGGTTCAATGATCCCTAAACAGAATTTTCTCACTTTTCTTTATGAGAACGTATTAGGTTACAGATCAAAGAAACACTTGAAGTCTTAATGTTTATATAAGGCACTTGGTTTTGGTCCAAATAGCAGACCATCATAACTATATGTAGAGGGCTGTGATAGATATGAAAATCTTGGTTACAGGCGGGGCAGGGCTAACCGGGATTCACTTGGCAACTCGACTTGCGAAAAGAGGTCATGATGTCAGGATTCTAGACCTTCAAGAGGCTCTACAACCCAAGAAAATGGACTATTTCAGGAGTTTCAGTGTAGAAGCGGTTTCTGGGGACATAAGAAACAAAGATACAGTCAATGATGTCGTCAAAGATGTTGAACTCATCTATCATTTGGCCACCGCATATAGAGAAGTTATTGCTTCCAGAAAATACTACTGGGACGTAGAAGTTGGTGGAACTAAGAATCTTCTTGATGCTTCTATCCAGGAAAATGTGGAAAGATTTGTTCATTGTAGCACGACAGGGGTATACGGTCATGTCACGAGGCCACCAGCCAACGAATCCTATCCTTATGCGCCCTATGATGTGTATCAGATAGCCAAGTGTGAGGGAGAAAAACTTGTGCTAAAATACGTCAAAGAGAAGGGGATACCAGGAGTAGTTCTGAGACCATGTGGCATCTATGGCCCCGGTGACTATAGAATGCTGAGATTGTTTAAGGCAATCTATCGTGGAAAATGGATTATGATCGGAAAAGGAAAGGTATGCTATCACTTGGTATATGTTGATGATTTAATTGATGCCTTCGAAATAGTTGCAGAAAAGGAGGGAATAATAGGAGAAGATTATATTATTGGCGGGAATGAAGCTCCAACATTGAATGAATTGGTCGAGGTCATAGCTAATGCCCTTAATGTGCGCATTCCGCATAGAAGATTCCCGTTCGTATGGCCCGTTATGTTAGGGAGCTGGGTGATTGAAAAAGTCTATAAGCCCTTTGGTAAAGAACCGCCTATTTTTCCTCGCAGAGTTAATTGGTTCATTATGAACCGAGCTTTCGATATTTCAAAGGCGAAAAGAGAGTTGGGCTACGAGCCAAAGTTTGATTTGGAATCAGGAATTAAGACCACTGCCGACTGGTACCGGAAAGAAGGCTTGTTATGAAGCTAACATGATTCCTTAGATGAATGCCTTACGATGAAATACAGACAGGTTGAGGCATTCGCTCTGAGCTATTGATGTCAAAATAATCAATGCATCGCATGAAGGGGAAAAAATGAGCTTTGTCAGTTTTGTGAGAATTCAAGAAAGCAACATAAATGCAATAAAGCAAGCTATTACGGAATCGCTAGATCTAATCGACTATTCCTTCAGAAAAGAAGTGAAAAATGTTGTTATTAAGCCCAATATGTGCTATTATTGGGACTACTCTACTGGTCAAACAACCGACCCAAGATTCGTTGCTGAAGTAATCCGCATACTTCGCGAAACAATTTCCCCGAATATGGAGATTTCGGTAGTGGAATCTGACGCTTCTGCAATGAAATGCAGATACGCATTCAAATTCTTGGGATATGAAAAGATGGCAGAAGAATGTGGAGTGAAATTACTTAATCTCTCAGAGGTAGAAACCGAACAAGTCAAAGTAGAAGTGGGAAATCGGCGCTTCAACTTTATGGTTCCACAAATAATTAGAAACGCTGATCTGCGTATAAATATCCCAAAAATGAAATACATGTCATTCTCGAAAATTTCGTGTGCATTAAAAAATATATTCGGTTGTAACCCGAACGCCCAAAAATTCAAGTATCACCTAAGAATGAGCGAAACCATAGTCGGATTGAACAAAGCTATGCCGTTCGACTTATGTATACTTGATGGAATAATTGTTTTAGGGTGTCGGGTCTCAAAGTTAGGACTGGTAATGGCAAGTCGCGACCCTGTGGCAATGGACACAGCAGCTGCAATGATCGCGGGAGTAAACCCTAAATCCGTGGAACACATCATGCTCGCCGAAAAAGAGCATATAGGAAAAGCTTCTTTCATAGCGAAGGGAATGAATTCAAGCTACTTCGAAGATAGATATCCCGCAAAAAACCTAACATCTGGAGTAATAGAACTCGGATATCGGCTCGTCCACGTTTTCAACTTGGAAGAAAGATTAATGCTTTAATGACAATTCCTGAAGGAAAAGGGAGGAAGAGCAACGAAGAAAATCAATCTGGGCTTAGTGGGGCTTGGAGTCATGGGAAATATTCATCTCAGAAATTGTCTTGAACTGGAATCTGTTGATCTTGTGGCGGCTGCCGACATATCAAAAAAGGCTTTAGAACGCGCTAAAAAAATAGGCGTAAAACAGACATTCACAGACTACGATCAACTTCTGAAGCAACCAACCATAGATGCGGTTCTAATTTCTCTGCCCACTCACTTACATGCACCCTGTGCGATAAGCGCTGCAGAAGAGGGAAAACACGTTTTTCTAGAAAAACCGTTAGCCAGAAACCCGGAAGAGGGAAAGAATATCATCTCAGCAGCCAGAAAAAACAATGTGAAACTCATGGTTGGTTATCCTTTAAGATTCTCTTCTACATTCAGCGACCTTAAAAATAAGCTGGAAAGTGGGGTGCTTGGTGACATACAAACTGCCCATGCCGTTAATATTGGACATGGTCCATTTTCTCAGAGAAGAGAAAGTACAATCCCTCTACCAGTGCCAGAATGGTGGCTGCAAAAGGAACTCACTGGGGGTGGTGCATTAATAGATCTGGGAAGCCACATGATAAACCTGACGCGCTGGTATTTTGGTGAGATTAAAGAAATAGAAGGCTACCTAGGCTACAGATTCAACTTCGACTTTGAAGACCATGCAATATGTGTTATGAAATTTGCATCGGGAACAGCTGCAGTTATTAATGTAGGCTGGTTTTCCCAGAAAGCCCAGACAATTGGAGTAGAACTTTTCGGAACAGTCGCACATGCATCGGGTCATTACATGCACAGTAGTAAAGTGGTCAAGGCGATTCAACTTCTTCTAGGAACTACCCCAAAGTCCTTGATGCCGTATCTTAAAGAAGTCTCAGAATTTATTCATTGCATAAGAGAAAACATTCAACCTTCAACCTCGGGGAACGATGCACTCAAAGACCTAGAATCGATAGCATTAATATATAAGAATAAGATAAGTTTAGACCGACTATCAAGATATATTTCCAATGAATCTATTTATGAAATGAATATAAATAGCAAACCGAGCATGCTGCTTTGGAAATGATAAGAACTCTTGTTATCCCTTGGCTGACACTTCTTTGATGATGGGAAAAAGCGATAAGTGCTCATCCACCATTATGCGGAGAATATTCATGCGGATTGGAATCATGTTACGGGCATATGATCGGCCTGGCGGCATCGGTGTTTATTCACAGTATATCGTGAAGCACCTGCTGCAAATTGACCGCGAAAATTACTACCTCCTCATCTACAACAACCGAGACCATATAGGGAGATATTCCCAATTTGAAAATGTTAAAGAGGTTGTACTTCCTCACACCAACCCGGTGATCTGGGATCAATTTCTAGTTCCGAGGGTCGTCAAAAAGTGGGATTTGAATATGATCTTCCACACGAAGTTCACTGTTCCTCTTTGGACTCGAATAAAGAAGGTGATGACAGTTCATGGTGCTAGCTGGTACATTCATCCGGAGATTTATAATAGTCTTGATGTTTTCTTTGAAAAGGTTGCAATGCATCTGTATGTGCGTTCTGCTGATTTCTTGATAGCCAATTCAGAACGAACCGAAAATGATTACATTCAGATATTCAATGTGCCTGCGGAAAAGATTGCCACCGTTCATTTTGCAGCTGGCGAAGCCTTTCGTCCTATTCGTGACTCATTTATTCTTGAATCTGCAAAGAGAAAGTACGGACTACCCGAAAGTTTCATACTATGCGTCATGAGCTATGACCCAAACAAGAACTTCGACACCATTATGAAGGCATACAATATATGCCACCAAAATATTGAAGCCCACTTGGTCATTGTTGGAAAAGATTGCATAAAATTCTGGGATGAGTACAAGGTAAAATATGAGGCATTGAAAGATTTTATACATTTCTTAGGTTGGATTGATCAAAAGGATTTACCTGAGATCTACAACCTAGCGAATGTCTTTTTCTACCCCTCCATATATGAAACCTTCGGGATCCCAGTCCTCGAAGCCATGGCCTGTGGTTGTCCAGTAGTCGCCTCAAACACAGGCTCAATCCCGGAGATCTCAAAGGGAGGCGCACTAACAGCGAATCCATTTGATTATGATGCATTCGCTGAGCACATTGAAACTATTATCCGCTCAGACTCCGTTTCTAGAAAAATGAAGAAAAGAGGCCTAACAACATCAAAAATTTATTCTTGGTCAAAGGCGGCAAAACAGACCCTTGAGATCTTCCAAAACCTCGCATAATATATGAATAACCCGAGCAAATAGTAACGAGATACGTTTAGATTGGCTTCTAGAACACGTTTGTTATAAGGCCAATATGGTTCCTGAGAGCGGCAGATTATGCGAATAGGAATAATGTTGCGTACACTGGATGAAAAATTTGGCATCGGCATCTATACCCGATACATGCTCGATGCTCTGCTCAAATTAGATCGCAATCACCAATATATCCTATTCTATAGGAACGAGGAACATTTAGGCGAATATGCCCATTATCCAAACATCGAAGAGAAGATGATAAGGGCGTCCAATAAGCTTCTCTGGGATCAAGTAGCCATTCCACGAGTTGTCAGTAACACAAAGATCGACGTACTCTTCCATACAAAATTTACGGTTCCTTTCATGACTAAATGTAAAACGGTTATGCGTATCGCCGGAGCAAGTTGGTTCGTTCACCCAGAACTATATGAGAATAAACTCGATCTCGCTTATATCAAGATGGTGATGCCTCTATATTGCCGAAAAGCAGACGCTCTTATAGCGAACTCAAATTTAACAAAGAATGATTTTGTACGTATTCTCCATATTCCTCCTGAGAAAATCATAACAATTTATAATGGGTGCAACCCTATATTCAGGCCTATACATGACAAGGAAGTATTGAGTGAGATAGGGAAAAAATACAACCTTCCATATCGTTTTATTTTGACAGTGGGCAGGTGTGACCCTCGCAAGAACTTTCCAACCTTACTTAGAGCCTTCACAAAATGCCGCGACGCAGGAGAATTGAAATTGGTGGCTGTGGGAGGAGATAGCTGGAGATATAAACTGGATTATCATATTAATGAATTTAAATTTAAAGACAATGTTATCTTTCCCGGATATGTTAGCCATACTGATTTGCCCGCTTTTTACAATATGGCAGAGCTGTTTGTTTATCCTTCTGTGTATGAAGAATTCCCTAATCCACTGGTTGAGGCCATGGCCTGCGGTTGTCCCATCGTGGCTTCCAATGCGGGTGCTATACCGGAGATCACAGGAGGGAGTGCTTTCCTAGCTGATCCATTTGACGCTGATAGGATGGCGGAAGGGATCGATAAACTCTCGCAGGACACTGATTTCAGACATACATTGATTGAAAAAGGCTTGCAACGCGCCAAGAAATTCAGTTACGAAAAAGCTGCAAAAGAGACCTTAGGCGTCTTAGAACAGGTTGCAATACAAGGCTGATTTTTCGGGAGAAGCACCACCATGAAACAAACATTGGTATTGGAAACAAATCAAGGATACGATACTCTCACCAAAATTAGTTTTCTCCCTCGGATCTGCTTGTTGAGTCATGGATTCTATCCAGTAGTGGGCGGAGCTGAAACGCACGCTCGATTGCTCTCTGAACGTCTCATCAAACGAGGAATCAATGTATTTGTGGTGACTCGAAGAAAAGCCTCTGATCTCCCCAAGCACGAAGTTATTGGAAACATTGTAGTTTACAGAGTTCCTCCCTTAGGGTTCGAGAGACTTGGTAAGTACTTGATGATGTTGCCGGCTCTTGTTTACCTGATTAGACTGCGGGCAAACTTTGACATTATCTTGGTTTGCGGCTTTAAAGTCCTAGGTGTAATAGCTGTGCTGGCGGCGAAATTGCTCGGAAAGAAGTGTGTGCTTAGGGCGGAAGTTACTGGTGAGCTGTCAGGCGAGTATGCGGCAACAGGAAGCAAACTTCTTGTAAGGTCGAAAATAGTGGCAAGGCTCTTCAAAGGATACATAACGATTCGGAACAAGATATTGAAGAAAGCCGACGCATTCGTCAGCATTTCTAACCAAATTTCAAAAGAGTTTGAACAGTATGGTTTTGATCCTAGCTCAATTTCTTACCTGCCTAATGGAGTAGACACCAACATTTTCAATGCCGTGGATCTTAAGCAAAAACTACTTCTCCGCAAAAAATTGTCACTTCCATACAAAGACACTATTGTGACATATACGGGACGGTTGTCCAAAGAGAAAGGACTAGAACTCCTTTTACAAGTATGGAAAAGAATCGTTTCAGACTGCCAAGACATGTATCTGTTGCTTGTAGGATCTGGGAAAGGACAGGCCTTCTCTTGTGAGATTGAACTAAGGTATTTCGTATCAAGTAATGACCTTACCGATCGCGTAGGCTTCACTGGAAACGTAGGAAATGTAAACGAGTATCTACAAGCCTCTGATATTTTTGTCTTACCATCTGAGAGCGAAGCATTTGGCTTAGCTCTGATTGAAGCCCTAGCCTGCAAGCTTCCCGCTATAGCGACGAAAGTGGGAGGTATACCCGATA
>Ga0315314_1001964_pt1 | contig 17433 bp, 16 predicted proteins | sample TDP9_MG_FD_203631 | JGI IMG/M metagenome (GOLD analysis project Ga0315314, IMG submission 203631) | Freshwater sediment microbial communities from Lake Towuti, South Sulawesi, Indonesia - TDP9 | ecosystem: Environmental > Aquatic > Freshwater > Lake > Sediment | place: Indonesia: South Sulawesi...
AATCTGGGCAGAAGGGAAAAGCCTGCTCGCCAGGATGCTCCATCTGCTCTTCACGGCTGACATAATAAGTCTCTACCTTTCTGTCCTCCACCATCGAGACCCCGTGGCTTCACAAACCTTCCAGATACTCAAATACGAGGTCACCGAACGCCTTCAGACACTGGGAAAGCTAGAAAAGCAGCTTCTGAGATTTGCCCATTCCTAGTCTCCCAACATCGCAACACTTTTTTTATCCTTCTCGTTGTCTCTGGCAGAACTCAACGAGCTTGGGAAGAGTCGGATGCTCCGCACTCGGGCTTGAAACATAAAAAGCCGCGACTGCATTGGCCAAGCTGAGGCGGCATGAATCGGGAATCTTGAGCGCGTCGCCGTATATGTTGCCAGAGTTCCAAGCGTCTCCTGCACCTGTCGACCGCAGCCCATCGATTTTGAAGGCGGGCACGATAGTTTCGTTTTCGCCCGTGAAAGAGCCGGCGAAAGCTGAGGTGTGCAAGTCGACCCGAGCTGAGACATGTTCGGCTATGACTCGGGCACATTCTTTCGCCACTTCGTAGTGGTCGAGTTTGTTCCTTAAGCGCTCAACCCTTCTGTCTAGTTGGCTGGCGTATTGGAAAGCCTCGTTTTCGTTAACGCTGAGAATGTCAATCAAGCTGCCTTGGAGCACCTTCTTCATCAGTTTCGGAATATTCTTTTTGTTTGGAGTTGGGTCGCCTATGTCGTAGTAGGTTTTTCCCTTGCCCTCCTCCTTAACGTGCCGGAAAACTTTCTCGGCGAGTTCGGAGCCCCAGCGGCTGGTTGAAGCCCAGTTGAACACGCAGACGTAATCGGCCTTCGCCAGTAATTCAAGGTCTCTTTCTGTAAGGTCTTTTGGACCAAAGCTGGGCAGTGAACCTAGGTGACCCATCATTATGTTAACTCGCTCATTTGCTTGAACAAGCTCGAACGCTGTTGTTAGAGCAACTTCGCCGTCGAGTTTAACATGGTTGAGGTCGACTCCGAAACGTCCTAAGTAGAATTGGAGCAGTTGAAACCCTAGTTCGTCGGTGGTTATTATCGGATAAACCTCTACGCCGAGCTTTGCCAAGGCTGCTGCGGTGTTCGCTGCGTTTCCGCCACGCAGTTCAGTCTGTTTGACTCCGTGTATGTTGCCTCCTCTTCTTTCAGCAACTTGGGCAACTGCTGCAGAGAACTCTCTTGTGTCGCCTTCGTAGGTTACGAAACGGTCTATAAAGAAGTCAGGCATAACCACGACCTTGAACCTGCGCGGTTCGGTGCGCTTCAGACAGCGTAGAAGGTCGTTTACTATCCATGAGAGCAACGTTCTTTCTCCTTCGAGGAACTTAAGCCAAGTAGAGAGATAAACATACGCAGGCTTTTTATTTTATTTGCCCTGCAAGAACAGTAAGTCTTAACTTTAACAATTGCTGTTGTCTACTAGTCTCGGAAGTGAAAAAGGTTGAAGACATGGGAAGCTGCGAGAAACGCTTTAGAGACCGTGTTAGAGGCGGTGGCTGGAGAAAGCATCGCCATCGTGTGCGATGAAGAAAAGAAAGAGGTGGGACAGGCTTTTGCGGAAGGCGCCTTATCGCTGGGTCTATGGACGCGCCTCATGATTTTGAAGGCAGGAAAAGAGAAACGAGAGGAGATTCCGCCCTACCTCATGGAAGTCCTAACCCACGCAAAACCAGACGTTTACGTCAACCTGATGCGAGGTCTGCGCGAAGAGACTCCTTTTCGAATAAAAGCCATCAAGCTGCAAACCCGCAACCGACTAGCCCGTTTAGGTCACTGCCCAGGCGTAACCATCGACATGTTAACCGATGGAGCGCTTGCCCTAACGAGAGATGAACATAAGAAAATGCAGGGTTTCGCGGAGAGGTTGATGCACGCTCTTGAAGAAACAGCCAGAATAGAGGTTCGCAGTCCGTCTGGAACCAACCTGTCATTAAGCGTTGAGGAGCGACCGTTTTTCACCGACACCAAACTCGACTGGAAGTCACTGAAATGGATGAACCTGCCCACTGGAGAAGTCCTAGCTGCGCCAGTTGAAAACTCGCTCTCTGGTCGACTAGTGTGCGACATGGCTATCGGCGGCATCGGACCCATAAAAGCGCCCCTTGAGATAACGGCCAAAGAGGGTGAAGCCAAAGGCATCGTGTCTAAAAACAAAGCTGTGCTGCAGGGAGTGAGAGAAACCCTAGCCACTGACGATTGGAGCGGCACTGTAGGGGAGTTCGCTTTTGGCATCAATCCGAAAGCAAGGTTCGTTGAAGAATTCCTTGAAGCCGAAAAAATCTTCGGAACCGTTCACGTCGCGTTTGGAGGAAACACCGACATGCCTGGAGGCAGAAATTTTTCAAGAAATCACATGGACTTCCTAATGAACAATCCAACCGTGAAAGCCTTCAAGGAAAACGGAAAAGCCACCACAATACTCGAGAACGGAAGCTTCCGCATTTAGCCCTTTGAATTATACAGCTGTCTTTCTCCCATCGAGTCCACGGCGAAAGTGTCCGAATTCCCCCTTGGCTTCGAGCAACTGCTGTGAAGAGAACACCGGTCCATCTCGGCATACTCTGTATCTGCCTACAACGCAAGTTCCACACAGTCCAACTGCGCAGCGCATGAATCGTTCAAGGCTAGCTTGGAAAGGCATCTCGAATTTTTCCGAGAGCGAAAGCATCTTGTACATCATCTTTTCGGGTCCGCAGGCGTAAATCATATCGAACTTTTCATTTTGGCTCAGTATTTCTTCTGCGGGCGCTGTCACTACGCCTTTCAGCCCGTGGCTTCCATCTTCGGTGGTGACTAAGAGTGGGCCTGCAACCATCAGGAGCACCTGATTTAGGCGGTCGAGAAACAGCAGTTCAGTGCTTGTTCTCGCGCCCATCAGCAGGGTGATCTTCGCTTTTGTCCGTGCCAGTTTTTCTGTTAAGGGCGCCAGAGAGGCGAGGCCTGTTCCTCCTCCGACGATTAGGACTTTTCGAGCTTTTGCGGTTTTGTAGCTGTTTCCGAATGGTCCTCTCACGCCGATTGTGTTTCCGGCTTTCATCCTGTGCAGTGCCTTCGTGGCTTCGCCTACGTTTTCGACTGTAATTGCAGCGAGGTTTTTGTCTGGGTTTAGGGCGGATAGGCTCATGGGAATCTCGTCTACGCCGGGAATCCAAATCATCACGAACTGTCCAGGCTCAGCGTTGGCGCACAGCCTATCTTGGAATATGAAGGACTTCACCGTAGGCGTCTCGCCTTGAACACCTGCTATTTTGACCGTGCGCATCTTGTTAACGGCGATGCGATAGTCCGACAATCTCTTTCACGCTCCTGAACCCTTTCTTGCGCAGGTAGAGATCTACGCCTCTTGTTATGGACTTGAAAACTCCCAGGTCTTCGTTGGCTATTGCGGTTCCAACCTGGATGGCTGAGGCGCCCGCCAACATGAATTCAACAGCGTCTCGCCAACTGGTTATTCCGCCACAGCCCACAATCGGCACTTTCACAGACTCGTAGATTTCGTAAACGCATCGAACCGCAATCGGCTTTATAGCTGAGCCTGAGAGCCCTCCTACCTGGTTTGCCAGTATGGGTCGCGTTGTCTCCACGTCGATTGCCATAGCGCGCACTGTGTTTACGGCAGTAACTGCGTCGACGCCTGCTTTGACTCCAACTTCAGCCACTTCTACGATGTTAGCTACGTTTGGTGTCAGTTTGACTATGACTGGTTTGTGAACAGTCCGCTTAACCTGTTTGACAACGTCAGCGACTAGGGTGGGGTCCTGCCCGATTTCTGACCCTGTCTTCTTCACGTGAGGACACGAAACGTTCAACTCAACCGCGTCAGCCCCCGCCTTAGTCAAAATGTCCGCAGCCTTGGCGAATTCCTGGCTCGAGAACCCGAACACGCTGGCAATGATGGGCGCTTTTACACCGTCTTTTTTCAGCTCTTTTATCTCTTCCGCAAAGTCTCTGGCGCCAGGGTTTGCAAGTCCGATGGCGTTTAGCAAGCCGCAGTCAACTTGAACCACAGCTGGGTTGGCGTAGCCCACGCGGGGTTTTAGACCCACAGACTTTGTGACTACTGCTCCAGCCCCGTTCCGTATCACTTCACGCAATGACGCTGATGAGATTCCAAGAATTCCCGCTGCAAGCATGGTCGGGTTTGAAAGCTTTACCCCAGCGATTTCAACCGCCAATCGATTCGACATAGTTGAGGCTCAATCTCCTTGTTGCACTATGGTTGATTCACTCATTATTTAAAGCTAGGCTGTTCACGGTATTCAAAATGGCTAAGTCATAATTTATTAAGGGCTGCAGTCATTATTGGAGAGTTTTACCTCAGTGGAGGACCGACAGTGACTCGTGCTGTAAGCATTATCGGGTTAGAAGGTTTCCCAGCCGTCAAGAAAGGCGACAATCTAGCTGAGCTCATAGTTGCAGCGTTGAAAAAGGAACGTGTCCCGATTGACAACGGAGATATTGTAGTCGTGGCTCATAAGGTAGTGTCAAAGGCTGAGGGCAGGATAGTGAGACTCGGAGACGTTCAGCCTTCTGAAAAAGCGAAGAAACTCGCCAAAGCCGCGTTGAAGGACCCGAGGCTCATCCAACTTATACTGAGAGAGGCAAGAAGAATCGTGAAAGCAACCCCCGAAATAGTGATTGTAGAAAATAGATTTGGTGTTGTTTGCATCAGCGCTGGAGTGGACAAATCAAATATTGAAGGCGACGACGCTTACGCTCTCTTGCCCACAGATCCAGACAGGTCTGCTAGACAGCTTAGAGAGGACATACTGAGATTGACGGCGAAAAAAGTCGCCATGATTATAACTGACACCTACAGCCGCCCGTTTAGGCGCGGTCAGGTTGAATTCGCCATCGGAATCGCAGGTATCAACCCCTTCAGGGATTATCGTGGTCAGAAAGACCTGTTCAACTATGTTTTGAAAGTGAAGAACACCGCCGTGGCTGACGAGATAGCGTCTGCGGCAGAGCTGGTTATGGGTCAGGGAGGAGAAGGCATGCCCATAGTGATAATCAAAAATCTGAGTAATGTTGAATTTAAAGAGACAGCTTCTACGTCTGATCTGCTCATTTCAAAGGAGGAAGACTTGTTCAAGAGCACCCTCTAAGAGCCTTCTCCATTATGTGTTTGGCGAACAGACACTGCTCGGCTGGAATCAAAACAGAAGTAGTTTTCGCTGCGTCTGTAAGCTTTATCGGAGCTTTCTTAATAAAAACCGCTGGTGTCTGCTCGGCTGATTCTCCCATTATGAGGTGGGCGGCGCCTGCTAGGTCGTCGGCTAGGGCGTGTCTGGTTATTGTTATCGACTTGCCGTAAAGGTCCTTTTGGGTTCTGCAGTCCTTCACGGGCTCAAAGCCCGCTATCCCTATGGCTATGCCTGTTGTTCCCATTCGGAGAGGAGTGACACGACTGTCGATTATTAAAACGCCTACGCGCTTGCCTGTCCTTTGGAATATTTCTCTGCGAATCTTTTCAGCGCTAAGGTGAGGACTTTTAGGCCAGAGTGCAACGTAGCCTTTTGGAGCGTTCTTTTGGTCCACGCCCGCGTTTGCTGTGAGAATGTGTTCTTTCTGTGTCAGCAGAGCTTTTGGAACCCCTCCACACATTTCATCTGCCTGTTCCAAGACGATTTCCACGAAGCTGGGGTTCATTTTGTATCTTTTGGCGATTTTCCTTGCTTTCTCTGAGGGTTTAACTGAGCTTAGCCTCTTCAGATGGTTCTGACTTGTTGCCACCGCTTTGCTCGCTATCGCCAGAACGTCTCCTTCGTCAATTTTCAAATTCTGCTTGTCCGCCGCTTCAAGAATTCTGCTGACAACGTCGTCTTTAGGTCGTATTAGCTCCGTGTGTATTCCGAAGAGCTGCGTCGTTTATCTGCCTCCCGGGTCGATTCCGTAGGCTCTGACAGCCTTAATCAAGGGCACCCCAACAAGAGTTGCGAACATGACTATAATTAATCGTTCAGCAGGGTAAATGAACGTTAAAGGCTGCCAGAGTGCGCGCCAATACTCAATCTGAGGGTTGGTCGGCCATAAAAACAATTCAGTCATAAAGCTGCCAGCAATCTGCCCTGTCAAGGTTGACACCAAAGAAATGGTTCCAACCCCTAAACTCAGCCCTGTCACGTTGTGATTTTTGCGCGTTAGGTTGGAGGCCAAAGGTGTTAGAGGCGACGCTAGGACGATAAACCCGATCAATTGAAACCAGAGGAAATATGGGTAAAGCCACAATGGACCGATAGTGTAGTAGAACGCCATCGGCAGTAACAATGCCGCATAAAGCACAGCGGATTGCATCTGTTTGCCACGGTAAAGCAAACCTGACCCCAGAGCCGAAATTGCCCCTGGAACAAAACTGAATATGCCAAATGCGCCTGTTTGTGATAAAGCCCAGACGAATCCTCCGATGGAAACTGCGCCTGCTCCCATGTAGGGTCCGAGCAGAATGCCTGTGAGTGGAGCCATAATCGTTGCCAGCGTGATGAACTTCCCAGCGGCTCCGATTATTGGAAAAAGTGACACTAACGAGAGAACAGCGTAGAGAGCGGCGAAAACGCCCATTAGGGCTATGTCCTTCGATTTGAGTTTCAAGTTTGGAACCTTCTCTCCTTGGGAAATGTTATGGAATAGATTTATTCGTTTGGTTCAAATAAAGGGTTAGGAGCGAGGAAAAAACATGAAGGCTACGGTGGTTGAGTGCGTCGTTGGATTTTTGGGCTTCGACGAAGAGAACAAACTGGTTGACTACACATTATTTTCCAAAGACCCAAAGAAGACCGCTGAGACTTTGCTCAGAACAGAGACGGGAAGAATCGTCGACGAGCTAGTTGACCTCGTTGAAAGATTGAAAGCAAAGGGCTACACTTTTTTCGTGCTTGAGAACGCGGAAGCAGCCAGAAACGCCCATGAAAGACTTAAGATTGCGGTTGAGGTGACTCACCCATCTGAAAGTGGCGAACTGCTTCGTGCAAACTTGGAGAGGTTTGCGGTTGAAACAGGCTTCGTAAAAGAGACGGGTGAACTTCGCGACTGGACGCATCGCGTCTCGATGGAATTGACTAAGCTTCGGGTCAAGAAGGCATCGGAAAAACGAGACCTCCTCGCGGCACAGGCAATTCAGGCACTGGACGACCTTGACAAAACAGTTAATCTGTTTATGGGTCGAATCCGCGAGTGGTACGGACTTCACTTTCCCGAACTGGACCGCCTCGTAGAAAAACACGAGACCTACGCGCGTCTGGTCGCCAACCTTGGAAAAAGAGAAAACTTTGCAGCTGACAGCCTTGAGAAAGAAGGATTGCCCGAGACCAGAGCACAACAGGTGGCAGAAGTGGCCCAGAAGTCTATGGGCGCCGACCTCGAAGAGAGCGATTTGAACCAGCTTCAGGTTTTGTGTCGCAACACGTTGCAGCTATACGATGTTAGACAGTCGCTTGAAGGCTACATGGACTCTCTCATGGAGGAGGTCGCTCCAAACATCAAAGCCCTAGCGGGTTCACTCCTGGGCGCACGACTCATAGCCCTCACCGGCGGACTCTCCAATTTAGCCAGGATGCCAGCCAGCACGATTCAGGTGTTAGGCGCCGAAAAAGCCTTGTTCAGGTCGCTTAAGACTGGAACGCGCCCGCCCAAGCATGGAATAATCTTTCAGCACACTCTGATTCACGAGGCAAAGCGTTGGCAGAGAGGAAAAATCGCCAGAGCCATCGCGGGGAAACTCGCAATAGCAGCCCGCACAGATGCGTACAGTGGCAAATACCTTGGAGACGGTTTAAAGGCTGGGCTGGAAAGGAGAATAAAAGAGATTCAGGAAAAGTACGCTGAACCACCGCCAGTTGTAGTGCAAACGCCTCAACCTCAGCAGGTTAAGAAACCGTCCTTTAGGAGAAAGAAGCGTGGCCGTCGACGTTGAGCTCCACCCACGGTTCAAGGAAATCTATTGGATAACCTATGAGGACGGCTCGAAGAAACTCGCCACGCGGAACCTTACGCCTGGGCGCGCTGTGTATGGAGAACGCCTGGTTAAGTATAGAGACGTTGAATACAGGGCTTGGGACCCTTTTAGAAGCAAGTTTGCAGCGGCTATCATGAAGGGTTTGGAAACCGTTCACATCGCGCTTCGTCACAGAGTCCTGTATCTTGGAGCAGCGTCGGGAACGACAGCAAGTCACGTTTCTGACATCGTCGGCGAAAACGGTCACGTCTACTGCGTTGAGTTTGCGGCTCGAAGCATCAGGGAGCTGGTTGAAAACGTCTGCGCCTTCCGTCCTAACATGTCACCTATCTTGGCTGATGCAAGACAGCCAGAAAAATACACTTCACTAGTTGAAAAGGTTGAGAACATATACTGTGACATTGCCCAACCTGAGCAGGCTAGAATATTGGCTGACAACGCCGACATGTTTCTCGTTCCAAAAGGCTGGACAATGCTTGCCCTAAAAGCTCAGAGCATTGACGTTACCAAAGAGCCTTCCGAGGTTTATAAGCAGGAGACTGCAATCTTGAGAATGCGTGGTTTTAGAATAGAACAAGTGTTGCCCTTGGAGCCTTATGACAAGGCACACGCCATGATAACCGCACAGAAGACACAGTGAAGAAATCGCGCAAAACCATGACGCGTTGCCAATTTAAGCCTTGTGCTGAACGTTTATATCAGCCTCCGCCAACGTCTGTTTGGAAGAGGAGAATCGATGAATCGCGAGGAGATGTTGAACGCCACAGAATCCGCATTGAAAACCGCTGGCTTCAAAATCTCCAAACGGTGCACCTCGAGACCAAGCTGCTTCTGCATGATAGCCCAAAGGGACTCGAACCTCACTTTCGTTAAAGTGCATTCTGACCTTGGAAAGGTTGCCTTACGAGACGCTTTTGAATTGCACAGAATCTCTTGCCGCTTCTCTGCGACGCCGCTGTTGATAAGTGACAAGTCGCGAGATAGACCGCTTGAAGACGACACAGTGTACACACGGTACAGTATTTACGCGATGACGCCGAAAACGCTGGAGGACGTAGCATCGCACAAGATGTTGCCCCTAGTTGAGGCGGGACCAGGCGGCTATTACGTAAGACTCGACGGAGAAGCCATCCGAAAACGAAGAATGAAGCTCGGTCTTTCCGTGGGCAAGCTTGCTGAGCAACTGCGAATTTCAAGACGTACACTGTATGGTTATGAAAGAGGCATGGCAAAGGCGTCGGTTTCAGCAGCCTACAACCTGGAATGGATATTGGGCATCCCGCTGGTGAAATCCATCGATATATTCAAACCAGTTCCACCCGACACGGGTTTCTTCGCCATAGCCAAGCACATGATGATACGAAATCGATTCCTTATGATGGTCTTGAAACGTCTCATTCTGTGGAACTTCAAAGTTGCGGCAACCACACGGGCACCTTTTGACTTCATTGCACAGCCACCAGACGAAGAAGTGAACATAATCGGCGGCGTAACACATTCTGGTGAAAGAAGCATTGACCAGAGGGCTGACGAGATTCTCAGCATTAGCGATGTTTTGAATGCTCAGCCGCTCTTTATAACCGATGGAAGACTCGTGCCATACAGCGACATTCCCACGATTCATTCTAAAGAGTTTGAAAAGATGCGTTTAGCCAAGGAATTGGTCTCAAAGCTTTAACGCCTCAAGACAGCGAACAGCACGGTTTCTTCGTATGTGCAAGCTTTTTGTCTAGAAATTTTGTCAAAGGTCGAAGCCCGTCATCTCAGCTTGGTCTGAACAGCGTCAGCGTTGCTCTTGAGCTTCTTTGCGGGTTTCCATGATTTCCGAACAAACTCTGGATAGGTGCCATACTTTGCGAACCATTTTTCCAAGAATTTTCTCGTCTTTGGGTCAGTGGCGTATCCTGAGCCCATATCGCCTAGGTCTTTGTATCTCTCTTTGAGTTCTTCTATTGCTCGGTCGCGTTCCACCTTAGCAATTATTGAGGCTGCTGAAACAACGGGGTACTTGCGGTCTGCCTTGTGCTCAGAAACTATGTCAACCTTGAACGAGAGGTTCTCTGCTATGTGCTCTCTGAATCGGTCGGCTAAAACGTCTGACGCGTCCACGTAGGCTAGGTCAGGTTTCAGAGCCTCTATCACTTTCGCCATGGTCTTCGCCTCCAAGCGATTGAGTCTGTGCAGCTTTATGCCTGTTTCCACAACCTTGTCAATCTCGGCGGGAGAAAGGCTTTCAACATGGCATTTTAAGGCAAGCTCTCTGATTTCCACAGCCAATTGTTCGCGTCTTTGAGGTGATAGGAGTTTGGAGTCTTTGACTCCCATTTCCTTGAGGTTAGGCAAATCTTTCTCATCGATTAAGACCCCTGCAATTATTAATGGTCCTATTATTGGGCCGCGTCCCGCGTCATCGACTCCCGCTATGCGCATTGACTTTCAACCCTCATGTAATCGCTGTTCTTTCAAGAATTGACTAGCTTTTTGGATAAGAAGATTGTGAAGCTGCTGTCGATTTTCAAATGTTACCTCGAAAATCTCTGCATCCTCTCTCTTCTTGATGGTATCGATGATTGGGTGTCTTGCGCTGTGATGAATCACGCCTAGGACAGGCTTTGGGCTGTCAACAACGTCTCGGATGACCTGTACGAAGGCAGGCGAAAACAGCTCCATAGGTCCAACTTCGTCTACGACTATCACATCAGCCTCTTTCAGAGCGTTCCGAATGGATTCCACTCCGATTCGTTCCAAGTCTTCTAGGTTGACTCTGTACTTGCTCACCTGCGGACCTGTGGGCTGATTTACGTGTGCCAGCCAGCCTCTCTGACCAGTTGCGAAGTCGACGATTTCAAAGCCTGTGCGCGTTCCTTTTTCTCTCACTTCTCTGCTTACCATGCCACCCACCGTGTGTCCTCTTTCTTTCAGAGCGTTCGCAGCGTTGAGCAGAACCGATGTTTTTCCTACGCCTGGTCGACCTGTTACGAAAAGAAGACGCTTCGCAGACACGTTTCACCAACCGTTTTATACTTCGCTTTAAGTAAGATTTTAAAGTGACCGTTTGTAGAGCGCGGTACAAGAGATATAACCTCAGACTGAGCAAGGTTCAGGGTTGTTTGTCTTGAATTTTGAGTTTCCCACCGAAACGGTGAAGGAAGGAAGAGTCAAGGTGCTCGTGCCCAAGCTTGAGGCTTTTGTGAAAGAGCCGTGGGAATACGCTCCCTCAAAGGCGCCTGTTTTCTACAATCCAGCCATGGAATTGAATCGAGACCTCGCCGTGTCAGCGCTGCGCACCTATCAAAAATCGGTGGATAAAGAAATCGTTGTTTGCGAACCCCTAGCTGGATGCGGCGTTCGAGGCATACGCTTGGCAACTGAAGTTGAAGGCGTCCGTGAAGTTGTGATAAACGACATCAGCCCAGAGGCTGCAAGGCTCGCTGAGTTTAACGTGAAGCTCAACAGCGTGAGTGACAGAGTCGCTGTCTGCAACGAGGACGCCAACCTTGTCTTAAGCCGTTACGCCGCGCCTCACAAACGTTTTGACTGCGTGGACGTCGACCCCTTCGGTTCCCCTGTACCTTATCTAGATTCAGCTTTACGAGCGTTAAGAAACCGAGGCTTGCTGGCGTTAACAGCCACCGACATGGCGCCTCTGTGCGGCGTACACCCGAAGGCGTGTGTAAGAAAATACGGTGGAAAACCCTTACGAACCGAATACTGCCACGAACTCGCGGTTCGGTTACTCATTGGTGCTCTGGCTTCTCAAGCAGCTAAGCACGACATTGGAGTACATCCAGCGTTTAGCTACAGTGATTATAATTATGTGAGAACCTACGCCACGGTCGGCTATGGTGCCAAACAGGCTGATGAATCCATAGGGAACATGGGCTATGTTCTCCACTGTTTTTCGTGCTTCCACCGTGAGAACCAGAGGGGTATCACTTCACCCCTGAAACGTGACTGCCCAGAGTGCAACTCAAAGCTGCAGGCAGCGGGTCCTCTGTGGTTGGGTCAGCTCTGGGACAAAAAATTCTGCGTGAAAATGAGAGACAACGTGAAGGGAAGAGGTCTGCGAAACGAGGCGAAGATTCTCCGAATGCTTTCACTCATAACCGATGAAGCAGAAGCCCCGATGACCTATTACGCGGTTGACAAACTCTGCGACAAATTCAACCTGTCCATGCCGCCTCTGTCGAAGGTCATCAATGAATTGGGGAGTCAAGACTTTCAAGCTGTGGCGACCCACTTCAGCAGCAAGGCGATAAGAACCGATGCCTCTGCTGGTGCCCTGAGAGAAATCGTCACTAAGCTTGTAGAAAGCAAGCTCTGAAATGCGAGAAACTAATATAAGATAGCGTGAAGACGACTACGTCAAAGAGGCATATTCGGTTTGAAATTCAAGAAGCGCTTGCTCAAGTTTTCTGGAATGCTTCTATTCATCGTCTTCGTTGTTTCTCTGATGCCCAACTCACCTGTATTCAATGCCCAAGCCTCGCCTGCCTCTGCATACTATTTCAAATACAATGTGGACAGAGAGGGTTTCACGAACGTTGAAATGAATTTCAATAGCACAGACCCATCAGGCTGGTCTTGGGTTTTTGTGCCACGAGATGCCTCAACCTGGAACTACACGGTAACGAGAGGTCAAATTCTACAGTCAGAGGTTATAGAAACCGGCCAGGTAGTGACTCAAAACTATTATTTTTATAAAGCTTTTCGATTTCAATACCGAGCCGATGGCTTCTTTAACATGACTCTTCGCTCCACTCATGACACAGGCGCCATTGTCATCGAGCCGCGGGGAATTTTCTATTCGCCTCAAATCGGCTTCGACCCCAGCAGCAGCGGCAAGGCTGAGGTCTTGTTTGACCCAGCATTCTCGGTCAATTCGCAGAAAGCAATTGTGGTGGGCTCCAGTGCAAATTACCCTGCCACCAGGATTCAGGGCAGCCGTGTGTTTTTTGACCTTTCCGAAAACGTTGTTAGGCTTCAGGTGGAGTTTAACATCTCTGCTCAGCCTCAATTTGTTTCGTTGAACAGCAGCGACAACACGACTTTCAAGTTCAAAACTGTAGCCAGATACCAAGCGTATGCGAGAGGCGTTCTCAGGCTGTTTGACCGACTCTACAGCAATTTGACAAGGCTGTTTAACCTCACGTTAAGCCACATCGACGTTCAATGGTTCCTTCCAGAATTCGAGACCCTCTTGGACGTCGGCGGATTCGTTCCCTACACAGGCGAGCAACTGGGCGAAATAAACATCAACATATTCTACATTCGGACTGTGAACGGCACGGTTGAGTTCATTGCAGTGCACGAGCTCGTCCATCACTTTGTCAGTAAGGCTGGAATTTCACCTGGAGGCTTCCTCTGGTTTCAAGAGGGCATGGCGCAGTACCTCAGCGTCACTCTAGTATCAGCCCTCGGTTACGAAGGAGCCACACAGGAAGTGGACAACCTGGAAAACGGAGTGACAGCGTTGATTCAGAGCCTAGGCGGCGAAAACTTCGGTACAATACACCTGCAGGATTGGAGCCCTAGTTACAAGCCTCCCGCAGTTGACCTAGGGGTTCTGTACGTTGCTTCATATTATGTAGTCAGTCGATTGCCTGAAATCGTTCAACTTGAACCGCAGGATTACTACGGAAGCTTCTTTAAACAAATGGCTCAACTGCCCGCAGACTTTAACGGCGTGAAAGTCAGGGACATTAACGAACTCGCCCTTTACCTGAGCAAGGCAGCAAACGCCTCGGTTGCGTCAACTCTCAAGCGCTGGGGCTTCACCGTCACCGACCTTTACGATTCGCCAGTGCGCGAGTTAATAGAGGAAGCTGGCAATGCAATTCGAGAGACCAATCCTGTTTTTCAGCCGTACAGGTCGCTGGCTGAGTACTTCTATCAGCAGGCGTTGTTCAGCGCTGAACGGGGCGATTGGGACGGAGCCGAGCGCTCTCTTCAAATAGCCATTTCAATCGCGAATCTGTCGCCCGTGCTCACGTTTCTGACAATCTTGGGGCTGCTTGCCCTGATAGCGTTCATTTTGTATAGGATTAGCAAGAGACCTAAACCAGTTGTTCCGCAACCGCCGCCTGAGATTCTTCCCCCGCCGCCCACTACGGCTTAGGTTTCAAGACGTTTTGCCAGTGTAAGCCATGGCGAGCAGATCGGCTAAGTCGTAGACTTTGATTTGTTGATATCCCACTTGTTTCAGAATGTCTTGGATTTGAATGTAACAGAACGGACATTGGGTCACGCACGCTTCGGCTCCAGAGTTTATGATGAACTCAGCCTTCCGCCTAGCCATCATTATCGATAAGGGTCTCTCACCCGCTCGGACTCCGCCACCAGCGCCGCAGCATCGGTCGGATTCCTCCATCTCAACGACCTGCACGCCTGGGACGCTGGTTAAAACGGTTTTCAGAGCGTTCGGAGCGTTCATTCCACGGTTGAGGTGACACGGGTTATGATACGTAGCCGTAAGGCTAACTGCGCTCATGGCGTTCACATTCAACGGGGTTCTCTCAGCCAGATACTGCGACACGTGTAGGGTCTCGAACGCCAACTCTCTGCCAATCAGATCGGGATAATTATGCTTTATAGTCATGGCGCATCCTGGACAGCCCGTGACCACCGTCTTGACGCCTAGTTCCTCCAGAATTCTGACGTTCTTGGGCACCAGGTTTTCTCGGGCTTCTTCAACCAACCCTGCACGCAGGAGGGGTGAGCCGCAACACGTGAATTCTTTGGGCACGATAACCTCGATGTTGTTTCGAGTTAGAACTTCAATCAGGGCTTTGCCCACTTCCTGAAGCCTGTAGTCGGTGAGGCATCCAGGAAAGTAGCCCACCTTGTCCCGGGGCTCTTTGACCCTCGCCGCGTAGCCTGTTTGAACCATCTCCAGCAGTGGTATTCCTATCTTGTCGATTGACCTGCCTTGAGTTATCGCCCTAGTCGTGTATTCCTGATGCCCAGGTAAAGGTCCAATTCCACTCTTCGCTGCAACCGCCCTCAGCTTCTCGATGGCTTTGCCAGGAATGTCGATTTCTTTGGGACAGACCTCGACGCAGGCTCGGCACGTGGTGCACTTGTAAAGTCCCTCGTGGAACGCCATCTTCACGCGGTCTTCGATGTCTCGCTCGTCGAATTCGAGCCTAGCCAACTTTGCATGGTACATCGGACCCGCGAAATCCTGCCAGGCTTCAGCCACGGCTGGGCAGGCAGATATGCATGACCAGCACTCGATGCACTCTCTGACCTCTTTTATCGGTTCTATATCTTCCTTTGAGATTATTTCGGGTCTCTGCGGGCTCTTCGCCCTCTCGACGAAGGGGCGCATGCGAGCAAGTCTGCGCAATCCTTGGTTTAAGTCAACAACGAGGTCCTTTATGACGGGGAACTGTAGCAGAGGCGCTACTGTTAAGCGTTTGCCTTTCTCCACGATGGTTCTGCAGGCTACCCGTGGTTTTCCGTTGATGATTACGGCGCAGGAGCCGCATTGCCCTGCTCGACAAGCCCAGCGGTAGGCGAAGGAGCCGTCGTGTTTCTCGTATATGCTGTGCAAGACGTCGAGGACAACCATGCCGTCGACGTAGGGGACTTCGTAGGTTTCGAAGCGCGGCTCCTTGTCAACATCTGGGTTATACCTGAAAACCTTGGCGTGAACGAATTCTGTCATGTTTTAGAGTCCCTCCGGCTTCATGAGTGTGGTGACCACTGGAACCTTCTGGAACATCATCTCGCCGTCTTTCTGTTCAATTATTATGTTCAGGAACCAGCTCTGATTGTCGGTTTTTGGAAAGTCTCGGCGGTAGTGGGCTCCTCGGCTTTCGGTTCGCATCAGCGCGGCTTTGGCTGCCATCTCGGCGACTAACACTAGGTTTTCGATTTCGAGGGCCTCTATCCACTCACGGTTGCAACGCGTCTTATTATCCGTAACACAGAGTTGAGGCAATTCTTCCTGTTTCATCCTTTCAACCTCAACCATCGCCTCTTGCATTTCCTTTCCAGTTCTGAAGATGCCCACCTTGTCCCACATGAGACTAGTCAGCCTGCTCTTGATTTCGACTGGTCGCATGCCTTCTCTCTTCCTCAGGAATTTTCCTGCGCGCTTGACCTCGCTGTTAACCTGTTTTTTGTCTATTATTGGCAATGGATTTCTCTTGGCGTATTCCGCCGCGTTTTCTCCGGCTAGTCTGCCGAAGACCTGAGTGTCGGCGAGCGCGTTTCCTCCTAGGCGGTTTCCGCCGTGGATTCCGCCCGTTATCTCGCCTGCAGAGTACAACCCGGGAATGTGGGTTTCTGCCTTTTCGTTGATTTGAACGCCGCCCATGAAGTGATGAGCAGTGGGCGCCACCTGCATGGGTTCTTTTCGGATGTCCACGCCCACGTCGAGAAATTGCCTGAGCATGGAGGGAAGGCGTTCTTCGATAGCGTTTGCGGGCAGATGGGAGACGTCGAGGTAAACGCCGCCTTGGGGCGTTCCGCGTCCTTCAAGGATTTCTGTGGCTATCGATCTCGCCACCACGTCTCTGCCGGCGAGTTCCATGAGCTTCGGTTCGTACCTCTGCATGAAGCGTTCTCTGCCTGTGTTGAAGAGGAGCCCTCCCTCGCCCCGCACGGCTTCGGTCACGAGTTGACCCTTATGAGACTCGGGGTAAACCATGCCAGTGGGGTGGAACTGAATCATCTCCATGTCAACAAGCTTCGCTCCTATCCGATAAGCAGCAGCGTAGCCGTCGCCCGTGTCTTGAGCAGCATTCGTGGTTATCCTGTACAGTCTGCCAGCACCGCCGCTCGCTAGAACTGTAGCCTTTGCCTTGAAAACCAGAAAATCGCCGCTCTTGAAGTCTATAGCCACCGCACCCGCAGCCCTGCCGCCGCTCTTCAACAGGCTTGTGACGAAAATCTCGTCGAGCACGTCGAGGTTTCTGCGTCGAACCTCTTCTACGAGAGTCTGCATCATCTCGTGTCCCGTGCGGTCTGCTGCGTAGCAGGTTCGCCTGTACGTCTGTTTGCCGAATGGGCGCTGCATGATTTTGCCTTCTGGTGTGCGGTCCCAGACGGCGCCGTAGTCTTCTAGGTCGAATATGCGGTCGCCCGCTTCCTTCACCAAGATTTCAACTAGGCGTTGGTTGTTGAGCCACGCGCCGCCCACGACTGTGTCTTTGAAGTGAACCTGCCAGTTGTCGGATGTGTCGACGTTTGCGAGCGCTGCGTTGTATCCGCCCTCTGCCATGCATGTGTGAGCCTTGCCGAGGAGTTCCTTGCTGATGAGAGTGATGCGAACGTTGTGGTTGGCTGCTTCGATGGCGGCTCTGCTTCCAGCCCCGCCTGCACCTATTACTAAAACGTCGGTGTCAACCGTCTCGACTGACACTTTACCCTGTGCTCCCCCAAGTTATGGTTATGAAAAATATGTAGAAGCCAACTTGGTTCTAATATAGGTTTTCATAAACACAACGGATGCATGA
>Ga0315314_1001965_pt1 | contig 17423 bp, 18 predicted proteins | sample TDP9_MG_FD_203631 | JGI IMG/M metagenome (GOLD analysis project Ga0315314, IMG submission 203631) | Freshwater sediment microbial communities from Lake Towuti, South Sulawesi, Indonesia - TDP9 | ecosystem: Environmental > Aquatic > Freshwater > Lake > Sediment | place: Indonesia: South Sulawesi...
GAGAAAAGCCTCGTGCTAAACCCGCTGAAATGGCGTAAGCAAACGCAACTCTAATTAACGCTTTCCACGTTAATGAATTGCTTTAGTTGAGGGCTAGACGTATGAAAGCCATCATGGTAGTTGGAGACGGCATGGCTGACCGCCCCCTTCGGGAATTAAAAGGAAAAACTCCGCTCGAAGCAGCGGAAAAACCCTCACTCAACTGGATTGCCGAAAACGGCGTATGCGGCATCATCGACCCCATCGCTCCTGGCGTTCCTCCCGGAAGCGACACGGCTCATCTCGCCTTGCTTGGATATGACCCCTTTAAGGTCTACGCTGGTCGAGGGGCACTGGAGGCTTTGGGGTCAGGAGTGGAAATTCTGCCTGAGGACGTGGCTTTCCGATGTAATTTTGCCACAGTTGACGACCACCTTAGAGTGATCGACAGAAGAGCGGGGAGGATTGAAACCGACGATGCTTCTCGTCTTGCTGAGGGATTCAAGGAAGTAACCCTCGAGGAACATCCAGAAGTTCAGGTTGTGTTTAAAAACACCCTTCAGCATCGTGCAGTACTGCTGCTTAGGGGACATGGCCTGTCCATGATGGTGTCCGACTCTGACCCGCAAAAAGTTGGAAGGCTAGTTTTAAAGGTGCATCCCCTCGATAACACCTCTGAAGCTGGAGAAGCTGCGGAAATTGTCAATGGACTCACGCAACACCTTCATGAAATCTTGAAGAATCATCCTGTCAACGAGGAGAGAAAGAAGCGGGGCTTGCTCCCAGCGAACATTATTTTATGTAGAGGTGCGGGGAAACTGCCAGATATGACGCTGATTCCACTCCAGTATGGAGTTCATGCAGCTGCTATAAGTGCCATGCCTCTGGTGAGGGGTGTGTGTAAAGCGGCGGGGATGAGACTTCTTGTGGTTTCTGGCGCCACTGGGACCTATGACACCGACGTCGTAGCGAAAGCAAAGGCTGCTGTTCAAGCAATTCAGTCTTATGACCTGGTGTTTGTGCATGTGAAGGCGCCTGACGTCGCTAGCCACGATGGTAAGGTTCAGCAGAAGATTAAGATGATTAAAAAAATCGACGAGATGATGGGACACGTTCTTCGGAACGTAAACCTAGATGAAACCGTCGTGGTTGTTACTGCTGATCACACCACTTCGTTGTCCACGAGAGAGCATGAAGGTGACCCGGTACCTGTCGCTATAGCAGGACCTGGCGTGCGCATAGACGAGGTTAGGGAGTTTGGTGAAAGAGCTTGTGCGAGGGGAGGGTTGGGGAGGATTAGGGGCGTTGATTTGATGCCGATCGTCATGAACTTGCTGGGGAAAGTGAAGAAGTTTGGGGCTTGAGGCTGTTTTTGGTTTGACATGTGAATAAATTCTTGGTGGTGCGCTAAGATGGAATTTTGTTCACCACCACCAAGCTTATGGGAGGCGTGATTTTGACTGTCTATGAAAGACCTTAAATGGGGACACCCTTCTAGACAATATGGAGGAGGCGGAAAGATGAGTGAGAAGTTGCCTATCTCCGACTTTTATAAGGTGGTTGATTACGTGACCATTTTTAGGAGTGAAAAGTGGTGGGAAGCAGTGGTGGTTGTGGAGTCTTTTGGGAGGCGTTCTGTTGGCTTGTATTTATGGCAGTTTCGGGATGGGAAGTGGAAGAGGAAGCATAAGTTTCAGGTCCGAAACTTGGATGAGTGGAGTAAGGTGAAGAATGCTGTGGACAAGTTGGCGTCTAAGCTTTAATGTTTGGGTTTTGAATAAATTTTTGACCCCTATATACCGGGGGGAGGGAGGACTAGACAGTCCTAGACGGTGGTAGACAACGGAGACGTTTTCTCTCTTTCTAGATCTTCCTCTTCTGTTCCGTTCATTATGGAAAAACTATGCTGTGGTCGGTTATATGCATGTTGTCGGAGTCATACTGAAGTGAATCTTAAGCATTAGCCGAAGGATTCTTATAGCTTCTAAATTCATTGAAACCAATTCTTTGATTATTTGTTTAAGTAGTATAGAAAAAGAAAGGGAATGTTTCTATTCTAGCTTTCTCGATATTCGTTTTCTGATGGCTAAGTAGGCTACTGTGGCTATTGAGGTGACTATGGGAATGCTAAGGCTGAGCTCTGGGACTGGACCTAGTTTGGAGACGAATACGCGGATGCCGTAGTGGAGTTCAGCCTCCGGCGTCCACGCGTCCCCGTTCTCGTCTGTGCTGTATTCACTACACTCCGGTTGATCTGAAACCGCAGCTACATACTCGGCTCGATAATCCGCATCTGCTGCTTTGGCTATGAGTTCCACATAGAAGTAGCTGTCGCTAATGAAACGTGCCCCTGAAACGTCGTAGATATGCCAAGTCGCGGAGGGCGGGCTGACCAAGTCGCGGAGAACGGTGATTGGGATGCCGTCTTCGTCACGAAGCCTAATATCAAACTTAACCGTATCCAAAACATTCCCCGAATGATCACCCCAACATACTTTAACCTCCTTAACCCAGTACCCATTCTTGGGAAGCCAAGGGAAATCGCTTAGCACGAACTTCTGCCGCAGATGCGTTCGATGCAGCGCGGTATCGTAATAATTCTGTAATATTACTTCAGTGTCGAAGCGTCCGTCATCGTATGCTAATTCCAAGTCAGCTGATACCGATGCTACACCTACAACGCTGAGAAAGAGGACACCCACTAGTAGCAGAAGACACAAAGCACGAAATCTCATCCTACCCTTACTCCAAATGTAAGATATCAATTATACTACTAATAAGGATTATGAAACTATAATTCATGTAAATGGATTATAAATCCATATTCTTCTTCTACATTGGTTTCTTTTTGAGAAATGGATGCCTCTAAAGAAGCTTGAGAGAAAAGAGAGATTGTTGAAGGAAACCAATAAAACAAGATGGTAAGATGTATCGAATGTAAACACTTAATGAAAGTATAAAACTAAAGATAGTTAAGGACATAGTTTATGACAAATACTATGAGATAGAAAGAGAATAACTCTTTATTTCCTTACAACTCTAATCAGTTCTTTAGGTTCAGCAATAACTTTACCACATTTCTCACATTTAAAAACTTGTAGAGGCTTATACATAGGAATAGAAGCCTTAACTTTAGGCTCTGGAGTATTCTGTTCAATGAAAACCTTGTTAACTGGAACCTATTCCAACAACCTAGACTAGGCTAAGATCTCCATCTAAGAGATTAAAAACTGCAGATAGTTCGAATTAGGAGCCCTAAAAGCCCTAACCTTTACGACCTCGAAGGTGGTATCGACGCTTGAAGTTTTTCACCTGGTCGTCCATCGTTCTTAGGATTTCCTCAATGGCTTTTCCCTGCTCAGGATCGTAGTAGGCTTCCCCTCATCGGGAGCAGATGTCAGTTTGAATGTCCCGAATAATAACGCAATAGTCTCCTCTCACAACTGAAAAGTTCTTCTTGCCGTGATGCTGAATGTTTCACCTTGCAGTTGGTTCTGTTAATTTTTTCTTGGCGATTTCTATGTGACCTTGATTTAGGACCTGCGCGATTTCCTCAGCGTGGCGCATCAGCTTCTCTCGCTCCCCAGGCTTCATTTCATATATTTTTCTTCGCACCTTGTGGATTTCCGTCAGTATATCTAGCTGCATGGTTGTTTCACTCATATGAGAGCCTCCGGATCGGTTATGACCGGGGTTCTTAATCCTCTAAGCTAATTTACGGCCCTTCTTTATATGTTCTCTGTTCCATGTGACTAACGCTTCGTAGCCGCCGCTAAGCTGTAATTATCGTAGATAATTCTGTTTTACTATCCAAGATAGAAGAACTTATAAATCACTTCTCACTTATCACTTCAAAAAGATATATTAATAAAGTGATTCTATTGTCTTCACGGGAACGACGAAAGGAAATCATTTACCGTCTACATGCAAGAGAGAGGATGGTTGAAAGAGGAATCGCACACCGAGAAGTGGTCCAAACAATCGAAAGAGGAATTAAAATAGACGAAGTTGAGAGAAAAAGAGCGATTCAAGAGGTGAAAAAGGGGAGATTTATAACGGTTCTATTTCAAGAACAACGAAAGCATTTTGTTGTTTTAACCGCATTCGAGAGTGGTTTAACAGATATCAGAATATATAGGAGAATGAAAAAATGAAGGAATGCCCAATTTGTGGAGGAGAAGTAAAAAAGATCGAAACAAGTCTTTCCTTATTCAACGGAAAGATCCAGATAAATCCAATTTTTGGTTTTGAATGCGAGAAATGTAACGAAATCTTCATTGATGAAGAAGAGTCAAAACGAATCGATTCATTAACCAACACCAAATACTACCAAGAGGCAATTGACAATTTTAGAAAATATCAATTGAGATTAAGGAGAAGAGTTAGTTATTCAGGCCGAAGTCTTGTTATTAGAATTCCTAAGGATATTGAACGTGTTCTTTCTATAAAAGAAGGAGAAGAGGTAGAAATCTATCCGGAAGGAAAAAACAAGATCATTATTGAAAAGATAGGTTAAGGAAGATCTTGTTTACCGGAACTATTTCAATGACCACAGTTTGAGCACTTAGCAAGAGCGTTAGAAAGATAACGAAACTAATGGGGCGGTTTTCCTTTTCAACATTTTAGGAGGTTCATGAGGAAGCCCTTAATTTTTTCATTCGAGTCCAGAATAGTTTGGATGGTTTCTTCGCCTTGATCGGTAAGCATGTAAACCCTCTTCCTCTGGTTCCAGCTTCCTTCTATTAGCCCGTCCCGCTCTAGAGAGTACAGAAGGGAGTACACGGTGCCGGAACTCACCAAGAGACGAAACTTACGATGAATGAACGCGATAACGTCGTAGCCACTCATGGGTCCGTTTCTCAGCTCCGCCAAAACTAGCATGTCCAAAAAACTTTTTATCAGCCTTCTATACATTTTCTTTAATACGGCTGCCTCCAAAATTCTTCACCAAATCATGTATAATCATGTTTAATCGTATTTAATTTTTTCGCTAAAAATTAAAATTTATACTAAAATCTGAATCTAGTTCTGAATCTAAATACAAGTCATAATAATTGTGGTCTGATTCAAAATTTGAAGATCAAGCAATCCCAAACATTATTTTCCATAAAGAGAAGAAAAGGGAAGAAAACTTTTGGTGGTGAGCTTGACGCGGACTCTTCTGGACCTAGCCTCGCTTAATCTGCTTTTAGATGATTGTCCAACCACCGTCTACATAAATCGTCTGTCCTGTTATGTAGTTAGAATATTCTGATGCTAAGAATACGGCTAAGTGGGCTACATCTTCAGGCGTCCCAAAACGGTTTAACGGTATTCTCTCAAGGAAGAACCGACGCATTTCCTCTTGAGAGAACAATGATTGTGTCAACTCTGTGGTCATCCAACCCGGAGAGATGGCGTTGACGTTGATGTTATATTTCGCCCACTCAGCTGCAAGGTCCCTAGTTAACGCGATGACTCCTCCTTTGCTGGCGCAATACGCGGCTCTGGGTGGAAGGGCAACGCCTCCCATTATAGAGGATATATTAATGATTTTTCCCCCTTCCCTCCGCTTAATCATATCCGTAGCGACCATTTTGGAGCAGAGAAAGACCCCTTTAAGGTTTATATCTATAATCCTGTCCCACTCCTCCTCTGATAGCTCTTCTACAGGTTTTCTAACGATCACCCCTGCGTTGTTGACTAAAATATCGATCTTTCCAAAAACGTTCAATGCATGTTCAACCATACGGTTGACATCCTTCTTGACGGATACGTCCGCTTCTATAGGCAAGGATCTTTTACCCAAGGCTTCTATCTCCTGAGCCGTGTTTTTGGCTGTATTCAAGTTCACATCGTTGATCACTACATCGGCATTAGCTTTGGCTAAGGCGATGGCGATAGCTTTTCCAATACCTCTCCCAGCCCCCGTCACCATTGCTATTTTCCCAGTTAGATCTATTCTCAACTTCTCAACTTCCCATTGAACAAAATGATACAATTTGAGATATAAGTATCTTTTCTGTGCGAGAGAGAAAATTTAGCTTCTTCAATCTTATCGTGATCGGATAGGTTAATCTTCCTCCACGCAAATCGAAGCAAGAATATTTTCCATTGTTTTGAGAAGAAGCAAAAACCGTTGAAGGTTGCCGAGGAAAAGGCAGACTTTGAAAACTATGCCTCAACTCCTAAGAGAATGGTTTTGATGTGAAATCGCTTTGTTAGGCGTGTCGGATCGCTACATTGACGCTTTCTGTAAAGGAGCTCCCAGAAAAGCTGAAGCAAACCTGTGAAAAGGCTAAACTCAAAGTATTAGCCTAACCTTTTGTGTTCGTTAATTGGTTTGGAAGTTTGTATGCCCAGTGGAGAAAAATAATTCCCAACTCTGTCGTTGCACAGCTCACACTAATGAGTCATAAGAGGTTGCGACTAAGTTCTGGAAACAAATTGTCATGCATTGATATATAAGGAGATTAAAGAACAGCAAAGGGTTTCCTTGCAAAGGCATACCCTAAAACAGTATCCTCTTATATAACAAAGATGGACGAAGCCAAGATATTCCGCAAACGAAAACAGTACATGTTCAGGGAAAATGCATACGTTTAAGGCTATATTTGCATCGCTAACTTACGCACATTTAAAGCTAATTTTTGAATAAAAACGAAAAAGAGGCAATTTTTAACAGTTTCCGATATATCTGCATGTTAATAAAAGTTATTTTGTTCTTTTATGCTAGCATCAACGGGTGTGTGAAATTGATCTCATGGAAGTATTCTCTCGAAAGGATACACAAGGAACTGGAGTTGTCGAGCAAAAAGAAACAAGCTCTAGACGATTTGTTCAAGGCAGGCAAGATCTCGCAGACCACCTATGAGTATCTTAACAAGGAGCTCACCGAAGCCATCGCCGAGGTTGAGGCTCTCCAGAAAGCCCTAGCCGACAAGATGACCTCAAAAGTCAACGAACTTGAACAACAAATAAAGACGTTGGAAGTGCTTCTTGCTAACTCAGAGATTCGATACGCCGCTGGAGAAATCGATGAAGCGTTGTATACGCACGAAAGCAGCGTCCTCACCTTCGGGCTTGAAGCCACAAAAAGAGAGCTGAATGAAATCAAAGGGGCCATCGACCAGCTCGTTCCCAAAGAGGTAGCGCCTGCACCTCCGCCTACACCAGTCGAAGTTGTGGAAACACCGTTAACCGAAGAAGCTGTTGAAAAAGTGCCTGAAGTGACGCCGGAGGTAACTGTTCAAGCAACAAGCGAGGTCCCATTTGAAGTGCCTGTTGAGAAGCCTGTTGAAACGCCAACTCAGGTGCCGGTAGAAGAGCCCGTTACAGCGCCAGCCGAGACCCCTATTGAAACCACAGTCGAGGCACCGACCGAGGCGCCAACAGAAGCCGCAGCCGAGCAACCAACCGAAGTACCCGTGAAGGAGGCGCCTGTAGAAGAAGCACCGGTAGAAGAAAAGGTGGAAGTAACGCCGGAGGCTCCGGTGGAGGCACCAGCCGAGGAGAAAATTCCACCGTCAGAGGAAGCTGTGGAAGAAAACGTGGCTGTATGTGAAAGCACTGTTGAGAGTGTTGTGGAAACAGCTGTGGGGGAAGTTCCCACTGAAGAAGAGGTGGAGGTAGAAGCACCAGCGGAGGAGACCTCTCCCTTTCAGAGTGAGGAAGGGGAGGCGGCAGCCGAGACAAAAGAGACAACGGCGGAGGAGACAACGGAAGAGGAGGAAACCCACGAATAGCTTTTGAATATCGAAACCTCAGAAACCTCTTTCCTTCTTTTTGTTAATGTCGTATCCTGCGTTGCCGTAGTCTACTTAGCATGTTGTGAAGGAACATTGTAAGCTTTTTTGAAGCGGATATCATTTATATTGCATTTCATATAGTTTATGTAATTTCTCGAAAGAGGTATCAAGAAGTCAACAAATTAATTAACATTGATGTAACGTTAATGCGTCTTTAGTCGCCAGACTTGCATTCGAATCTCTTCTTTGGACAAGATGAACCCATTATGTTTAATAGTTTGTTGAAAATTATTAAGGTTCAGTGACAGAATTATGAATTTGTTTGTTTTCTTTTTGGTTTGGGTGGCAGTGTTTCTTGTGCCCATTCCCCCTGCTAAATCTCGAGTGCGAGTTTTGCCTCGACTGCTCACTTTCTTGTTGGGACTGCTTTTTTTCTTTATTCTTGTGGTTGTGTTAACCCCCCTGAGTCTCTTTCTATATTGGCTCGTTTATTCCCGCTTGTTTCTTGCTTTCTCAGAGTACGCCTTCCAAATAGGGCGAAGGATAGAAGAGGGTGAAGAGGAAAAGCTCTACTACCAACCTGTGCGGTTGAGAAGACCCAAGGTTACTATTCGCGTAAGTGCCAAAGTCGTTGCGGCTCTCTTCGTGTTATTTCTGTTGTCCGCCATAGTTGGTGCAGTTTTCACTCAAGTCCAGCGAGTAAGCAACGCCTATTATTTCAACGATTTTATTCAGTCGAGAACTGACTTGCCCTTTAACACTTCACTTTCAGACAGTCAAGTGCGTTTAGTCACTGAGGAACTGGCTATTTCAGTGGCTAGGCGACACATGGCAGAGTTTGGAAGCAACGTACAAGTCCTAGACAGTCACATCACTAAAACCCTCGATGGAAAACTTATATGGGTCACGGTGATAGGTTCAACGAACGTGTTGGCTGAAAACTATGTGAAGGGTTTCATTTTAATCGACGCAACAGACCCTGTTGCGGTTCCGCAAATTGTGCACAAGGAATTTTCCGTTGGACAAGGCTTGTGGTGGGACCATAACATCATCTTCCGTTCGTACTTGTCTGAAAACACGAACAGTTATGGCGTAGCTTATCCCTCATGGAACCCCACGACCAATGAACTTGTTTACATAGTCACTAGATACGAGGTAGGATTCGATCTGATACGCAGGTATAAGGGATTAATAATCTACGACTCAGAAGGCAAAATCATCTACGATTACACAACTCTGCAGAGTGTTCCAAGTTGGGTTATTCAAGTCTACGATGAGAACTGGATGGAACACATGATAAACGAGTGGGGTGGCTTTCGCAGAGGCTCTTCCTTCGACTACTGGTCCGGCGGCTTCCTGTGGATTGTTCCGCCAAGTAGAGAACGAATGGAGATGTCCGAGGACACACGATACATAATTGACCCCGAAACTGGCGACATCATTGCCATGGTCATGGTTAACCCAGTTGCGAGCGAGAGGACACTTGCGGGTGTTTTCAAAGCCACTCGGCAGGGCATATTTTTCTACGACTACTCCAAAGAAAACTACATTTCTGGCATCACAGCCGAAGACATCGTAGAGGGAAAACTGCCCAAACCTGCAACAGGCTTATACTACGCCGAGATGCCGCTTCTATATCCCGTTGAAGTCAGCGAAGGCGTCTTCCGCTTGGCTTGGTATGTGCCGATTTATTGGCGAGAGGGCACGAAGTCGCCAGATGAAACCATCTATTTGGCGGGTTTCGCCGTCCTCGACTCTCGCGACATAAACAACGTTGCCATAAACATGGCTGGCGGAGGACTCGCAAGCGAGCAACTCGTGCGCCAAACAAGACTCGACTTTGTAAAACTGTTTGGTGCAGTCACATACGTGGAACTGGAGACGGCAGTTCTTGACAAGCAAGAATACGTGAGAGACGGAACAACCCATATGGTCTTGCACGTTGACAACCGCACCTATCCTTGGGTAGAAGCCACACCAAATGACTTGCCTAGTCAGCAATGGTACGAGTTGTTGTCAACGCAACCGGGCGACCACATTGTGGTGAAAATTGAAAAACGCGGAGAAATTTGGACAATGGTCAGCTTTGACAATCTAGACATTCCATAAATCCGCGACATTCTTGCGCTTTTTCCGCAATGTGTCTTTGGGGTTTCTGGCGATTCTTCGTCCGCCCACTGTTACTTGCTTAAGGCTATAAAGATGGAGTTGGTTGTTTCCTCACAATATATCGGTGTTGTCCCAAGCTGTTCAACAACCCTGTCCACGCGTCCTTTAGAGGGCGACATGCCTGTTCCAAACGGAACACCTGAAATTCTAATCCAACTTAGAGGAAACGGAGTGTTTTGAAAGGAACATTATAAGCTTTGAAGCGGATATCGTTCATACTGCATTTCATATAGTTTATGTAGTTTCTCGAAATCGTCGATTTCTTCGATCTTCTTGTCTGGTCGAAATCTTACAATTTTCGGTACTCTCAGCGCATAGCCGCTTGTGTACTCGTCGGTTTCTTGGATTTCTTGGTATGTTGCCTCCACCACCACTGATGGTTTAACCAGAACTCCTTCATCATCCTCACTGATTTTTGTTTGTTCGACGATGTCTCGAAGAGCTTCCATAGCATCTTCCGGCAGGTTGGAGACCCTTCCGATGGTGTAGAGCTTTCTCTCTTTAGGATCTCGAACTGCCAGCAAGAATGAGGAGTAGAATCCTGCTCGTTTCCCCTTACCGTACAAAGCCTTTACGATGGCGCAGTCAATGGTGTCGCGCTCCGACTTCAGTTTCAGCCATGTGTAGGTCCTTTGTCCCACCTCGTAGGTTGAGTTTAGGTTCTTAACGACGATGCCCTCCCAACCAGAGCGTAGGGCTTCCTCATAAAACTTCATCAACTCCACCTCGTTCTTGCAATCTTCTCCTTCAGCGAGGTACTCGACTGGCACAACCTCCAGCAGATGTTTCCTTCTTTCTGAAAGAGGTAGATTGGTGAGTTCCCTGCCGTTCAAGTAAAGAACGTCGAAGGCGCGGATAGTTAACCTGATTTTTTCCCTTCTTCGTTCTAGTTCTTCCGCAGAAAGTTCTCTGGGAACAGTCCTCTCAAGCAAATGTTGAAACGGGAGGAAACTCCCCATTGGATCAACGGCAACAACCTCGCTATCCAAGATGCAATTATGCGCCCTAAACCCTCCAGCAATATCAACGATTTCAGGTAGAGTTTGCGATTTTTCAACCGCCCTCCTGGAGAAAAGCCAGATCTGGGTTCCCCATTTATGGATTTGCAAACGGCTACCATCGATCTTGAACTCGGCACGTACAGGGTATTCTACTTTGTCAGGCTCGTATAAGTGGGCGAGTTGAGGCTTCAAGAATTGTCCTGGTCGCAGTTTTATGGTGGAGAGGGTTAGCTCACCTGTGGGTGCGAGCATGATGCCCTCAGTTAGTCCCAGTATAGCGCAGGCGCTTTCCATAACCTCCGGCGAAACGTTGTAGGCTTTCGCGGCGGCTCGTATTACAGTTCTTTGATAGTAGCCTAGTTTTAGATCGCCTAATAGGAGCCGAACGATGTACTTTGCCTCTTCCGGCGTGCTGACTCGTAATAGGCTGGAGATGTGAAGATCGCGCTCTAAGATTTTCGGAATCTTTGGCAGAAGCCTAATTGCCTCGTAAACCTCTTCCACCGTCAACCTTGCTTCTTTTGGCTTAGTCAAAAGGAAAGCTACCTCGCCATGTTCCCCATAGTCGATAAGGAGTTTCCTCACCTCGCGAACAGGTACCCCAGCAGCAAGGCAGAGGGCTCTCTCGATGATCCCTGGACCCACCTTCAGACTTTCCTCTGTAAGAACTCCCAGAGCAATACGCGTCTTCATCTCAAGACCCATATCTTCTTGTTGAAAGAACCGGGCGAGCTCGGTTTCCTTCCCCTTCTTACTTCGCAACACAGCTAAGCGTTCATAAACTTTCACGACACTTGAAAAGGAGGTTAGACTTGTGGGTTGTATCCCTGCCATGAATAAGCGTATTAGATAGTAGGGGATGCCCATTTTCCATGCAATTTCTTCGGGGGTGAACCCTGACTCGATAAGATGCTCTACGGCGGCTTTGGAGCTTCCGTATGCTTGAACTAGTTCCTCGAAGGTGGGAGGCTTCACTACCGTCATTTTCTTAACCTATTTAGTTGAACTTTTCGTACGATTAAAACGTTGCGCGCGCATTAAAGCTAAAATAAGTGGGGAGCTATACAAATACCAATAAGAAAGGGAGAGATAAGGAATTGAATTACATAGGATTTTGGGAGTACTGTCCAGAGGACTTCGATAAGGTAATTGAAAAATACAAGCAGGCCATGGCAGAAAGAGAGAAGGGGACTGAGAAGTTTCCAAAGATACTCTTTCCATCGCATGGAATGGGTGGAGAACATAAAGGCTTCACAGTGTACGAGAACCCTACTCCAGAGCAGCTGACAAACCTCGTGCTTCACTACACGCCTGTGATGAAGTTTAAGCTTGTGCCCATATTTGAATCAGCGAAGGTCATAGAACTCTATCAGAAAATGAAGAAATAGCTTGAAGCATCACCAAGAAAATATCTTCCCTCTTTTTTCTGTGTGTATACATATCCTTGATTGTTCAATCCCGATAGTAAGTCCTTTTTACAATTACTTATCATAGTTGACTTGGTGAACAAACTAATGGGAATCTGGTATGTTCAAACATGGGTGGTTTCTAAAGGCATATCTCTAGCAATAATCAAGTGCTCTAGTTGCGAGCGATAAACTAAGATAAAAACTACGACCAAGTTCGGCAAAACCTTTTAGGCGCGCGCGCAATAACCTTCAAGAAGTGGAACTACTAAGAGGTGCACGCCAGCCATTTCCAAACTCCGTTGCCCATTTTACTTAAAGAGTGGTGGATGAGAAGTTAAGCGTTAAAGGTTTCATTCTCAGCTTATATTTTGTCAATAAAAAAATATATTAATTGAGAATTTGTAATACGAAAGCACCTAAGTTTAGGAGAGTGAGATGTAATGGCTGAAGCAATATTGAAGAAGATTCCGGCCGAGAAGCGTTGGGAAATAGCTACAAAGACCCTTACCGGGGCAATGGTAGGCTACAGCCAAGTTCTGCGGGAGATCGTAGGGAAAGATCGATCGAGATAGGAGTTAAGATGTCGGGCGAATGGGGGAAGACGTTTATCCCAGCGATCAAGGAAGCATTTAAGATACCCGTGGAAGATGCCGTGGGAGCTGCGAACGTAGCAACGGTCGCCGCAGTTCTGAGCATGGGTCCTGAAATGGAAGGAGAGAGAATTGAGGAAACTGAAAAGAGGGTTGTAGACAGAGCAACTAAGTGTCCGTTGTGGGAAAGGGTCAAAGAGTTTGGACTTACCGCCCAATATAATTGTGTTCCTGGCTGTTTGGCTTGGACCGAAGAGGGACTTAAGGCAATCAATCCAAAGCTGACTTGCAAGATCACTAAGGCTCTACCACGTGGCGACCCATACTGCGAATTTGTATATGAGCTTAAGAAATGAGCCCTAAACACCCTTTCCTTTTTTTACAGCGTGCGCGCATGTCTCAGTTCGGGGGTTTCGGGATGGGTTCAAGGGCTCGGATGAAGCCGTCTGGTGTAATGTCGATACGAATTCTTCTTCTCTCAAAGTTGCACATTCTACAGTCTAGGACTCGTGCAATTCTAACAAACTGTCCCCTGTTGGCATCGAGGTCCACTTGCTGATCTTGCCAATACACGCGTCCGTAGTCTACAATGATTGTTCCGTCGAGGTTGTGGGCGAGTCCGATGCCTCCTGCCATGTCGTAGCTGTCCCAAGTTTCTGCGCTCCTTTGATTCACGTAAAGTCCAGTGACTCCATGCAGTTGGTTGTACCTCGCTAACTCCATGACTCGATACTTTAAGGCGCCTCTATACGATTCTAAAACAGTCACCGAGTCGATGACGGCTAGTTCTATTCCTTCATTCTCCACGACGTAGCGATACGTTTCAGCGAAGGTGCTCCAGTCCCTCAATTCCGGGTACAAGACCGTGTCAAGCACATACAAATTTTCCATAATATTGCTCCAATCTAACCCTAAAACATCGGCTTTCTGTTTCATGCGAGACTGCAAATCAAACCGTGGGGTGACGCTTTTCCAGGTGTCTTCTGCTGTAGCGTAAAGAACTTTCCTTTCGGCAGCTGCTACCCTAACGCCGATCTCTTCCACCAAAATAGACTTGCCCGCGCCGGGGAGCCCCGTTATCGCAAACTGCCCGCAGATTGGCACGCCGTTCAGCGTTTTTCCCTCTGGCGTTAAAAATAGGTAGTCTAGAAAAGTGCCAGTTGACAGTCCAATGAGCGGCTTTTTCGCCTCAGCGGCCATGTCTGGACGAAGAACGAGGGTGCTCAATTTCTCTTCCTTTCGTTCAATCTCTGTTTTCATGGGCTTCGTGGCTAGTTCCCATTCATCAACGGGCGCTCTAGTCCCTTTCATAGCCTCAGCTAATGTCGTTGCCATCGCCTTCATTATCCTCTCAACGTCCGGCGCGACTTCCAGCTTCCTTTCTTCTGGCGGAGCTCGAGGCGGTGCAGTTGCCTTGGAAATCACTGTTTCGGGGGCAAGAAGTAGCACCCACATCTCCCCCCTCCTATCCACCACGCCCTTAGACCTTAAGGATTGAAGCAGAGCGTAAGCTGAGTTGGGGCCATACTTCGGCAGTCCTAGACCGTTAGAAATTTCATCTAATGAAGCTTGGCTTTCGTGATCACTCAAAAATCCTACGACATCGCTTTCTTCTACCATTAATGTTCCCCAACTCTTTTAATGCTCTCTGTTTACTATAAACTTTCTCTGCGAGGCAAACAGTGAGTCGTATAATTGCTATGTGATGAGGAGCACACACGAAGGTTCTGCTTAGAATTCATCTTAGATGAAAACGTTGCGGTTTGATTTGTTTGTTTCTTCTGCGCGCATACTCTGCAATAAATTCGAGAAAGGGTCCAGAAATGTCGATTTTACATTTTTCCCTTTGATGTTGTAAACTGTTTCTCGATTTTGCCGAATTTTATAAGATGTGTGTAACCGCTAAATTTTTTCGATATAATGGCCTAACAAAAATGAGCCTAATACGAGGGGTACGATACCCCCAAAAAAATAGCTTAACCAAACATCAAGGGTTAGCCAAGGTGCCCAAACCCATTTTAAAGGAAACCATTGACGGTATGACTCTGCATGCCAATAAAATGTCCAAACCATCCAATCAAGCGTGTTGAAACCCAAAATAAGCAACGAAGCACTAAGCATTACTAATAAATTAGCCATTCTGCCTGCATTAGCCATTCTGCCCACATCACTATTATTAATCACTATTATTATATTGGAATTTTGGTTCCGCACTTTCGACATTGAACTGTGGTTGCTGTTTCATCAAGTTGGACAAGTTTATAAAATCTTACGCATCTACATGTTGGACATTTAGCTAGCCTAGTTTTTCTCCGTTCCTTCTCTCTAAGAGCCCCATACATCGAAGCGAAAAAAGTCCAGCGATGAGGGCTAGGCCCCATATTAAGTCCTCTTTGTTCCTCCTTCATGATTCAAACCTTCTTTTTAGTAACGCGGTATGCAGACTTTTCTGTCCCTCCCTTATTTTAAGCGTTATTACAGAATCTGATACAATCCGATACGCGATATTCACGTGTGTCCTAACTGCAGGAAGTTTCGAAAACTGTTTAAACCTATTATCCATCTTGTATTGTGTATGTTGACGAAGGCTTCTATAAGCACAAGGGGAGCGGTTCTCCTAGGAAAACACGTAGCTTGCGATGCGTTTGATGAAGCCAAGCCGTTAAGAGTGGTTACTCACGCTCATTATGACCATATGCTTGGCCTGCAACAAAGCTTGGAAAAAGGTGAGACGGTTGTGATGACCCCCGCCACAAAAGACTTGATCGACGTTTTAAAGGGCTCCTCGTTTTTGACAAAAGGTAAAATAAAAATCCTTGATTACAAAGAAACACTCACGTATGAGGAGGAGAAAATAACCCTGCATTATGCGGATCATATCTTGGGCGCTGCTCAAGTTCTCTTGGAGGATGCTGATGGAACAAGAATCTTGTATACCAGCGACTTTCGGCTGCCCAACACGCCGATCATTGAAGCTGAAATCCTTGTTATGGAGGCTACGTATGGGAACCCTGCCCATTTGAGGCCTTTTAAAGAGAATGTTGAGAATGTCCTTGTTTCTTTGGTGGAGCAGGGCTTAAGGAAGGGACCCATCTACGTGTTTGGTTATCATGGAAAGCTTCAGGAAGTCATGCAAATTTTGAGCGATGCAGGGGTGGAGGTCCCGTTTATCGTTCCAGAAAAGATCTTTCAAGTTTCAATGGTTTGTAGAAAGCATGGGATGAGGCTTGGAGGGTGCTTGTTATCCAGTGATGAAGATGCCCAGGTAATGCTACAGAAAAGCGTGCCTTGTGTTGCCTTCTATCACATGGGTTCTCGAAGGTACGTGGGAAAGGATGCGTTCCGTGTCTGTGTGAGTGGTTGGGAGTTTGAAAGTCCTTGTCGCAGAAGAACTGAGAATGAGTATGTCATTGCCTTAAGTGACCACTCTGACTTCAACGGATTAATTCAATACGTGGAGGAAAGCAGACCAAAACTGGTTATCACAGACAACTATCGAGTTGGCGATGCTACGGCTTTGGCAAGAGAAATTGAAAAGCGACTAAACATTCCAGCTAAGCCTCTTCCATCCTAAACGCAATTCTTAAGATTTATCTATCGACACATGGTTCTGGCTCTAGGGGCTCACACACAAGGAGGACAAAATAATATCTAGTTAGCTCTCTAATGTTAAGATACCCCTTCCCTTCAAGTATGTTTCAAGTCTATTAATAACCTCTTTAATGATTTCTTCACACTTCTCAGGCTTTTCACCCTCTGCAAGTATGTCTATTCTCATTCCCCGATCAGACATATCCCCCGCATATTCCTTTATGTAGACTCCTTGAAACTCTGCAGTCAATTTTTCAATTATTGGGTATAGATAGCCGAGCCAATCCATCTTAACTCTGACGCTCCTCGCTAAGACACACTTTTCAGTTTTTTTGCTTATCAGGGGGACCACATACCTCTCAAACATCGCCTTCATCTCGTTCGGAACCCCTGGCAACGCTACTATCAATGTGTTCCCAACCCTAAGTTTCATCCCTACAGCCCATCCCACATCATTCTCTAGAGGCTCCGAACCCTCCAAGATAGAAGCCATCTTCCTTCTTTTTGGGGTTAACTCTATGGGCTCCCCTCTCTCCCTTGAAAGTTTCTCGTATCGTAACTTTAATTTCTCCAGAGTCTTCTCATCTAGAATAACTCTTTTATCCAGGGCTTCAACTAGGGATTGCATGGTCAAGTCGTCATCCGTGGGTCCTAAGCCTCCCGTGACAACTACTAGGTCACATCCATGTGCTAAGGCTTCTCGAATCGTTGTTTTGATGTCCGTGATGCTGTCGCCGACACATGTTATTCTTTTAACAAGACCTCCACACTCAACAACCCTCTTGGCAATCCAAACAGAATTTGTATCCACAAGTTGTCCAAAAACCAGCTCATTTCCTGTAGCCACAACTTCAACGGTTAGAGTTCTAGAACCCCACATTTTATTCCCAAATCGACATTTATGTGTATCATAGGATTAAGCCTTTTTCATAGTATAAACTGCGTTTAAAACTTCCC
>Ga0315314_1001966_pt1 | contig 17421 bp, 17 predicted proteins | sample TDP9_MG_FD_203631 | JGI IMG/M metagenome (GOLD analysis project Ga0315314, IMG submission 203631) | Freshwater sediment microbial communities from Lake Towuti, South Sulawesi, Indonesia - TDP9 | ecosystem: Environmental > Aquatic > Freshwater > Lake > Sediment | place: Indonesia: South Sulawesi...
CTCTTAAACTCAAAATAATAGTCGGGTAAGCAGATGGCGCCAACCGTAATCGGCTTGTCAGGGTCAAGCGTAAACAACGGCTTCCTCAACTGCAAGAATCTGCTAACCGCCTTGTCTTCTAAAACATCCACGCCCTCCAAAGAGTGAGAAAGAATGAAGCCGTCAAGATTAACCGACACAGGCAACTGAACATCCTTATCCTCGGCTAACTTGAAAGCCTGAATGGTCCAGTCGTACGCTTCTTGAGCATTTTCAACATAGATTTGAACCCAACCGCTGTCCCGGGAACCCATCATGTCCGAATGGTCTCCGTGAATGTTAATGGGCGCTGAAAGGGCTCGGTTAGCCACACCCATCACAATTGGGCAACGCAAACCCGAGGCTATGTAAAGCATCTCGTGCATAAGGGCTAAGCCCTGACTGGACGTTGCTGTGAACACTCTGGCTCCTGTTAGGCTAGAGCCCACGCAGGCTGACATGGCAGAGTGCTCTGACTCCACGCAAACGTACTCGGTTTGGACTTCTCCGTCTGCCACGTATTTGCTGAACCTTTCAACTATGATGGTTTGAGGAGTAATCGGATACGCAGCCACGATGTCAACCTTGCCCTGTTTAACCGCGTAGGCAACCGCCTCGTCGCCAGTCAACCCAACGATTGTCATTTTTGTTCCTCCGTCATTTTGATGGCTTCTTTAGGGCATTCTCTGGCGCAGATTCCGCATCCTTTACAGTAGTCGTAGTTTACTTCAACCCACTTTTCCTTTCTAACGATGGCGCTGTCTGGGCAGTAAATCCAACAAAACAGGCAGTTGATGCACTTTTCCTTGTCAACAACCGGTCGGAAGGCTCTCCAGTCGCCTGTCTTGTATTTGAGTGATGAGCCAGGCTCGAGAACAACAGCTCCAATTGGCAGTGACCTCCACCCAGGCTTCTTTTCTTCAAGGGTCATTTTCCAGCAACCTCCTCGTAGGCTCGTTTCATGGCTTCCACGTTCTTTTCGCCCAATGTTCCGGGGAAACGTGCCCTAACAACCTTGGCTACCGATTCAAATGAGCCGAGAGACGCCACCTTTATGAGTGCTCCCAGCATGGCTGTGTTGTAAATGGGGCGTCCAAGCACATCCAAGGCTATTCGTCGGGCGTTAACAGCGTAAACATGCACGTTAAGTATTGCAAGTTTTTTGCCGAGTTCTTCGGGTGTTAGCTCGGTGTTTGCCACGATGGTTCCGTTCTTGGGTAAGCCTGAGGTTACGTTGTTACTTAGCAGTGTGGGGTCGACGACCACGACTATGTTTGGGTTGTAGATTTGACTGTGAATGCTGATGGGCTGATCTGAGATTCTCGTGAACCCTCGAACCGGAGCGCCTGACCGCTCGGGTCCAAACTCGGGAAAAGATTGAACATACTTTTTGTCCATGAGTGCCGCTTCGGCGAGCAGGCGGCTCACGCTGACTATGCCTTGTCCGCCTCTGCCGTGCCAGCGAATTTCAACCAACATGGGTTAAGCATCCTTACGAGAAACTGTTGCCAAACACACCCACGGATATAAGGTTTTCCCGTATGAACCTCTAAAAACACCTTCGTGGTATGCTACCATTTGCAGATGCGCATGCTAAAGCCTTAAATTCATAGTTTTATTGGTTCATGCCGAGAAAGTGAAACTTGATGGGCTTAGGCGACCTTTTGAGGCGAGAGTTCTCCTTTATAACAGGCAATTATCAGGTTCTCGTAGTTAGCTGGATAATAATGGACCTTGCCATGGAGATGCCTGTCCCTAACTTTCAGTATTTTGTGCAGGCTTTAGGCGGAACGGGCTTGGCCTTAGGAATCATTGGCTTCGCTACTTGGGTTGCAATGGCGGTAGTAGCATTTCCCGGCGGTTACCTTGCGGATAAGTATGGTAGGCGTTGGTTGATTACTACCATGACGTTTGTGATGGCTTTGTCAAATTTGATCTTTGCGTTTGCTCCAACATGGCATTTCATTCTGTTGGGGACAATTGTGCACAGCCTTTGCCTAATTTATCAACCCGCCTTGTTTGCCATGGTTCAGGATTCGCTTCCCCCAGAACGCAGGGGAATGGGCTCCTCCATCATAATGCTTATCCACGGCGCCTTCAACACGCCTGGTCCCATAATTGCGGGTTTCTTGTTGCTACTTTTAGGATTGGAAACAAGTATGAGAGTCATTTACATAATTGTAACGGTTCTCTACCTCCTCGCTGCTGTTTGGCGGCTTAGGTTGAAGGAGACTCTGACCAACGGCGACCCGATTCGTGTCAGTTATTTCATTTCCTCGTACCCAAAGGCTATAAAAGAATCGATTAACGTTTGGAGGGTTGTGCCGCGCACCGCTTTGTGGCTTTTGGTTGTGCAAACTCTTGTGATGTTTGGAATGTCGCTTACCAACGTGATGAACGCCATATATGCCAAGGAAGTGCTTGGAATCCCTGAGGAGCAATGGTGGCTCACCTTCATCCCGCTTTTGTTAACAATGATAGTGGTGTCTGTTCCCATAGGCAAGATGGTTGACAAAGTTGGAAGAAGAATTCCGCTGATTCTTGGTCTATCTGTCTTTGGCGTTGCTACTTTGATTTTTGTCTATGGCAACCTGCTGACTGTTATGGTTTCAATGGCTCTGTTCGCCACGGGTCAATTGTTAGTTATGTCAGCATCACTGGCTTTTTTCGCGGATCTTATTGACCCTGTGAACAGAGGCAAGGTTGTTGGGTTCAGAAACTTTGTTAGTTACATTTTCAACGGCTTGGGCATGTTGTTGGGCGGCTTTCTCTACGTAAGCTTATTTCCACAGATGCCCTTTTACTTGACTTTTGGGTTAACTGTTCCATGCGTTTTCATAATTCTGCTTCTGGTTCATGAGGGCAAAGATGAAAAGTTGGGCGTTCAGGCAAGAAACTAACGCTACCTATTGTGACTTTTTTATGAGTCTGCAGATTAATGAATTCGTAAGTTTCAGTTCAAGATGGCTAAGAGCCTTTTTAGGGTAAAACTAATTATGGAGAACGCCTTTTCTCTAATTCTAAACTTGGAGAAATAATTGAGGTGTTGAAGGAAATCCGTATTCATGGTCGTGGCGGTCAAGGCGGCGTAACAGCAGCCGAGATGTTGGCTCGTGCTGCGTTCAAGGAGGGAAAATGGGTTCAAGCGCTTCCTTTTTTCGGCGCTGAAAGACGTGGGGCACCTGTTAAGGCGTTTGTGCGCTTAGCCGACGAGCCCATTCTGGTTCGAAGTCAGGTTTACAGCCCCGACTACGTGATAGTTTTGGACCCCGCACTCCTAGACTTAGTTGACGTTGCTGAAGGACTGAAAAAAGACGGCGTCATAATCATAAACACGAGGAGAAGCCCCAAGGAAATAAACCTCAAGGGATACCGCGTGGCAACGGTTGACGCAACGGGAATAGCCTTAGAACTGCAACTACTCGTCGCTGGGCTTCCAGTTTTGAACACGCCTATGCTGGGAGCCTTCGCCAAGGCAACAGAAGAAGTGAAACTCGAAAGCGTGCTCGACATCATTAGGCAAGAATGGTCTGGAGCGGCTGGAGAAAAAAACGCCAAGGCAGCCTCCCTAGCCTACGAAAGACTGGTTAAAGGCTGGTAAGAAAAGTTAGATTGCCAGCGTTAGGTTGCGCTCAAACCAACTACACGCCTAAACAAAAAACGAAGAAAAAGAGTTGTTGAGACTTGACTGCTGCACACATCGATGTTGTTACACTTAGACATCAAACTGAATTCTTTAAAGCTTACGAACACGTGTACAGTTCAAGACTGGAAGCGGAGACATACTACGGCAGGTTTCTACAAAATGGATGGGTCTCGGGAGCTTGGAAAAACGGAGAACTGATCGGCGTCTTAACTTGGACACCCAGAGAAGAGGCAAAACATGGACTAGCTGAAATCATCGACTTTTGGGTGAAAGCCGAAGAACGCCAAAAAGGCATCGGCGGGAAACTTATAGATCACTCGATAGTCCAGATGCAGAAATATTTTCAACGTTTTGGTGCAACCTTACGAAAGGTAATGTTGTTCACAGGGACTGGAGACAGATTTCTGGAGGCTCGAAGTCTGTATGAAAAGAAAGGGTTTCGTGTAGTTGCAAGGATTCCACGCAACGCTCTTGACAATCCAGACGAGGATTACTTGATTTACGCCTTGGAAGTGTGAAACATCTAATTCAAAGGCAAAATGCTTAATAAAGATGATTTATCGTGGGCTTGCGAAATACTTTAACCTTCGACTTGCCACTACTCTACTTCTCACGAGGATGGACACGATGGCAAAGGCTCCACAAAAAATGAGAGATTTACCGCCTACGCCACTCTCATGTCCAAGAATCGCAAGTACAGGCAAGACTGGTTCATGGCGAACGTTTCGCCCCATCATAAACACCGAAAAATGCACACACTGCCAAATCTGCTGGATATACTGTCCCGAAGCCTGCGTCGAATTAGACGCCACAAACCTGCCCAAAATCAACTACGACTATTGTAAGGGATGCGGAATCTGCGCCCACGAATGTCCCCTCAAAATCATCCAAATGGAAAGGGAGGGCGTCACATAATGTCCAAAGTCATCGTTGAAACAGGAAACCGAATCGCGGGATTCGCGTGCCAAGCAGCAAGAGCTGAAGTAATAGCCGCTTATCCTATAACCCCCCAAACAACCGTGGTAGAACAAATCGCCGAACTCGTCGAAGCGGGCAAAATGGACGCCAAATACATCCGAGTTGAATCGGAACACAGCGCCATGGCAGCCTGCATAGGAGCCGCAGTGGGCGGAGCACGCACCTTCACAGCAACCTCCTCTCACGGGTTGGCGCTCATGCACGAGATGCTTCACTGGGCTTCGGCATCCCGCCTCCCAATCGTGATGGCTGTGGTCAACCGTGCCATGGGTCCGTCTTGGAATATTTGGGCAGACTTCAGCGATTCGCTTTCCCAACGTGACACGGGCTGGATACAATATTATTGTGCCGATAATCAGGAAATATTTGACACCATAATCCAAGCCTACAAACTGTGCGAAGACAAAAGCGTGTTTATGCCCGCCATGGTGTGTTTTGAAGGCTTCATTCTCTCCCACACATCCATGCCAGTCAACATTCCAGACCAGAAGGAAATCGACGATTTCTTGCCGCCTTACAATCCTCCTTGGCTTATGGACGTTGACAACCCAATCACACACGGCAACATCGTCTACCCCGACTGGTACATGGAATTCCGATACTTCATGTACGAAGCCATGGAAAACGCTAGGAAACTTATCCCCGAAATCGACAAGGAATATGGACGACGATTCGGCTTCGAGCACGGAGGACACGTAGAAACGTATGGGTGCGAGGACGCCGAACTCCTCATATTATCCATGGGAACAATCGGAAGCGAAGCCAAACTTGTTGTTGACAATCTGCGGAAGCAGGGGCTGAATGTGGGTGCAGCCAGAGTCAGAGTTTTCAGACCGTTTCCAAAGGACGAAATCGTAAACCTTGCCAAGAATGCGCAAATGCTCACCATAATCGACCGTCAAGTCTCGTATGGCATGGAAGGACCGCTGCACACAGAAGTCAAAGCATCATTATACTCTCAAACGGACTCACCCCTAACCGCAGGTTTCATCGCAGGCTTGGGCGGTCGCGACGTTACAACCCAAGACATCGAAAAAATGGTCAAAAAATCTCTTCAATACCTCAAAGCGGGGAAAGTGGAAAAGGAGGTCCAGTGGGTAGGCTTGAGGGAGTGAAAACAAAATGGCAACATTAAAAGAACTCTCAAAAGAAGAATACTTTCTCCCAGGCAACGCCACCTGCGCAGGATGCGGCGCAGCCATAGCTATAAGACTGGCTCATAAAGCGCTTGGACCACGAACCGTGTTTGTCGTTCCAGCATGCTGCACGTCGGTGATTCAGAGCGCCTTCCCCTTCACAGCGTTTGCCACCCCATGCCTAAACATGGCCTTTGAAGCGGCAGCGGCAGCCGCGTCTGGGGTGGTTGCGGCTTATGAGAAGAGGGGTGTCAAGGACGTTGCGGTGCTGGCTTGGGCTGGAGACGGCGGAACAGTTGACATTGGGCTTCAGGCTCTTTCTGGAGCCGCCGAACGGGGAACCAACTTCATTTATGTTTGCTATGACAACGAGGCTTACGGCAACACTGGCTTCCAACGAAGCGGGGCTTCGCCCTATGGTTCTCAAACCACCACAACCCCGACGGGCAAGAAGGAGCACAAGAAGGACGTGCCCATGATTATGGCGGCGCATGAAATACCCTACGTTGCCACAGCCTGCATATCGTATCCTCTTGACTTCGTGAACAAGTTGAGAAAAGCGAAGGAAATGGTGGGCACCAAATACATTCAGGTGTTGACTCCTTGTCCACCAGGCTGGCGCTACTCCACAGAAAGAACAATTGAAATGGGACGCTTGGCGGTTCAAACTGGCATCTGGGCTCTTTTTGAAATCGAGAACGGAAGGTTCGAACTCAGTTCGCCCAGCGCAGGGCTCGTTGACAAGTCAAAGCGCAAACCCATAGAAGAGTACGTGAAGGAGCAGGGACGCTTCAGCCAACTAACCCCAGAAAGTCTTGAAGAAATCAAGCGTTGGATTGACGAGACGTGGGAAAACTATAAGAAGCTACAGTTTAATGTATAATCTAACACATTGTCTCGTATTAGGCATTGAAGGAGGAAACAACGTGGCAGAAGAAAAACCCAAGCAACCTGAAAGACCCGAGAGAGCAACAACGCCGCGAGAAACCAACGTGGTCTTCATCGGCGTGAAACCCGTCATGAACTACGTGACCGCCTGCCTCACAGTGTTCAACACGGGCGAGAAGGAAGTAATCCTCAAGGCGAGGGGAAACTCAATCTCTAGGGCGGTGGACACCGTTGAGGTGCTGCGTCGCGGCTTCATCAAAGACTTGGTTGTGAAGGAAATAAAACTGGGCACCGAAGAAATGACCCGTGAAGGAGACCGAAAATCCAACGTCTCCACAATTGAGATAACTGTGACCAAAAAAGAATCCGAGTGATTTACCCAAAAAAGCCAAGTACACCGACTCAGTCCTGTTGTTGCTTTCACGTCTTGCTAATTTCTCATCTAAAGACCTTGTTCTCAGCGAGTCGATGAAAGCGAAACACCTATAATGCTTGTTTTCTTAAATGGGATACTCTTTCAGGGTGAAATAAAAATGGGTGATTATCCAAAAATTGTTGTTAGGCCTCCTGGACCCAAGGCTCGGGAGCTTGTTAAACGGGATGAAAAGGTTATTTCACAGTCGTTTGTGCGGTTCTATCCTCTTGTGATTGAGGGCGGTAAGGGCTGCGTCCTGCGCGATGTGGATGGCAACGAATACGTTGACTTCAACTCTGGGCTTGTCTGCCTCAACGTTGGCCACAATCATCCAAAGGTAATAGAGGCTGTAAAGAAGCAGTGCGACCGATACCTCCACTACTCCATCACCGACTTCCTCTACAAAGAAGTGGTTGATTTAGGCGAGCAACTGTGCGAGATTACGCCAGGTAAATGGGATAAAAAGGTTTTCTTCGGAAACAGCGGCGCCGAATCAATCGAAGGCGCAGCTAAGCTGGCGCGTTGGCACACCAGGCGGCAGTTGTTCATCGCTTTCATCAGCGCCTTCCACGGTCGAACTTTGGGCGCGGTTTCTTTCACGGCCAGCAAGCCTGTTCAGAGGCGCCACTTCTTTCCGTTGGTTCCAGGCGTAACACACGTGCCCTATCCCTACTGCTACCGCTGTCCCTTCAAGCTGACCTACCCAGACTGCGACTACTGGTGCGTCGACTTCATAGACGAGTTTGTCCTGCAGAAGTATGTTCCACCCGAAGAGGTTGCAGCCTTCGTTTTTGAACCCATTCAAGGCGAGGGCGGCTACGTTGTGCCTCCACCTGAATTCTTTCAGCGATTGAAGAAACTTGCCGACAAGTATGGCATATTGCTCGTTGACGACGAAGTGCAAGCTGGTATGGGTAGAACGGGCAAGTGGTGCGCCATCGAAAACTGGAAGGTTGAGCCCGACGTTATCTGCTTGGCTAAGTCGTTGGCAGCGGGCTTACCGCTAAGCGCGATTGTAGCCAAAGCCAACGTGATGGACTGGGAAGGCGGCTCCCATGCTACCACGTTCGGCGGAAACCCAGTAGCCTGCGCCGCTTCGTTGGCTGTTTTGGACGTTATCAAAACCGAACGCTTAATGGAGAATGCGGTTAAACAGGGCAACTACATCATGAAACGCCTAAACGAAGTCAAGGAGGCAAGTGAAATCTTAGGCGACGTTCGTGGAAAAGGCTTGATGATAGGCGCTGAAATAGTTGAAAACAAAAAGTCGAAGACACCTGCACCAAAGAAAGCAGAAGAAATAATGATGCGAAGTTGGAAACGTGGGGTTGTAGTCATTACCTGCGGCAAATCCACAATCCGAATAGCACCACCGTTAATAATAACTAAGGATTTGATTGATCCGGCGTTAGAAATCATAATCGATGCAATGAAGGAAGTAGAGAAAGAAAAATAGCCTGAAGCACTCCTCTAAATGGTGCAAGCGGGTATCCTACGGCTTCTGACCAACCATTTGCAAATGACCAGCAAAATTCACCAGTGATCTATTTGTGCAATGAGCGAGTTCGATTTTTAGCAGTCTATTGCGAGTCTTAGGGTCGGCTTCAAGCTTCTTTAAAATGTGTTCATCAACCCGATGCATAAACACAGGTGCCCCAATGACTTCGAGAACGATTAATCCAGCTTTCACGAAGCATTCCGATAATTCTTCCCAAATGAGGTTGTATTGAGGAAAATCGAATTCATATGAGATGTTTGTCTTAAGCAGCTCCTCGGCTTCGCCTATTCGACCTGCTTCGATTATTTCGGGCACACGTCTAAACTTGGTGTCTAAACTTACAATTACGTAGGCGTCTTTCTTGGCAACTCGAGCCAGCTCCTTCATGGCTTGGGCTGGTTTCAGACAATATGAGATTGCATCATACTGAGAGAAGACAAAATCAAAGCAGGCTGGCTCGAACTCTTTCATGTCACTAATGTCAGACTTTACAAATGTGACATTATGTCCTATCTTAAGTTGAGTAAAACGCTTTGCGGCTTCGTTAAGCATCCCTTGCGAAAGATCCGTTAACACAATATTTTTGTAGCCTAAATCGACGAGTTTCTGTGCCCAATAGCCATCTCCGCCGCCTGCATCCAATATTTGGATAGATTTGTGTTTTGGGAGATACTTTGTCACGAAATGCCACGTGATATCGTCAGCAAAACTCATTGCCGCTCGTGCAGTGTCATATCTTGGTGGTGCAAAGTCTCCAGAAGAATAACCCTTTGCATACTTGTCGAATATCTCTTCAACTTTCTTCTTTCCCATATTCTCTACTTTGAAATCTTTGTCTTAATTAGCTTTATAAATAATGGCAGGCGCTGCTTAGGCTCGAACCTCAACAAAATATGGTGTTCTCAGAGGAGGCGACGATTTCTCTAACTATATTCCTAGTTTTTCTCTGTAGGCTGGTATGTCTAGGAACCCGTGTCCGCTTATGTTCATGCAGATGACTTTTTCTTCGCCTGTTTTCTCGTTCTTCAACGCTTCATCTATTGTCGCCCTTACGGCGTAGCTTGATTCGGGTGCGATTAGCCATCCTTCGCATTGCAGAAAAGTTCTTGCAGCTTCGAATATTGCCTTTTCGTCGGCTGGGTAGGCGACCGCCTTGACTATGCCTTGATGCCTTAGTGCGCTTATTATTGGGGCGGCTGCGTGGTAGCGTAGGCCGTCGGCTTTTATTGGTTGCATGTCGGTTTTGTGCCCAATGGTGTACATTTTCAACAGTGGAGTGTGTTCGGCTACGTCTCCGAAGTCGTATTCATATTTGCCTTTGACCAGGTTTGGTGCAGCCTCAGACTGAGCCGCCAGAAACTTGCATTCACGTTTTTTCTTTAGGGCTTCTCCTGCGAAGGGCAGGGCTATGCCGCCGAAGTTGCTGCCTCCGCCCAAGCATCCGATTATTAAGTCGGGTTGGTCGTCGGCTATCTCAAACTGTTTGATGGTTTCTAACCCGATTATGGATTGATGCATGAGAACGTAGTTCAAGACCGAGCCTAGACTGTACACTGTGTCCTCGTGTTTTTCAGTGTATTCTAAGCCTTCGGAAACCGCTATTCCAAGCGAGCCGTGATGACTAGCGTCTTTAGCTAGCATCTTTCTCCCGATTTCAGTTTCTTTGCTGGGTGAGGCGTGCACCGTTGCACCCAGAAGGTGCATGAAGGTGCGCCTGTCAACCTTCCAATTGTAAACAGAGCGAACCCAGAAGACAACGCAGTTTAAGCCCATGAGGCGTGCGGCGTGTGTAAGCGCTGTGCCCCACTGTCCAGCGCCTGTCTCAGTTGCCAACGTGTGCTTGCCCTCTTTGGCTGCAAAATACGCTTGCGCTATGGCTGTGTTGGTCTTGTGGGAGCCCGTGGGCGAAAGGTCTTCTCGTTTGTAATAGATTTGTGTCTTATTCAACTTGAGATGCTGTTCAAGCTTCAGAGCGCGGTACAAGGGTCGTGGACGCCCAACCTGAACGTAGAGTTGGCGCACCTCTTCGGGGATGGGAACCCAACGCATGGGAGAAAACTCCTGCTTCAAGCATTCGTGTATCATGGTTCGGTTCAGAAAGTCCATGCGTGAGACTCCGTCTTCTGGCTCCTTAGGGATGGGCAAGGGTTCGGGCAAGTCGGGCTGAATGTTGTACCATTCCTTTGGCAACTCGTCAACGGGGAGAGAAATCTGATTTATTTTTTGCATAAGATTGTGCACCTATGTGGGATTGTGTGAGAACCGCATATTATGAAGGGGTTTAGGAATTAAGAGTTCCGACAGCAACATGCAAGGAAAAATTACTTAAAAACTCATTCCTGGACCTCGGCTAGCGCAATGGCTGTGATGGCTACCGCCTGAACCAAACGCTGAAGCACAGAGAAATTCACGGTTTCAAGCGTATCTGTTGGGCGATGATAATTGGGGTTTCTGAAATTTGCTGTGTCGGTTAGTTGAATCGCAGGAATTTTTGCCTGCCAAAATGGAACATGGTCGCTGCGTAAAAGGTTTCTTAATAGGGGAAACAGCCTCTTCAAAACCACTCCTAAAATAGGTAAATCCAAGGCGTCTCTGATGAAAACAAGGGGCACGGCATCTTTTAGTGATAGGTTTGCTCCTGCAAATAATGAAGCCAACTTTTTTGATTTGCCATTGTGGATTACCGTGATAAAATTTCCTCTGTGTTGATTTCTCTTGACTTTCTCAACCTGTTGCCCATAGAGCAGGGAGAAACCCGAAGGGATTTTTTGAGTGTTCTCTTCCTCGACAATATAACCTACCGTTTCAAAGATGATGGCGCCCTCAACCATGGCGTTGAGCAAAAGCTTCCTGACAAAGTCTACGCTTCCCGCGAACCCGATTTCCTCCATGTCAAAGGCAACTAGAACCAAAGTTTTGGAATAACTGTGTCTTCCCAGGATGCGTGCAAGCTCTAATAACGCTGCGATTCCAGTGCCGTTGTCATCTGCTCCCGGACTGTTGTTAACAGTGTCATAGTGCGCTCCGATAACAATTACCCGCTCGGCGTCCTCTCCAGTCTTAGTGGCGACGATGTTTACACCCTCAAGGTTATTGTATGTTTTAGGGGTTAGGCTTCCATCAACATTGGCTCCGTGAAAAGTTTCATAATGAAAGTTTTGTTTTGAAGCAATCCAGCCATATTTTTTGAAGGTTTCACAGATGTAGCATTCAACCTGCGCCATCTTTTCTTGTGACGTAAAACGATTTCTAGTTCCAACCACCGCAGATAGGTATTCTTTGAGGGAAGATGCGCTGACTTCTTTTGCAATAGCCCAAGCTTCTGAAAGGTCTTGGTCGCTTAGCGATGCTGGCCTTGGTTCTCTTGTGCCAAACAAGGGGGTCCCGAATGATACTTGCCCTTTGTTCGCATTTAAAAGCTGAGCTCGATTGAGAGGGGCTTTGATTGTTTCGGGATTAGGCAAAAGGGTAAATAGCATATTTGTTGTATAATCGATGCTACATTAGGTGTTTGTTCATGAGCGATGCTAAGACCAGCGCAGACGGCATACAATGGGATTTAACCGACTTATATCCATCCAAAGACGACCCCCAGCTCAAAGCGGATATCGAAACTGTCCTAAAACGGGCAACCGACTTCGCCAACAAGTACAGAGGGCGTCTCGCTGCAGGTGAGCTGACGCCTGAAGAAATGTTCGAAGCGGTGGCGGAGTACGAGGGCATCTACGAGTTGATGGCCAAGGCAGAATCTTTCGCTGAGCTTCTTTATTCCACGGACACCTTGGACCAAGAGAGGGGCGCCTTGGTGCAGATGACTATGGAGAAGAAGAGCGAGGTGGCGAACAAACTGGTCTTTTTTGACCTCGAATGGCTTTCGTTGACGGATGAGAGGGCTAGGGAGTATTACGAGCACCCTGCGCTGGCCAAGTACAAACATTTCCTAGAAGCAAGAAGACGGTTGAAGCCATACAAGCTTTCGGAAAAAGAGGAGCAACTATTGGAGGCTATGTCTAACACTGGCAGGAAGGCATTCGTCAGGTTATGGGACGAGACCATGGGCGCACTGGAAGTTAAGGTATTTTTAAAGGGTGAGGAAAAAACAATGCTGTTTGAACACGCTCTATCGTTGCTCTTCGATGCCAGCAGAGATACAAGAAAGGCTGCGGCTGAAGGGGTAACCAACGCCTTGAAGGGGAACAAGAAGTTATTGACTTTCATATTCAACACGTTAGTTCAAGACCATGCAACAGCAGGCAAGTTTAGGAATTACCCAAGTCCCATGGAACCAATGAACATCAAAAACGAGGTGGATCAGGACACAGTCAACGCACTCATGGAGGCGTGTGAAAGGAACGTTGAGATGGTCGCCAAGTACTATAGGCTGAAGGCTAGGCTTCTGGGGTTGGACAAGCTTTATGATTATGACCGCTACTGCCCACTTCCAGGTGAGACGCCTTCTACCACCTATGCTGAAAGCAAGAAGAAGGTTTTGGAATCTTACAATGCTTTCTCGCCTGAAATGGCAGAAATCGCACAGAAGTTTTTTGACGGCAACTGGATAGATGCCCAAGTGAAGAAAGGCAAGAAAGGCGGCGCTTTCTCAGAGAGCACTGTAACGACCGCTCACCCGTATATCTTGTTGAACTTCACCGACAAGGTCATGGACATGATGGTAATGGCGCATGAATTAGGCCACGGCATCCACCAGTATTTATCGAGACCCAACGGCTTTTTGCAGATGGACACGCCGCAGGTAACGGCTGAGACCGCCAGCGTCTTCGGCGAGATGCTTGTCTTCGAGAATGTCCTCAAGGAAACAACCGAACCCAAGATGAAGTTGAGTCTCATCGCCCGCAAAATCGAGGATTCCTTCGCAACGGTCTTCAGGCAAATAATCTTGACACGGTTTGAGCAGAGGCTCCACAAGGTAAGGGTGGAAGAGGGCGAGCTCTCAACGGAGCGTGTCAGCCAGCTTTGGGTGGAAGAGAATCGCAAGATGTTCGGGGAATCGGTGGAAATCACCGAGAACTATGGCTACTGGTGGTCATATATAGGGCATTTTGTGCATTCGCCCTTCTACTGCTACGCCTATTCGTTCGGCGAGCTCATGGTTCTAGCCTTGTACGCAAGGTTTCGTGAAGAGGGTGCCAGCTTCGTGCCCAAGTATTTGGAGTTGCTGAAAGCAGGCGGTTCGTTGTCGCCTAGGGTTCTTATGGCAAGGGCTGGTATAGACATCACGGACCCTAACTTTTGGCAGGGCGGGCTGACCATGCTCGCTAAGTATGTGGAGATGGCGGAGAGCCTTGCCACTCAAGTAGGATACTAGTCTTTTAGATTGGATAACTCTGTTAGCCCTGTGCCTCAACTTGTTCTGAAACGATTTCTATGGTGGTTGAGGTTCTGGAGACTATTTCCAGCAGGTTGGAGAAGCCCCTCTTGACGTAGGCGTTGTTCATCTTAATTCGAGTTCCAACCGACAATTCTTTTGCGAGTTCGGCGTGCTTCCGCCACAGCGAAACCCTAATCTTTCCCGTTTCGTCTGTCAAGTCGAAGGATGCCACCGAAACCTTCTCGTTCTGCGCCGTCGTAACCTCTCTCACATTCGGGGCAGTGGCAACGGTTGCCTCCATTGTGAAAGGACCGCCCTCATCGGTTAAGTCTGCTATCTTGCGTGCGGCTTCGCTTGACACGATGGGTAATGAGAGCGCTTGACCAGTCAATTTTTCGGTCTGGGTAGCGTTTTCAACATGCAGCTCTATTCGGTTGTCTGGCTGTGTTTTGACTCGGGCGTTCATTATGCGCAGTTGATCGCCTTCTTTCACCTCGCCCAATTCATCCACTTTTTCGTTCCAGAACACCAGCGAGGCTTCGCCTGTTTCGTCTCTTAGCCTTAATCGTCTCACTTTGCCTGTTGCACCATCTTTCCTCTTGAATTCTGACACGGGATAAACATCAGAGACGGCGCCTAGAACGCTGGCTTTCTTACTCCTTTGGGTTAAATCTCCTATCTTGTCTATGAACTGGTCTATCGAAGGGTAGTTGCTGTCAACCACGTCTGTGGGCGAAACTTGAAGGTCTCCGCGTTGTCCTATGTGCAGCTCCAGTTTTCCGTCCAAGCCTTCGCGCACGTAACCATGCAAAACTCGGACGATTTTGCCGCTCTCAATTTTTCCTTTTTCAACTAGGCTTATTTTGTCGTTCCAGAGAACCAGCCTCAACGAGTCGCTCTTGTCGGCGAGCAGCAAACGGGCTACCCTGCCTTCAGTGAGGTCGGGGCGGGAAAAGGCTTGAATGGGATAAACAATTATGACTCGGGCGGTTAGGGTCACGTCGTTCAAGCCAGAAACTAGGTCGCCTACAGAAATCTCAGACCTGAAGGCTTCGTCTGCCTGTGGAATCTCCACGCCCAGTTCGGAGGCGACTATGCGTGCTGCCACGTCGTCGAGGAGGTAGTCTTCCGCCCCACGCTTCCGTTCATAAATGAGTTTGAGCACCTCTTCTCGCTTGAGGTCTCGCCGAGTTAAAAGAATCCGCTGGACAATCTGCTCCAAGTCCACTTTGAAGGCGCCCACCAATATTCGCAGTCAAACTTTATTTAAACCTAATTGCAGAGATTTGTTGAGTGCGGCGTTTATGAGCGACCAGTGGCTGTGGAGCGTCGGCTTAACCTTGGTTTTCGTAGGCTTTGCATTAGCGTTTGTCGCTGTGGTTCTGCTCTTTCTAAAAGGCTTCAAGAATAAAGAAGGAAAGGTGCGGGGCGGAGGAGCGGTCATCATTGGACCCATCCCCATAATCTTTGGCACAGACAAAGAATCAGTGAAAATAATCCTAGTCTTATCTATTATTCTGATTGCGCTGCTCCTAGTTTTAACGGTGCTCTGGTCAAACATTCTTTAGGAGAAAAAGAGGATTAGCAAATGCGGATAGAGAAGTGTGACATCTGCGGAAAACTCACTGCGGTCCTACAAGTGTGTCGTCTGTGTAAACGCCGAGTTTTGCGATGAGCACTTTAAGCCTCACTCTATCTGTCTGCAGATCTGTTCCACAATGCGCACGTTTTCATATCCCATTTCAGGGGTGACAAGAGGTTCTTCGTTACTAAGGATGCTTTTCACGAACGACTTGATTATTAGCGTATGTGAAGCGCTAAATCCTTTGAGTCCTTTAAACCCTTTACGTTTAAGTAACATACTTAGGTATGCAAACCCTATCCTGGCCTGTTGGATAATGTTCTCGGAGAGCCAGATTTCACGTCCGGGCTTCGATGCAAGGAAACTATTAAGAGGATAAATTCCAGCCCTTAAAGCGCCACAAGTGCCGTGGATATCTACATAAACGTTACCGATCTGGGAGGACTTTGGAGCGTTATAGCTTATATGAATAGTTCCAAATTTTCTGTCAGCCTGTAAAACTACTCTCAGGTCATCAAAGGGCATCCATGGACAATGTCCGAGTTTGTCAGCAAAAACCGACTTCACTTCCAAATTTCCTAATACACCTTGGAGAAGATAGACTGAATGGGGTAAGGTTTCTCCAAATCTGCCACCTGGAAGCGTATGGCTCCAGTGGTTCTTATCTGCCACCATTTGATCATCTTTGCTATGCACCATCCCAACGTTCATTCCAACAACTTCTCCTATAGATCCTGCCTTGATTTTCTTCATTGCAAGTAACATTGACCGTTCAAAGAGTTGATTGTGTATTACCGTGAGCTTCGCTGAAGACTTTTGAAGCGTGTTCATAACTTTATCCGCCTCTTTAGTCGTCACGGTGAAAGGTTTCTCTACGACTACATGACAGCCTGACTTTAGAGCTTCCACAGCTAGATCGGCGTGAAATTTGGGAGGAGTACAGATTGAAACAGCAAACAAGTCTTCGCTTTGGAGCATCCTAGACAAATCGGTGTAATAAGAGGGAACCCTCCATTTTTCAGCAGCTTGCATGGCAGCATTTTTGTTCACGTCGCAGACAGCAGCTATGGACATTCCTGCATCCCTCCACGCATTGAAGTGATACGTGGAGACTTCTCCACAACCAACTATTCCAACTTTCATAACGGTTACATCCTTTTGGCTTATTTCAAGAAGCTCAACTTAAAAAACTTGCTTCACAAGCCAGAGCCAGTTAGTACTCATTAAAAGGCAATGGTCAAATTGAGAGAAAAGGTGGGCAGGTTCGGAGCGTTGTTTTTCAGAGAACATCTAAAACTATAATACAAGGGTAATCCGCTATTTTCCTCCATTCGCTGTCAGGCGTAGTCACGAATGATCATAGAAAAGCGATTGGTAATGAAAAGAGGGATTCCCCTCCTGCTGATTGGATTATCAGTTTTTCTTGTCTACCTGTATTTCTTCTTTGGAGGCGTCACAGGCCTAACTGACATAGCAGCAAAAATTCAAACTGCCAACCCCTTCTATTACTCGCTGGCGTTCATCTCCATCACTTTGAGCATGCTCTTCAGCTCTTTGACTTGGCATCGTTTGTTGAACCTTCTCTCGGTAAAGACAACCTTTCTAAAAACATTTCTATACCGTTGGATAGGAATATTCGTTGATCTTTTGATTCCGGCCGAGTCAATTAGTGGAGAGCTCTCTAGGGTTTATCTGATGTCTAAAAACTCGGGTGTGAACAGTGGAAAGGTTATTGCGTCCACCGTAAGCCACAGAATCCTTACCATGACTATAACCTTTGGAGGTTTGATAATCGGCTCCGCCTATTTCTTTTTAAAGTATAGGCCAACCGAACCTGTTCTTAGTTTCATACTAGTCTTAATAGTGAGTTCCACCGCTCTTTCGATAGTTCTTCTTGGATACGTCAGCGTGAGGGAGCATACAACAAAGAA
>Ga0315314_1001967_pt1 | contig 17413 bp, 16 predicted proteins | sample TDP9_MG_FD_203631 | JGI IMG/M metagenome (GOLD analysis project Ga0315314, IMG submission 203631) | Freshwater sediment microbial communities from Lake Towuti, South Sulawesi, Indonesia - TDP9 | ecosystem: Environmental > Aquatic > Freshwater > Lake > Sediment | place: Indonesia: South Sulawesi...
TCCTCTATGCTTTCCATGAGAGACCTCCTTTACCCAAAGATTAGCCTTATCAGCCATCTCAGGATTCTGTGAGGTCTCTCTCCTTTTTTCAACCTCACCGACAAACATGTTACAGTATCCACCTGTTCCGGTATACCGATTTTCCCAGCAAGGGCAAAGGTGAGAACAACTAGCCTACAACAAGCTCCTCCTGCCTCCTTCTTGAGGCAGCGAATTTACCTATCTCTACTACGATGACAATCGAAAAACCAGCTAGAACCACCACTCCCCAATCGATTAGGCTCAAGCTATAAGTGTTGAATGGGCCTTGGAAGAAAGGCACATAGATTACCATCAAGGAGAGCGCTAAGCTGGAGGCTACTGCAGCTAACAGCCACTTATTGGCAAAGGGACTAACCTTGAATATGGAATATCTCTCCGAGCGACAATTAAAGCAGTTGAATAACTCTAACATTATAAGGGTGGCAAAGCACAAGCACTGCGCTTCAACATGGTCCTTGTCGGAGAGAAGTGCCCACAGAAATACCCCCAAAGTAGCCGCCATCGTCCATAATCCTGCCCCTCCAATAAAGGTTATCAAAGAACGGGAGAAAACGCTTTCCTTTCGCTTGCGTGGTGATTGCCGCATGATATCCGGTTCAGCCGGGTCTACTGCTAGAGCTAATGCTGGCAATCCGTCAGTAACCAGATTTACCCACAGAAGCTGAAGGGCAACCAGTGGGAGCACGTGCTCTTCTATCACTGTGGTGGTAACAACAAAGGCTATCAACATGAGCAATACTTCGCCTACATTGCAGGAGAGCAAATACATGAGGAATTTCTTAATATTGGCGAAAATGCCCCTCCCCTCTTCTATAGCGGCTACAATCGAGGCAAAGTTATCATCGGCCAGCACCATGGCCGCTGCCTCTTTGCTGACATCGGTCCCGGTGATTCCCATAGCTACCCCAATATCAGCCTTCTTTAACGCTGGGGCATCATTTATCCCATCCCCGGTCATGGCTACCACATGTCCTTTCTTCTGCAAGGCCTCTACTACCCGCATCTTGTGAGCCGGCGATACCCTGGCATAAACCTTGATCTTTTCCACTATCTTATCTAACTCAGCATCACTCAGCTTATCTAGCTCACTTCCAGTGATAGCCAAACCCTCCTCATCCAATAAGCCTAGCTCCTTAGCAATGGCCATGGCAGTTAGCTTATGGTCACCGGTAATCATCACTGACTCTATCTTAGCCTGGTTGCAGACCTGGACCGCCCCCTTAACCTCCTCTCGAGGAGGGTCAATCATCCCAGCTAATCCCACAAAAACCATCCCCCTCTCTGCTTCTTCAGCCGACTCTGCCTGACCCACCGGCTTATATGCCATACCCAATACCCGCAGGGCTTGCTCTGCCATCTGTTTATTTATCTCCAATATCTGCAGCTTATCCTGCTCAGTCAGCTCCTTTTCCTGTCCATTAGCATAAAGGCGATCGCAGGAGCTCAAAATCACCTCGGGGGCTCCCTTGGAGTAGGCAATCTTGCCCTGTGGTGTATTATGAATAGTGGTCATTTTCTTCCTCTCCGAGGAAAAAGGGACCTCACCCACGCGAGGGGATTGAGTGGTTAAGCCCTCTAGCTCTACCCCTGCTTTGGCAGCCACCACTACCAGAGCCCCCTCAGTAGGATCGCCCTTAAGCTGCCAGACTCCGTTCATGTTGACAAGATAGGAATCATTACACAAGGCAGCCGCCTGGAGCAGTGTTTGCAGATGGGAATCCCGGTGGGGATCAAAAACTGTGCCATCCAGATAGAATTCCCCCTTTGGTTCATAGCCCACCCCGGTGACGTCAATCATCTTGCCATTAACATAGAGCTTCCTCACCGTCATCTCATCCTGGGTCAAGGTGCCGGTTTTGTCCGAGCAGATGAAGGTAGCACATCCCAGGGTTTCTACTGCAGGGAGGCGACGCATCAGGGCGTGGCGCTTTGCCATCCGTTGCACTCCCAAAGCTAGAGAGATAGTTACTACGGCGGGCAAAGCCTCAGGAACGGCGGCTACTGCCAGGCTTACTCCCCAGATAAAGGCATCTATAATGCGGTCAAACATTTCAACCATAATCCCTACCACAGCTACTATGGCGCAGATAACCAGGCAGGCAATACCCAGTATTTTACCTACCTTATCCAGGCTAACCTGCAACGGGGTAGGGGGTGCCTTCACCTCCTGCAGCACGCCAGCAATCTTGCCAAACTCCGTCGCCATTCCAGTGCCAGTGATAACAGCTTTCCCTCGCCCATAGACCACAATGGTGCCCATATGCACCATGTTCCCTCTATCGCCCACTGGCACATCACCAGGGATAGCCACAGTGACTTTATCCACCGGGGTTGATTCCCCAGTCAAGGCAGCCTCATCAGCCTTTAGGTTAGCAGCCTCAGTAAGTCGGGCATCAGCCGGAACACGGTCACCCGTTCGCAGCAAAATTATATCCCCGGGTACTAATTCTCGGGCAGGGATATCTTTTTCCTTTCCATCCCTGATTGCTGCGGCAGTGAGGGCAGTCATCTGCTTCAGGGCTTCCATCGCCTGCTCAGAGCGATATTCCTGAACAAAGCCAAGGATGGCAGAGAACAGCACAATAACCGCAATCAGGATGGGGTCCCAGATATCGCCCTCTCCCCTCACCGCCAGTGCTGCAGAGACAATGGCAGCAATTAAGAGGATGATGATAAGAAAGCTTTTGAACTGCTCCAAGAGGAGCATCCAGGGGGAACTCTTTTTCTCTTCCGCCAGCTCGTTTGGTCCGAACTGAGCCAGGCGGCGTTGGGCTTCCTCTGAACTTAGCCCTTGTGGATTCGAGTCGAGTTCTTGGATAGCTTCAGCTATCTCTAAACTATGCCATGCCTTTGCCGTTGCAGAAATCTTCTCTCTCATTAGACAAAATGGGGCACCAGCATCAATACTGCCCCTCCCGCTACCACTGAGGCAATCTGACCTGCAGTGTTTGCCCCAGCAGCATGCATCAGCAGATGATTGTAAGGGTTAGCTTCCAAGCCCACTTTTTGCACTACCCGGGATGACATGGGGAAGGCTGATATCCCGGCTGCTCCAATCAGCGGATTCACCTTCTTCCCAGTTAAGTAGCACATTATCTTGCCCAGGAAGACCCCAGCAGCGGTATCCAGGGCGAAGGCAACTACCCCTAATACAAATACCAGGATAGTCTCTGGCTCGAGGAATTGCTTCCCAATCATCATTCCCCCGACAGTGATACCAAGGAGGATGGTGACGATATTCACCATCTCGTTCTGAGCGCTGGCCGAAAGAGCTTTGGTCACTCCGCATTCCCGGAGCAGATTACCGAACATCAAGAAGCCAATAAGCGGGGTGGCCATAGGGCAGATTAGTGCTACTATCGCTGTGGTAACTATAGGGAAGAGAATCTTGGTCCGCTGTGAAACAGTCCCTGCCTTGATAGGCATCTTTATCCTTCTCTCCTCTTTAGTGGTCATGAGCTTCATCACCGGTGGCTGGATAATGGGGACTAGAGCCATATAGGAATAGGCAGCTACCACAATGGCAGCACGATACACAGTATCAAACTCGGTGGAGACATAAATTGAGGTGGGACCATCAGCCGAGCCAATGATGCCAACAGAGGCAGCATCCTTGAGGGTAAAATCCATCAGATTAAGCCAACCATCGCCTATGAGATAGACGATGAGCATGGTGCCAAAGATACCAAATTGAGCCGCAGCGCCGAGGAGAATAGTATAGGGTCTCTGGAGAAAGGGCTCGAAATCAATCATTGCCCCCACACCAACAAAGATAAGCAGGGGGAATATTTCGGTATCAATGCCCGCTTCTCTTAAGGCTGCAAATACCCCTCCAGGCTCATCAGTCAAACCGCCCAGGGGAATATTGGCTAATATAGCACCAATGCCAATGGGGACTAATAAAACAGGCTCAATCTTCTTGGCAATCCCAAGCCAAACAAGCAAGCCACCGATGCCCAGCATCACTGCTGCTTGCCAGGTAAGGTTGAGGAACCCCAAAAATTCTTTTAGCTCTTCTAACTCCACCTTTCTATTTTCCCTTTATTCCTTTTTCTCTTCTGCCTCTTCCTCCTTGGGCTTGAACCATCTACCTAAACCCATCATGGCTAACATAACCACCAACAAAGCGCCGAAGACGATTGCCATCCCTCCTAAGGTTACCCACACTGCATCAAGCACTTCTCTTACCCCTTGCTATCAAAGTCAAAAATATAGCATAACCGCCCTATATTTTTCAATTTTGAGGGAGCAAATAACTTAAGACTGTTCCTCACCCCAGGCCTCTTCGCCAATGAGAGGGACCCAGCGGCAAGGACCCAAGCTCTGAGTAGCGATTTCATCGTTTCGCTTGACAACCTTTATCAGGTTCTGTTCATAGCGAGAGCCAACAGGAATTACCAAACGTCCACCAGGAGCGAGCTGGTCTAGAAGCTCCTGAGGAACTTTGGGAGCACCAGCGGTAACTATTATAGCATCATAGGGTGCTCCTTGGCACCAGCCTAGCTTCCTTTCCGCCAGATGAACCTCAATGTTGGTGTAGCCTAGTTTGTCTAATACTTCCTTCGCTTTCTTAACCAATAGCTCATGTCGCTCTACAGTGACTACCCAGTGGGCTAGTTCAGCTAGAATGGCTGCCTGATAGCCGCTGCCAGTGCCTATCTCCAGCACTCTTTCTTTGCCGCTTAGCTCTAAAGCCTCCGTCATCATAGCCACAATAAGGGGCTGGGAAATTGTTTGCCCTAGGTCGATAGGGAGTGGTCTGTCCTCGTAGGCTGCCTGCTGATGAGCACTGGAGACGAACAACTCCCGGGGAACGTGCCCCATGGCGCTGAGCACCTTCTCATCCTTTATCTCGTACCTCAGGTGTTCAATCAGCGCCGCTCGTGACGCAGCAAAATCAATTTTCAAGCTAGCCCCCTAAGATATAGACAGGTCAGCTAAATTTTAATCCATACCCTGGAGTTCGTCTAGCTTCTACCCAGCGAAGATGTAGCGCGACACTCTAGGGTCGCTTCTTGGCGAGGCTAAAGCCTCGCGCTACATTTGGCAAAAGGCGGGATTATAAAGCGTATAGGCAACGGCGCAGACCCCCAACAAGGCTATAAGTTACTGAGATGACTAGCATTTCCCCGTAGGGAATCGGAGGGCAGAGGGGCATGGCGACGCAAACGCTCGGTCAAGCTGTAGAGCACCGGTATGACCAGAAGGGTCAGCAGAGTCGACGAGAACAGCCCACCGATAACTACCACTCCTAACTCAGCAGCCATGAGTACACCTTCCCCGATACCGAGAGCCAGAGGCACCAGGGCAATCATGGTTGTTATGGCTGTCATCAGTATCGGGCGGAGACGAATGCGGCCGGCATCAATCAGAGCATCGTAGGCACCGTATCCCTCCTTGCGGCGGTCATCTACAAAGGTAAGGAGTACGATGGCATTGGTGAGCACAATACCCACCAGCATCAGGATGCCTATCATAGCAGACATGCCTAGCTCTTTTCCCATTACCAGTAGCGCCAGCACCACTCCGATCGTGGCCAGAGGCATACTGACCATGATCAACAAAGGCGTCAGCCAAGAGCGAAAGCTGATTGCCAGTATAATGAAAACTATCCCTATGGCAATGGCTATGGCGATAAACATATCGGAGAAGCCCTCCATCATCTGCTCGGCTATGCCACCCATTTTGATCTCACTGACGCCATCAGGAAGCTCCAGACTGTCAATTATCCCCTGCACCTCCTGATTGACCGCCCCCACATCGTCTATTGCTATCCTGGCAACGATGGTGCCAGCATATCCACCCTCTGCACGATGGTACTCTGCAGGCCCCCAGTCCACGTCAGCTAGGTCGCCCAGCTTCACCGGGCTTGCTGTCCCAATTCTCAGTTCCTTGATAGTATCTATATCACTGAGAGACTTGACTATTCCGGGGACTGAAATCTCTGTGGGAACACCGTCAATCTCTACAGTGGGGCTGGTCTGACCCAACGTCTCAATGGGCCAGCCAAAGCGCATCATAGCCCACTCCAGCTCCAGCAGTCCTATGGCATCTTCCACACTAGCCTGCCCCGTGGCAGTAAGGGCAAGCCCAAAGTCCCTCCACTGCTTGGTAGCATCAGTCCGGTTGATGACCAGGGTGCTTTCCACATTGTCTATATCCCCTTTAGCCTCCAACTCTTGAATCTTTTCCGTTAGCACCTTTGTGGTTTCTTCCACCGGCTCAAGGTCACCCCCAGCCTGTCCAATGGCCCTGACTTCCAAGCTGCCAACACCCATCATCTCCTCTTCTATGCCACCTGGTGTCACCCTAATGGTGGCGGGTAGTGTCTGAGGAATGAGCGCGCATTTTTGGCGCAGGGCATCAGCCTGTTGCTCTATGTCTGCATCCCCCGATAGCTCGATCGTGATAGAAGCTACGCCTCTCTCCATCTCACCCATCAGGCTGCCCAGGTAGGCATAGTAGTTCTTGATCTTACCTTCCTCCTGCCCAAGCTCTTCAATTTTCTGCTCCACCTCCCCTATCTTCTGCACCAGGTCCCGGTCATTTCCATAAGGCATTTGAATTTCCACTGATACCATCTTCTCTCCACTTGTGGGCAAAAAGGAGGTTCCCAATAGAGGAAGAATGAATATGCTGGCCACAAAAAGACCAGCGGCAATCAGCAGGGTAAGGGCACGATGTCCCAGGGACCAGCGCAACACCCTGGTATAGCCCCTGGTATACCAGTTGTCGGCCTTTTCAAAGATCACTTTCCTGGTACCAATCCAACTGGAGAGAGGTGGCACCAGCACCAAGGCGACAACGAGGGAGGCCAAGAGAGCAAAGCTTACCGTCAGGGCAAAGGGGCGAAACAGCTCTCCTACCAGACCGCCCACGACTACCAATGGGACGAATATAGCCACTGTAGCGATGGTGGCTGAGGCAATGGGCATAGCTATCTCTTTGATACCATCAAGGGCCGCCTGACGGAAGCCTTCTCCCCGTTGTAAGTGGCGGTAGATGTTCTCCAGAGCAACTATGCTGTCGTCCACTATCCTGCCTACAGCGATGGCTAGGCCACCCAGGGTCAAGATGTTAATGGTAACATCAAAGGCATACATCAGGAGGAAGGCAATGAGGATGCTGATGGGAATGGACACACTAATGACCAAGGAGGCACGGATGGCCCACAGGAATATGACCACCACTATGATTGCCAAAACCATACCAATAATGGCGTCCCGCGTCAGGTCACTAACGCTTCTTTCAATGTAGTCTGACTGGTCCATCACTACGGTGATATCTACACCAGAGGAATCTCCACTTGCCTCGAACTCCTCTATCTTGGCCGATATGGCATTGGCCACATCAACAGTGTTAGCCTCCGGGTCTTTTCTCCAGAAGATGCTGACACTGGGGGCGCCATTGGTATAGGAAGCGGGTACCGGCTCTATTACGTCAGCTACATCGCTGACCTTGATAGCCGAATCGGATATCAGTTGAGCATCTCGAACATCTTGCAGAGACTCGTACTCACTCTGTGCCTGTAGGGTCGACACCAGCCAGGACACGGGTATGCCATAGTTATTCATAGCATCGGCTTTAGGAATAACCAGCACCTTCTCCTCACCACCCTCTATTTCCACAGGTTTCATGAAGGGCGTCTCCTCTCGGAGAATGCCTTCAACAACAGACACTTTGTCCACCAGGTCTTCAGCCACGCTTCGCAGTTGAGCACCGCTCATACCGGTATTGCTGGAGAGCGTCACCCAGACCAGGGGCATCATCTCGAAGCTTACGCGGCCGACATACAGCTCACCGCCAGACTGCACCACCTCCTGGAGATCACTATTAGCTTCTACGCCTCGCTGGATATCCCTCTCAGCCTCGTCCATATCTGTCCCATACTCAAAGGTAGCGAAAACAAAGGCTATATTCTCCATAGAGGTGGATTCTATGTGCTTCAGGCTACCGACTTTGCGGATTTCGTCTTCCGCAGGCTTGCTTATCTTAGTCATTAACTCTTCAGGAGAGTGTCCCGGATATTGGCCGAACACCATCACGTAAGGTAATTCAATATCAGGTATGAGTTCCGTCTTAAGTTGGAGAAGGGCAAAGATGGAACCTATAATAATAGCCAGTGCTATAGAAAGGGTCACCCAGCGGTTAGCTATGGAAATCCTGGTAAGCCACCTCATAACCTGATTATTGTACTTTGCTCACTAATTTTTGTCTAGCTGAATCCCTTCTTAAACTAGTAATTGAGACTTCCAAGTATAGATAGGTCTCGGTGGTCGAAGGCTTGACTTGGCAAGAAGAGCACTAAATTTTGTAGTGCTCCGATGTATCGGAGCACTACGTCTTAAAATAGTTCATTCTGTATAGGTGCGTGGTGGATATTCTGGCGATTATGCCTTATAATGAACATATCTTCTCACTCACAGGGAAGGAATGAAATTAGCTGTCGCTGGGAAAGGCGGTGTAGGTAAAACTACCGTTGCCAGTCTGCTGGCTAGAATTTACGCTGCTGAGGGGAAAAAGGTTATTGCTATTGATGCTGATCCTGATGCCAACTTAGCTTCAGCACTAGGCATCCCTGTGGAGGAGGCCCGCCGTATCACCCCTATCGTTGAGCTTAAGGATTTGATTGAGCAACGTACCGGGGCAAAGCCAGGCAGCACCGGGACTTATTTCAAGCTCAATCCCAAGGTTGATGACATACCGGAGCGTTTCTCAGCTCAAAAGGATAATGTCCGGCTAATGGTTATGGGCACAGTGAAAGGGGGCGGCACAGGATGTATCTGCCCTGAAAGTGCCCTGCTCAGAAGTCTCCTCGCCCATTTGTTGCTGGAAAGGTTCGAAGTGGTTATTATGGATATGGATGCTGGACTAGAGCATCTGGGAAGGGGCACGGCTCAGGGAGTAGAGGCTTTCATTATAGTGGTGGAACCGGGGCAGAGAAGCCTGGAGACAGCCAAGGCAATAAAGGGGTTAGCCGAAGACCTAGGCATTGGCCAATGCTATGTGGTGGGGTGTAAGACCCAAAGCGATGCTGACCGACAGTTTATTATTGATAACCTTCCCGGGTTTGAGGTTCTAGGCTTTGTCAACTATAACCCCAAGATTGTAGAGGCTGACCGCCAGGGGTGGGGCATCTTCGAGACTGCACCTGAAGCAGTAGAGGAGGTGAAAAAGATAAAGGAAAGGCTGGAGATATCTATTGACAAGAAAAAATTAAGGAGGGGGTATTGAACAAAAAGACAGTTAGAGATATCAAGGTGGAGGGAAAGCGGGTACTGGTCAGGGTAGACTTCAATGTACCTCTGGATCCTCAGAGCGGAGCTATGACCGATGACACCCGCATTCGGGTAGTATTGCCTACTATCAGATATCTGCTGGATCGGAAGGCTAGAGTTATCCTCTGCTCCCATCTGGGGCGACCTAAAGGTAGAGAGAAGGGGTTAAGTTTAGCTCCAGTGGCGCAGCGCCTCTCTCAGCTTCTAGGTCAAGAAGTGAAGATGGCTGGTGATTGTGTCGGACCAGAAGTGGAACAACTGGCGACTACTCTGAAGGAAGGCGAGGCTTTGATGTTGGAGAACCTTCGTTTTCATCCTGAAGAGGAGAAAAACGACCCAGCCTTTGCCCAGGCTCTAGCTCGACTGGCAGAAGTCTTTGTCAATGATGCCTTCGGTACTGCGCATCGGACTCATGCCTCTACAGTAGGTATCACTCAGTATCTTCCCTCAGTAGCTGGCTTCCTGATCGAAAAGGAGCTGGAGATTATGGGCTCAGCATTGAATAATCCCACTCACCCCTTTGCCGCTCTTATCGGCGGAGCAAAGGTAAGCGACAAGATGGTGGTGCTGGAAAACATCCTAGATAAGGTTGACTCCCTGCTGATTGCTGGCGGCATGGGCCCCACTTTCCTCAAGTCCCTGAAATACAATGTGGGGCAATCTTCGGTGGAAGAAGATAAGATTGGGATTGCCCAGCACCTCATGGAGAAAGCAGCAAAGAAGGGGGTTCACCTCCTTCTTCCCACTGATGTAGTGGTAGCCAACAAGTTTGACCCTCAAGCCAAGTTCAAAACTGTTCCCATAACTAATGTGCCTTCAGGCTGGTATGTTATGGACATCGGACCAAAGACTATCGAGCTATTTGAAGCCAAGTTGCGCAAGTGCAAGACGATTATCTGGAATGGTCCAGTGGGGGTATTTGAGTTTCCTCAATTCCGAAAGGGGACCAGCGCTATAGCCAAGATGCTGGCCAGCCTTAATGCCACCACCATCATCGGAGGTGGCTCCACTGCCGAAGCGATACAGGAGATGGGCTTAGTGCATAAGATGACCCACGTTTCCACTGGCGGAGGCGCCTCCCTTAGGTTCCTTGAGGGTGAACCCTTGCCCGGAGTAGCTGCCCTGTTGGATAAGGAGTGACAGCCATATTAGAGCAAATCAAGGAAATTTCCCTCCCTTCACCCTCCAAGATAGCCCTAGTAATTATTGATGGCTTGGGTGGGTTGCCCCACCCAGAGACCCAGAAGACAGAGCTGGAAACTGCCCAGACGCCCAACCTCAATTCCTTGGCAAAGAAGGGCATCTGCGGCCTTGTTGTTCCAGTCAGCCCAGGAATCACCCCAGGCAGTGCCCCGGCTCATTTGGCTCTTTTTGGCTACGACCCTTTTAGGTTTACTATTGGGAGGGGCACCCTGGAGGCCTTGGGGATAGACTTTCCCCTTCAGGAAGGAGATGTGGCAGCCAGGGGAAACTTTTGTACTATAGACAAGAAAGGTGTCATCCTGGATCGCCGGGCAGGTCGTATCTCCACCGAAAAGTGTCTTGAGTTATGTCAACAATTGAGCCAAATCAAGATAGATAAGGTGCGATTGTGGGTTTCTCCAGTTAAGGAGCATCGTTTTGTGGTCGTCTTTCGAGGGGATAACCTTCGCCCTGAACTCAGCGACTCCGACCCGCAGCAGGTAGGCAGAAAGCCCAAACAGGTCGCCGCCCTCTCCCTCAAGGCAAAGCAAACTGCTATTCTGACTAATGAGTTTATTGCCAAAGCCAAAGCTATCCTAATGAATTCCTATCCGGCTAACATGGTGCTATTGCGTGGCTTTTCACAGCTTCCCCATTTTCCTACTATGAACGAAGTATATAAGTTAAAGCCAGCAGCTATCGTTACCTATCCTATGTATCGGGGGCTGGCTAAATTGGTTGGCATGGAGGTAGTAGATAGTGGCGATTCTATAGAAGAGGAGTTTAAAGCTCTTGAACAGCACTATGCTGCCCATGATTTCTTTTTCCTTCATGTGAAGCAGGCTGATGCTGCCGGTGAAGATGGTGATTTCTTAAGAAAGGTTCAAGTTATAGAGGAGGTTGATGCTGCTCTGCCCCGGTTGCTGGACCTCCAGCCGGAGGTAATTGTAGTTACTGGCGACCACTCCACCCCGGCTCTACTAAAGGCTCATAGCTGGCACCCTGTCCCCTTCCTGCTATATTCCCAGTGGTGTCGCTCTGACGATGTGGCTGAGTTCTCTGAGTCAGCCTGTGCCAAAGGCTCCCTGGGGAGATTCCCTGCCTTAGAGGTTATGCCCTTAGCCCTGGCTAACGCCCTAAAGCTGACCAAGTTTGGTGCGTAGGGGGCAATATATGCGTCTACCGATAATCGCTGGCAACTGGAAGATGAACACCACTGTGGAACAAGCCATTGATAAGCTGGCAGCAAAGCTTTGGGGCTGACTAGAACCGAGCCGAGGGATGTTCAAGATTCGCTGAAGGATTTGCATCTGTAAAGGATGATTAAGGTATAAATTGAAACGGGTTAATCGGAGGTGAGTAATGAAAAGACAGAAGTTGCTTAGTTACACCGTATTTTTCGAACCAGCCTCAGAAGGAGGATATACAGTTACTGTTCCCGCGCTTCCCGGCTGTGTTACCGAAGGAGATACCCTGCAGGAAGCGAGGGAGATGGCTACCGACGCCATCAAGTGTTATTGTGAAAGCCTCCTTAAAGATGGTGAACCTCTACCAGTAGATGTGGAGTTGCCTGAACCAGTGAAGGAGAAGCTTCAGGTAGCGATTGGAGAATAAATGACTGATAGTATCCCAGCTATCAAGCCTGAAGCGCTCATGAGAGCTCTGGCAAGGGCTGGGTTTTATGTCCATCACCAGACCGGCAGTCATGTAGCCATGAGGCATAGGGAGAACAAGACCAAAAGGGTGACTATTCCTAGACATAGCAAGACCCTTAAAAAAGGAACTTTAGCCAGTATCTTAAAGCAAGCAGGGCTAACAATTGAAGAGTTCAAAAGATTTCTTTAGAGTCTAGGGGGCAATATATGCGTTTACCGATAATCGCTGGCAACTGGAAGATGAACACCACTGTGGAACAAGCCATCGAGCTGGTTCAGGAGATGCGGGGCAGGCTGGAGGAAATAGAAGGGGTGGAAAAGGTCCTCTGCCCTCCTTTTATTTCTCTAACTGCTGTTGGTGAGCTTATAGCTGATTCCTCTATTAAACTAGGGGCGCAAAACCTATATTTTGAGGAGAAAGGGGCCTATACTGGCGAGGTCTCTCCCCTGATGCTAGCTGGTCTATGTGAGTATGTTATCCTGGGGCACTCTGAGAGGCGACAGTACTTTGGGGAGACAGATGAAATAGTTAACAGGAAGGTTAAAGCAGCGCTAAAGGTCGGGCTTAAGCCTATCTTGTGTGTCGGGGAACGTTTGGAGGAGAACGAGGCGGGTAAAACAGAGGAAGTGGTGACCAGACAGGTGAAAGGGGCTTTGGCCAGGATTGACTCACCACAGGGGCTGGTTATTGCCTACGAGCCAATCTGGGCCATCGGTACTGGCAAGGCAGCTACCGGAGAACAAGCCAATACCACTATCGGGCTTATCCGTCACACTGTCTCCCAATTATACAGTAAGCAGTTTGCCCAAGCCATACGCCTTCAATATGGTGGCAGCGTCACCAGCACTAACATCGCTGAGTTTGTGGCTCAGCCAGAGATTGACGGTGCTCTGGTAGGAGGAGCCAGCCTGAAAGCGGCGGACTTTCTCCGCATTGTGGAACAAACTGCTCAAGCTAAAAGAGGATGAAGTGGGTTATTGCCATCGTGGGTCCTACTGCTGTAGGTAAGAGCGAGCTAGCTCTTTCCCTAGCCCAGACCCTCGACGGCGAGATTGTCAGTGCTGACAGCCGTCAAGTCTACCGCTATATGGACATTGGCACTGCCAAGCCAAGCCTCGAAGAGCGTGACCTCGTACCCCATCACCTTATTGATATAGTCAACCCTGACGAAACCTTCAGCCTTGCCCTTTATCAGCCCTTAGCCCATAAAGCCATCGAAGATATTCTGCGACGGGATAAGCTGCCACTGGTAGTGGGGGGCAGTGGTCTTTATGTGTGGTCAGTGGTGGAGGGCTGGCATATCCCTCAAGTTCCCCCGGATTATAACTTCAGGCGGCAGATGGAGGAAAAGGCAGCCAGGGAGGGGATTAGTTCATTGTATCAGCAGCTAGAAGAGGTTGACCCAGCGGCGGCAAAGAAAATAGACCCCCGCAATATGCGGCGGGTGATTAGGGCTCTTGAAGTGTATGAGGCAACCCACACCCCCTTCTCTCAGCTTCAGGAGAAGAAGCCACCGCCCTTTAATACCCTTATTTTGGGACTGACCACCAGTAGAGACGAGTTATATAGGAGAATCGATCATCGAGTTGACGACATGATAAAGCAGGGTTTGGTGAAGGAGGTGCAAGCTCTAACGGATAGGGGCTACGGATTCGAGCTCCCGGCTATGTCCGGCGTAGGCTACAAGCAGATTGGTCAGTTTCTCCAGGGGAAAGTAGATCTAGCTGCTGCTATCCAGCAGATCAAATTTGAGACCCATCGCTTTGCCCGCCACCAGTATGCTTGGTTTAGACTCAATAACCCACGCATTCACTGGTTTGACATACCAGAGCAAGGGGAGAGTAACATCTTGCCCTTGGTGGAAAAAGAGATAAAGGGGCGAATAAGAAGGTAGTTTTTGTGCTTAACTCACCTGCTAGTCAACCCAGCAAGCAGGTCATTCCGCCATCAATGACAATCATTGCCCCGGTAACATAATCGGCAGCATCGGAGGCAAGATAAATCACTGCCGCTGCAATCTCTTCAATTTTGGCAGCACGCTTTAAGGGGACTCTATCAAATAAGGCCCGCAAATGGGGGACTTCTAAACTATAGGGAAAGGCTGTTTCAATAAAGCCTGGGACCACCGTATTGACCCGAATATGATAGGGAGCCCACTCCACGGCTAAACTCTGGGTCAAATTGATAACTCCAGCTTTAGCAGCCCCATAAGCTGGGTTAGTCGGGCCAGCCCGCAGACCCTCTGTCGAGGCAATATTGACAATGCTCCCCTTCCCCTGCTTTATCATCGCTTCCGCTACTGCCTTGCTGCACAAGAAGCAGCCCGTTAGATTCTCCCGCAGAAGGGAATCAAACCCCCGCTCGCTTAGCTCTAAAGCTGGCTTTAAGAAGCTAGTCCCCACATTGTTGACCAGAATATCAATTCTGCGGAACTCTTCCAGTGCTCTTTTTGCCAAATTGGCTACCTGCTCACTGACTCGCACATCTGTAGGCACAGCAAGAGCTTTCCGGCCCAGATGGCGAATCTCTGCTGCCACGCTCTCGATAGCTTCAGCGGTTCGTGCGGCAACCACCACATCAGCCCCCGCTTTAGCCAGCTCCAGAGCAATGCCCCTCCCCGTCCCCCTGCCAGCCCCAGCCACAATGGCTACCCTGTCTTTCAGAGAAAACAATGAGCTTATGTCTGCACTTGCCATTCCTGACCTCCTCTTGGCGGTGCCTTTTGGACAAAATCCGAACGCTGAATTCTGAAATCCAATCGCTCGGGCAAAAAAGAAGAGGGTTGGGGGAAGGAATTTTTGCTTGCCCTCGCTTTTCCACCGCCGAATTCTGTGCCAACAAAGTTGACGCGCCGCCCTGATTTCAAGTTTTTGGCGACAAATTCTTTTTCCATAAAACTAAATTTGCGACTTCAATGTTTTGTTAAACCAATCAGACAATATTCTATTAACCAAGTTGGCATTTTCAAGGTTTGGAACATGTCCTGCATCATGGAGCTTCAATTCTTTTGGTTCTTTGACAAAATTATATAGCAACATAGATTGATCCTTGGTCTGAAACAAATCATTTTCATTATGTGATAGAACTAAAATAGGTATGTCTATTTTCCCAGCAATTTTAGTGGCATCCCAAGAAAGCAATTCTTTATAGGTAGAAACAGAGAATTTACGCGCGTCAGATATAAGCTTATCATTCTTAATGCTTCTGATAATTTTGGAATTAGACAAGAATTTACTATAAGGAAGGAAGTAATTAACACTAACTCTCAATGGGATAATTTTTGATACTATGCTACACATCATCAACAAAAACTTTCTAAAGCTGTTCATCACAAAATCAATTGGGCGAGTAGCGCAATTGCTGGCAACCAAGCTTTTGATTTTATGCGCTCTATCATCTGCTGCAGCATGAACACCCACAGTGGCCCCAAGGCTATTGCCAAAAACACCTATTTGATCATTAATTTCAGCACGGATATAATCTAACGCGCTATTGGTATCCTCAATATAATCCTTTAATGTCCAATAGCCCCTTTCCCCCTCACTTTTGCCGCAACACCGAAAATCTAAAGCCAAACAATTGTATCCCTGTTCTACTAAAAGGGGCGCTAACTCATCATACTCAAAAGAATGAAAACCCAAACCATGAAGCAATAAAATAGTTGGTAAATTTTTATCTATCAGATACAATTTACCATAAAGATTATATCTTCCTGAATCTATTCGAATATCTTGAAATGTAAACATATTTTTACTCTTTATCATTTAATTTTGATTTTCGCCAAAGAGCAATGCCCAACCAAGCATGGTATAGATTGCCACCGATGAGACCTCCCACAACAGCCCCAGTTTTTGCGGTCGTAATGCTGCCACCTAATTCTGAAAATTGGCGGAGGGGGTGGGATTCGAACCCACGCCCCGATAAATCGGGGAGCGGTTTTCAAGACCGCCTCCATAGGCCACTCGGACACCCCTCCAGCCTTGGATTATAGCCTAATTATGCTCTGATTTCCAAAGTTTGCCAACATTCTTCAAATAAGAAAACAGAAGGGTTAGGTAAACTAAAGGTAGAAAGCAGACAGTCCCATAGCTGAGATGACACGTTTCTTGCTTTGTATCCAAGCCGAGTGTGCTATAATGTCGCAGGGGATTTTCTGGTAGTAAAGCAACCGGAAAATTAAGCAAACATAGAGTCTTAGCTATTTGGGTGTTAAGTGCAATGGGGATGAACTAGGGAAAGGAGGTAGGCATATGAGTGGGGGAAAGTTATTGTTGGAGGCTCGGCCATCTTGGTGGAACTTTTTCTGGCACTTCGTGTTTTTCTGGCTCATCATACCACTGATTATCGCTTTGTGGAAACGATGGGCGCTTGTCGTGCGTGTCTACGAGAGCCGAGTTTCCTTAGAGAAGGGAATTCTCTCGAAGAATTTTGTAGAGCTATTCATCAAAGATGTCCGCACCATCAATATCAAACAGGGCCTCCTCCAGAGGATTTTCAAAATCGGTGATGTAATGATCGCTACTGCAGGAACCGCAGGGTATGAAATTGTTGCCTACGGTTTGCCGGGGCCAAAGCGGATCAAGGACCTAATCATTGAGCAAAGGCAAAGGAGCAAGAGTACGGGTGGCTAGGGTAAGATTGAGAGAGGCAACAGAGTCAAAACATAGCTAAAGTGCGGTTAAATTCACCACTCTCCTGCAGAGCAAGCTTGACTTTTAAAAGAGGACTTCCTTTGCCCTATTACTTTTTCGCAACAGCACGGGGCTTTGCCATGTCGCTACGGGGTTTTGCCACACCACTACGGGGCCTTCTCACGCCAATACGAAACCGTTTCCCACCACTACGGTATAACTCTTCGCGCTGCCTCAGCCACAGGTAGCCCTGCTCAAGATAGGTGCTGAGTATGATAATCGGGAACCATATAGGAAGCAAGAGAAAACCAAAGGGGATCAACTTTCTAATTTCCTTCAGCGAATAGGTGACCAGGAAGAGTGGATATACAACCACAATCGCTAGTCCAAACAGAATATACATCACCTTCTCCTAATCTCCATAAGCCAACTGTTGCTTCCTCTCTATATTACTATGGCATTTTCTAGCTAAAGTTTCTTGCCTTATAGCACACACTCTCAAACTTGTCAACAATGCCGATACGAAGGTTACTGTCAACTTTTAGTCGGTCGAATCCCAGGTGGCTACTTAAGCTATACCTCCATTTCTGCAGGTTATTGCCCGGAGGATCTGGGCCCAGGGGC
>Ga0315314_1001968_pt1 | contig 17410 bp, 19 predicted proteins | sample TDP9_MG_FD_203631 | JGI IMG/M metagenome (GOLD analysis project Ga0315314, IMG submission 203631) | Freshwater sediment microbial communities from Lake Towuti, South Sulawesi, Indonesia - TDP9 | ecosystem: Environmental > Aquatic > Freshwater > Lake > Sediment | place: Indonesia: South Sulawesi...
AAAAAGTCAATGACATAGCCGAGTATGAACTTGTCATTGTCGGCAGTGGAATCCAAATCAACAGGTGGACCGGCGAACCGGAAAACTTCTTGAAGAAATTCCAGAAGGATTTGGCACGAAAGAAAGTGGCCCTCTTCGTATGCTGTGGCTCCGCCTCTCAGGCAATAAACGGCGGAAAACCTGAAACCGCAGAAAAAGCCAAAACAAAGTACCTTGATGAAAAAGCCGCTAAGTACAATCTGCAACCTGTCGCTTTAGGCTTCTTTGGTGGCGTCTATAACTACAACAAGGCGCCGTGGTGGGCAAAAAAGGCCCTAGAAGCAGAAAGACCGAAAATAGAAGCAGCCTACAAAGAAACACAACCAGGAATCTATGATACGAGAGACTGGAACGCCATCCGAAGCTGGGCAAAAGAACTCGCCCAAAAGGTTCGCTCATGACCCTGTGCGAACTTTCAAAATTGATTGCGCTTGGAAGTGATTAAAAAGCATGAACACCCAAAAACCGGTGGAGAACACCCATTTCATGCATGCATACTTCCGAAATCAAAAGAACACCAAAAACGAAAAGCGAATTAATTGCGATTATATAGGAAAAAACGCTAAAAAATAGGAATATTTGGTCAATTTTAGATGGCGCCGGGAGTGGGATTCGAACCCACGAGACCCAAAAGGGTCACGGGCTCTCAAGGCCCGCTTGTTAACACAGTGATAGTTGAATCCCAAAGAGAGAAATTCATAGATTATCTTAAAGGAGAAGTAAGCGAGAACACAGCTATCAATTACGGATACAAACTTAATATGCTTATAGCCATCCTTCCAGAGACCTTTACTCCAAAGGACATTAATCAAACTCTCAAGTCAGTAAAGAATCCTAATACTAGAGGGAATATGGCAAAGGTTGCCAGGCATCTTTTAAGGTTTCTCGGTCATGATGAATCAGAAATTGAAATACCAAAGCCAACCCCTAATCCTATCTTCCTTCCCTCGAAAGAGCAAATCATGGCCTTCTATCATGAATTACCAGAAAGGTCGAAGATAGCTTTCCTTATCCTTGCAAGTAGTGGCATGAGGCCTATAGAAATGCTCCCTCTCAGAGTTATGGATATTAAAGTCTATAATGAAGTTGGAGTTATAAATCTCAGCCAAATACATGAAGGAGATACAAAGCGTTCTTGGATGGCCTGTGTGAATAATGAAGTTCTATCCTGGATAAAGGAGCATGACATTAAGCCTGAAGACAGAATTTACCCATATAGTAAAAGGGTACTCAATAAAGACTTTCAACTGGCCAGTAAGAAGAGTGGGATCCATATGTATCCTTACATGCTCAGAGACTTATTCCTTAATGAAACAAGAAAGAGAGGCATGCCAAGAGAATGGAGATTAGTTCTAACGGGACATATCTTAAGAGATGTTCTACAGGATCATTATGAGCTAAGGGAGGCGGAAGAGGCTGCCAGGGTATATAATCAGACTGGGCTTAGGATTCTGGCCTAGCCCTCCCACTCTTTATTTTTTGAGGTTAAGATAATTGCCAAGTAGTTATGAGAAAGGAAGATGGAAGTTAGTATGTGTAAGATGCTGAGAATAAGAGAAAGATTCACAAATTTTATCATTAAATCCCCCGCTTTCATGGTTCTTTATATATTGAATTTTTTATTTTCTTTAACAAAGGAGCAAGCCAAAGGTTTAGTAGATTCGCCTTCTGGCCTTCATCATGCTGAGATTCAAACATGGTATTCTCATTAGTTAGTCTGAAGTTAGTGAAGGTTGTGATGGCTGTGAAGATATAGTAGCATAGGGTATAACAAGATAACAGCTCTATAGAAAATTTTTTCATATAATTAACGCATACTTCTCTCCATTTTTATTTATGATCGAGAAGCTCCCAGACTTGCTTTGATGAACCTCATCTAAATGTATTCTTATAAATTCCTTAAAGGGTGGCAGCTCAGCCTTACATTTATCACAAATAATACTCTCAATCTCTTCATCTTTACTTCCTGAAGCTAGCCGTTTTATTATATCCTTAATACTTTGGTCGCTCAATAACAGAATAACACCTCTATAGCAAAAATTTTAAAAATTAGCCTTAACCATCTTCCCTTCCTTTGAAGATTCTCTGATAATGTATCCATGCTCCTCTAACTTATCACATAATCTTGAACAATCCATCTCATTAAGATTAAGAGCCTTTGCTAATTGCTTCTGATTTAAACCTTCTTTTACATTCGTTAAATAAGATATGATCTTAATGGCCTTCCTCTTCATCTCTTCACTTTTTGGAAATAAGGCTGCTAGCTCTAAGTCCATATCTTTGCTTACTTCCTCATTTGTTATGGCCTTCTCAGTTAAAGGAAGATCAATAAGCTTGTTCATATCTTCTTGGGCCATCCACTCTTCTATACATAGACTAATATAACGTAAGAACCTTCGAAAGATGCCTCTGCTCAATCGTGCTACTCTTAATAATGCTTGCTCCTCAAAGGGCCATATTTCATTAAAATTCAACTTATAAGCCTCTATCAATTGCTGAGGAGTTAAAGGCTTAAGCTCAATAATATCCATCTTACCATAGAAAAAGGAATCCTTCCTCTCAATTAATTCTTTCTGAAAGCCAAAGACCAGATTTGGTACTTCTCCTTCACATGATAAACACTCTTGCACTAGATTGTCCCATAAGCTCTGAATCGCCATTAGATCGCTATTCATTATTCTTCTATCGCTTCGACTGTAGTCTCTCGTATCTATGAAGATCGTATGGCTATCAGCCAAGGAGATAATTAAGAATCTTTTACGTAATTCCTTTCTCTCTCCTATAGTGAAGATATGCTCAAGTTTCTCAGCCTGAAACTTCATTATTTTTTTAAATTCTTCCCATTCTGCCTGAGAAATAATTTTACTTCCTTGCGTGTATCCTATTATTTTGCTTACCTTGAATGCTATCCTTTCATCGCTTAATCTTTCACGAATTTTGTTATAAAGATAGTCCACATATTCTTGATGAAAGCTATCCTCAAGAACTTTATGAATAGTTTCAAAAGGATCATTACTACCAGGCCATTTAAAGTGAACAATATTGCCTTCTACCTCATCTTCGAGCTTCCATTTTAATTCTATAAGAGCTATGGATTTACCCGATCCTTGAAGGCCTTGGAGACAGATTAAATTCCCTCTTACGAGCTTTAAGCGATTTAAGAGCCTCTTGATAGGATCAGGCCAATAATAATGATAACTTTGTGTTCTGCTTTCAGATGTTAGTTTAGTGGCCCATTGATAAATTTCCTTTAGTACTGTTATCCTATTATCGCTCTTTTCAGTTAAGGATTCCTTAGACATAATCTACACCAATTTTTTTCCTATAGAGCTGTTATCTTGTTATCGGCTTCTACCATGCTACTATACCATCACTGCCTTCATAACCTTCACTAACTTCACTTACTGGTCTCCAAGTATTTTATTCCTTTCTGAGATATTCTCCAAGTTGGCCTCTCAGACCAGCAAAAACTCATAGTCTCATCATCATATAGTCAATGTCTTCATTACTCATAACCACGTAGTCAAGGCCGAGAAGTTCTGATAATCGCCCTGATACAGTTCCAAAGGCTAAGTTCTTAAGGCCTTTAACCTTCCTCTTATTATTGAGAAGATAGGTCAGATGCCACGATGTACGCCATTTAGGGTATTGCTCCTTGAGAACCTCGAGTATCTGCTGCCTAGTCTTTCCAAGTTTTTTAATAAGAATACTGTACCAAGCCCCCTGGCCTTTTGATCTTACGCCTATAGGCCTCTTAGGCTTCTCATAGAAAAACTCTTCAAGGCTCAACTTTCATCGCCTTCCTGATTATATCCTCTAAATCATCTTCATCGAATCGAGTGGTTATTTCTAAGACAGCATTGATCATCTCATTCATTGAGGGAATTGGATTAATTCCTTCTTTTGCTAGTTTCTTTTGGATTCTCTTTAATCTACGCCATAGTTTATTGAATATTTCATTATATAGTTCAGCGTCAATCTCCATGAGAGGCATCTTTCATCCCTTTTAGAAATTCTTCTCGTTTCTCTTCGGACCATGATAAGAAGTCTTCTAGTAGCAAATTGGCCAGAGTATTAACTGAAGGTAAAGGGTTAATCCCTTCTTTCTTTAATTCCCTTTGTAATTTTTTCAGCTTTTTATAAATTTTTAAGGGAATTTCTACTTTGATGAAGCAAGAGGAGAGAGGGGCTGCCTCGAGGCGGTGTTTACTCAAGTTCACTCCCTCCTCAGCCTAATGTCTGCATGGGGCCTTTTGGTGCTGCTGCATGGCTGTATTCTTCAACAAGATTAAGGAAAATTTTCGGCCTTGCTTGTATTTCTTGCTCAAGACTGTTAATCAAGTCTTTTATAGTGTTTGAGAACGCCTTAATACTGCCTACTGACAACTCTAAAAGACTCAGATCGCTGCGTGGGTGTCTAAAATAATCAATGGTTTCGAGAATGGCTGAAACCTCTTTCAGTTTTTCGATTAGGGGCCTTGTGTCTTCACCGAATAGCCATATCTCGACTTGATCCCAAGTTTTAAATCCTAGCTCCCTTCGAACGTGATGGCGGGTAAGTTCATCATCTAGTTTTAAGGCTGTCAATTCTAATACAGTGGGGCTTGGAATCGAGGGCGGTGTGAATGAGAATTGATAATGAACAATAAGACCTAAACCACACTTATTACAGCGTTCATTTAGAAAATCATAGTTGTCTTTTATATAAGCTATGAGAACCATCGCCGAATATTTCGCCGTTATCTCCCTTAGTCGTCTGAAGTAGGTTATGAGGTCGAACCTCTTAGCTTTTACAGCCTCACAAAATTCCCGCTTCTCTTTGGCATGGGAAAGTGTGTTCTCAACAGCTTCAAGATCATCCCTTAAGATAATCTTCAATTTCTTCTCAACATCTATGTTATTTTTACAAGTAGGGCATGGAAAACTGAATTTTTCTGGCTTAGGAATGTTTATTGTACCGCTTTCAATTTTGGTAATTTTGACATATTGAGCAATATCCAATTTAGATGGCCTCCTCTAAAGCTTTCTTCAATAGATCCTCTACAGCCTCACTAATCTTCTGATTTTTATCATAGGCTAGCTGCCTTACTTTAGCCCATAAATCTTTATCAATCTCAATTGTGGTTGTTGTTTTTGACACTTCTATCGTTAAAGACTTAAAAGAAAGAATTATATAAGAGAATAACAATTTTAATTCGGGGGTTCCTTGAGAGGTTTAGGCCAAAGGCAGCAAAAAGAGAGGGAGGAAACACAAAGAGTTATCATATTAGCCCTCCTCTCAGAGAGGCAGCCTTTAACTTTTAACAAATTATTCGAAGCTACAAAGGCGTTAAAGAAGCTTTCGCGCTCAACTTTTTATACACAGCTTCAGAATCTTTTAAAAGAAGGCATAATTGTTTTAAGAAGGGGCTGGTATGAGCCTGATAAATTGATTGATTCAGAGACCATGATACTTTATTTTAGTGGCTCACAATTAAGGGGGGCTTCACACCCAATTATAAGCCCGATGATTCGAGAGAAATTTAAAGAGATTCGAAACATAGCTAGGACGAAAGTAAAAAAGCTAACAAGAAAGCAAATGAATGATATTTTAAAGCTCCATGCTAGAACTTATGCTAGATGGAACCCAAAAAGGAAGGTCTATATGTTACAACCAATGGAATTTAGATTATTAGAAGAATCTTAATTTCGTATGGACGTCCTACAGAGTGGATGGTTGATGAGAATATACAAAGGAAGAATTATAGTCCGATTGAGATGGCGAGGGCTTTCATTTTGCTTAAAGAACAAAAAATTACACAAGAAGAAATAGCAAAAAAATACGGCGTAGATCAAAGTAGGATAGCCCAGATAAAACAATTAGAAAGGCTTCCTTCTGAGATTCAGAATAAGTTGAATTGGGACGAACCAAAAATTGTTAACCAAGTTAACAAACCCATCACCCCTAAACACGCTTATTATCTCTCACAATTAGATTCTCCTCAAAAGCAGATCGAAGTCGCCAAGCTCATTAAAAAATTCCTTTAGATCTGTTATTATGTTATCGGCCTTCAGGCCTTCTTTATTCTAGCTTCCTAATCGTAGCTACCTTCTTACCATCTCTTTTCTCAACAGTCCAATCCAAAGCATCCCCGGCCGTAATGCCAAGCTCTTTTACAACCTGTTCTGGGATCGTTGTTCTTAATGATGGAGATTTAGTCGCTGCTTTACTCACTATGGTCTTCTTGCCCAATTCGGTTAAAATGATTGGGTAGATGTATATAAAGCTTAAAAGGTAAAATTTACATTTATTTAAATACCTCGCTTATCTCTTTTACCAATTTTACCTATTGACCTATCAATTATCAATGTCTATTAGGTATATAATGTAAAATTTACAAAACAAGTGGAAAGTTCAGAAAGAGTAAAGCGTTAAATACCTTATAGGTAAAGTAGGTAAACGAATGGAGCCAAGAGCAAAACGCTCTAAGCAACGGTAAATATAAACCGTTCGGCTGACGAACGCAAAACGGGTTCCGCAGGCGATTACCCAAACTTGGGCAGCCCAGTTCCCCTATCAACAAGCGGAAACTTAAGATTAAGCCTCTTGATGAGCTAGTGAAATTCTAGCGAAACAAAATTTATTTTTTGTAGAGGCAAGAAGATGAGCAAAATAAACGCAACTCAAGAAAGAAGAACGGTAACCAAGCTATTACTTCAAATGAAACCAGAATCCAAGAAGGAAGAATACGCCAAGAAGGCAGCTATAGCATCCATGTTTCTGGCCAGATCAACATATGATTCTCAAATCCAAATGTATATGCAAGAGCATCATATAACAAAAGAGGACCTTAAAGCGAGAGTAGAATATTGGGAGAATAAGTTAAAGGGGGTGAGATAAATGAGCGAAACCATTAAAGCCTTAGAGATTCTCAGTTGGTTGCGATTCAGATTCATGCCAGCATGCCAAGCTGATCTTAAAGATGCTTTAAAGTTCAAAAATAAAGAAGAATCCCTAACAGCCAATCCCTTCAATCATATAGATTCCATCTTAAACGATCTTCAGCAGCAACTCTTAGATCAACTTGCGAATGAATACCACGAGAAGGCCATAAAGCCTTCTGGCCTGGAGAGTGAATATATATACCTAAGGGAGAATCCTTAACCATGCCAACCATAGGAGCAAAGTTAACCGAGAACGATCTTATAGCCTTAAACCGAATCCTACAAACCAAAGGCCATGAGACATTAGGCCAGTTCTTAAGAGCCGTCATAGAGGGTAAAGTCGATCTAAATGAAGTGGAGAGCAGGTTAACCTCAATAGAGGATAAGTTAACCTTCCTTATTGAAAAGGTTGACTTGGTGCCGAGGGCAGGACTTGAACCTGCGACAGTCCGGTCTTCAGCTTCACCCTCAAGTAACATAATTGAGTCGGATGCTCTCCCAGACTGAGCTACCTCGGCACAGTTTTAAAGCCATCGATTTGCATATTAAAATTTTTTCTTTATGGCATTAAAAAAGAACTAATATAAAATCTTCATAGTTTTATTGATGCTTGTTTGATGTTGAGAAGATGTAAAGAAAAGGACTTGAATCAGGTATTGCAGATTGAGAGGATATGCTTTAAGCATCCCTACGATTACTTCACTTTTCTTTACTTTTTGATGAAAGAGCCCGAGGGCTTTTATGTTGCTGAGGAAAATGGGTGTATTGTAGGGTACGTAATTTCATCTGTGAGAGGAAGTAAAGGCACCATAATATCCATAGCCGTCATTCTTGAGTTTAGAAGAAAGGGCATTGGTAGCAAGCTGATGAAAGAGAGCCTAGATTTTCTCTCAAAAAGAGTTGATCATGTGGAGCTTCAAGTGAAGATAAACAATATAGAAGCGATAAGCTTCTACAGGAAATTTGGATTCGAAGAAATAGGTTTGATCCCTAATTATTACCCAGATGGTGAAGACGCATTGGTCATGTCTAAGAAAATACAAAAATTAAAGGTAAGTGGTGAGTAAATGAGGATACTTTTTGTATAGGAGCTTATTCAATTCCATCCTAAGCTTCATATCTATCTCACTTTGATTTGATATGAGTTCCATAGGCTTTGCGGGATAGATCACAGGTCCTTGGACAATGAATTCGCTCTTTATCCTATCAATTGGCAATGGCTTTTCGCTCATAATTTTGCTCATAACTCTATCTACACTTTTATCGTCATTGAAAGATTCCATAACCTCATCTACGATCTTCTTAGAAAGCGGTCTGAAGCCGAATTGGTATGGTTTTATGTCCTTGAGCACTTCTTTATCTTCTATCCCTTCTTTAACACCAAAACCAATCAATTCATAAGGCTTGACCTGCTCCTCTTTTATAAACCAGATATCTTTTCCATGTACAACCAAGGTATCATAGTATCCCCTTTGATCCTTCCCGATGAAGACATGCCATCCTTTTGGCTTTTTGTTATAGAGCCTGAAAATTTCCCTTTTAACGTCAGAAGACGATATCATCACAAAAACTTCTCTTAAAGTCCCTTTTATCCTTTTAAGGACTTCAACTTGATCTTTGCAAAGCTCTGAGGCGCTTAACTATGTTAGGATGAGTTGAAAAAAGCTCCAAAATCTTGTCTGCTCTAGTGATCTTTCTTGAAATTATCTTCTCAACCAATTGTCTATCTGTCGAGTATCCAGAAAACCTTGCCATCTCTTGATAATCTCTATCAGCTCTTTCTGGATCGGCTATGAACAAGGATCGAAAGCTATTAAATGCACTTGCCTGCTGGTGTGAGCGATATTTCATATTAGCGCTGTAGTTAACTATCTTAGCCAAAGCCTCAGATAGCTTACGGGAGCCGTCATCCACTATTGTAACGCTATGCCTGTCAGCATAATACTCTCTTAATCTGCTCAACCCTAATACGAAAAGGGATAGTATCCAGTATATGACCATGCTTGCAATTCCTATCAGTATAGCCAAGCCACTATCCCTTCTTCCACCGAACCAAGCGGAGAGCATAAAGGAGTACGCTATAAAGTAAAAGATAGCTGGAAGGACTGAGGCGAACATCATTATCTGGACATCCCTATGCTTAAGATGACCCAACTCATGCCCTATGACAGCCTCTACTTCTTCATCCTCAAGAGTCTTTAGCAACGTCTCAGTAACTGCCACCCTTCTTCCTGCTATAGGTGAGCCATAAGCAAAGGCATTTGGAATAGGAATTTTAGCTATCATCACCTTTGGCATCTTTATATTGGCTCTTCGGCTCAGCTTCTCGACCATGCCATAAAGTTTTGGATTATCATTTCTTGATATTGCTTTGACTCTATACATAGCATCGATCATGTAAGGAGCAATAAGCCATTGTACGAGGTTAAAAGCTACTACAAGCGATACCAGTAAGACGATATTTAATGTGCCTACCAAGCTGAGAATAATAGTGAAGAATAGAGTAGAGAGACCTATCAAGAAGGCTAAGGTGCCTATTATGGATAAGCGAAGCTTTAGAAGGCCCATCTGCTAACTAACAAAAATTTGTTCTTCCCATTTATAAGTTTTTTTAATATCTTATTGAGGGATATTGTTCAACGATCTCTGGATGGCACAACAGAGTTTAAACTTTAAGAGTTTGATTAGTAAAGACTATATACATAATAGTTAGGCAACGGTATTATGGGCCAAAAGGGCGTCTTGAGCGCAATAGAGGATCTATACAATCAGCCTAATGTAATTCATATCAAGCCTAAAGGATTTGGAAAGATGACGAAAGGTTTTTGCACAAGAACTGTGTTTAGGCTTTATGATTTTGTATCGATTGTGAAGAACAAAGGTAGAGGTAGACCCTTCGGATGTTAATAAAACAAGAAGAAATCACAATTGAAGGATTTAAGCAACTCTTTTTTAAGATTATTGAAATAAAAGAGAAAGCTGGAATCACAGCAGTCTTAAATAATCCACCAGATTTATTTGAGAGAGCAAAACTTTACGGTACAGGATTTAAGAACAATGCTTGGGGCTGGGCTTCAAATATCTGGCATCGATCCGCAGCTGGAAGTGTAGTAATTGAGCAGAATGAAGATTTAAAACCTGAGCATAAATTTTTGATGATGCGTGTACTCGAACACATTTTGGCTCAGGGTCCTTTAATTCAAGTCGACTGCTACTTAGGATCAACCAATTCTCCTGTTAGAATGCATGCTCGGTTATATTGTGATCCTCAATTCCCGGATATCGCCTACAGATGGTCACAAATAAACTTTCCAGCCCCTCCAGAAGAACCAGACGTAATGCTTATGGATATTCCTCATTACTTAGGAAATCCAAATGTACCTGGAACGAATCAAATGCTTCGTGTAATTCGCTTTCCCTACCATAATTATACTATAGTAACTTGTAGCTCATATCAAGGTGAGGTGAAAAAAGGATTTTTATCACACTGGATTTATTTCGTTTATAAAAAGGGTGGATGTGGTGAACATGCATCTCTCAAAGAGTTTACTGTAAAAACAGTTGATGGAAAGTCTAAAAGAATTGTAATGTGTGCTTGGGGATTAACTGGTACTGGAAAATCAACACATGGCATGTATATCTTTGGTGAGCATAATAAGCATTTATTTATTCAGCAATTTGGTATAGATCCAATTGAATACTTATCAGATCAAGTAATTCGTAATGATGATATTGTGGCAATATTTGAAGATCGAGTGTATGGTTCAGAAAGAGGTTCTTGGACCAAAACCGAAGATGTAACAGAAATTCAACTCCCTATTTGGCGTGCAGCAATGTCTCCTCAAGCCTTACATGAGAACACAGAATTTGGACCAGATGGAAATCCAAACTTAGAAGGAAGACTTTTCCAATATCAAGGGGCACAAAATCGAAATGCTAGGAGTGTATTTAACTTAGAGGACACTGGTTATTTTGATGGTCAAATAGATTCAAGTAGTCCATTGAACATGGCAGTATTTATAAGCCCAGGAAATTTCTGTGATTATGCTTGGGTTAAGATAGAAGATTTAGCATTTGCTACCAAAGTATTAGCAGATGGTAGAACAGTTGGTCATCCTGCTCAATCTTTAGCTGTAGTTGGTAAAGAATTGTATGAGTCTAGATACTGTTTACCTTTTACTATGGGAGTTGGTAATGCTGCACATGTAGTTAGATTTTATGAAATATTGAAAAAGCGAAAAGAGAAAGATAATCCAGTCGATTTATACTTACTAACTACTGTTGGTAAAATAGGCTCAGAATACGAGTGGGTCGAAGAAAAACTTGGCGGGAAGAGCTATATGATGCCTAGATCAAAACTTAAAACAGGATCAAATGGCATTCCCAAGCCTATCGGTGGTACAAGTCCAACGATAGAAGAAACAGAATTGTTCTTGCTTCAAGCTGCTAGAGAAGCAGTTGAGTATGAACCTCATCCTATATGGGGCGAGAAAGTATTTGTACCAATTGAAGTCGAGGGTATCTCAAAAGAAAGACTTAGCGAGTTGAATCCTTTTACTTACCGTTCCATGGAAGAAATAAGAGAACTTATAAAAGCTCAAATAATCAAGAGTAAATACTACCTAAGTATTCAGTGCCTTGGCTTACCAGAAGAAATTCTTAATGCAATGAATTTCTGAAACCTTTTAGGATGTCTAATGCAAAAATTGACACGTAGAAAGCTACTCCCAACATAATTCTCAGTAGATTAGAAACCTTTTTCTTGGATAAGGTGTTCATCACTCTAATCAGCTTTTTAGCAAAAATCCAAGCTAAACTAAATCAATTTGCCTATATACTTCTGTTGTAATTGACGTAATGAATCCCATTGAGATATGAAAAAAGTTCATCAAAATTCATCAAGAAATTAGGAGATTTATTGATAGACCCTATCAGATTTTTTGAAGAAGTTAGAGGAGAAGGATTAAGCACTGCCTTCATATTCTTCCTAAAGGTTACAACGATTCTCTCAATTACAACTCCTATAGTGAACTATTATGGCATAGAGAGCACAGACTTTTCTTCATCTTATCAAGCTCAGATAATGGCTTACAGGATTTTAAAGAGTGTTTTGATCGAAAGATATGGCATCTATGCGTATCCGATCGAATCTCTCTTAATTCTTGGCTTAGCCTGCATTATACTAATTCTTGGGGCATTATTCTTACATTTGATCTACAGATTGATAGGAGGAAAGGGTTCATTTTTGAACGCTTGGAAATCCATGTGCTATGGAGTTGGGCCTTGCATATTTGGTGGCTTTTTGCCTTACATCTCTTTATTCGCTGCCTTTTATAGCGTAATGTTTCAAATCTACATAGGTCCAAAAGTCTTGTATAAAGCTAAAGAGTCAAGAGCGATAATTCTTCTAGCTATCATAATAGCCTTGATCTTTATCGAGATGTTCGTGACTGGTACGACTGTAGAATTTTGGTAGCAAATCAAAGTTAAGGATTAGAGATAGCAATGAAAGGAAAAAACAGAACATTATTATTTTAGAAATAAGATGATCATGGTAAGCTTAGAATATGGATATAGGAGTAAAGCCAAAGATACACACTGATCTGCTCTTTGAGGAAATAGAGGTTAACAGGAATAATGCTCCTCATTACTTTTTAGATGAATTTGAAGTTGATATTTGGGATGAGCCATACATATCTTTCCACTCAAAATCTCCGGTGGATTACATCAGAGAGAAGATATTAGAAAATGAAAAGAAAGGCGAGGACCCTTTCCCAGATGTAATTGGTAAGAAGAGAGAAAAAGGATTGATAAAGAACGCTTTACTTTCTGGCTCTCCTATACTCTTTAAAGGAAAGAAGGGCTATGGTAAAACAACTTTTTCAAAATCCATAGCAAAGCTTCTCCCAGACAAGATATTGGTCATAAAAGGCTGTAAGATTTATGATGATCCTACACACCCTTCATGCTTCTCTTGCAAGGAGAAGATCGTTGAGCATAATAGAGTTGAAGTTACATGGGTTCCAAGAATATGGGTAAGAATTCCAGGAGACCCTATGCTTACTACAAGGCAATTGATAGGTGGCATTTCTATTCAAAAGATCAGAGAAGGCTACGATCTCGATCATCCAGAAGTATTCATCCCTGGAAGGGCTCTTAAAGCTCATAGAGGAGTTGGTTATTTCGATGAGCTTGGAGCAATACCCTCGTCTCTTCAAACATTACTTCATGAGCTTTTCGAGGAGAAGCAAGTAACAACTACAGAAGGAGACATAGTCCCCTTTAGGCTTGATGCAGTTATATTGGCTGCAACAAATCCTGCAAACTATAGAGGTACAAGCCCTATAAAAGAGCCACTTTTAGATAGAATGGAAGAAATAGAGATAGGTCCTCCTGAAACTTTAGAAGAAGAGATTGAAATAGGAAAAAGAAACATGTATTTGGTGAAAGTAAAAGGCTTGGAGCCGGAAATTCCTGATTGGCATTTAAGAATATTGGCTAGAATAGTTAGATATGCTAGAGATAAGGAGAGGCGAGATATAGCGAGTAAAATCGATTCAGAGCCCTCTTGTAGAGCCACCATAAAGCTCTTCGATCACATAAAATCAGCAGCCATTAGGAATGGAAGAGAGATTCCTTTACTATCAGATTATGGGGATTCTTATGATACCATGAAACTAGCACTCATGGGTAGAATTGAACTCACATATGGCATAAGGGAGACAAAGGAAGAAATAATAGAAAGACTTGTCGAGATGGCTATAAATGATATTTGTAGAGAGGTATACCAAAAAATTCCAGAAGATAGATTCGAAGAATTTTATGAAGAATTAAGAAAGATAGGAGAGCCATTAAACGGGCAAAGCTACTTGCAAATAAATCAAAAGATAGTCTCAAAACTAAGGATGAATCTGGAAGTGAGTTCAGTCGTCGATAGATTCTTGGAAAACAAAAAATACAGCGATGAGCTCTATCTCTCTGCTTTTGAGATCATTTTAGAATCCATGGCTAGATGCATGAATACTCCTGAAAGAAAGTACATAGAAAGAAAAGATCATGGCTATGTTATAAGTGATCTAAGATGAAGCCAAAATGTAAGATATGTGGAAGAGAAGATAAAAGTCTCACTTCTATTCTTGGAAAAGAAATCGTCGATGAGCTTGTTTATGGTTTGTTCAATCCTGAGAGTTTGCCCTCCCAAAAGGAGCAGAAAATAGACATAGAAACTTTGATTCAAAATCATTTAGATGAAATAGAAGAAGGCGAAGAAAAGTCCAATGAGCATTATGCAATAAGCCTAACAAGCCATTACTTAGAAAAATATTATAAGAAGTGCTTGAAGCTGAAGAGGGCAAAAGAGGAGGCATGGAAAGAGATAGTTGAGAAGATAAGAAGAGGAGAATTAAAACCCTCAAATCTACCTTTAAAGCAATTGATAGAAAGGCTCATTGAGATATTGGCAGAAGAGCTTACAAAGGAAAATCTACTTGAACCTAAACTCATATTGGAGAGGCGTCTTCATAAGGATCTTTATGAACGCTATTATACATTCACTCCAGAAAGTCAGAAAATAATAGCCCAAAAAGTGCTTGAGGAAGCCTTCATCCATCTAGAGAGATGTGGCATAGGCCTTCATGAAATGAATGAAGCAGGCATTGGCATCTATCCATCCTACATAATACGTGAGTATGATGAGTTCCTGCATTCTTACGATAATCTGGATATTCAAGAGACGCTGATCTCGACAGCCTCAAAAGACCCAGTTAATATGAAAATTCTTGAAAGCGACCTAAAAGCTAGAATTCCTTTACATAAGGCAAAATCATCAAACGCGATTGTAATAGATAAGTCAGGTTCTATGTATGGACGCAAGATCAAAGGCGCTATAATGGCTGCACTAGGGCTAAAAGAGTTGTTAGAAATGAATTACAACGAAGATGCTCTTCATGTTATTGCCTTTGATTATAAACCCTATCTAATACCTTCTGGTGAAATTATAAAATTAGGAGCCGATGGCTCAACAGATATCGGGCATGTATTGGATTTTACTAGAGAAATCTTAGCAAAAGAGGATGGCAACAGAAACATCTTCCTAATTACAGATAGTGAACCAACAGTCTCATATTATCTAGGGCAGACACCAGTGCAAAGCGCTTTGAGAGCTTCTTATTTAACAGGAAGAGAGGGCATAAGGATGAACATAATGATGCTAGACAATAATCCTAGATTAAGGGATATATGTGATGAGATGGCGAAGATGAATGGAAATTCTACTGTCGCTTTTATCGATGATCCACTAAACCTTAAAGAGGTTGTCATAAAGTCCTTCATCGATCATAAGAGAAAGATGAGGTATTAGCAATTCTCTTCTTTTTCAGAATGAGACCGAAATACTCTTTTCTAGATTTTTAGATAAAATGAAGTAACATTGTGGATATTACAAAATACCTTAACCCTTATATAACAAAAAGATTTTATATTAAGGCATAAAGGTGGGTAAGCATGCCAGCAAAGCCACATTTGAACCTTGTAATTTGTGGGCACGTCGACCATGGGAAATCGACAGCTATGGGTCATTTTCTCTACGACCTTGGTATAGTTGAGGCACGAACAATAGAGGAGTATGCAAAAGAGTCCGAGAAGACCGGTATGGGTGATACCTTCAAGTACGCCTGGGTTCTAGATAGATTGAAGGATGAACGTGAGAGAGGAGTCACCATCGACCTAGCTTTTCAGAAGTTTGAAACAGACAAGTATTTCTTCACACTCATAGATGCACCAGGTCATAGGGATTTTGTTAAGAATATGATCACTGGAGCAAGTCAAGCCGACGCTGCAGTGTTAGTGGTATCTGCCAAGAAAGGCGAGTATGAAGTAGGCATAGGCCCTGGAGGGCAGACCCGTGAACATGCCTTCCTTCTGAGAACATTAGGAGTAAACCAGGTAGTAGTATTCATGAGTAAGTTCGATGACTTTACTGTTAACTATGGCAAGGATAGGTACGAAGAGGTCAAGGCAGGGGCGGAGAAGCTTCTCAAGACAGTAGGTTATGATGTAAAGAAGATTCAATTTATACCAGGCTCGGGCTGGACTGGTGAAAACCTTGTCAAAAAATCAGAAAAGATGGCATGGTACACCGGCCCTACAGTATATGAAGCTCTTGATCAATTAGTTGAGCCTTCAAAGCCTATCGATAAACCTCTTCGCCTACCTATTCAGGATGTCTATTCCATCACAGGCGTAGGCACAGTTCCAGTAGGAAGAGTAGAGACAGGCGTAGTCAAAGCTGGAGATACGGTAGTAATAGCACCTTCTATGATAGCAGCAGAGGTCAAGTCTATAGAAACACATCATACAAACATTCCTCAAGCCATACCTGGCGATAACATAGGCTTCAACCTAAGAGGGATTGCCAAAAAGGACCTTAAAAGAGGAGATATGGTTGGTCATCCTACTAACCCACCAACAGTAGCTAAGGAGTTCATAGCTCAGATAATAGTCGTATTCCACCCAACAGCGATAGCAGCAGGATACACTCCTGTTTTGCATGCTCATACTGCTCAGGTAGCAGCTCAGATTACAGAACTGATATCGAAGATAGATCCAAGGTCTGGGCAAGTAGTGGAAGAGAAGCCCAAATCTCTAAAGACAGGAGATTCAGCCATAATTAGGATTCAGCCTACAAGGCCTCTTTGCATAGAACTCTACAAGGATATACCAGAGCTAGGGCGTTTCGCTCTTAGGGATATGGGTACAACTATAGCTGCAGGAGTTGTAAAAGAGATCACCCAAAGATGGACTGTAGAGAAGGTAGCAACAAAGGCCTAACCATAGTCAAATCTATTTATCATAAGAAAAAACACTATAATCATAAGTCGTGATAGATGAGCCTGTTGAGAGAGCACAATAATGAACGTAAAGAGAAATATTCGATTAAAAGAGAAGAGCAAACATTGTTATTTTATCGAGTAAAGAAATACTAGACCCTTTTTTAATTGAAGTAAATAAATGGATATTTCCTTCTCGATGACTTAAGATGCAAATCAGATTACGATATTATGAAGAAAGGTGTTACGAATGCCTCTACGAAGGCTGATAAGAGAAAAAGGGGCAAGATGTAAAGAATGAAGAACCTCAGTCCATTTCTCAACTCAGATTTTAGCTTAACATCTTTACCATCGAGCTTAAGTACCATCTGAACGCCCATTCTTAAGCCTATTGCAACGCTCAGCAGGAAGATAGGTATCTCTATTATCCCATGTGGGAGTATTGCTGACAAGATGAAAACCAATCCTTTTTCTTTCGCAACATCGAAAAAGATCATCCCTATCAAAAGACCATTGATAGTAACGAAGAGCAAAGGTATTATGGCAAAGAAAAAGCCAAGCAATACGGCGAAGAGACTTTTGATAGAATTGTTCAGAAATATGAAGAGCATAAAGGTGAA
>Ga0315314_1001969_pt1 | contig 17408 bp, 20 predicted proteins | sample TDP9_MG_FD_203631 | JGI IMG/M metagenome (GOLD analysis project Ga0315314, IMG submission 203631) | Freshwater sediment microbial communities from Lake Towuti, South Sulawesi, Indonesia - TDP9 | ecosystem: Environmental > Aquatic > Freshwater > Lake > Sediment | place: Indonesia: South Sulawesi...
TTAACAATAGTCAGTTTATCGCTTTTTCGACTGGGTTCTCTAAAGGTCCCATCCCCCTGTGGCTTGTCAGGAAAATGCTCTATCCCCCAGTGGAACGCACCCGTGACGGAAGAGCAAAATACGCACCTTACGGTCTGAGAAAAGTAGAAGCCCTGCTCCTACAGAACAGTCTCGATGAAAACGACGTGGCGGTGGTTCATCCATTCGACCTAGACAACTTCATAGGTCCAAACACAAAAGCAGTCGGAATATCATCCATGGATCCAACAGGAATGGGATACGTCAGCAAAACATACTCCTCAATCATAGGTGGAGGCGAACCCATGAACGCCATCGAATTCAAGGCACTAATGAAACACCGTAGCATCCAAGAACATCAACTCAAAGTAATCGTGGGCGGATTCGGCGCATGGCAACTTGAACGCAAGAAGGTTGCCCAAAGTTACGGCGTAGATTGCGTAGTCATTGGCGAAGGGGAAAAAGCGGTAGTAGAAGTCTTTGAGAAGGCAGTTAACGGGGAACCTCTCCCACGTGTGGTCCGTGTTGAAAACAGTTCTGACAATGATGAGGTGCCAATTATTCGACACGCAGCTATTCACGGGTGCGTAGAGATTTCAAGAGGCTGCGGTCGAAACTGCCAGTTTTGCACGCCTACTATGCAAAGAAAGCGTGACATCCCCTTAGAGAACATAATGAAAGAAGTGGAACTGACAACACGAGAAGGAAGCAAGTACATCACTCTGGTTACAGAAGACATTTTCCTATACGGCTCAAGAGACAAGAAATTAATCCCAAACAAAGAGGCGGTCTTGAGACTCGTGAAAAGCGTCGCCTCGCATCCAGGGGTCAAAGCCATACAGCCAGCGCACATGTCCTTGGCGCCAGTCGTTCACAGCCCTGACATGGTAAAGGAAGTCGCAGAAATCCTAATAGACCACAACTGTTATGCCCACGAGAAGAAACCTATCGTGACTGCTGAAACAGGCGTAGAAACCGGAAGCATCAGACTAATACAAAAATATATGGCTGGAAAAATGCTCCCATTCGAGCCAGAACAATGGAAGGAAATCGTCACTCAAGCCTTTGGTATACTCAACGATAATAATTGGTGCCCACTCGCCACTCTTATAGTTGGTCTCCCAGAAGAAAACGAAGAAGACGTTATCGAAACACTTGAACTGATGGACGACCTAAGAGACTTTAACGTCTTCTATGTTCCCCTGCTTTTTGTTCCGCTAGAGAACTGTTCACTGATGGATAAACAAGGCGCAGAAGTTGACTCCCTTACTAAAGCACGCTGGGAACTCATCACACGCTGCTGGGAATACAACGCCACAATTTGGGGAGACTCCTTCATAGAAGAGAAATTCCACAGCCCCCTTCTCTGCAAGTTCGTTAGACGAGTGGCAATTCCGTTCGCAGCTAAGGTCGCAGGAATCTATTACAAGATGAAGCACAACCGAGAGATGGAAGACGCCATCTGGAGAATCGCAAACGCTTAATTTTTGTCCTCTTATTCTGTTGCTCCCAATATGAGTGCTAGTAAAGCCATGCGCATTACTATGCCGTTCCATACCTGCTGGAAATACCGTGCATGTGGCGTTGCGTCTACTTCGCTGCTGATTTCGTCCACTCTCGGCAGCGGATGCATAATAATTAAGTCTTGTTTGGCATTTCTTAGTAACTCCAAGTCTATTTTGTAGGCGCCTTTAACCTTCGCGTACTCAGCCATATCCGCAAAACGCTCCTTCTGAATGCGTGTCACATACAAAACGTCGAGTTTCGGCAAAACCTCCTCCAAACCCGTCTTCTCCACAACCTTAGCCTTCTCCTTAATCGCCTCCAACACTTCCCTACGCATCCGCAACAATTCTGGCGAAACAAAATACAGTTTCACGTCATAAAGCGAAAAAGCGTAGGCAAGCGAGTGCACAGTGCGCCCGTAACGCAAGTCGCCCATCAAAGCGATGTTCAAGCCGTCTATTCTGCCGCTCTCCTTCAAAATCGTGTACAAGTCCAACAGCGCCTGTGTCGGATGCTCCTCGGCACCTGAACCAGCGTTAATGACTGGAATCTTAGCGAACTCTGCTGCTAACCTTGCTGCGCCTTCCAACGGATGCCGAACGGCAATAACGTCCGCGTAGTTTTCGACAACTCGCATAGTATCTGCCAAGTTTTCGCCCTTCTTCACCGAAGCGATCTCTGCCTCTGCAAAGCCTATCGCGTCGCCACCCAGCTTATGCATCGCTGCTTCGAAGCTCAAGCGTGTTCGAGTGCTGGGTTCGAAGAATAATGTAGCCAAGATTTTGCCTCGAAGCATGTTCGAAGTGGTTTTGGCTATGGGCTCCATCGCGCCCGCAATCTTCAGAATGTAGTCGATCTCTTCTCGTGTGAAGTCCTTGATCGAGATGATGTCTCTTCCCTTAAACTCCAACTGTGACACCCAACACATCTAAGCAATAAGTAAATAATTCTTTTCCCTCACGACGCATCGTTCAGTAATTAATTGAGAATACTAATTTCGTGTCCATGAACCTTTTAAATGGGGCACGTTTCTAAAAGTGCGAAATTGTATGTACAAGCATGTTTTCGCGAACTTGGGCTTCTTGCTCCAAATCGCCGGCTTGCTGACTGTCTTGCCAATTGTTGTTGGTTTGTATCTAAACGAGACCCAGACTTTGGCTCCACTTTTCCTGGCGTGCATAGCCTTTTTGGTTTGTGGGTTTCTTATGAACGCCCTCTGTGAAAGGAAAGACCTTGACTTCAAGTCTTCTTGTGTCCTAATCCTACTTGCTTTTTTGTTGATGTCGCTGATAGGCGCAATACCGTACGTTTACAATGACCCCTTCAACAGCCCAAACCTTATCGATAGATTCACGAACGCCTACTTTGAGAGCGTCTCAGGCTTCACAACAACGGGCTTCAGCTTCATACCCAACAGTGATGCTCTACCAAAGTCTTTCCTGTTGTACCGCAGTATAACCGAGCTGATGGGTGGAGTCGGCATAGTCTTCCTACTCCTCGCCTTCTTCCACTCGAGAAAATCCTTGAATGGTTTAGGCAACGCTTTAGGAATAGAACGCATCGGAGACAGCCTAAAAAGAATGTTCTTTTCAGTCTTCCTGATCTATGGCGTCTACATAATCGTCTTCACAGTAATCTTCTATGTTTTGGGTTTCCAAGACGTTATCAAGATTGGCTCCTTCGTTATTGATACAATCACGGGCGGTTATCAGCCCTCTCTTGAGCGTTTTCAACTGTACCTGTCTATTCCAATGAGGGTGTGCATTATTATCTTGATGTTTGTCGGCTCAGTCAACTTCAGTTTCAACTACCACCTTTTCACCCTCAAACTGAAGAAAGCGTTTTCAAAAGAGATTCTCTTGTACTTGCTCGTGATCGCAATCGGTACCGTTTTGATCTTCTCTACCACGGGAAGAGGACCTTTAACCTCGCTTTTTCACGTTGTAAGCATGTCTTCCTCAACCGGATACGACTACATCAACGTTCCAGGCGCGTTTAACGACGCTGTCAAATCAATCTTTATCTTGCTTATGATTTTGGGCGGGTGTGGCTTTTCTATGGCTGGGGGGATCAGAATGTTCAGAATCATCTCGTTCTCGAAATCAATCAAGCAAAGCATTAAAGGTGTACTGATCAAGGAGAAAGTGATTCAGGAAGAGAGCGAAGAAGTAGAAACAAATAATGTTGAACAGTTCTCTATTCTAGTCGCAATCATACTCTTTGTCGCAACTCTCTTCATCTTCTCCATCATCTTCTCAACGATAGGCGTGTCGTTCACAGATGCACTCTTTGAAGTTGGCTCTGCTCTCACAACAAACGGGATTTCGATGGGCGCAACAACCGTGGCTATGCACGTAGCTTACAAGTGGCTGATAATCACAGCTATGCTGATCGGAAGAATCGAAATCATACCTATTCTAATAGCACTCAGCCCCGTACAAAAGGAAAGAATAGAAACACAATCCCTTTTATCCTCTTAAAGCTAATTAAAAGTTTCAAGGAGTTGAAAGGATGGCTGAGACCACTCTGCGTGTTTCCAAAATCAAAAATGGAACTGTGATTGATCACATAACGAATGGTCACGCCTTAGATGTTGTGAAAATCCTGGGAATTACGGGTCGAACCGGAGGGATTCTGACGGTTGCCATGAACGTTCCCAGCAAAAAGCACGGTGTAAAGGACATAGTGAAGGTTGAGGGGCGAGAACTGAACTCGAAGGAAGTCGACAAGATAGCGTTGTTAGCGCCACACGCCACGATCAACATCATCCGAGACTACGTGGTTGCTGAGAAGCAGGTTGTGAAACTGCCAAAAGTTCTGAAGGCTATAGTGAAATGCGCGAATCCTGCCTGCGTATCAAACAGCACAGAACCGGTTCAGCCGACATTCTACGTTGAAAGTGAAGAACCGCTTAGGTTGAAATGTCACTACTGCGGCTACATCATGGAGAAGCAAGACGTGCTCAAACAGTTCTAGCCGTTGACATTGATTATTATGCAAACCGTACACGACCAAAAAGAGACAAAAGGAGGTTATTTTGCACATCGTTAATGGAAATACCTTCTCTAGTACTTGGATTTAGAGTATCGATTTAGAGTTCATAAGCGTTAAAGTTGGGTTCAAGAATTTAATTAGCGCAGAATAAAGGATGTGGTCGGTTTGTTGACCATTTACAAAATCGGTCTGATTTTATTTGTTGGCTTAACACTAATTTATGCTTTCCAAGGTTTTTATCCAGAGTTTATGGCGTATTTCTCTAACGCTTTCCCGCCATTTATTGCTGGCGCGGCTGTCGTTTCATCGGGCTTTGCCTTACGAAAGTATGGGCATAATCTTAGACAACGCTTTTCTCTGGTGTGGTTTTCCTTCACTCTTGGAATGGCTCTTTGGTTCCTTGGAGAAACTGGTTGGGCAGTCTACACTCTTCTTCTAGGTGTCGAAATACCTTACCCCTCTATTGCGGACGTTTTCTGGCTAAGCGGTTATGTTCCTTTTTTCATAGCGCTATGTCTTTATGTTAAAACTTTTGCGTCTGTTTTGTCAAGGCGAACGCTGGGGATTTCAATGACAACCATCCTCGTCTCAAGCGTTCTCGTATCCGCCACCTTCATAACTCCAATTTTAGGAGCCGAAGAGGATTTAATCACGGCGCTTGTAGACTTTGCTTATCCTCTTCTAGATCTCGTCCTGTTTTCTGTTGCGGTTCTGGGTCTCGCAGTCTTCTTGAAAGGAAAATTGGGGAAATCGTGGCTACTGATTAACATGGGAATCCTGTCTAATGTAGGTGCAGATATGCTTTTCAGTTACACGACTGCCCAAGAAACCTACTATAGCGGCCATTTCCTCGAACTTCTCTTTCATCTGGGATATCTGCTCTTTCTCCTAGCCTTCTATGTTCACACGAAAGAACTCTGAGGTCAAAGCCTTGTCTCAAGCAGAAAATCGATGGAGTCAACTCTTGCTTGAAGCAGTGGACGAGGGCTTGTTAATCCTCGGAGAAAGCGCCAGGAAATCAATCTATTTTCACCTTCAGAACACATGCTCTCTCATGCGGGAAGATATCCCGAACAAGCCTGAGGCTTTTGCCGAAGGCTTAAGAAGGATATTTGGAGCAGGCGCCAAGGCGATTGAAGAGTCGATAGTCAAGAGTCTCTATAGCAAATTAGGAATTGAATACAAAAAAAGGAAGAACACGGGCTTTGTTGACTGTTTGAATGCGGTGTGGAAATCGGGTTTTGCTCAGAGTCATCAGAACTCCAGCTGTAAAGAACAAGACAATGCCACCCTCAGACCAGTCATATAAACTTCAGACGCATCTATGGTTTTTTATCTTACTGCGGCTGTCCCCAACTCCCTGCCACTTAATTTTTCGGGTTTGAACACCTATATTAGAGTAAACGACCTTAAACAGAGAGAGAAGTCTACAGGGGATAGATAGTTTGGGATATGTTTACCTATACACTGGAACGGGTGGAGGAAAAACAACAAACGCCTTAGGCTTGGCTCTCAGGTCAGTCGGGCACAGGCACAAGGTTGTGATAATCCAGTTTATGAAGTGGTGGAAAAACACGGGAGAGTACAAGATAAGAAAGAGACTCGAGCCCAACTACGAAATCTACCAATTCGGAAGGAAAGGCTGGATTGGACTAAGCAACTTGGGCGAAGAAGACAAGAAACTGGCGAAAAAGGGCTTAAAGTTTGCAGAGAAGGTCACCAGAGAGAAGGAACCACATTTGCTGGTTTTAGATGAGATAAACCTTGCAGTTCACTGCAAACTCTTAGAAGCCAACGACGTACTATCCCTGTTAGATAGAGTTCCTAAAAAGACCGATGTTGTTTTGACTGGAAGGTACGCACCAAGAGAACTCGTGGAGAGGGCTGATTTTGTCAACGAAATAGTGGATGTTAAACATCCTGAGAGAATTCCGACAACAAAAGGAATCCAATACTGAGTTGAGTTAGGTCTGAGTTAAAAGCAGTATGGCTTGTGCCAAATCCCCCTTGGTCTGTTCAAGTGCTGCTCTCGCTTCATCTATACTCACTTTTGCTTGTTGTGCCACCAACTGCACATCCTCTTCGGGAATCGTTACCCCCTTCTCAACCGCCTTCTCGATTGCCTTCTCCACAACGTTTCCCCCAGTCACCTGAAAGATTTTCTGCCCGTGCATCTCAAGAATCGCCACTTCAGGATTTTCCACAGTGACTTCTTTGGTGAGTGTTCTGATAATGACTTCTTGGACGTCGGGCACTTCTCCCATGCTCAAGCCCATGCGTTGCATCATTCTTTTCGCTTCTCTGGGGCTTACCCTTCGCTTCAAGTGGTTTAGCCTCCTTAACCTTCTTCTGCGGCTCCCCTTCGCACTTTAACAGCGACTCCTTTCTTAAATGCTTTCATCTCCTCTCCAGTGAGAACCGCCTTACCAACAGCCAAAACCTCGCCTCCGTCACTGATCACTATGACTTCCTCCATCGGACGGATTTCTTCGTCAGCGTCGCTCACATGCTTGGCAAAAAGCGATTTCCCCTTCATGATAAAAGGTGCAGCTTCTTCTTTGACTCTAACCCATAATCGAAGAGGTGTTACGTTTTCAATAATTCTTTTAGCTCCAGTGATAGATAGGGAGAAAAGTCCATTGGTGGGTCGCAAAGTAGCCAACCTCTTCTCTCCAAGGTAAATGTACCTAATTCTTCCAGTCGCTTTAGAGTAAACGATTTTCACGTCGTTTGGAAAAAGTTCTTTACCCACTCCCTTTCCAAACTGGTAATCTGCTATGCTTCTGATTTTATACAAATTGCCAACCCTCTTCCCTGCCATATTTCTCCCCCTCAAATTCGACAACTATAAACAATAGCAATTATTTTATCGTTCGGAATGCACATATCCTTCAAGGTGTTTGGCAAACTATTTTTCTCCTCTTCGTTTAAGCAATGGAATGCCTACGGTGGCTATTATTGCGGTAGCCAGAATTATTATGACTGCAAGGTTAATGTAGAGAGGCGTCAGCTCAGCAAAAATTGGGTTTTCAATTGCGTATTGCATGGGTAGGGTCGCTAAGACAGCGGCTGCTAGTCCTCTAGTCAACATTACGCTCATGATTGGCTGTTCTTTCACCAACTCGCTACGGATGGTTGCTAATTTTACGGCGCCAGATCTAACTAGCAACAAAATCAGCGAAAGAATTATTCCAGCTATCACAATTGCGAAATCGCTAATTGTGACTATTAAGCCTATGTAGACAAAGAAGAACGTTTTCAAAAGAAACGCAATTTCAGATTCAAACCGTTTTAGTCCCACGTCAATAACCAAGTTTGATGGTCTTTCCATTCTGAGTATTCGGTAAATTTCCTTTTCGTTACCTAGCATGATGCCAAACAGAAGAGAACAAAGCGAACCGCTTCCACCCAAGAATTCTGAGAAAGCATAAGCCAAGAGCACAACAGCCAAGGTAAGCATGTACGCATAGGAGGCTTTTGCAATTCTCTTTAATGCACTTAACCAAATGAAGCCGAAAATTACCCCCAACACTATTCCAGTTGAAAATCTACTCGCTATAGATCGACCAATCGTTGTTAAGTCTACAGCAGTTCCTTTCAATATTATTTCCATTACTACCAACGAAAAAACTATGCATAAAATGTCGGCGAGTGCAGATTCCAAGCTTAACACAGTTGAACACTTTTCACTTACTTTAATCCGAGAAGCCAATGAAACTACCACTATGCTACTGCTGCCCCCGAAAATTGTTCCGCACAGCACAGAGTATAGCGGTGGAACGTTGGGAATGACGATAAACATCATAAAGAGAGTTGTTACAATGGCACTCATTACAAAACCCGATACAGCAAGGATGGCAGCCCTCGGGCTTTCCGAGAAAACACGATAGATGTTCATTGCCATCCCACCATCAAGCAAAATGAAAACTAGGGCTAAAGCAGCTAAATATGGAGCCAAGCCCATTATTGAAGCAGCATCCACTAAACGAGTCACTGGTCCCAGAAGCAGTCCTAAGACTATTAGTAAAAGCACGTCTGGAAAACCAGTGCGTTCAAATAGATAATTGCTTAAGAAACCTATGACGATTATTAAACCGCCCAATGTCAGTGCGAGTGTAACTGGATCTGCCAATTCTGAACACTTTTCGACAACTAGTTTGCCGTAATGCTTAAAGAACTTTTGTCTTTAAGCCCTCAACCAACATGCAAATAGGCTTTCTATCTTCGCTTAAATCCTTCAGTTTTTCACGTTCAGAGGAAGATCGCTGCCAACTAGACACCTTTCCTTAACGAGGAATCATCGAATGTTTATGAACCTAACCACTCAATACATAAATCTAGTGATTAGGACTGAACTTTTACCATATTTTATCAACTTTAAGATGAGTCAAATACCCTATCACACCATAGATTGGGAGAGAAAGAATTTCGGTTATGTTTCCAATGGAGACTGGAAAATCTACAAATGCAAAAAAGCCTAAAATGAGAAGAAACGCTCCGTATATTGTTAATGATTTAAAGGTATGGAAAGTTTCGGTTGTTTTCCATCCTAATCGCATTCCAGAAAATAAAACCCAAATTAACAAGGGAGCAAACAACAAGAGAGCATACTTCTTATACCATGGCAAGTCTTCTGTTCTTCCGCTGTCTTTTTTCCTTCTATAGATAGAAGGCATGTCTGGAAGGAAATTACTGTAGAAGAAAAGTAATACACCCCACAACACAGAGTCTAAAGCATTTTCTCCGAAGAAATAGAAATCCAAGAGCACGTAAAGGAAGCTCGCTGGCATAAGTATCCATTTGAAAACTTTGATCGAAAAGTGAACATGCTCTAGGGTTTCCTCTTCCATACGCCAAACCGGAAGTTTCAACCTAACTTTTCGGTTTATGCTTCCGAAGGAGTGCAATACAAAACCGTAAAGAGCATTATATACGCCTGTCAGCATATCACGAATTGCCCTAAAAAACCTTTTCACTTTTGATTCTTTCGTGACTTATCGCCACACACTGATTATTTTTTCATCCAGTTTTAATCTTTTGTTTTCTCATCTATCTATTGCTTGTGTGTATAAACCATGTTCTTTCAGATTTTCTAATCTGTAGCATATATAAATTAGTGAATGATTAAACAATTTAGGATGTTGGCTAATGCGATGCGAAGTCTGCGGTCGAAAAATACTCGGAGAACCACTAAGGGCTAAGATTGAAGGAGCCAAGATGGTTGTTTGCGGAAACTGTGCCAAATTTGGTACAGTATATTTAGAACCAACACCGTTGCCCACACCTCGTAAGGAAAAGACCACAAAACATCTTGCACCCAGTTTTTCCTTGAAGAAGCAGCCTCCAAAAGTCACTGAAACTCTTGAACTTATAGACAACTTCAGCTCACTAATAAGAGAAGCGAGAGAAAAATTCGGACTAAGCCACGAAGATTTGGGTAGGAAGATTGCAGAAAAAGTTTCAGTTCTTCGGAAAATCGAAACTGGAAAAATGACTCCAAATCATCAACTTGCAGAAAAACTGGAACACACGCTTAGGATTAAGCTGCTTGTTCCCCCTTCCGAACCCAAAATTCCACCATCAACTCTGCCAAAACCCCCAGAAATCACGCTTGGAAAAATAGCTCAGTTAAAGAAAAGAAAAGTGGAGACTGCGAAAAGATGAAAGCCATCATAGTTCAAAGACGACTCTCTAACGAACGCCCCAACTTAGATGAGCTCCGAAGCCTCGCGGGATCAGCTGGTTACACTGCAGTTGGCTCTTTGGAACAAATAAGGGAACCAGACTCACGCTACCAGATCGGAAGCGGAAAGGCAAAGGAACTCGCAGAACTCGTCGCTAAGAATGACGCTAAAAAAACGATATTTGACAACGAATTAAAACCAGTTCAAGCTTACAACCTTGCCAAAACAACTGGCGTAGAAGCAATCGACCGATTTCAACTCATCCTCGAAATCTTCGCCCATAGAGCCTCAACCCTCGAAGCCAAACTCCAAATCGAACTAGCCAAACTACGATACGAGTTGTCTCGGGCAAAAGAAAGAGTAAGACTAGCAAGGATGGAGGAGCAGCCAGGATTCATGGGACTTGGAATGTACGAGGTGGACCTCTACTACGAAGAAGTGAAAAGAAGGGTCAACAGCATAAACGAGAAATTGAAAAGAATAAGAAAGAGAAGGAGCCTCCATCGCACCCGCAGACTCAGGTTAGGCTTCTCATCAATCGCCTTAGCAGGATACACCAACGCTGGCAAGAGTTCCTTGTTTAACGCCCTTGCAGAAGAAATAGTTCCAGTGAATTCAGAAATGTTCACAACTCTCTCCACAACAACCCGAGTTGTGGCTCTTTCCGGCAAAAAAATACTCCTAACCGACACCGTTGGGTTCATCGACCGCCTACCTCTGACGCTCATAGAGGCGTTCCATTCGACTCTTGAAGAAACCATTTTCTCAAACCTTATTCTCCTCGTTGTCGATGTAAGCGAGCCTCAGGAAGATGTGGAAAGAAAACTCTCGTGTTGCCTTGAAACTATCGAAAAAATCGGGGCATCAGGAATTCCAATAGTGACCGCCCTCAACAAAATCGATTTACTTACAGACGCCGAAATTCAAAACAAAATTGATACCCTCGAAAATTTTGTTCTAAGAGCCGTTCCAGTATCTGCCGTACACAAAACGAACATACCCTTACTTAAGCAAGAAATCATGAACCATCTGGCAAACTTCACGCAAGCATCCTTCTCTCTACCCTTGTCTAACGAATCCATGTCCTTTCTGTCATGGCTTTTTAGTCACACCGATGTGCACACAGTTAAATATGAAGGAGACGTTGCGAACGTCGTTTTTGAGTCAGTTCCATGGTTCGCGAACAAGGTGAAGTTGCGCGTGGAGCAACTTGGAGGCGCCTTTAACTCCTAAATGGCTGCTGCTGGACACGGTGAAAATCAATTGCCCAGAGTTGTCGTGTTAAGATGGGGGCACCGATACAGAGATCAAAGACTTACAACCCATGTTGCGTTAACTGCTCGTGCCTTGGGCGCTTCAGGCTTTATTCTATCTGATGTTCAAGATGAAATGACCAAACAGGCGATAGAAAAGGTAACCAACCAGTGGGGCGGAGTCTTCTCCTTTCAAATGGGGATACCATGGAACCAAGCTGTCGAAGAATGGAAAAAGCATGAAGGAATTGTGGTTCATCTCACTGCCTACGGAGAGAACATTCAAACAACTGACATCATGAACAGAATAAGGGCTATGGGAAAGGACGTATTGGTTATGGTTGGAAGTCAGAAGGTTCCCAAAGAATTCTTCTCGGAAAGAGTTTCAGACTTCAACGTGGCGGTTGGAAATCAGCCTCATTCCGAGTGCTCCAGCCTAGCAGTTTTTCTTGACCGCCTTTTCGAAGGGCAAGAGCTTCAGAAAGAGTTTAAGGGAGCGAAGGTGAGGATAGTCCCTCAGGTTAGGGGGAAGAGGGTGATTAAATTTGGCACTGTTTGAGTCGAGATTGATAAAGAGATTTAAATTTCCATCGCACATATATTATATAGAGGAGTAGTGACGCTGGCAGAGATTTCTAATGCAATCCTTCATCGATGACGAAACATTAATAAAAATCGCTGAAGTCTTCGGCAACGAAGATGCAGTGAGGATCATAGACATTCTTAAAGAGGTTAACGAAATCACGGATGAAGAGATCGCCAACAAAACCGGAGTTAGACTCAACTTCGTCCGCAAGATTCTCTACAAACTCTATGACCACTCCATTGTGGGTTTAAGAAGATCTCGTGACGAGAACACTGGTTGGTTCATTTTCCACTGGAGGCTGCAACCCGACCAGCTCGAAGGGTTCGTTTTGAATCAGAAGCGTCGCATCTTGGAAAAACTAGAGACCAGACTTAGGTACGAGAAAAACCATGACTTCTACTATTGCTCAACCCCAGAGTGTGAGAGAGTTCCATTTGAAGAAGCGATGGAACTGGTTTTCAAGTGCCCCACATGCAACAAACCATTAATGCACCACGACAACGGCGAAATAATCGAAGCCCTAAACAAAAGAATTGAGCAGCTGAGGAAGGAACTCGGTGAATGATCAACTGCCATCTAAGAAAAAAGCCATAAAACTTCTTTTCCAAAACGGTTGTTCCCCCAAGGTCATGGAGCATTGTGAAGCGGTTGCGAACGTTGCTACTGCGATTGCTAAAGCTTGTAAAAAGAAGGGATTAGACGTTGATGTAAAACTTGTCGAAATCGGTGCCCTTCTTCACGACATTGGACGCTCCAAAACCCACAGCGTTCATCATGCCGTTATCGGTGTAGAAATCGCTAAGTCACTCAAATTACCCGATCCCGTTATAGCCATCATTGAACGCCATGTTGGTGGCGGCATCACCAGTGAGGAAGCAAAGAAACTCGGGTGGTCCATCAAAGACTATTCACCACAGACGTTGGAAGAGAAGATAGTGTCCTACGCAGACAAACTAATCGAAGGCTCAAAGAGGGTTCCAATTGAACGAACAATCAAAAAGTTCTCCAAGAAGTTACCTCAGTCTTCAATTGAAGGGATTAAGAGGCTGCATGAAGAGTTTTCATCGTTAATCGGGGATTTCGATGTCCAAAGCGACACTGCTTGAAAAGATTTATGAGCCGTTTCCTCCCGACGCCTTCGAACCGTTTTTCCAGTCCCTTTGCGAAGGTCTTGAAGTTAGGTTACAGGTTGTCGGTAAAACCGATCGTGGATGGATTCAGATTGATGTTTCTGGGGAGGACGAAGACGTGGCTTTGCGTGTTTTAGATCAGAAAGTCGGGTTGGCGCCAGTTTCACTCAGCAACATGAAAAGGTTCTCTCTTCTTAAAGGAAAGGTTGTCTCTTCTGAGGCACGTGAAGCTGGTCTTAAGGTGGATGTAGGTGTCTTTTCCCCCAAACCCGTTGATGCCACTATTCCATTGCAAACTCTACAGGCTCAACTGGCGGATGGAAAGAGTTTTTCGCTAGAGCAGTTGGTCGATCTTTTCTGTTTTTATGTTAACATGCCGTTAGAGGTTAAGGTTGTCAGTGATGTTGGTTCAGATAGCGACTCTGTTGAGGCTGCGTTATCAGAGGAGCAGTTGTCTCAAATCACAGGATGGATTCATTCCAATTTGGACAGACTGATAGTTCTCGGTGCGACTACCTCAGACGTCGAGGATGCGATAAAGAGGTCGAGGCATGTTCGTGACGTAATAAAAGTTGAATCCTTAGGTTTGCTTGAGCACGCCGTCCTGTGTAAGTTGGGAACGGAAGCGAGGGGTTTGATGCCGAAGTTTGGACCCATGCTTCCACACGCCGTGCTGGCGCCGTTTAGCCCCCGAAAGATAAGAGAATTCATAAGGAGACCATCTTTTCTATAGAATCCTAGCCCTCCAGAAAGGCTTGGTGGGCCGGGCAGGACTTGAACCTGCGACCTCAGCCTCGTAAGGGCTGCTTTTGGTTCTCTTTTAGTGATGTCCAAACCATGCTAGACTACCGGCCCTTCCATCACATAAGATGAAATAGCATATAAAAAAAGATTAGTGTGTTCCGCTGTATAGGAACTTTTTTAGGAAACTCGGAGCTCAGAGAATACTGGAAGATGCGGGGTTGCCCTAGCCTGGTAGGGGGCAGATAATAAGGATAGCCTAAGCCTGCTAAGCCTGTGGTCAGCAATGGCCGCGCGGGTTCAAATCCCGCACCCCGCGCCACTCTCTATGGGATTAGTGTAAGTGCTAGTCCTGTGGTTAGTGGTATTGTAAGGTTGTCGCTTATTGGTAGGGGAAGGAGTTCTACGAGTGTTCCTATGGCGCTGCTTATCAGCGCCCTTGTTGGGTTTACGAATAGGAGTGTCCCTGAAAGGGCGAATATGAAGCCGAAGAGTGAACCCTCTAATGTTTTTCCTTTGTTTAAGGGGAGGGCTGTTCTTCCTAGTGTTTTTCCGAAGATGGTGGCGAAGCCGTCTCCTAGGGTGAGTGTTGTGATGGGTACGTAGTTGAGGGGTGTTGGGAAGAGGGTGAGTGAGAGTATTATGCCTAGGGCGAAGAGGGCTGGGGCGGTTGCGATTTCGTAGAGTTCTGGTTTTCGGGCGGTTTTCCAGGTTATGGTGGATGTTACGGGTAGGTTTATGCCTCTTATTCTTAGGAACTCTGATATGATGTAGAGGGCGGTGATGAGGAGTATTATGAATGAGACGGTGTGGGGGTTGAGGATGTGTGTGCAGACGAAGGGGATTGAGAAGCTTCCGATGTGGATTGCTTCGCGGAGTATCTCGTTCTTGGAGAGTTTTGGGTGTGGAGTTTTCAATGTGTTTTGGGTTAGGATTGGTAGTGTTTCTGTGAGGTCTCCTTTGATGACGATGTCTGATTTTGTGCTGACTAGGAAGTCGGGGTTGTAGCCGATTTTTGTGGCGGATAGGGGGAACATTGGTAGGTTGTTTCTGTCGTCGACTATTAGTGTGCAGTCTTTGGGTGAGAGATCGGTGTCTTGGAGTATTTTCTTTAGGACGAGTGCTTTGCCGTCTGGTTTTATGACGTCGCCGGAGATTTCGCCTGTTAAGCGATCGTTAACTGTTCCTAATTCTAAACCATAAGCGTAGTCTGCTTTTAGTGTGGTTGCTAGGTCTTTGACGAAGCGTGTTGGGAGGCCTGAGCTGATTAGGGCTGTTTTGTGCCCTGCTTCTTTGAGTTTTTGGAAGACCTCTTTTGTGTTTGGCATTAGCGGGACTTTCTTGTAGAGTTGGAAGAGCTCGTTGATTTCGAGTCCTTTTAGGAGTTTGTAGATTTTTTTGAGGGCTGTTTCGAGGGGTAGGAGTCCTGTTTCGTATAGTGTGCCTGTGAGGAGGATTTTGAGGAATCCGAGGGGTCCTATTTTTCTTGCGGCTTCGAAGAGTAGGTAGCGTCTTTTGGGTAGGAGTACTCCTTCTACGTCGAAGACGGTGAGGCGTTTAGGCGGTTTTGTTGTCGTGGTCAAGTTTGAATGCCTTCTTTGGTGAGTGTATGTTTGTTGTTGGTTTGAATATTTTTTGTTGTGTGTGTGTGTGTGTGTGAGTCTACCTATATAGAGGGGGGAGGTGTTGGTTGTTGGGGGTTCGTTGGCTAAGGCAGAATAAAGATAATCAAGAATGTGGTTTTGAGGAATTCTATTGTGTAGAAGGTTTTAGTTCCTCGAGTGTTGTATAGCTTCCTTTCTTCATCTCTTCAATTGAGCGTTGTATTTCCTTTATTTTCTTAGGGCTCAGTTCTGTTTCAGGTAGAGTTTTTATGATGACTTCTTCAATTATGTCTTCGATGAGTCTTAGTCGCTGGTTTACTCTTTTTACCTCATTGTAAATCATTTCTAGGGACACTCGAGTTTTCATGTTGTTTACCTTAATAAATGATTGTTCCACGATGTTAATATCCTTTTAGAACGAGAAGACATTGTTTATCCTTGCATTAGTGTTTTCTGGGTTGTTGGATTTCGTTGGCTAGGGCAGGATAAAGATGATCCGTAACTTTTTAAGTAAGTTTTTTTACTTATTTTACTTAGGTGACTGGGCGTGGTTAATGTTACGTTTGCTGTTCCGGAAGAGTTGCATGAGATTATGAGGAGACATCCTGAGATTAAGTGGAGCGAGATTGCGAGGAAGGCTATGTGGGAGTATGCCCAAAAGCTGGAGTTAATGGAGAGGGTTGCGGGTGAGAGTAGGCTTTCTGAGAAGGACGTGTTAGAGTTGGACAAAAAAGTTAAGGCTGGAATTGGGAGGAGATATAGGGATGTCTCTAAGGGCGAGAAACAGTGAAACTTATTGCCGATACTAATGTTTTGATTTCTGCTCTGGTGAAGAAGTCTACTGTTAGGGGTTTGTTGTTAAATCCTCTTTTCGAGTTCTATGTGCCTGAGCACTGCATTGAAGAAATTGAGAGGCATGTAGGTGAGATTTCTGAGAGAAGTGGGCTTAGTGTTGAAAATGTGTTTTTGCTTTTAGGTGTGTTGTTGGCTTCGGTTCAGGTTGTTCCTGCGGAAGGGGTTGTGAAGAAGTATAAGGAAGCCGAGAAGATCATGGGTAAAATTGACAGGGATGATGTTCCTTTTATTGCCTTGGCTCTTTCGTTTCCAAACGATGGTGTTTGGACTGAAGATAAACATTTTCTGAAACAGAGTAGAGTGAAGGTTTGGCGAACTAGAGAGCTTTTGAAGTTGTTGGCGGAATAGGTTAACTCAGTTAGTTACTAGTTAGTTATCCTTGCATTAGGGTTTTTGGTTGTTGGATTTCGTTGGCTAAGGCAGGATAAAGATTCAAGAATACGTTACTATAGTCTGGGTAATGGACTTAAGCTGATTATTGGTTCTTCTGCAAGGTACTCATATAGAGTTTTAAGGTCGATTGGATTGCCTGTTAATATTTGTAGTATTTCGAGGTCCATTTCCCTTCGAGTGCCACTTCCAGATGCTGCTTGTGAAAACTGGTCTGGAAGAGGTGCCATTTCGCTTTTGCTGATTTTATCAAATATGGTCAGAAGTTTGTCGACTTGATTTCTTGTTAATTTTGACAAATCTAAAACAGGCAATAGATTAAGCGTCTCTTTTTTGAACTTCACCCAAGCACCCCTAGTGTCTTGTCTATATGCAAGAAGGCCAAGGATTCCAAGAGTTGAGTTTAGCCACAGAGTTTGTATTTTTTCATGCTCATCGGCATTTACTTGTGCATCATCTAGAGTTTTGACGGTATTTAGTCTCGTAGGCCACCACATATTTGACAAAGCCTCTGAGGTTAAATAAGAGGCAACAATTCTGTGGGTGATAAGCCACAGCCTTTCGGCAATCATAAACTTCCCGCTTCTGCTCCACAATGCAAGAGCACCTTTAGTGTCCTTGGGGTGAAGCCAAACGTTTGGTTGTTG
>Ga0315314_1001970_pt1 | contig 17401 bp, 41 predicted proteins | sample TDP9_MG_FD_203631 | JGI IMG/M metagenome (GOLD analysis project Ga0315314, IMG submission 203631) | Freshwater sediment microbial communities from Lake Towuti, South Sulawesi, Indonesia - TDP9 | ecosystem: Environmental > Aquatic > Freshwater > Lake > Sediment | place: Indonesia: South Sulawesi...
TGAGAGAAACTGCACCTGCGGATGGCTTATGGGAAGGCTCAGGCCAAGCTTTGCCCAATTGCGCGCAGTATTGACCTCGAACTGGTAGAGGCAATATCTAGACGAGGGGGGCAAAAGGCGATAGCTGAGAACCGCCCTGCGTGCAATTCTGAGCGCTCGGCTGAACCTTCAGAATTTTCTGGCGGTGGTACCGTTTTCAAGGTTTTGGGAAAGTTAAAGAGTCGGCTGAAAGTTAGCGGATTCGTGTTAAACTGCTCAATTTCAGCGTTAAGAGTTAACAGAAAACTGTTAACTTTCGCAAAGTAGGGGCACCGCCGCTCATCATTCATGTTTTCTGCTTCCTGTTGTAGTATATTAGCCCTATCATCGACGCAACTGTTAGAAACAGCCCATAGGTTTCATGCCCAATTAGCTCAATGTCAAAATAGCCGTGTGTATAATAATGCTCCCAGAATAGTATCTGCCCAATAATTAGGGATAAAATCAGGAACTTGCCCTTCATATTGCGCCTCGCAGAAGCAGGCTTAGAAGTCTGCTTTTCTGTCCTCCAGCGGGAATTGCCTCTTGATATGTATAATAGTCGTATGTGTCATGAGCTGGTGCTGCGGCATCTGCGGCGGCGGATGCGCAAACGAAAGCATATCTGAATGGGCTTAAATTTGCTAGAGTTGATGTGAACGTGCCTGTAAATGACGGCGGTTCCGTGAAGTCAGCATCATCGTAAACTTTGTAGGTTATCTTAGGCTTGCCAGCTACATCCTCTAATGTTACCTTAATCCATTTCTCAACACCTTCGGCGTACCAAGGCGAGAATCCACCAACTTCGTCGAGTAGCCCTCTTCTAAATCGTATGAAGATACGCCATTGATTTCCATGACTCAGCTTAGCTTCTAAACAAATGCCTGCCCAGTTGCCTGTGGTGAAGTAGGCATAGGTAATTATAGTGCTTAATCCGAAAAATCCTGATATTGGAAGGTTTTGCGTTTGAGGGTTGTAGACGTCTTTAACTTTGGTGTGGAACTTGTGAAACGCCGTTGTTATATCTAGCGCTCCTGTATCCTTGTATAGCTGTTCCTCTGTATCTCCGCCCTGCGAAATCACTTCAGCCCATGTTTTACTCTGTACTGTTATATCATTGCCGCTGTCTAATTCTGTTAGCGCTGTAAGGTCAACGTATTCCCAGTTAAGATGTACCATGCTTATCCCATTTTATAGGTTATAATTAGATAGTATTGAGCTTGGAATCTAACCGATGCTGCTGCGCTTAATGTTGCCTTTGCCTCCAATGTTACGACCTGACCGTCTGTTGTAACCTCGTCTGATGCGTTCTCAGCAATCACGTAAGATGATGCGGCTCCATCTACGGCGCCGAACCCTACAACGTCCGTCTGGCTGAAGAGCACTACGCTTTCAACCTCAAATTTCAAATCAATCTTTTGCGCTGTAGCTGAATTGTTCATAATGTTAATTTGAGCTATCGCTAAAACCGAGGTTATAGTTGCTCCCGCTGGCACGTCTACAGTTATATCCTTTGAACCCAAGCTTTGGTCTGCTGTTATTACAGCTATAGTAACTGCCGCATTTTCAGTCGCTGGAGCCTGCACTTTCCCAAACTCAATATTCGGAATATGCCCAGTATCTGTTGGTATATTAGCCGAGTCAAGTTCACTCATGCGAGTTGCTGTAATCTCGTCTATTTTGACTGCTCTAGCTGCTGTTAGCCTTATCTCCAAATCATCGACTAGAGACTCTAACGCAGCTAAACCAACTGTAGGGTCTGCTAAAAGGTCAAGGTAGCCCGCCCTTGCTGCTGTTAGCCTGGTTTCAAGGTCGTCAACTAAGGTTTCTATAGCTGATAGCCCATAAGTGGCGTGGTCAAGTCGGCTTACTATATCCGTTGGAATCGCCAAGCTTGTAAGCCTTCTTGTTGTGTAAGCCCAAACCTTTTCTGCAACATCAATCGTGATTGGTATGTGTAGAGGCATTTATTATACCTCCTCAATTCTGAGCCATTCAAGCCCCTCTTTCTTTAAGACATCTATGGCTGATATAACAAGCGCAACTGTTTCGGTTGGCGCGAATAATGATTCGCTATCTTTAACTGTGAATTTGGCGTCCTCGATTTCTATCCGTACCACTCCTGCGGCTTTGCGTTTTAACCTAGCAATATATTTCGTCATTAGTCTGCTCTCCATTCAACAACTATTAAGGCGATGTTACCACCTGCTGCTGCAGCGTTCGTTATGTAGATTTCCTTAATCTCGAAGTCATCCCATTCAAGCCCAATCGCTCCGTCTATTGCGTCCATTTCAGCGCTGTTGAGCTTGAACGAGAAAGCCGCATCAATCCTTACTATGCTCATATATGAAGCATATGGTATGTTTGACTGCTTTAGAATATCTCTTAACCCAATTGCTGTATCTGCTCTGGCCTGCGATAGGTCGATGTTGAACAGTTTGTATGCGTTTGGTAGCCGTTCCGTTATAACAGTGATTGGTGGCAGCTCTTCAGGTGGAATTGGCTCAGGCGGCTTACCCGTTTGAGCCTGAATGAGCTGTTCCAAACGCTTGATGACCGCATCAAGCCGATTCACAACGAGTATGAAGCTCATGTTTATAACTCTCCAAACGTCCCTGCTCCCAGTATAAATTCGAGCTCACTAGCGTGGGCTGACTCTGTATGAGCAATTTTTAAGAGACTGTTTGCTATACTAGCTAGACCAAGCTCTGATGCAAGTTTAGCCATGACTTCGTATTCTGTTACTCCCCTCCTTTCATCGTCGAGAGCCTTTTCAAGACCAACCTTGAGAACTCTTAGCCTTGTTGGCTCTCTTACATATTTTGCTGGTAACGTTGCCTCAGCTCGTCGTTGCCACGGCCTTATTTTGGCCGCTTGTCGCAGTTCCTCAAATGGCTTGCGCTCAGCTGAGACTCGCTTGAACTGCTCCTCTACGTCTCGCTTTGAGCTCATATTTACCGCCTAATTCCTTTCAATCGTTCTAAACTGCGAATGGCTTCTTGTATTTCATGCTGTGCATGTATGATTAACTGTCGCTCACGTTCAAGTCCTGTCCCTTCCATAGCTATGCCCATTCCTATTAATTCGCTTTGAACTCGGCTCAAGTTTCTTATATAATCCATTATTTCGGTGTATTTCTCTCTTATATAATCCATTATTTCGGTGTATTTCTCTGCTTCTGGTTTAAAACCACGTAGTGCCCTTTCTGGAACTCTTGCGCGCTCACCGATTTTGAGTCGCTTGAACTGCTCTTCTACATCTCTTTTACTGCTCACTTTTTTTCACCTTTTCAACGAGTTTTTCTATAAAATCGGCTCCCATATAGCCGCTAACGAATGTCATCATTTGATTTGGGAAGTTATGCTCTGAATAAGCTAAGTAATAAACTCCCCCTACTATGCCGCCCAGTATAATTCTTTTTGCGGCTCCAAATTTTGTTAGGTCTTGCCAATCCTTGGAGTGCATGAACACATATGCCACTCCTCCTGCAAGACCGAGTATTATGAACCAGATAATCTGCGGAATTGAGTCAATTAATGCTGTCATCTTTTTCGCCTCTCCTCTATAACCTTTTTGGCTGGTCTAGCCAAGGCCGCTAAGGCGAGTAGAGCGATTATTGCCATTCCGCCTCCAACAATTGCGGCTGTCCACTCGCCAAAAGTCCATTTGAGAATAACCAGCACAACTATTATTGCTCCAACAACTGTTAGCACTTTTATGAACCAGATAATCTGCGGAATTGAGTCAATTAATGCTGTCATCTTTTTCGCCTCTCCTCTAGCTTCTTTTCCACAACCTTTTTAGCTGGGCCTGCTAATACTAAAATTGCGGCTAAAGCCAGCAAAAGTAATCCCGTTTCAGCAACAACTGCTGCTGCATCTCCAAATGTCCACTTAAGAATGACTAATATGGCTATTATAGCTCCTGCTACTGCCAACACTTTTAAGATGAACCATGCCGCCGCCCATTCAATAACTATTGGGCTTGAATGCCAAGGCAGTTGAAATTTAATCGTGATAAGTTTCGTTCCCTGTCCTGTTATTCCAATAACTTTAAGGCCAGCCCACTCCAAGGCTGTCTTTTCAACTTCCGCAACAAGATTACTGAATAAATCAGCCATGATTACATCTTTAAGCTCTATTTTTATGAAAAAAGTTGGTGTTTTCTTATAAAGCTTTAAATTATATTCGTATAGTTTGCCATACTCAAATTTGACTTCATCTTGCCAAATACCATAATCGCTGTCTTTAATATATGCGTAAAACAGCCAAGGGAGCCCCTTAAATACGTCTGGAGGAATAACGCCATCAATTCTCATATCAATATCTCTAAAGATTGCAACTCCGTCACTGTTAGTGATTTTTGTGTAAGTGACGGGTATTACCCCTTTTGTGCAGAGTGTAACTTCCGCACCAACAGCGGGCTTTCCATTCTTAAAAATTTGGAAGCCAACACTATCACTTGGGATTGTCCAGAGCGGAACTTGTAGCGTGAGCGTCTCGACCACTGCCATCCCCTCGGTCTAGCTCACCCAGCATAAAAAAAGGGGAATTAAGGCGTAACTGTGAAGCTAAGCCGCCAATCCTTGTTTGGCATTGCCCCGACGAATGCTCCTGTGCCATCAGGGTCGGTTTTGTAGCGGTAGCCCGGGTCTATGCTTGGAACTATCCAAGTTTTGAGTGTAGCGCCTGTATCAATATCCTTCACCACGATGGTTGCTCCACCTGCGGCTGTCCCGTTGTTCTTCACGCAGTAGTGAACATAGACAGATTCTCCAGCCTTGTATTTGTCTTTAACTGCAAAGACCTTTCGCAAGTCCCATGGCGGATTGTAAGCGTCAAACCCGAAGTTGGCGGCTCCTACTGCTTCCAGCCCAATTGTTAATGTTAAAGTCTCTGAACCAGCCATGCTTCATCACTTCTTTTTGATGTATCTCACCCTGATTCGCCAGTTGACAGCTGGTGTTCCTGCAGACGCCTTGAATCCAAGCGCCCATCTTTTTTGCTCTTTGACCTTTATCATCAGCGGAACTTCATCTCCAACGCCTGTGGCTGCTGCCACAGCGGATAGTCCCGCCGTGTTCAGGCCGTTTTCATAGTATTGCTTGTTTTGCTCGTACTGCACGAACAAACTAATTGTGTTATCGGATGAAACAGCCACACCAAGCACGATGCCCTCCTTCCCTGCTGGGACTGTTTCATTTATGACTTCACCATGAGTTACTGCCGTTGTCGCTCTTCCAGCAAATAGCTTTTCCTCGACTTCCTCGTTGATGATTTTGGTTATCAGCTCCTCGCTGAACAGGTTTTCAATCATGGTTCAATCAAGCTCCTCGTCTTGAGGATTCCATCCTCGTAGTTTTGAGCTAACTGCCGCAGAAGCGTTGGAATCATGTAAGGGTTCATATTTCTATTATCGACTGCAATCCTTGGTGAAGGATTCTCGTCGATAACTGATATAACGAGCTGTCCTAAGATTTTAGGCTTTTGCTCGTTTGAACCCTCGCTCAATTTCAACACCTATGCTAGTACTAGCTCGTTTACCTCGTTGTCGCTGTTCCTGAACGTGAGTTTCTTTGTAGCCGCAACATAATACATTACGACGGCTTTGTTTATGTTATCGCTTGCCACCACGACTACGCCTGAGCCATCACCAGCTTGTGCTAGGTTTGCTGGAATACCGCTAGCCAGAACTCCTAAGTTTGCCCCTGTTATAACGAAAAGCCCTTTTCCGTTTCCAGAGGCAATCAAGTTGCAGAATCCTGTCCACTGCGTACCTTTGCCACGGATGACCGACCTTAAGCCGTCCTCGGTGTCGAACTGCATATAGTCGCTATCATTCATGTCCTCATCGGACTGCCAGATGAATGTTGGATTCTTGCTTCCCTTTGTAATCACGTATGTTGCCGAGCCTACTTTCACCGTTTTCATGCTTCCATAGTATAGCGGGTCTGAAGAGGGTATGTAGTTTATGCCGCCGGGTGTGAGCTGGACAAGCCCATTATGAACCTCTATTCCACCTCTTGCCATTTTAGCTCACCCTCTTGTAATGACCCAGAAGCTGAACTGCGCATCCGTCTATTGGAACAACAGCGTTGTTGTCCTTTATTTTGACAGCAAAGTCAGTGTTGGTGTAAGTGTAAGCGGCAACAACATCGGGCAAAGCCACTGGGCCTTGCTCGTCGTCGTCATCCCCGAAGGGAAGCGAGTTTGCCGCTTCATACACCGTGAAGTACGGGTCGTATTCTGGAAACTCTTTCTTCTCCCGTAAGTCGTAGAGCTTTAAGTTAGCCAAGTTGGCATGTGGGAACACGCCAACATGGCTTATCTGAATCTGCTCATACTCCTTTATGCTCTTCGCATAAAGGTCTACCCACTGCCCGTTTCCGCCCGTGGCTGTCGCCAACCTCGCATAATCTGCGAAGAGGACTTCGGGCATTGACTGCTCGACGCCACCAACCAAAGTTGCTAGCTTCGAGATGCCAACGCCAAAGACCTTCGTGGCATCAGCGGGCTCGTAGAGCAGAATCCAAGCTCTTGCTCTTACGGTGTCGGCGATAGCGACTGTTCCAGCAGTTACGACTATCTGGATTTTCATGCCCTCGTTGTATTTTGGAGTAAGGCTCCCCAACTGCATTGGAACTCCAAGCTTGAGCATGGAACGCTTTGACAGTCGGTCGCCGTATGGCAGCGAGTTCTGTCCAGCATGGTTTGTGAGGAACTTAATGCCTGTTAGCTTGTTATCATACCCAATCTCCGTCTGCAGAAGCCGTGAGGCTCCTGCTCCTACGTTCCAATCGGGCATGATGCCAACGGCAAGAAGCTCCGCAGCATATCCATCAGGAATCGTGTAGTCGATTATCTTTGAGGACAGGTTTGCGGCGAGTGCGGCAAGGCTTCCATAAAGCTCTACGAACTTCACGGAGCCCATTACAAGCGTTTTCGGAATAGCAACGGTTTCCCCTGCCTTTTCCGTGACGCCTGCCGCCTTCTCCCTTACTCCCTTAGGAGTTTTGCCCTTACCGAGTGTCAAACTCATGTTAGGGCTCACTCCTTTTTCTTCAGCATCAGTATGATGCCTGCTGTCCACTCAGAGCTCCAAGCGCCGATACCTGATAGGAATGCGCCTAAGCCGAACGGAACCAGCCTTCGATGTATGCGGTCGCCGTAGTAGAACAGAAGGAATCCAGCTACAGCTGCTACTATCTCGTCCTCTATGCCCGTTGTCTGCTCGGGTAGCCATGAGCGAATGACCTCGACAAGAGCGGCAGAAGCGCCTGCGCCGATAACGCACAGGATTAAATCCGTGCCGTCGGCGAGGGCTCCTCTTGCCTTATCGACGATTCCGCTAAGTATTTCAGATATGGCTACTCACCTCAGTAGCGGGCGACAATCGCTTGTGCGGATGCGATGGCTGCTTTAACGGTGGAGTCGGGGGCTGGTGCTCTCCTTGGCGCTCTTGGAATTCCGCCAAAGCTCCTGTGCATTACCTTCTTCACAAGCTCACGCCTCTGCCAACGGTTGAGTCCCTTATCGTTGGCGTCTGTGTTCACTGCTGAGAAGGCGTCAACGACTTTATGCTGAGCATCGCTGAGAGCTCCCGTGCCGCCAACACGGCTGTCCCAAGGGGCGGCTTTCCTCATGTAGAAGCCTTTGTTATACCAGCGGTCTTGCGTCTGAACGAATACCATCGGGATGCCAAACACTTGTATCTGCGTCAATGCTTTCTTCTCCCTTTTCCTGCGGGTTTACTAAACCCGAACTTATGCAGGGTAGAATTTATATATAAGGTCGTTGGAGAATAAAGTGGAAATCTCTTAACGAGGTAGAAGCAATGAGCGATGAAAGAGAGGAGTTTAGAAGCATAAAAGTCAAAGAAGGCACATACAAGAAGATTAAGCAAACAGCCGCAGATTTGGGCGTGGGCATTTCTAAGGCGATTGACTCATTAGCGAAGGTCAAATCCGAGGCTGTTAGCGAGAAAATCAGGGAAATCGGCGAGGTCGGCGGAGAAATCGCAGATGTTCTCTTAGATGCAGGTGTTTTCGATATTAAATTCAAGGGAGCAGGAGTTACTGAAGCTAAAGAGGAGGAAAACAATATACTAATTTATGGCTTCATAAAAATCGAGATACCTGATAGAGACATAAGAACCGCAGTATTGGAGGCGGTGCAGAGTGGCGGCAAGGATTAGGGAGTTCGTGTCTGGTCTGCGCCGAAGGCACCCAGATGTCTATAAAGCTGCAAGAGACTATGCTGAGAAGCGAGGAATAGCCGTTGCTGACCTTCAAGCAGCAGCAATATCATCGTATCTTGCGTCCGATGAAGAGGGCAAAGAAGTTCTTGAGTCTGCAATGGAGGAGCGAGCCAAATCTGGTGGCGGAAAAGGCACGGACGTAACTGCGGCAGTTGATATGTTCGTTAAGATGAGCGAGGGAATTACTAAAATGTTCAATGCAGTGAACGATATGAAGAACGCTGTTAGCATAAGCGCCGTAGTATCTGATATAGAAGCCATAACAACGGCGGTAGATAAAATAAAGACCAAAGGCGCTGAAAAAGGCTCTGGTTCACTCGAAGATAAAATTGCTGGAGCCTTTGTTGATGGTCTGATAAAAAGGGTAGCTGGTGGCGCAGTATCAACAAGTAAAAGGACTAAGGAAACAGGCACTGGAACAATTGAAAAGGTGGAAGAGGAGCCTTAATGGGCTACACGAGTGCTATCGGGCTAAATCCACTGCGTATTGCGGCGGGTTTTGCCCTCCTTCTCAGCACTCGGGCCAAACTGATTAAGCTTCCTCTGCTCCACTTTTATCAATTCGTTCTCAGAACAGCAGGCAAAATACTTTTTGTTTTCAACGCCAAATAGCGTGACGAGCCCCTTATTTATGTCAATAACTTCAAGCAGTACGTTAGGATTTTTATTTTTAAACTTGGCTTTATCGCCTTTTTTTAGCATCACAACCACTGCGAAAAGGTTTTCTGTTTTGAAACCGTCTTAACCTTTTTAGGTTTGGCACTAACTATCTTCTCTAAGTTGCTTATAGAGCATCCTATGATGTTTCGTGGTGTTTTTATGTTAGCCACCATGGCAACATCTATTTTAGGATATAAATCTTGTATCTCAAACACTTCATCAGGATGCTCTTTCATTCTAACCTTATCGCCAACTTTCAGCCCTTCCATTCAGTTACCTCCATAAACTCGTCAAAATTTGGATGTTTTATCCTTATATACTCCTTCCTGCAGTTTGAACACATATAGCGTGAGAACTGCGGGAATATTGTATCGTGTTTGCAGTTTGGACACCTAAATCCCCTTGCCATCCTTAACACCTATCAGCGGAATTTGTCCTTTATTAAGTATCCTCTTATAATATGATTTAGCTATATCTACCACTGCTTGACGTTTTTCACCAACAATATATGGTAAAATTAATTTGCAAACAGCTTGCGCATGAGTGGCACTAACAGCCCATCTATATAAAACTTTTTTACCTTTATATCCTTTTTCTGTAGTTGATTTTTGCACGTAAACACCACCACCGTAAAGCCTTGATATTTTATCAAGAACAGCTTTATCTGCCATAACTATACCAATATACGCATAATGTTTACCCTTTGGTCTTCCAGATGGCCCATAATGCATTGTGCCCTCACCCTCTATTATACCAGCAGACCAAGCTTTATCCACCTCTGATGGCTCATTCCTTTTTAGCATTTTTACCAACTCCAATCAAAGGTATGCGATTGCCACAATACCAGCACTCAATAGTTTTCGCTCCTCTTCTCCAAAGTTTGCGGTCAAATATCTTGTTCCAATGCTTTATGCCTCGGCTTATCCGCCAAGCGTTTATCTTAACTCGAGTGTGGTCATCGCCGAGCAGGAATTGAAGCATGTTCGTTGTATTAGCATCACAATCGGGCTTTATATGAATGAAGAAGTTTCTACCTTTAGTGGTTTCATGCGGAAATATATGCCCAACAACATATCCCATGCTCTTAAGCAGGGATATTCGTGTATCAATCCACTTACTAAACCACTCCTCTGGAAACTTAGCATCTATGTCAATCTTCAATACTGTCAAGTTGCTCTAGCACCATCCTAATTGCGAGGGCTATAAGCCACTTCTTTACTGCTTTTGGAAGCAGTTTAAATAATGCCTTCGCAACACGGTTACGAAAGCGTAAAACACGGTTACGAAAGCGTAAATACATAATTATCATTTTATATCCCCCAACTGCTCTCTATACCTTTTTATCAACTTCCAATGGTTGCGAACACGTAATTTAAGCTCTCTAACTCTAATCCTCAAACTTTTATTATCAAGCTCAAGCTCTCTTATTCGGGATTTCTGCTCTGCAATAATCCTAACTAATTCCATTCTATCAGCTTCAATTATTGCCTGCTTCTCCCGCTTCAGGAGCCTGCGAATACCGAACCACTCACTTGGCTTACTTTGGCTTTTCAAAACTTATCACCATGCCCAAGATTCTATCAATCCAAACATCCGTTGATGGTGCTAATATTATATCACGCTCATCGTGATAATGCCTTTTCCTCGTTTTTTCAATCTCAACATGCACTCGAGGATACTCAGGTTCAAATTCGGCTGATGACTCATATTCAATGCCTATTGCTATTAATGCCTCTTTTGTCACGAACTCATCAGGGTCACGAGCTTCAATCCTATCCATAAGCATTTCAAGGAATCCATCCATACCGCCTACTTGCTCTTCTCCCCTTCTTGGCTCTTTACCTTCATATACAGGATTAGCGTACTTCTGTAAATACATAAGCGTCCTTACTAACCAGTCCTCATCATGCTCTCCTTTAGCTGTTCTAACAATCTTATTGCCGTCAAATATTATGAAGAACAGCTTGAGCGTTCCATTAACTATGCGTCGGATTCTTTCATCAATCTCTGCTTCGGGTAAGTCTGAAGTCATAATCGAATTGCATGTAACCTCAGCATAGAAGGGCTCATGCCCTAATCCTGTCTCAATGCTGAATGTAAGGAATACACTCAGGAATTTCAGCTTTTCGACTATTGTATAAGTTGTTAGCTCCTCTTCTATATATCTTCGCCTTATATATCGCCTAATCGTTGTTGGCTTATCAGGGATAACCCTGAACAAGCCCATATGCTCTTCAAGTTCCCGCCTATCAAATTCGCCTTCAAGCCAAAGATATTCCTCGCCAATGAATCCCCGAGCCCTGAGAAATGCTCTCAAATCAGTTTCAGTTATCTCACGCCAATATGAGAGGGCTGAGTATGCATCAATATGAACCTGCTTCTTCGTCCTCGGCGAAAACCACCAAGGAATGCGACGAAGCTCATAGCCCTCGGTGTCTATCATTATTATCTTCTCCTACTGAGCATATCCCATAGGAACTCTGTTGTATTGCGAACATCAAGTATCTCATCTTTTATCTCTTGAAATCCTTTTTGCTCAATGGCATCTTTTAGCTCATTAAGTTCATCTAAAACAGCTTTTTTTACAAGATTAAAGCCAAACTTTCTATAATCTCCATACTCATCCCATCGCCTAGCAAGCTTCTCATTCTGGTGCTGTGATAAGTCAAGCCGAATAATTGATAAACGACTAATCATACTATCAAACTCTCTCACAGCCATTCATATTCCTCTATGTCTTTCACATATTGCTCAGTAATTCTATCCAACAGCTCAGCCCATGATGTTGCTTTATGGAACTTTCTTAGGTTCCACAACCGCTGATAGGTTTCATCCTTCAGGTTTCGCACGTGTATGGTGTGCTCCTTCTCGCTCAAACCCAGTCCTCCAACTTCTTTCTTGGCTTAGATTGCTCAATTTGTTGTTGTGCCTGTCTAAACTCCTCATCAGTTATCCGCTCATCAATAAATTGAGCTACGGTTGTCTTGGCCGCTTCACCTTTAACTCGCCTCTTAATCACCTCAATCCACCCGTCCTCAATTTCAACTGCCATACAATTCCGTTTAAGTCTCTTTGCTACAGTAGGGATTGTGCCTGAGCCGCAGAATGGGTCTAAAATCCAGTCACCCTCCTCTGTGCTCATCTTTATAATTAGCTCAATAAGCTCTTCGGGTTTCTGCGTTGGATGCCCGACATATTCAGGATGATTCTTATCAATCTTTTTACAGTAGAATATTGATATTGGATAGCCAACGCCTACTCGCCAATATGGTTTCTTACCTGAGCCCCATATACGCATTGGCCCTTTACCACTTTCATGCGGGCCAACAAATTTCGTGGTGCCTTTAGCTGTAACTCTATCAACAGTTAGTTTCAGCTGAGAAAAACCATCTGCCGAGCGATAAAGGCACCAAATGTTTTCATGCACTCTTCTTAACTGTTTTTTATTAATAGCAGGCGGCCCTGAGCTCTTTGCCTGTATCAACTCAAAGCTTAAAGTGAAAAACCTATGCCAATAATGCCAATCATCCGCTAGTTGTGGCTGAGTTCCGCAAAGCCATAGTGAGCCTAATGGCTGAACCTTTTTATACATCTCATAGCTCAGCAAGTTATGGTCGGGCTTCTCATCACCTTTCCCGCCCGACTGCCAAGTGAAGAACGGAGGGTCGCAGAACACCAGCGGAAAAATTTGATGAATGTTCGGAACTATCCTGAATGCATCACCATGAAACAGTTTGAAATCAGGCTCGTCAACCACTAAAAATCGCTCAACGCCCATTGTGAGCTTCACTCAAACACCTCTGAATCTAGTGTTTTGCTTCCTGCATCTAAGATTTGCCATACTGTTAAATGGTCTTTTTCTATCAGTGGAACAAATCTATACATATGCCCTTCTGCTCTGCTTAATCTGATTTCAACGAAAAGAATTGGAGTTATTCCATGCTTTTTGCAAAAACTTGCCAAAACTTCTCTTTGATTCCCTCGCAATGATATTCTTCCTATAACTCCGTTCGTAATAGATTTTACTGTTTTGCACTCAACACCATACACTTTTCCATTAACTGTTTTAAGCAAAAAATCTGGTGTTCCTAAATAATCTGTATCAAATACCTCATGCGCAATGACTTCGCCATACTTCTTTAGCTCTTCTTCCATTCTCTTTTCACCACGCCACCCAATTCTTCTCAAATACGACCTATTTTCTGAGCTCATTCAGGAGCCCCCCAGCATATTTTCCAATCTGGGCATTGTGTGCACACCACACTTGTTTTTCCAGCTAACCTCTGCTGCCATTTTGGACAAATCTCCCTAGCTTCTTTAGCCGCATACCTTAGGTAATCAGTGAAATCCTCTATATCTGAGCGTTGTCGGCCCGCTTTTGCGGCTTTAAAGGCTTCCCAAAATTCAGTAGCCCAACCGTATTTCTTAAGCCGCCCTTCGGGCCCTCTAAGCTTATCCCATGATATTCGCTCGTAGCCACCCTCATACCTGATTACATCGTTATACATCCAGCGAGCCCATTCAGATACAGTCATCTCCTTCAACAGCGTTTCTCTATGCATTCTTTGTCCGCAGTCTGGGCACTGAAATAGCTTCGTTGAATATTCTTTTGATTTCTCGCTTTTCTTAATCCTAAACTCAATAAGACGCCCTTTATATGCGCAAAAGGGGCAAACAAGCTCTTGATTAAATAAATCAGGACTAATCTCAACCTGCATCATATCCTCAAATTCCGTTTCAGGGCTAACCAGCTTAGCTTGATGCGGTTTAACTCTTCTTGGCAAACCTCTTCACCTTCACGAGCTCATCATCTTGCTCCCTGTATAATGCGCCGCAATCAATACAATACATGAATAAAGCATCACCACGACGATAAAAGAACACATTGCAATACCCCATAGCTTTAGACGTATCATACTGAGCTATGATACCAGCATTCACACAGGTTTCACACATTTTTGCCCCACCTATGCCCGCATTTGCTACACGCCCAAGGCTCAAAATCAGTCTCAAAACCCTCTGGTCTTTCTAAAGCCTTTCTTGAATTTTGTGGATTCTGCGCTCTACACTTTGGACATATCGTTGCATACTTAACACGTTCTAAGAGAGCTGATACCTCAACTTTACGCTCTTTAATTATAAGACTTAATGCTTCAGCGGCTTCTGATGTTATTAGTAATCTTTCTGGAGGCTTGCGCTCAATCAAAACCGCTTTACATTGTTTACAATAAACACTTCTATGCTTATGCTTATTCATGTTTACGTAATTTGCAGTTTCGCATTTATTACAAACAATCTTTTCACTCATGTATGCGACGCTCCCTAAACCAGCTTCTAACTGGGCCCGCATACCTATCTATCCATTCTTTATTTATAACGTATTTATCTTTGCCGTAAGTGCCCTTAATAAGGTTTCTTGCCATAAGCGGATTAAGATTCTTTGTTATTGTAACATTGCTTACATTGTATTCCTGCCTCATTTGGACTTTTGAGGCTTCACCTCGCTCAAGCAAGTAAAAGAACAATATATAGCTATTTGAGTTGAATATGAGTGGACGTGATACGCCTTCTACCCTATCTGAGAGCAAGTAATCCAATAATAAATTACCTGCAAACAACTGGATAAACTCAAGGTCTGCAGGTAACACAATATCCCGCTCATTAAATGCCGCATGGGCCTTCAGTAATCTATCCGTGTATTGTTGACATCGTCCTTCTGATGTTTGCCGCTCAATAATGGCCATCATGCGCTCATAAGCTCTATCCTCAGTAATGTTCTTAGGTATTGAAACAGTATCTATATCAGGTATTAATGTTATTGCTGATACTCTCGGCGGGTCTTTCCTATAAATTGGCTCGCCAAACCAGTAAAGTATAGGATAGCGTATAAACCTATCTCTATACATGCTTTCCCATGTTGGCAGGTGATTAAGTTTTTCCAACATTTGAGGTTGAGTTGCGCTCAAAAAAGACAGCGCTTCGAGGTCTATATGAAAGTGATACTTCCCAGTATCAGCTTTCACAACTTTATCAGTAATGAGACTCGCTATGAGGTTAACTGCAACATCTTTCAGATAATCAGTATAAAAAGAGCTAAAGTCCCTGTTTATCATTGTTATGCTTTTTCCATCTATTTCATCAGCCATTTTAGCTATTCCAGCATATGATATAATGGAAACCTGCATTAAATCTCTATGTCTAAGGCAGTCTCTAACTGTATCTAAAACTGTTGTTTTGCCCTTTCCTCGTTCAGCAACGAGAAAGAGCCCTAAATTAGACATATCAATTAACTTTGCGAACATTGTTGGCAGCCCTAAGTTCTTGTGTGTCTTTTCCACCTGCCTCAATACTCTCAGCGTGTTCTCCATGCTCATCGAGTTCACTCAACCTTATGAGCGACTCTCGCTCAACTTTCTCAATAAGCTCAACTTTCACTACACCATCCTCAAGCATCTGCGCTGAAAAAAAGGAGGGAGGGATGCAGAGATAGATGCTTCCACCTATTCTCTGCAGCTTATACACCTTGCTCATTCCTGCTTCGGCCCCTCTATGACCTCTATAGCTCTCTTCCGAGGCTGCCAAGACACTACTCGTATTGTTGCTCCTTTCCAGTTATCCGTGTTGAAAGCCTCATCCTCGTCGCCGTAGAAATCGAGGAAAGCCGCCATGAAGCTACCAAGCTTTGAGGCAACACCTGCCTCCTCACGGCTCCACAGCATCGTGGCGTAAACGCTTTCATCTTTTTCCTTCCGCTTTGTTGGTTCCAGCATTACCCTGTGCCCCAGAAAGCCCTGAACCGCAGTTTTGCGTTCCTCAACGCTTGTTATGACGTAGGTGTATCCCTCAACGGGCTCAACACCCTCAGCTAGCTCGGTCTTTATTCTCGGCATTTTCCCTTCTCCTCTCCAGCGCTCTGTCTGGAGCGTAATATCTCAGCCGCTTTATAAACCATATAATCGGTTTCGCCATCGGCTGAGAATCCTTGAAGTTTCCTGCTGCTGGAATGCCTAAAAACAGGTTGATTGGGGTCGTCCTGTCGCTTAGGCTTCACAACAGCTTCAGGCTTCCTCATTTACTTCCAGCCTTCAGTTATTGTTATGCTCTTATTCAGGAATCTGCCATCAAACGCACTAACTCGCTTTTTAAAAACAGGCATTAATACACTCTCCCTATGAACTGCTCAGCCCAGCTTTGGGCCCTCTTCTCAGAGCTGAACGAGCCTATCTGCTCATTCATGCCCACGAGGATTATATACCAGAAGCCGTCGTTTCTCTGCCTATAGGCTATTTCGCCGTTATAGTCGGAATATCGTTTCCTGAGCTTTGTTGAGCTTTGAACGTCGGGATAATCCCGAGTGAGCGTGCTTAGCACCTTTCTATACTGAATGTTTCTCTGCTCAATTCGCTCCTGCTCTTTCAGGAACTCTTCCATGCTAATCTTTTTGATTTTTGGCATCTCACACACTCTCAAATATTTTAAATTGATAGCCTAAAATTTCAGTAACATATTTAGCAAACTGCTCTAGCTTAGACTTATCATCATCTACAAAGCAGACAGAGAACGGAAATCCCCCAGTACTCACAACGCTAACAGGTCTTTCATCCTTGAAAAACACAACAGCAAACAATCTTATCACTCCCAAGGAATGCGAATAATTATATGCTCACCATCTTTAACAGCTTTAAAAGCTGTGCCTTTTGAATCAAACCCTTGCATTACATCTTTAGGCTTTAATTCAAGCAAAGCTTTAACAGTGTCCTCATGCAGTTTAAGTTCTATCGACATCAACCTTCACGCTCCTTGAGCAGTGATTTCAAAAGGGCTAATTCAGCCTTATGAAGCTTAGTTTGCTCACCTAGAACAAATGTGAGCCTCGTAACAAGCTTATCGAGCACCTTCTCATGCTCTCTAAGCGTGTTTATAATCAGGTCAATCACGTCATATTGCTCGTTGCTCATTTCAGGAGCCTCTTTATAACCTGCAGGAGTAGTATAACTCCAGCGCTCATTGCCGCCATTGTCCAGCTTGGTATAAGATAGCCATTCGCCATCCATAAATAGCTATCCATAACCACGCTCGTTCCGAGCCCTAGACAAGCTATGTTAATTAGGCGCTTCATATGCTGCCCCTCGCTGGGCATTGTATGTTGCTAGTGCGCCCCTGAGCTTGGCAAGTTGGAAAGCGTTTACAACGCCCATCTTTTCGTGTGCTCCAATTTGGAAGCACTTGGCATCTTTTGCTCATTGTTGCTCGCCCTCGATTATCAACTCGCTTAATTGCTCGCCTATATATCCTATTGCTTTATTACGCTCATCACCGAATTTAGCTTTTCTTAATTCCGCCTTGAGCCTATCGAGCAGAAGATTGATTTTCTCATAATCAATCTGCCGCTTCTCTGAAGGAGGAGCGTTATTATCCAATAATGCATCAGCCGCATTTTCAGCGCAATAATCAACAACCTGCTCCA
>Ga0315314_1001971_pt1 | contig 17401 bp, 16 predicted proteins | sample TDP9_MG_FD_203631 | JGI IMG/M metagenome (GOLD analysis project Ga0315314, IMG submission 203631) | Freshwater sediment microbial communities from Lake Towuti, South Sulawesi, Indonesia - TDP9 | ecosystem: Environmental > Aquatic > Freshwater > Lake > Sediment | place: Indonesia: South Sulawesi...
ATTCGAAGGAGGTACGGCCATAATCGGCTGATATCGTCTTATGTCGGATCGATTTGCCATCGATATTTTTAAGATCAAGAAGATCAATTGTTCCAAATTGGAAGAGGCCTTCTTCTGGAGAAGAGATGATATGGATGTTTAGATCCAAGTTAGAAAATCTTATTGCCTCTCTCATCATCTCTGCTTCCGCCACAACCAGAGGCCTGCATAGATCATAGATCTCTGGCAAAGAAAGCGCCCTCGCCACGATCTCCGGCCCAATCCCTGCCGGATCGCCAACACTAATTCCAATGAACGGTCTATACTTCTCCATTACGCCTTTCCTTCCGGGGCCCTTAAAATTCGGACAAGTTCCTTCAGAACATCTTCGGTGGTAGAAGACCCTCCCAGATCAGGAGTTAGGACCTTTCTGTCTTGTAGGAGCTGGGCTACCCCATTTTCAATCTGTTGACTGAGATGCGTTTCTCCTAAATGTCGGAGCATCATGCTGGCTGAAAGGACAAGCGCCAGGGGATTTGCGATCCCTCTCCCGGCAATGTCTGGAGCGGCTCCATGAGAGGGTTCAAAAAGTGAATATTCATCTCCAAGATTTGCACCCGGGGCAAGGCCGAGGCTTCCGGTCAGACCGGCACAGAGATCCGATAAGATATCCCCGTATTGGTTTGAGAGAAGGAGAATATCGAAGGAGCTAGGGTTATTCACCAATTGGAAACAAAGGGCATCGATCATGAGGTCATCAAATTGGATCTCGGAATATTCCCTGGCAACCTCCTGAGCCGTTTTTAAAAAGAGCCCGTCCGTCAGATGAAGGACGTTGGCTTTGTGCCCTAAGGTGACCCTCTTTCTTCCATTCTTCTTTGCATATTGAAAGGCAAAGGAGGCGATCCTCTCGCAAGCATTTCGGGTTGTAACCTTGACCGCTTCAGCGACTCCATCCCCCGCCCACCGCTCCAACCCAGCATACAGATCCTCCGTCACCTCCCGGATGATTACAATATCAATGGGAGGATATTTCGTCGGCAGACCCGGAAAGCTTTTGTTGGGTCGGATATTTACAAAACAGCCGAGTTCTCTCCGAAGGGCAGAATTGATGCTGGGAAAGGTGACCATCCCTCTACCCTTTTTTAGCACGATGGGCTCTGAGTCTTTGGAAACGATCAAAGGTGCTTTTAAGGCCACACGATTCTTTTTAAGGGTTTCAAGGGAGTTATCCGGGAATGGATGCCCGAATTTGGCCAGGGCCTTCTCTCCGACTAAAACTTCTTCCCATTCGATCTTGATGCCGCTGGCTTCGATCACCCTTAGCGTCGCTTCCGTAATCTCGGGGCCAATTCCATCTCCACGAATGAGGGATACCCGATAAACCATTTTCAATCCTACACTAAATTCAAGAGTCTTCGCGGGTTGATCCTCACCATCTGGTCGATCTCTTGATTGGAGAAGCCCAATGTGATCAATTGTTGAATGTAGATCTTCAGACCTTCCACAGGGAATGGATTTTCAGGTTGTCCGAAGTCAGAGGTGAGAACCGTGGAGCCTACTCCCACCTTTCTGATCCTCTGAGCCGTTCCTGCCATATCTAAAACACAGGTCCTTGAAGTGGGGAAACATCGGTCGAAGAAAACTCCCTCTTGAGCTAAATCTTTTTGAGCCTTTGGGGGCATAGCGAGGAGATGATGATCTGGATGGGTGATGAGAATCTTTTTGATCCTTTTCTTTTTGGCCTCTTTCAATAAGACGAAGATCTCCTTCTGAGAGAGGTGGCCCGTGGCCAAGATCACATCGTTTTGGGAGATGATCTCCAAGATCTCCTTCATTTTCTTCTTCAGATCTCCTTCCCGGGTGAGGATGGTAATCCCTCCCTTCTTTCCTTCATAGCATTGATGGTTGGCTGCCGAGAGGGTGGGCATCCAGATCTGCTTGGCCCCCAGTTTTAATGCGGTCACCACAGCTTCCGGGTTGAGGCCTCCCAGCGGCGCGTTCAGTGCAATTCCTCCATAGACCATCAAATCTTTCACCAGGGACTGGATAAGAGAGGCGATGTCTGCCGTAATGGTAGAATGAGACTTGATCAGAATGGCTTCCATGCCCGCCTCTTTGGCCTGATGGGCTGCTTCGAGGTAGGTTAGTTTCCTTTCCCGGACATCCGGACCAGCGTGCAAATGGAGGTCAATGGCCCCTTTGAGTATCTGTTCTTCCATATCTTTTCCTCATTTGAAGAGTCTCGGTAGCCAGAGGCATGTAGGAGGATAATAAGTGATGAGCATGAGAGCAATCGTATTCACCAGGAGAAATGGGATAAGTGCAATAGAGGTCCGCTCCACAGGAACATCGGCAAGCTTCGCAGCAATGAAGAGTGTGTTTCCGACCGGTGGGCTCGCTATGCCGATGGCAAGATTGCAGACCATGATTAGTCCGAAATGTAATGGGTCCACACCGAATTTAGCCACCACCGGTATGAGGATGGGCGCGGTGAGAAGGAGCGAGGGCGCAAGGGGCATCGGACCACCCAGGAGAAGCAGAAAGATGTTAATGAGAAGAAGGAGCACATACTTATTGTTTGTGAAGGTGACGATGGCGTTGGAAACCATGGTAGGGAAATTCTCGGCGGTGAGGGCCCAGCCCAGAGCATCTCCTGTCCCGATGATCAGCATGATGATTGCAGTCAACTCACCGGTCTTAAGAAAGATCTCTGGAAGATCCGAAATCTTCAGTTCCCGGTAGATGACAAATCCGACAAACAAGGCATAGATAACAGCAATTACGGCAGCCTCGGTCGGGGTGACGATTCCTGAGAAGATACCACCGAGAATGATCACAGGTGCCATCAGGGCAGGGAAGCATTCGATAAAGACCTTGAGGATCTCCTTCGGTTTCCCGAAGGGTTCAGTCGGATACCCATTCTTCAAGGCAATCCATAATGCGGTAATGATCAAAGAGACTCCGACGATTACACCAGGGATGAACCCTCCGAGGAAGAGATCTCCCAGTGAGACCCCTGAGACAAAAGCATAGAGGACCATGGGGATGCTCGGAGGGATGATCACACCGATCGTCCCCGCAGAGGCGATGACGGCAGAGGCATAACTGGCAGCATATTTCTTCCGCTTCATGGCAGGAATCATGATCCCGCCTATGCAGGCCGCGTCCGCAGCAGCAGAACCTGACATCCCTCCAAAGATCATGCTCGCCACGACAGAGATGGCAGCCAATCCTCCGGGGATCCAGCCCACGACGATGGATGCAAAATGGGTGATCCTTTTGCCAATTCCTCCGACGGTCATCAGTTCTCCTGCCAAGATGAAGAATGGGAGAGCCAGGAGCGTGAAGGATTCATTTACGGTAACCACCGATTGAGCGACGACCATGAGAGAGTATTTGCCTGAAAGGATGAAAAAGAGGACGACAGAGAGGCCAATTGAAAAGGCGAGAGGTACAGCCGTGGCACAGAATAGACAAAAGAAAAGTCCAAGAAGGATCAGTTCCATCGTCTATTCCTCCCTTCCCCCCGACACTTCGTCTCCTGTTTTTAGCCAGAGGAGCCTGAGGAAATCCCTTGAAGAGAAGAGGAACATCAATATCCCGCATACTGGAAGGGAGAGATAGTAGAGGCCAATGGAAAACCTGAGAACGGCCGAATAGTCCTTAACCGTAGCAAGAAAGATTTCCGTTCCTTTCCAGATAATGATGAGCAGGAAGAAGAGGATGGCACTGTGAATGTAAACATTCATCCACCTCTGTTTCTGAGGCGCCATGAGTTGAACCAGGTGGTTGATAGCCATATGTGTTCTTTTCCTCACCCCGGTGACAGAGCCGAGCAGAGTCAACCAGACAAAAAATAGTCCTGCCAATTCTTCAGCCCAGGCCAGTGAGAAGTTGAAGACGTAGCGGGAGAGCACACTGGCGAAGATCATGGCAACCAGCAAAGCGAGGATAAGGATCGTGAGAATCTCTACCAATTTCCCAATGTACTTATCGATAACCAGATCATATCTCTCCATCGGCCCTCCTACTAAAAGGACTCAAATGACAAAATCCCTGCCTGCGGCAGGCAAATGTCAAACGAATGGCAAATGTATAAACGTCAAAATTTGACCTTTGACATTTGCTCCTACTTGGTCGGGTACTTCCTCTTGATCTCCTCTGCTGCCTTCACCAGCGAATCGACGACATCTTTGCCGTACTTCTCTCTTGCCTTATCATAGACCGGAAGGGAGGTTTTCGCAAAGGATGAGATATCGGGTCTGATGATGGTTGCTCCCTTCTTTGTCATTTCGGAGAGAAGCTCCTCATCCTGCTTGATGACAGCCTCACGGTGCCACTTCTGGGCCTCTGAAGCGGCCCTCAAAAAAGCGTCCTGGGTAGCCTTGTCCAGTTTCAGCCACATCTTCTCATTTGTGGAGAGTGGAATGGGGGCATAGATATGTCTGGTCAGGGAGACATATTTTGCCACCTCATAGAATTTCTGGGCATAGATCGTGACGATCGGATTCTCCTGACCATCGATCACTCCCTGCTGAAGCCCAATATAGACTTCTCCCAAGGCCATCACGGTTGGATTGGCGCCGAGAGCAGACCATATCCAGACATACATCTCACTCTTTGCGATCCTCAATTTCATCCCTTTTACATCGGCCACTGTACTGACAGGCTTCTTCGTCGTCATGCACCGAAATCCGGCCTCCCATACAGATAGGACCCTGATGTTCTTTTCCAAAAGCTTGTTGAAGTAGTCCTTCACCCATTGGGTATCGTCGTAGATATGCCATCCCTGTTCAAAGGTCTCAACGAGGTAGGGGAGGGCCAAGAGTCCCAATTCAGGAAGTTGATTTGCATAGATGGCGATTCCGGAGATGCAGAAGTCAATAGCCCCCAGTTTCACCTGTTCAACGAGCTTTGGATCGCTTCCCAGGGTTTCGCTGTGATAGACATTCACCTCATACTTTCCACCGGTATACTGCTTCACTTTGTCGGCGAAGAGCAGAGCAGCCTTATGTCTTGGACTATCCGGCGGATCCGTGTGACCAAGCTTGAGAATGGTGGCTGCCTCTCCCGCCTGGACGAGGTAAGAGATAATGATACCAATGAATAATACTGCTAAAAAGCTCTTCCTCAACATAAGATCCTCCTTTCTGTTGGAATGTTACACATTACTAAAAAGACCTAAGAACTGGTGACCACCTCGTTTCACTCTCCAGGAACAAGAAACTGACTGAGATAGCTGTAAATTTCAGCAATGTTACCATCTTTCTTCATAAGATCAGCGATCCTGTCCGGTCCCATGTTGTCCAGCAATTTTATCATTCGCCGAACCATACGTATGTTAGCCCCATAGGCCTCAACCGGTCCCAAGTGCTTCTGCTCGACTTCACCGCCGAACCATCCTTCATATCCAAGCCGGTCAAGCGTGCAAAGCAATTCAAGCCAGTGCCAGAAATGAACAGAGCCGGAAATCATGTCCCAGTCACCGCCATCCGCTGTATTATCATTTGTGTGGATATAGAACAATCTTCCTTTGCTCATCAGGAGAGCCGCAGACTCGGCAGGTGATTCCTGGGCTGCAAAACTATGCCCAATGTCAAGGTTCGTCCCCAAATTTGGAGCACTTACTTCCGCGCAGAGGTGGAGAACCTTTCCCACATTTGACAACATCACATTCGCTGTCGGCTCGTGGGGCTGAAACTCCAATGCCAGTTTCACATCTCTGCGATATGAAACGACCGTCTTTACGCTCTCGATGAGACGGCTCCATGCAGTGGTATAATCAATCTGGAAAGGGTAATCGTACCCATCTGCCAATGGACAGGTCGTCACCAGACCTGCACCCAGTTCAGGGGCAATGTCCATTCCTTCGCGGAGCATGGAGATGGCCCGATTCCGAGCCTCTGGACTTTGAGCGGAAAGAGCTCCGTGACGGAAATAGGCAGCATCCTTGATATCCACATTGACGGCTGAACAAACCAGACCAGTCTCTTTCAGCAATCGCTTTGCAACAGGAACATCCATCAGGTCCGCGGGATATTTCAATTCGATGCCGTCGAGACCTTTGATCTGTGAGGCCAGTTTAAATTTCTCCTCAAGGGTCCGATCCGGTTGAAATTCTGTAAAGCGATTCCGCCGTCTCCCTAAGAAAGCACTGTTGATAGAAAATTTCCAACTTCTCATCTCAGATCTCCGTTGCATTCGCAACCCCCCTCACCCCCTTTTCTAAAGAGGGTGAGGGGGATTATCAATTTCATTTAAAGCAATGAATGTAGATAAGGGATCGTCTTCGCAGGATTCCGTTCCTCCAGTAGTTTTTCCATCTTTTTTCGGTCGATCCGGTCGGTGAGGTCTTTCAATTTTCGCGTCAATGTTACGGCCGCCTTGAAAGTATCAACCGTGTCAATCTCTTTAGGGAAGACATCAAAGGCATACCAGTCATCGTCATAGCCGAGTTGCCCTAGGTAATAGAACATTTCGATAAATTCCCAAATATGGTAAGAACCAGGCAGCATATCCCAGTCCCACCGACCGTCGTTGTCATTGAGATGGACATAGAAGAGCCGATTCGCCTTTGCCAGTAATGCGGCTGACTGGGCCGGTCTTTCTCCTGTATAGAGTGCATGGCCGATATCGAGTGTCACTCCCAGATTGCTTGCACCGACCAATTGACAGAAACTTGCTGTCTCACCTGCGTTGCCGAAGAGACAGCGTGTCCGCGGATCACTTTCCTTATATTCGATACAGATGCGCACCTGTCTATTATGGGCACAAGCTTTGGAGAAAGTTTCTGCAGCGTAATCGTATGCTCTGATATAATCCATCTCGAAATGGGAATCCGTTCCATCATTGAGTGGGCAGGTGGTGATACGATGAGAACCGAGTTCTATAGCAACGTCCATTACTTGTCTGACTTCGTCGACGAATTCTTGACGTTCAATGGCAGACAGGGATGTGAAGGAGCCTCGCCACCACTTACCCGTTCGTCGGGAACGGAAATTGATTGCCGAAATACCAAAGTTATACTTCTCCAGAAGCTCTTTTAATTTTTTAGGATCATCGAAATCCGCCGGATAACAAAGTTCAAGGCCATCGATCCCCTCAACTTTAGAGGCCATCAGAAATTTTTCCTCAAGCGTTCGGTCTTCCTGGTAAACCATATAGCGATTTCTTACTCCACCGAGAAATGCCGTAATGATAGCCAATTTATTCATTTTGATTCGTTTCCACTCTCCTTCTCGGATTCAATCCATCCCATCCCTTCCAGACAAGACGCAATCTCTTGTCTGGAGCTTTCGATATTTTCTACGACGACCTTGTAGGCGAGGTTTTCGTCTCTCTTTTTGAGGGCCTCTAAGACTTTCTTGTGTCTTTTAATGGACTCGGATATCCATCTTTTGCCGTGTTCAGGAATCACCGTGGATGTGCAGCGGGCCTGTTTGATCCGTTCCCAGTTCGAAAAGATGAGTTCATTCAGCGTGCCATTCCCAACAGCCTCATAGAGGGTTCGATGGAAGGCGTCGTCCAGCTTCTCTTGTCTTTTGACATCTCCGTTCCTAAGGCACTCGGATTGTTCCTTCATCAAACCATTGAGATTTTGAAGGAGTCCCGGAGTGATTTTTCGGACCGCCATTCTTATTGCCGGTCCTTCAAGGATCTTGCGTACCTCAAACAACTCGTCCAACAGTTTTCGCGAGAGGGGACGGACGATTACTCCGCGCCGGGGAACGTTCACCGCAATCCCCCATTTAATAAGGAGTTGCAGGGCATCCCGGACGGGGACGCGCGAAACATGGAACATGCGGGCGATGGATTCCTGGACGAGTTGTTGGCCGGGTTTCAACTCGGCCTCGTAGATCATCTCCTTTAGACTCTGGGCGATGACCTCCGCCGTGCTCTGAATGGCATTGACCCGGTCGGTAAGGCTGGTCTGTTTCTGCTCCATGTCTGTATACTGTATTACAATATCTCAGATAAACAGTATATCAAATAAATAACAATGTCAAGCTCTTTTTGCTTTTATGGTCTAACCGAACCTTGAATTGTAACAGGTTACCCGCCGTTCGAAGCGAAGGGCGTTTTAGAGAAGGGGGGAAGGGAGAAGTATTCCTCTTTTTGTTGTATTATACATTTATAATTTTCTTTTTGGTTTGATATTCCAATATTAGGTTCCGCTTCGGATTAGATTCAACTCTCACCCACTCGGTAAGCTTCCTCTACCAAACGGAGCGTCTTAAGATTGTCGAGGCGGTCGGTCTCAAAGGGTTGACCGGTCCTCAGAGCCTCCACAAAATGGGCAATTGCATTGTCATAGGAAGCCTGGTAGGCCTCTTCAAAATTGAAATGAATGGTTTCGTTCTTCTCGCCCACGAGACTGAGTGTCCCACCGTCGAAAAGGATGCTTGAACGTTCTCCGATCAATTCCAGTCGGTCCTGAGGGAGGAGAGGAAATCCTGCAGCCGAGAGATTTCCTGACACCATTCCAATCGCCCCATTTTTTGCTTTGAGAGCAATATGAGCCACATCCTCACCGATCACATCGGGACTGACACGGAGGGTTTGAGTTGAAATGACATCCATCTCTCCAATTAAGTAACGGGCTGTATCTAAATGGTGGATCAGGAGTTCCAAGATGATGAAGCGAGACATGTGAGCGAAGAAGGCCTGTCTTTCGATGGCAAAACGGACGCCCTTCTCCGTTTTAAAGATGAGCCCTGAACTTCTCGTAGAGATGAGAAATTCCCTGATCGGACCTGTCTTTCCCTCTGCGATCCATTTCGCTGCCTGGCGATGTTGAGGACGGAAACGCCAGTTCTCATGGACCATGAACCGAACTCTCTCCCCGATTTCGGCTACCATTTCCTCCGCTTCCTCTAAGGTAGGTGCCATTGGTTTCTGACAGAGAATTGCCACGCCATAATCAGCCGCTCTTTGGGCGAATTTTCTGTGGGCCTCAGTCGCTACGGCGATGTCCAGAGCATCAGGTTTCTCCTTCTCGAGCATTTCCGAAAGGTTGGAATAAACCTTTGGAATACTAAATTCCTTGGCCCTTCCGAGGGCTTTCTCCAAGCTGCGATTGTAGATAGCTACCACCTCCACCTCAGGAAGGCGGGACCAAGCGACGAGATGGTGGCGGGTCACCATCCCGGCTCCTGCAATGGCAATTCTGAGTCTCCTCCCCTTCATCACCCACCTAAAAAATCTGGTTTTCCATCCTCTCTTCATTGAAGAAACGAGCGATGTTTTCGGAGAAAGTCTTCATCCCTGCTATAGGACCGCCACAGGTTCTTGCCGCAACATGGGGGATGAGAAGAATGTTTTCCGTCCCTGCAAGAGGATCACATATGTTCTTAGCCGAAACCAATCTGGACCATGAGAGAATACTTTAGATGCCCTCTCGAAACTCCTCTTAGTCGTCAAAGCTACTTCCTCTGCACCTGTTATCCTTCTCCTCTCTTCCCCATTTAGCGGCTATAGCTCAAGGCTTAACATCCTTATCTCCTTGAAATGTTCGTACATTTTTTTAAATATTCGATACTTCCCATCATGATAGGTTTGATAAGTCCTGTTCGGCGAAATAACCTCGCTCACCTGCGACATCGTCTGCATGGCAGCTACAACGCTGGGATACTTACCGGCTGCTACTACGGCCAATACGGCGGCTCCTAAAAGCACGGCTTCCTTTTCCTTAGGCAAATAGATCCGGCACCCGGTAATATCTGCATGTTCCTGTAAAAAGATCTGGTTTTTGGTATGTCCTCCACAGACATATATCTCCGAAATTCGATACCCTTTTTCATTCATCGCCTCGATGATATGCCGAGTGCCAAAGGCAATAGCCTGTAAAGTGGCGTAATAGTGCTTGGCTACTTCAAAGATGGACTGATTTAATGTCAATCCCACCACCACTCCCCTGGCATGGGCATCTCCCCTTGGAGACCGATTGCCATGATGGTAAGGGAGGACATGGATATCTCTTGTTAATTCAGGTCCCTGGTATTTCTTTATCTCATTGTTCAAAAATTGGTAAATATCGATATTGGCTTCCTTGGCCAACCTTTCAATTTCGTTGTAACTTGAATTGTTTTTGATGACATAATCGATCAATGAACCTGTGGCACTCTGGCCTCCTTCATTCAGCCACATCTCAGGAATCATGGCACTATAGTAAGGGCCCCATATTCCTGGAATAAATCTCGGCTCCGTTGAACTTACCATATGGCAGGACGATGTCCCCCCGATAAGGGCCAAGGCCTTGTCCCACACCTTACTATTTTTGAATGCTTTTTTGGCACAATCGCCTAAAACCCCTATTCCTCCAGCATGGGCGTCAATGATTCCCACACCGACTGCGATCTCTCGTGGTAGACCTAATTCCTTGGCGCTTCGCTCTGTCAATCTTCCTGCCAAAGAACCAACAGGATGGGCTATCTCCGGTACTTTGTAGTCCTCAAATAAATCGGATAATCCGATCCTCTCAAAAAAACCGTAATCCCAAACTCCCTTTTTTCCTTCATGCCCCAGATAGGTCCATTTACACACCGATGTACAGAGGCTCCTCTTATCTTCTCCGGTTGCCCTGAAAACCATGAAGTCAGCCAAGTCCATAAATTTACCAGCCAATTTCCAGGTCTTCGGTAAATGATGTTTAATCCATTTTAATTTGGGAGGTTGTTGTTCAGGAGAAATTTGTCCTCCCACATATTTCAGAACTCTATGCTTTCTCCGGTTGATAGCATCAGCCTCTTGTATCGCCCGATGATCCATCCAAACCACGATGTTTCGATAAGGGTCGCCTGTCGGTGAAATACTCAAAGGGTTTCCTTTCCGATCTAAACAGACCAATGAGCAAGTGGCATCAAAACTGATCCCTATGATATGTTGAAGTCCTATCCGAGCCTGTTTGATGGCCTCTCGTATCGCCAGCCCTGTCTTCTCCCATATATCCTCTGAACTCTGTTCCACAAAATCTGTCTGAGGATAATAGATCGAAATAGGTTGGCTGCCCATCCCCATCATGGAGCCCTCCAAATCAAAAATACCTGCCCTTGTACTCAGGGTCCCGACATCCACCCCTATGACAAATTCCCTATACTGACGCATATCTCCTCTCCTTTATTTTCTCCCTAAATAGCGTGGTGTTTGAGAATCACTCGCGTTAATTTATCATTCTCTCGGATAAAGGTTTCAAAGGCTTCCTGGATTCGGTCAATGGGAAAGGCTCTGGAAATGATCTCTCGCAGGTTGGACCGGGAAACGATTCTAATCGCTTCTTAGAAATTTGAATGGAGGATGGCTTCTTCAAATGTGATTCCCTCAGAGAACGGAATGGCCTTTGAAGCAGGAGTTCTTATTAATATAAACGCATTAAATAATTTTACATAGCCGTCTTATCTTATTTGGGGTCCAAGCATGAGTTGTCTTTTGAATCGTTTCCCAAATATCATCCAGACTTTCGAACCACCGATTCGTGGTGGCCTCATAGCGCACTTGTCGCCATATCCTTTCCTGAAGGTTCAAACCGGGCTGATAACATGGCAAATACTCCAAACGCAGCCGGATGTGGGTATTGATAAAGATGTCCACTTCCTCCCCGCGATGCCATCTGGCTCGATCGACATACAACCAAATTGTATAACCTTTCAGCTGCTGATAGAGACGTCTCAAACAACTCATAAACCCCTCTCGGTTCCCTTGCGGATGCCTCATCAAGCCCTTCCGACCCAACAGAGGAGCTACCCAGCCAAAGACATTCAGTCTGGTACGATGTTGACTCGTGGTTCGGATGCGAAGCCGTTTGCCCCTTTTGGCCCACCCTATCCCCAAACGAGGATGCAGGGTAAAACCCGTCTCATCCTCAAAGACAATGGTCTCCTTAGGCCCCAGAGACTGAAGTTTTTTTTAAGGCCCTGCGAAATCGCTTGGCCTCCTTGGTGCGCGCTTGAAGATAAGAATAACCCGCTCGCTTCAGTCGATATCCCAATTGATGAATCCAGGACTGCGCTTGACGAACTCTTAACGTTATCCCAAAACGGCGTTTCAGATGAACGACCAAGGTGGGGCCGTCCCACCGGACACGGTTTAATCCGAACTCCTGAGGAGACTTCTCCAAATGCTCTTCCAACTCCCGGCGAACTCCCGAAGTTAATCGAGCCGGCCGCCCAGGCCTCTTTACCGGTTCCAAAAATCTTAACCCCTGTTCGTTCACCCTGTGCATCCAAAGATTCAAGCTTTGCCGCGTCACCCCCAAGACCTCGGCTATCCACCCCGGACGCTGACCCTCCAGTATCAGCAACAAAGCCGCTATCTTTATTCCAACATGGGCTCCCGGGGTTAGCCGAACCATGGCCAGTAGACGCTCTCGGCTTGCTTCCGGATGAGTTAACATTAAGGTTGGGTTTCTCATGATTAAAAGCTATCATATCGCTATTTATATGTCAAATTATTTATTGCGTTTGTATTAATAACCACAGGAGGATCCGAAATGGGTGCCTCCCGAAGAAGGTCTCGACTTCACATCCGCAGATCCCAAAACTCCTAACCCTGATGATCACTTCGTTCTTCCCAGGCTTCAGAATTGGAGTTTCGATAACTTTGAAGGTCCTCTCTTTCTTTAGCAAAGCCGCCTTCATGATCTTTTATTGGATGGGCAATAGGTTTTCTATTCTTCAACGATTTGAGTTTGCCTGACAATCCGTCGATTTGTGAATCCATCCTGAAGATCTCTTGCCGTGCTTGAGTAGTCATCAATGACAGCTCCCTCCTCACCAGCCTGAAACCAATGGACGATTCTGGGTTTGAGAAGATATTGATCCCCGGGTTTTAAAATGACTTCGTGCCAGACAGTAAAATTCTCTCTTTCTACTGACGGGATCTTTGCCTTTGGGCAGAATGTAGGTTCTCCGGGCACATAGAGGTAGACCTCACCCGATCTGACCCTTATGATCTCTTCTTTACCAACATCGTTCTCTATCTCTGGATGCCAGTGCTCGGGAAGGATCTGCCAAGGGAAGAGAACGATAATCTTTGCACTAATCCGATCTGTGTTGAAAAAAGTTAAAATCTGTCCCCCCTGATGTTCAAGATCACTCAATCCGAAATCAGCAACGCTGATATTCTGTTTCTCTTCCTCAGAGAGAACGACCCCTGCCTTGAACATATATTCAAGGGCTCTTTTTTGGGCTTCTCGATATTGCTTTCTGGTTAACATCGTCCACCCTAGGTTCGATTCAATCCTTTTTATTTTGAATATGACCAAAGGCAACCTGATTAAAACTGACCATCTCTTTTCTTCGAACCATATCGAAATAGTTATCCTCTCCTACTTGTCCACCCTTATAAGCTACCTGCAGTCCATTCAATGTAGGATAGGCTGAATATACATAACAAAGAGGAGCTGGGACTCCTACGGATCTTCCTACCTGAAGAGCCCATATACCAAAAGTCTTGGTGATCCTTCCCGCCGTATCGCCTCCAGAGAGTATGAGTCGACGCACTTTTGAGGTCAAAATAATTTTTCTGGCCAATTCTCCTAATGCCTGGCCCAGAATGTCAACCGTGTCTTGAGAAGTCATCCCTAAGTCTTCAACCAATTTTTTTGTCCTTGGGATACGTGGGTCATTTGGACCGATAGACGAGTGGATCACCACAGATCTTCCAAGTTTTAATGCCGAAATAGCCTCTTGGGCGATACGGTCCATTTCTCTCTTTCGATTGATATCCTCAAATAACTTTTCGGTTTGTATTCCAATTTCGAGATAATGATGAGCAGCGGCCCACTCAATCTGTCTTCCTGCTATCGAGGCACAACTACCAGAAACAACCAAGATGGGGCCACATTTCCCGGAATGCCCTATTGGTTTAGCATCGAGCTTAAACCGAAGGATTCCTAAGCGTCTCCATTTGTCTGCTAATCCATAACCCCATTCTTGGGATCCGACACAAAAAAGCGTTTTTCCATCCTCGGTGTAATCCCAGATTACGGAGCAAACCGTATTCAATTGGTCTTTAGAAAAGGTGTCAAATAAAATCACCGGAATATTTTTTTCCAGTCGATCTTGAACCTGTTTTCTTACCTCTTCTCTCCCTTTCATCAAAGTAAGAATCGGGATGAGACTGCAATCGAGGTCCGTCTGTTTTGCAAGATGACGCGTGAGATCAGATTCCTGCATGGGAGTGACTGGATGGACTGACATGGAGGGATGTCTGTCCAATCGAAATATTTCCTCTCCCAGAGCGACAAAATGGTTTCCAAAGAGGGTGAATCTTCCAAAACGGGGAGCGGCTGCTAGGATGGGAATAAACTTAGGGGAAAACACGTTTAGACCGATTTCTATCGCCTTTCCAATGTTGCCAATGGCTGGCGAGGAATCGAAAGTAGAGCAAATTTTATAAAGAAATAAAGGGGTATTGTATGTCTTCATCCTCTGGAAAGTTGGTTTTAAGATCTTAATGAGATTTTCCGTGGGTAGAGAGCGGGAGATCCCTGCCACACCAATCGCATGAACTTTGGGAAAATGATTTCGTAAGAAATACGCTGTGGGAGGCTTAACAAAAATAATCGTTGGTATGCCACTGATGGTTAAGGCCTCAGCGGTAGAGGTAGTGCCTGTAAAATCATCTCCATAAAAAGAGAGAAGGTAAGGGTTTCTTTTATCCCTTGCCATAAATCCCCCATTGGTTAAGGGCCACCTCCAGTTCTGGATAATCTTTCACCGATTCATCAAAGCCTCCCCGTTCCATCATCAGATCAATGCCCTGACGAAAAGCACGGGCCCCTGCTCTCGGGCCCATGGGGTGAGCATAGATGGCTCCTCCTGCTCCAACAATAAAATCCTTTCCAAGATCTTTGAATAATTGAGGGAGATGTCCTTGCTTCACAGCCCCACCGGCAATGGGCAAGGTTCGCTCTTTATCAAAAATAGGAGTTCGCAATGCCATGACTATTTTCATATATTTTTCTTGAGAAATGGCAAATTTCCCGTAAGGTGTAGGAATGGTAAGGATATCAGCACCTGCAAGGCGGGCAAGTTTCCCATAGATGAGATGGGAACTGATTCCATGATAAGGACTGGCATAAAGGGCCCCGCCAAAGTCAAGATGGGCAAGAATGGGGACTTTGATCTTTGGATTCCTGGCTAAGGATGAAAGTATCCCTATGCCTGTAGTGAGGTAATTCACCATAATTGCATTTGCCCCGTGGTTCACTGCGTCGATCGCTTTATTTAGGCATCGTTCCGGTTCATCGGTCACATTCACGGTGTAGATCATTTTTTGCCCTGTCTCTTGATACACCCTTTCGGCATTTTTCATGTAGAGTTTTACTCTTTTTAGCATTGGTGAGAAATCGGTATCGCTAAGAACCTCATCGTCTTTCATAATGTCTGTTCCTCCTGAGGCAGCCAGATAAAATAATTCAGCACCTTGTTCGGGAGTGATGCCAGTAGAGGGCTTGATCATGGTGTTAAGAAGAGGCCGTTCTGGCACCCCCAGCAACTTACGAATTCCACTTACACCAAACTGTGGACCAGGAAGCCCTTCAACAAACTTCCGTGGCAAAGCCAGATCGATCAGTTTTATATCTCCCATCATGGAGATATTTCCAAATATAGTGGTCAGAAGCATTGGAATTTGAGGACCAATGTTTTGAAAGGGATAGGCAATTTGGAAAATATGATTGCGTTCATTGTCTGGTTTTAAGGGAGCTGTTTCGAAATCAGGAATTTCCCACACTCCAAGCACTTTGCCCTGATGTTTTTTGGATAATTCTTTTGTCTCACCGGGCACTTTAATCCATGTGCCTGTGGTCTGTTCCACCGCCATGGATGCAACCTTATTTAAGATATCTCTTGAATAGGATCGCAGAAGATAGGTGGCCACCACGTAATCACCGGGATCGATCCCCTCAGGTTGAACATATGAGTCAAAATTAAACATTTCGTTCATCTTCCTCTCTTCAAGACCAACTTCTCCACCGAAACCTATTTGCGAGGCCTCATAGACATGATTTCCCGTGCCCTATCCGGAGTCACCACTTTCCGGCCAATGGTGCGAGCTGCCTCAGCAACTTCTTGGACCAATTCTGCATTGGATCGGGCACGTTTTCCAGAAGATAAAAATGGGCCATCTTCAAACCCGACTCTGACGTGGCCGCCGCGTTCCAAAGCCGCACGAACCCCCTCCCAGCCTTTACTATGATGACGTGTGAGAAACCATATAGAGCCTTTTGGGAGATGATCCAAAAAAATCTCAAGGGATCGGATGGAAAAAGGGAGGGCATCCGGAATATCAAAAACGAGGTTATAAATATAGGGTGGAGAAATCAATCCTTCTTTCTCAAGCCTTAAGGCATTATGAAACATGGAAAGGTCAAAGACACAGAGAAAAGGTTTGATCCCGCGATCCCTGAGTTCCTGGGCATAATATCTCATATCCGAGATTGGGTTATGGTAAACGCCACCAAACATATTGATTGACCCCAGGTTCAAAGATCCCATCTCAATCCCCGGGACCCTGAAAGAGAGACAACGTTCCTCAAGCACGTGTTCTGGAGCACCACCTGTGGACCCCTCTATAATGATTGGACAAGCAGCAAGAATCTTCTGGATGTCCCTTTGAAACCATTGGAGGTCAGTTGTCTGGAGGCCATTCTCATCCCGGACATGAAGATGGGCAATGGAAGCACCTGCTTGCCATGAGCGGATGACCTCCTCAGCAACATGCATCTTTTCAAGAAATTTTTCTTCCTGTTTTTCCCCGGGATAAGGAGCTACACAGATGATCAGTTCATCCATGGAGGTCTCTCCCTTTTACACCTAAGCTATAACCTGATCCTCTAACCATTTCAAAGTTTCCACGATCCTTTCCTCTTTCATCATGGAGAGAAGTTTCTTGGAATCTAATCGATTCACGATCTTGATCATCTTCTCCGTTGTCGCAATCGTTCTTTCGAAGGCTTTGATGGGCTCGAGCCGCACCGGGCTCATATCGGAAGTCACCCAGCCCTGGTAATTAAATCTCTTGAGATAGAAGAACATCTCAATATAGTCCCATAAGTTCCGGGTAGCTGGGATAAGGTCCCAATCCCATTTTCGATTGTTGTCATTAATATGGATATAATAGGGTATCCCATTTGATTGGGCCAAACAGATGGATTCGGCAACGGTTTCGCCCACCATCAGGGAATGACCAACATCAATGGTTATTCCAAGGTTGGGTTCATTAATGTCATGGATCATACAGATTGTTTTGGCTGCAGTATCTAAATAACAGTTGACCCGAGTTTCCGATCCTTTATATTCGAGAAACAACCTTATGTCCTTCCGGTGTCTGGCTGCTTCGTTAAAGGTTGAAACCATATTCTTCCAGGCCTTCTGATAATCAACCTGAAAGAGGTAATCGTAACCATCACTCAATGGGC
>Ga0315314_1001972_pt1 | contig 17392 bp, 19 predicted proteins | sample TDP9_MG_FD_203631 | JGI IMG/M metagenome (GOLD analysis project Ga0315314, IMG submission 203631) | Freshwater sediment microbial communities from Lake Towuti, South Sulawesi, Indonesia - TDP9 | ecosystem: Environmental > Aquatic > Freshwater > Lake > Sediment | place: Indonesia: South Sulawesi...
GCGTCATTCCGGTGAGCACCATATGCTGTCTGATACTGAACGCCGCTGTCCATGCGTAAGCCCAGTCTTCAATGGGGGGGAACATCTCGTCGTAGTCGCTAACATACATCAACGTGGCCAATGCAAGCTGCTTCACGTTGGCGAGGCAGGAAGTCTGGCGGGCCTTCTCTCTCGCCCGCGCAAAGACCGGAAACAGGATCGCTGCTAGGATGGCTATGATGGCTATAACCACCAGCAGCTCAATCAGCGTAAACCCTTTCCTTCTCTTCATTTTGTTCTCTCCTTTGTTTTTTCATCCTACTCCACCTTCTTTGCCTTCCTGTTTTGCTCATAGGCTGTTGGCCGGCCATCAGGAAGGCGGTTGGCCTGTTATTGGTGCTTTTACAAAGGCATCACCTCCTTTCCGGGCTCCTGGGAGGAGCCAGTCTGCGGACTACAGCAACTCTTGCGCACCACAAGCCTCATGGGGAGAAGTTCGGTGGTGTAGTCCTGCGTCCCTTGAAACCTCATATTGACGAGCCTTTTGACCGCACGCCTGGCCATCTCCACCCAAGGCTGACGGATCGTAGTCAAGGGTGGAGTAAGTTGAGCGCAAGAAGGGATATCATCAAAGCCAACAAGAGATAGGTCCTGCGGGATTCGCAGGCGCAACTCCCTGGCAAGTTGCAGGACATGGAGGGCGAGTTCGTAGCCTGCGGCGAAGATCGCCGATGGGCGCTCTCGCCCAGCGAGAAGGTCGCACACTTCCCTCCATTGCTCTGCTCCAAAACCCTCCACAGTTATTACGGGCGCGGGCCCAAGGCCCTGGTCGTAAACCTCCGCTTCAAAACCCAGACGCCTATCCCGGCTGTTGGGCATCGCGTCTTTGAGGCTCAGCATTGCCAGACGACGGTGCCCCAAATCGGCGAGGTGTTTCACAGCCGCGCGAGCGCCGCCGATATTGTCGCCGTCCACGCAGGGCAGGCTGAGACCGCCCCAGGATGCGGAAAGCACCACAAAGCGCATTCCACTATGAGCCAGAGCAAGCAACTCATGCTTGCGATGCTCTTGGGGAGCAGTAATGATGAGCCCCGCGACATCCGACCTGGTAGCCACTGCAAGGTAGTGGGTCTGCGAATCGAGCAGAGGCAGTATGCTCCCCCCCGACTTCTGGATTTCCGAGAGTATCGCCCGGTAAAGGACCCCGCTGTAGAGGTCGCTGTGTGCCAGTTCATCGCCGACCACCTGATGCATCACCAACCCCCAGACGCTGGCGGCTGCGCGGGAATCGCACCTCGGATCGGCGACGAAGGTGCCTCGCCCCTCGTGGCGGACAACAAGCCCTTCTCTCATCAAGGCCGTGACGGCTTTGTTTGCTGTCATTAGGCTGACTTTAAGTTCCTTGGCGAGAGCCCTCTCGGAGGGCAGGCGCGCGCCAGGTCCCAGGTTCTTGCGAGCAATCAGGCGTCTGACGTGCTCTGTTACTTGCACATGTTTCGGTATCGGGCTTTCCAGCTCAAGCATGGAAATTCAACCTTGCCGCAAGGGAGGTTCCTCAAGCCCAGAGTGGCGCGCCACAGGTATCTCCTGACCACCAGTCCAGTTTTCCCTTCTGGATGCCGGCAACGCTGGTCTGTAGCGACCTAAGTGCTAGCCTCCGCTCTTACCTCTTGCATTTCAACAGGAATTCTGCTATGCTGCACTAGAGCATTATAGCACACCTTCCCCCTGCTGTCAAGACCCTTTTTGGGGTTGTGGCCTGGGTGGATGGCTACCCTCAGACTGCCCTGCGGGCCAGCGCCCCAGAGGAGGAGTTTTGCGTCAGGCTATCGGGATAAGCGAGCAAGCGAATCGGGAGGTCAAACCGGTGTTCTACTAAGAGATCTCACCGGAGGCGCCATCGGGGGCGATTGGCAATCAGCGCAGGGAAGCCGATATGCTCGCGAGGCGCATCAGAGCACATAAACATAATACAATGATAAATGAATAAGTAGGAGGCACTTGAGGGATGCTTGGCAATTTGCCGGCTGCAATTCTCCTGATGGGATTATTAGTGGCTTTGGCCATTGGCTGTAACGCTACGCCCCAGCCAGGTCTTGGTTCTTTCCGCATCTCCGCGGTGGCGTTTTCCCCCATTGATGCCCGCGAGGTCATCGTGGTCTTCGACGAGGCAGTTCAAACCGCGGGCCAGGGAAACAAACCCTTGTTCCTCTTGGATGGTCACAAGGCTGCGATCAAAGTCTGGAGGAATGCCAAGCTGCCCCAAGTCTTTCGTGTCCGCTTCTTCCAGAAAGACGGTCCTTCAGAGGGGACAACTCACCACGTGGAGGTGGTTATCCCACCAGCCGCCGGTAGCCGAGGTGAAAGTCGGACTATCCGAAGTAACTCCTTTCAGGCCATCTCCATGAAGTCTCTCGCAGACGAGATTGTGTCCTCTCAGCTCCCTGATGGCGCTATTCCAGTAGGGGCGAAACCGGGTGGGTGGAAACCCGGAGATCAGGTGAGCATCATCCCCTATTTCTCTCACTTTGCCGCGAAGGGGCTCGTTACTGCTTACCAGCGCTGCCGAGACTTGCGCTACCGAAATGCGGCACGGAAATGGTTAGAATGGTACATGGAGAGAATGGATGCTAACGGGGTTGTCACCGACTATGCCGGCGTGTTTCCAGCCTACACGAGCACGGGCAGCATGGATTCGACGGACGCCTACGCCGCACGATTCGTCGAGGCTTTTCAGCGCTATCTGGAAGCGACGAAGGACTTGAGGTATGCGCGAGAAAGGTATCCCTGGGTCCACAAGGCAGTGGCAGCGATCAACCTCACCATGAATCCAGACGGGCTGACGTGGGCCAAGCCTGACTATCGGGTGAAATACCTAATGGACAATACCGAAGTAGTCCTCGGCTATCGCGCCGCCGCAGAGATTGCTGCCATGCTGGGTGAAGCAGATGACGCGAGGGTCTGGAGAGAACAAGCGCAGAAGACGCTGTGGGCGATCGAGAAGAAACTCTACCTGAAGGAGAAGGGGCTGTATGCCATATCGGTTGCAGATAGAGCCTGGTTCAGGACAACCTGGTTCAGGTGGGATACTTACTATCCCGAAGGCATGGCCCAGTGCTTTGCGATCATATATCTTCTCAGGTCGAACCCCGACAGAGCGACCCAGATATGGGGAAAGTTCCGGGACCGCTTTTTGCGTTCCTCCCTCGCGAGGGAAAACTTGCATGATGTTTTCATGCTCCACGCATCAATGCTGATGGAACCGGATCCTTACTTCCTCGTCGCCTGGGCCAGATTCGTCAAGAGCAAGGAGCATAGGCCCTACACCTATGCTCTAGGATATGTTGTGGAAGTCTTGGACGAGTTGGCCAAGAGAGGAGTACGGGGAGACGGCACTAGTGCCCCTCCAACTTGATAAGCCGAAAGAAGTTGGTAGCCGCAGCCTTTAGGCTGCGAGGCTCTTCCGATTGAAATTCAGCGCAGGCTGAAGCCTGCGGCTACCACACCGTTGCAATTCTCAATATAGGAGAAACAAGTTGCGATGGCACTAGCGTCTACCGGCGGAGGGTGAACGCCATCTATTTCGTCACCCATAGCGTTGATGTGATCGGGATGCGGGTAGGAGTGGAGAAGGAGGCGCAGCGCATCTTTCTCTTCAGGGATCACGGAAGGAGGAAGGTTTATCCTCGGCGAAGGCAATAACATGCCGCCGCGAACGCCTATCGCCAACATGGATGCCTATTATCGGGCGGCCGCGGCAGGAGGCAGGTATCCAGGGTGATGCATTCGCCGGGGAGAAAGGAGAAGACTTTGGATGTCCGACATTTGAGTCAACTGAAAGACCTCTATCGCGGGAGCCTCCTGGAAGACGTCATCCCGTTCTGGTTGAAACACGGGGTGGATGAGAGTTACGGTGGCTTTGTTACCTGTCTGGACCGGGATGGCTCTTGGTACTGTGATGACAAGTATGGGTGGCAACAGGGGCGTTCGCTCTGGGTCTTCTCGCGGCTCTACAACCGGATTGGGCCACATCAGGAATGGCTTCGCGCGGCTCGACAGATTGCCGACTTCTTGCGCGCACACTGCTTCCACCCGAACGGACGAATGTATTTCCGGGTGACCCGAGATGGCAGGCCGGTCTATCGCCCCTGGAGTATCTACTCCGAGGTGTTCGCGATCATGGGCCTCGCCGAGTATGGCACTGCTATTCAGGACCAGGCAGCACTCAATCAGGCAGCCGCTCTCTTCCGAAAGATTGTCCGTTGGCTTGAGACCGAGGCAGAGTCAGAGGACCACGGCTACGCCCAGACCAGGCGAATCGCCCCCCACGCAGTTCCCATGGTGCTGCTGTGCACCGCCCAAGAACTGGAGAAACATGTTCCAAACCCGGACTGGACCGGTGCCAAGGACATGGCGATCACTAGGATCCTGGAGCATCATGTGCATCCGGAGCATCAGGCCGTTTTCGAGAACGTGACCCCAGATGGCAAATTGCTGCTGAATCTGCCAGAGGGAAGGTGTCTGAATCCTGGCCATGCTCTGGAATCGGCCTGGTTTCTCCTGCTGGAGGGCAAGGCCAGGAGCGATACCGATCTGATCCGCCGCGCGGGCGAAATGATCGACTGGTCACTGGCGCGGGGATGGGATGCAGAGCACGGGGGAATCCTCTATTTCGTGGACAGCGAAGGAAGACCGCCGGAACAGTTGGAGTGGGACCAGAAACTCTGGTGGGTTCACTGCGAGGCCCTCTACGCCACCGCGCTGTCCGCCGCCTTGAATGGGCGCCAGGATCACTGGGATTGGTTTGAGAAGCTCCACGATTATACCTGGTCTCACTTTCCCGATCCGGGCTGTGGCGAGTGGTTGGGCTATCTCCACCGCGAGGGCCATCCCGCCCTTTATCTGAAGGGCAGCGGCTGGAAAGGGCCCTTCCACCTCTCCCGGATGTTGCTTCTCTGTTCTGAGCTATTCGGGGAGTTGGCGAAAGGATGACCGTCGCGGCGGATCCAGGAGGGAGCCAGCAGTGAGCAGGGAAAGAGGCGCGGAAATCCGGATCGGGCTTGCGGGAGCGGGGCTCATGGGCCAGGCGCATGCCCAAGCACTTTCCTTCATCGAGGGCGCCACTCTCTGCGCGGTGGTGGATCCAGATAGAGCAGCGGCCGGGCGACTGGCGGCGCTCCACGGGGCGGAATCCTACTCCAACCTTGACGACCTGTTCACGGAGAGTGGACTCGATGCCCTAATCGTTGCCTCCTCGGAAGGGACACACCGAGAACTCTGCCTGGCGGCACTTTCCCGGGGAATTCATGTGCTGGTCGAGAAGCCGATGGAGGAAACCCTCCACGCCTGCGAGGAACTGATCCAGGCCGCTGAGAGATCCGGTGCTTTTTTGATGCCTGGCCACCTGCTCCGCTTCGACCCTCGTTACCTTTCCGCCCACGCGGCGATTGCTCGCGGAGAGATCGGCGAGGTACGCTCCATCTCGACTTGCCGCCACAACCGTCGCAGCAACGGCCGCCGACTCTACAAGCGGACGAATGTGCTCCGCTTCCTGGGAACCCACGAGGTTGACTGGGTTCTCTGGTGTTTGGGCGGCATGCCCGAGTTGGTGTTCGCACAAAGAACCAGCATTGCCGCGCTCCGAGAAAGGGCAGAGGGGTGGCACCTCCTGCTGAGCTTCCCTGGCGGAGTAGTTGCCACTATTGTAGTATCCTGGCTTATTCCCGATCGCGGCGTAACGCCGCTGATCGCCGATGCCGATGTCTTCGGCACCAAAGGCTCGATCCGTGTTCAGGGCGGGTTCGAATCGCTTGAGGTCACTTCCGCTGACGGGCCCGCTGAGCAGGACACCATCTATGGCTCAGGCGCATTTCCGGGGGCGGTCGGAGAGGAGCTGCGCTACTTCCTCGGTTGCGTGCACAGCGGGAAAGCCCCTTCTCGGGTATCGGGAGAGGATGCTTTGAACACGCTGAAGGTCATCCTTGCGGCCGAGGAAAGCGCATATACAGGGCAGCTTGTCAACCCTGAGAAGGTTCAGAGCGGCAACCAGCCGTCAGGGCAGGCCGCGAAGAATAAGGAGAGGAGAAGAAGGTGAGTCGAAGAGTCGGTATTGTTGGCTGCGGGGGAATTGCCAGGTACCATCTGCAAGCCTTTCTAGGGGAGAAGGCGACCATTGTCGGCGTCACCGACTGCAATCCAGAAGCGGCGGGCAAGTTTGCGGAGGAGGCGGGCGGAGCGGCGGTCTATGAGAGCCACCAACGGCTCTATGACAAGGCAAGACCGGAGATAGTCAGCATCTGCACCCCGCCGGTCGCACATGAGGAGGCGGCGCTCGAAGCGCTCGGCCGAGGCATCCACGTTCTCTGCGAGAAACCCTTGGCCCACGACTTGGCTTCCGCCCACCGAATCGGTGAGGCCGTGGCAAGATCAAAGGCGCTTCTCATGCCGGCCTTTCGGCACAGGTTCGTCCCGGGAATCGCGGCGTTGCAGGAGCTGGTCGCGTCAGGGAAACTCGGAGACCTGGTGTTGTTCAATAACATCTTCTGCTACCCGGCCTTTGAGATGGAAGATAAGTGGTTCACCAAGAAGGCGATCGCGGGCGGAGGCAGCCTGCTTGACACCAACAGCCATTCCGTGGACCTCTTCCGTTTCCTCGTCGGGGAGATAGTGGAGCAGAAGGCGGTCATGCATCGCCATTTCAAGACCACGGATGTAGAGGATGCAGGGATTCTCTTGGTGAAGGCAGCCGAGGGAGCGCTCGGCGCGCTGGAATCGGCCTTCGTCGCCGGAAGCGGAGTGGCCTTCGTGGACCTTATCGGCACCAAGGGTCGGGCACGGTTCGACTACTCCGAACCCAGCAAGATCCGCTACTGCCTCAAGGGGCAGGACAACTGGAATACCCAGTCAGTGGCAGAAAGCCTTGGCTTCGCCGAGGAAGTGCGGCATTTCCTCGGTGCGGCGAGGGGGCGGCATGAGCTTGCCGTGACCGTGGAAGACGGCGTGCGGTGCATGGAAGTCATCTGCGCGGTCTACAACTCAGCCTAGCTCAAGCAAGGAGTTAGCAATGAAGAAGATGGGTTTCATCGACCATTACATTGACGAATGGCATGCTAACAACTACCCAACATGGATTCGCCAGAGCTCCTTCAAAGGCAGGTTCGAAGTGGCTCTCGCCTGGCAAGAGATCTCGCCCGAAGGCAAGAAGACGATTGATCAATGGTGTCAGGAGCAGGGCGTAGGGAAAGCCTCAAGTCTTGAGCAGGTGGTGGAGGCCTGTGACTGCCTGGTCGTGCTCTCTCCCGATAACCCGGAGCGGCACGAGGACCTGGCCGACCTGCCGCTGAAGAGCGGCAAGCCGGTCTACATTGACAAACCAATCGCGCCCTCGCTTGCGGCAGCCAAACGGCTTTTTGAGAAGGCGGAGAAGCACGGCACCTCAATGATGTCGTGCTCCGCCCTGCGCTATAGTTCGGAGCTGGAAGAGGCTTTGAAAAAGGTCAGCGGGAAGCCGGTCAGTTATGTGGGCACCCGAGGCGGCGGTGACTTCGAAAGCTACGCGATTCACCAGTTGGAGATGCTGGTGATGACTCTAGGCACAGGCGCCAGGCAAGTGATGCAGTGTGGGAATCAGTTGACGAAGCTAATGGTCATTGATTACCCGGATGGACGACGGGGCAGCGTAGGCTTGCTTCCCGGCCATCCTTTCCAGCTCAGCGCCAGCTATGGGCAGAGCGAGTCGGTGGTCCTGAACAACGTCGTAGATTTCTTCCCGCGCTTCATTGAGGCAATGCTCGGTTTTTTCGAAATTGGGCTCTCGCCGGTGGCAAAGGAGGAGACCCTGGAAATCGCCGCCTTGTTGGAGGCCGGCTGCTCGGCCCTCAAAGCACCCGATCAATGGACGAGTGTTCCCCGCTAAGGCTCTTGGCAAGAGACTCCGTTCGGCCGCGGCCGCGATCGGCGTCTTCTCGCGGACAGACAAGCGGTATCAAAGGCGGGAATGGCCGTGAACTGCGTGCGCGGCACGACCTCGCTGCGGCAATGCAGAGGCGGTGCCTTCTCCTACCAACCGCAGCGCGCGATCAGTTCCGTAATATATCTGTAGGAGTCTGCCACCGCCCGGTCCACGGTCTCCGGGTTCGCGGCTCCCTCGGAGGTGAATTCTATCTCAATGCTCAAGGGCCCTGTGTAGCCAAAGCCAAGGAGCTTGCCCAGCAGGCACTCAAAGTCAACCGTGCCTGTCCCAAGGGCCGGGAAGTTCCACTCGTCCTTTCCCCCGATCTTGTCTTTGAGGTGAACGTGGCGGATGAAAGGCAGCAGTGGATCAATGGTCTGCTCAGGCCGGTCCCCGGTGTAGAAGATCACGTTGGCCGGATCGTAGTTGATGCCCACATTCGGATGGTTTATCCGCTCCATGGTGCGTCGGCAGTCGCTGCTCCGGCCCATGATGCCGCCGTGAGTCTCCACGGCCAGGATTACGCCTTGCCGGGAAGCAACATCAGCCGCCGCCGCGATGTTGGCGAAAAACGCCTCCTCTTTCTCCTTCGACACGGTGTGACCGGCAAAGGTGTTGACGATTCCCACGCCCAGTTCTCTCGCGAACTTGATGCGCCTCTTCAGTTGCTCCAGGCCGGTTTCAGTCGTCAGGTCGACGTGGCCGCTGAGGCTGGACACTGTCAGCCCCAGACGTGCAAGTTGCTCCTTCAGGGCAGCCAGTCCTTTCTCGTTGAGCTGCTCCGGGACGACGTGCTCCGTGTATCCAGGAACGGCGGCGATTTCAACGGCCTTCAGCCCAGCCGCGGAAATCCCCGCGAGCGCTTGTTCGAGTGAGAAGCCATGATAGGAGTTGGTACTGCACGAAAGGACACTCTTCATGATCCACCTCGCACCATGCAGTTACAGTCTGATTGGCAGTGGAAGCAACCGCTAAGATACTGAAGCAGAGAGATTCTGTCAAGTGCTTCGGGTGACTATCCAGTCCCGGCGAGGCTTGCGGGCATTCAAGTTGGAGCCGTTGAAGATACACTCACCACAGGAGGAGGACAATGGTTCGCGTCGGATTGGTTGGCTACGGGTTCATGGGCAAGATGCATTCCCAGTGTTATGAGGCGATCGGAGAGGCAAAGGTGGTTGCCCTGGCCGATCCCGAGCCGGAGCGCCGAGAGGAGGCGACATTGAGGCTGAACTGCCAGGCTTACCCGAGCCTGGAGGAACTGCTGGCCTCGGCGGAGGTGGACCTGGTGGATCTCTGCACCCCCACCTACCTGCACGAAGAGCAGGTCGTCGCCGCGGCGCGAGCGAGAAAGGACATCCTCTGCGAGAAGCCGATGTCTCTTTCCCTTGACTCCTGCGACCGGATGATTGCCGCCGCCGAGCGCGCGGGGGTGAAATTGATGGTGGGCCAGGTGATTCGCTTCTGGCCGGAATACCAAGTTGTAAAAAAGATTGTCGATTCCGGCCGCTTCGGCCGGGTGGAATGGGTCAGCGCGCGCAGGCTCAGCCCAGTGCCAGGCTGGGCCTGGCGGGGGTGGCTTTCCGATTCGGTGAGAAGCGGTGGGGTCATCCTAGATATGCACATCCACGACCTTGACTACATCGCCTATTTGATCGGCTCGCCCAAGAAGGTGCAGGCTTGTGGTGTTCCCGGGCCAGGCGGAGGCCTGGATAGTGTCCTGACGCTGGGATGGGATCACCCCTTGGGCGGGAAGAGCTATGCCGAGGGGAGTTTCAGCCTGCCAGCGAGTTATCCCTTCACAATGGCGCTGCTGGCGGTCTGTGAGAAGGCGACCATCAAGTTTGACAGCGGGGCGGCCCCCTCCCTGATGGTCTACCCGATGGAGGGCGAGCCCTTTGCGCCCGAGGTGCCGATGCCCGAGGCAGAAGTCTCTGCCGAGGTGGGGGGAAACATCAGCGCGCTGGGAGGGTACTTCAACGAGATCAAGTACCTTGTGGATTGCCTGAAGACAGGGAGGAGGCCGGAAGTCGTTACCCCGCAGTCGGCGCGGGAGGCAGTGCGCCTCTGCCTGGCGGTCAGAGAGTCAGCCGAAACCGGAAGGACAGTCAGCCTGTAGTCGGTTCCGAAGGGAGCATGTTCATCAAGGGGATAATATACTGGTCGTTCGTCGGTAGGTTAGAGGGGACGAAGCCAGTCGCCAAGGCCTTCCCCGGAGCGAGGAAAGCCGAGTTCAAAGCGATCTGCTTCACTTCTATTCTAAAAAGGCAACGTGAATCATGAAAAACAGCACTGGGCCGGTGGGGACCGCCTTTGCCATCGCCGCCCATCCCGATGACATTGAATTCATGATGGCCGGCACCCTGATCCTGCTCAAACAGGTCGGCTATGAGATCCACTACATGAACCTGGCCAATGGCTGCTGTGGTACGGCGACGCTGCCCCGCGAGGAGATCATCCGAACGCGAGCGAAAGAGGCGCGCGCGGCGGCGGAGATGATCGGGGCTGTCTTTCACCCCAGTTTGGTTGACGATATTGAGATCTTCTATGAGAAGCCCCTGCTGGCCAGGGTGGGCGCGGTGGTGCGGAAGGTGAACCCGCGCATTCTGCTGGTCCCCTCGCCGAACGACTACATGGAAGACCATGCGAACGCCTCCCGGCTAGCGGTGACGGCGGCCTTCTGCAAGGGGATGCGCAACTTCCCCACCTCGCCTCAGACGAAGCCGGTGAAAGGCGATGTCACCATCTACCATGCCCTTCCTTTCGGGCTGCGAGACGGGATGCGCCGCCGCGTGCATCCTGAGTTTTGCGTGGATATCGCCTCAGTTCTGGACAGGAAGCGGCAGATGCTGGGAATGCATAAGAGCCAGAAGGAATGGCTTGATGTGAGCATGGGAATGGATGCCTATCTGCTTTCAATGGAGTCCATGGCAGCGGAAGTGGGAACGATGTCCAAGCGTTTCAAGTATGCTGAGGGCTGGCGGCGCCACAGCCACCTGGGTTTCTCGGCGGAAGACAGCGACCCATTGGCGGAGGCCCTGGGCGACCGCGTGTGGTTTGATAAGGCCTATCTCGGCGCGCTTGAGGCACCGTTCGCTCAGCGCGGCTTCTAGCAAATCATCTGCGGAAAGGAACGAACATGGGCAGACCGATCAGCGTAGTTGCCCCCGAATGGTGGGATTACACGACCTTGGATCGGGAGATCCTAGAAGATGCGGCCAGGCTAACCCTGGAGGACCTGGCCGGTCTGGCCAGGCCGGGCTTCGAGGTCGTCTTCTACGATACCCTGGAGAGTTTCTACCTGGCCGAGGCACTCGAATACATTGAGGCCTGGTCACAAGCGACTGAGGAGCGACCGGCCGGCATCTGCGGACCGATCGGGCCGACGGAACAGCTTCCGCTCGTCGGCCAACTCGTGAATGCCCTCGGCCTCAATTTGCGCCATGCCCATTTCTGGGCGATGGACGAGTGGGTGCTGGAGGGGCGAGAGGTTCCGGTGTCGCATCCGCTTTCTTTCGAGCAAGCCAACCGAGAGCTGTGCTTCAATCGCATCCGGTCGGAGTTGCGGATGCCGGAGACGAACCTGCACTTCCCGAAGGTCGCCAGTCTTGCCGCATACAGTGCCAGCTATGGCAAGTTCCGCTGCGTGGTGATGCAGGGCGGGCAGGGGGAAGTCAAACACTGGGCCTTCAATGATCCTCCCAGGCGCAAGCCAGCCCATGTTGATGTGCCCCCGCCTCCCGAGGAGTACCTCAAACTGGGGGCGCGCATAGTTGACCTGCATCCCATGACCATCATCCAGAACGCCCGCACCTCCGGCGGGGGCAAGGTCGCCGATGTTCCGACCCAGGCGCTGACGGTCGGACCGGTCGAGACCCTCAAGGCGGAGCGGGTCTCCATCTGGCAGGCGGGGAACCACGATAACCCGTTCGGGATGCGCCTGACGACCCTGATGATCTCTAAACAGATCATGGACAGCGCCGTCCCCATGTCCCTGCTCGCCGCCCATCCCAATGTGCGCTTCAACTTCTACCGCTTTGGCCTCGGCACCTGTGAGGAGCAGATGCATTAGGGAAGACGGGGGGCGACCTTGCCCCCGGAAACAAGTCCAGGATGGAGGCTGGTGTCCGGCTCATAGCCGCCCTCAATTTTTCCCTTTTAGACGAGGAGGGCATCTTTTAGAGTCTTGGCCAGGCTCATCCCGGTGCTCTCAGAGAGCGCCCGCATCCTCTCGGCGAAGGGGCCGCGGATCGCCACGCTTGCCCGCTTGAGGCGGACTCTGGAAAATCCTTGACGTTGCCAGCCGGTGAAGGTAGATTGGGCTTGCTATGGCAACCCAGACGAAGAGCAAAGCGACAAGGAGATCCCGGCGGTATTTGATCGATGAGGCAGGCCAGCGCACCGGGGTGGTTCTGAGCCTGGAGGAGTACGAGGAACTCATTGAGGCCGCGGAGCAGATTGACGATATCCGCCACTTGGAAGAGGGAAAAAAGGTAAAAGGGAAGCCAATCCCCTGGGAGCAGGTTAAGGCGGAATTGCGCGCTGAGGGCAAACTGCCTTGATGCGTCTCATCGTCTCTCAGAGCGCCCGGCGTGACCTGCGCAGACTGTCCCGAGATGTGGCAGAACGGGTGGCTGCGGCTCCGTCTGGCGGGAGTATACGAGGATCTCAGGACCGGGGTGAATGTCGCTTTCGCAGAGTGGATATGTAGCCGAGATGCTCACGCTTCCTGGTCTTCGTGCTCGGGGATGATGAGGCTCCCGTTGCTTACGGTTCTCAGCCCTTCGGCTTCGCTCAGGGTAAACCGCACGGCTGCTTCGCGAAGCATTTCCACTATGGTATTCATACTTGCCTCCCCGCGGCCTCCGCCGCTTTTCGCTCCAGGTTTTGTGCCACTTTGATAACCCTCGATGCATTCCTTTGCCTGTGTACTTGTCATTTTGATTTCCCTCCGCCTTGCGGGGCTTTATGTTCGTGTGAGTCATTGCTTGAGTTTGCAACGGTTTCCGGCGCTTTCTGCGCTGAATCTCCCCATCACGCAACTCACTCTGAACGACCATAAAGTCAATCCCCGGTGTGAAGATTCTTGGCGTGGCCGGCAAGTCGGCGAGCAGACTGAGGGCCCACTTCCCTGGCCTTCGGGAGCCTTTGAGGCGCACCCGTTATGGGGTGCACCCTGGAGAAGCCCCTAAGCCCCTTCGGGGCCGGGGTGGCGGCCCTTTGGGCTTAGCCACCGGCCCACCCCCCCGGCTTGCGATTCCTCACTCCAGGGCGCGAAAAAGTCAAGTCCGCGGGAGCGAAAAAAGCAGCCCATCAGAGGAAGCGACAGGGCCGAAGTCGCGGATGGGATTGTGCGAATGTGGACCGATGCGCTATACTTCCCCTGGCGCACAGGCAGGTTTTTCGTGAGGGGACCTTGGCGGGCAGATGTTTTGCCCGCCGGGGACGAGCCTGCTTGTGCGCCAACATAAGCCAGGTCCCCGACTCCGGCGGGCTTCTGTTTTAGAGGCCGCCGGGGAGGCTGACTGATCTGGGCCAGCCCACCTGGTCAGGCCTCAAGACGGGCCTGCCCGAAGGCTCACGACGGCCGGGTGAGGCTGGCCCTCCTCTACCAGCAAACTTTGCCTGCTGTATGATTCCTCACTCCCGAACGCCTAGAAGTCAAGGCCGAAGTGAGTGGTTTCTTGGCGAGCTGAGGCAGAAAGAAAGACCCCGCCGCGGCTTGGCAGGGCCTGCGTGCTGTTAGGGTGCGGGGACACGCTACTCCGTCAGAGGGTCCAATCGCCAGATAGAGAGCACCGGACGCAAACTGGGACTGCCTACACGATGGCTCCGCTCTCACCCGAGATAGTCGGATGCCACACGATGCCCCCGATGTGCTTCTCGCATACGTTCTTGCCGCCGAACCACGTATTGTGGCCAAGATCGAAATGGCAGGTGCCGCGGATTTTCTCGTTCTCCATCTGCCCAGGGAAGCTGTCTGTCAGTCGAGCACCTGGGTTTGTCCCGATTCCCAACTCGGCCACCACTCGCACGCATGGCTCTCCGCTCTCGAGCACCTGGCGAAGGCTCTCCGTCACCTCGCCGGCGCCACGAGCAGACTGGAGTTCGGTCACACACACTAGGTGAACAGTCGCGATGAGCGCGGGTTCCTCGGGGTCGGCCAAGGAGCAGTAAACGATCCGACCCTGGGTGGAGTCCTCGACCGGAGCTGTGAGGATCTCGAGGCAATGGTCAAGCCAGTGCCTTGGCACTAGGTTCACGTCGGTACCCAACGGGCACGTGACATGGATCATTTGGGCCTGCTCAAGCTCGCTGCGTAGGCAACGGTTGAACTCAGCCAACCCCCCGAAGTCGATGACATACAGCCGTATGAAGGTCTCTTCAGCGATAGGATCGATCCTGCCGCCGCGCTTGATGCCGGGTAACCGCCCACATATCTCAAATGCTTCGGCTATCCCGTGGACGTCGGGTGCCGACATCAGCTTCATGCAGAAGCTATTGCTCATTATCAGGATCAAGGCGTCGGCCTCACCCACATCGGCTGTGAGTTCCTTCAGGAGAGGAATCAACTCTGAGGCTGTTGCCATATCTGGGATCATCCTGCGGCCAAGCGTCACGGGCAGTTCGTGCGAGGCAGCTTCGAGACCGCATGCCACGTGCTCGCCTTCCGCGTCGTGGATGACCAGCACGCGGCGCGCCTCCATGGCTCCAGTGTCATGGAGCAGGAAGTTCCGGTACGCCCGGACACGGGTGGAAAGATCGAACACGCGCGGTCACCTCCTATCGATACAGTCAATCTCTTCGCCGCGATCTCTCTGGCTGCCTGCGATAGGTAACACGCTTGGCCTTTCAGGCAAGGCCCGAAGGGCCGAAGGTATCGGGCGTGCGGCGCTGCGCGAGAAGCAGACCCCGCCGCGGCTGAGCGGGGCCTGTCCTCCCGATTCTGCCGCGGCTGACCTACTCTGTGAGCGCGTCCAGTCCCCAGACGAAGACTGGCAGGCCCTCGGTGAAGCGCGCCTGCTCCTCCGGCGAGAGTCGGCCCAGCCACGCGCCGTCGCCCTAGCGGCTTTGGCGCGTCGGCGACTCTCCCGCCAGGTGAGGATGGTCGTTCCCGTTGACGGCGGGCGCGCCTGTGGTGGCGAGCCGCGTGTGGCCGATGGCCATGAGCACGTGTTTGCGCCGAAGCGCGGCGAAGTCCCTTCCGAGGAAAAGGTGGCGCGGGCGCCACCCGGCTTTGGCGCCCTAGCGCTGCCAGAACAACTCGCCGTCAGTCCGCGCAGAAGCGGCCGCGACGTCCAGAGCTCAAACGGGGGATTGCAGAGCAGACGCAACAATTCTCGTGGAGGCCCACCAAAAAGCAGTGCCGAGACGACGACGTTAGTATCCAGCAATACTCTCATCGGCGCTCGGCGCGAACTTCGTGAACTAACTCGACGACTTCCCTCGCCGAAAGAACCTGGCCAGTCGCGGGCGATTCTGCCAGCAGGGCGGCCAGCGATCTCTCCTGAGGTTCAGGTATCAGGACTTCCACTTCGGTGTCGGGTGGCAAGTCAACCTCGCTCGCGCAGTACCACCGCGGAGCCGTCATAGGTTCCTCTAACGCGCTTCATCGTATCACCTCGTCGTCCATCTCACAACCCACTGTTCCCATCACCATGCCTATTATACACCATCTCGGCGATCAGGGAGGGTCTGCTGAACGGCGCCGAACAAATGGTTCGCCTGGACTTGCCACGCGTGTGCTATAATGCCCAGGGGAAACCGAAGAGGATCACGCCATGCAAGGCTTGGCGCCCAAAGCATTGGAGGGCTTATGACTCGCTATCAGTTGACGGCAACTATCTGGCGTGAGGGCGACCAGTACGTGTCTAGATGCCCTGAACTCGGAGTTGCCAGCGCCGGCGACACCGCCGAGGAGGCCCTGGAGGCGCTGCGCGAGGCGGTGGAGCTGTACCTGGAGAACGCCCGCGAACTCGGCATGCTCGGTGACCTCGAAGCCACGCTCACGGCCCCGCGGCGGTTCAGCGCCCCCCTCGAGGTCAGCGTCTCGTGACGGAACTACCCTCGTTGTCCTCGGAGCGACTGATACGAGCCTTGCGGCGCGCTGGCTTCGAGGACGCGCCGAAGCGCGGCAAGGGCAGCCATCACGCTCTGATGCGACGCGACCCCGGTGGCCGCGTTCGTCTGGTCATCGTTCCTCAGCGTAAAGACATCCCGCGCGGCACCCTTCATGCCATCCTGCAGCAGGCCGGACTAACCGCCGACGAACTGCGCCAGCTCCTATAGTCGGACTGGAAAGCCTCCTCGCACACCTCATCGCTCCTTCGGCGGCCGGGCTGCGTGCCATCTCCTGCGTGCCCAGGCACAGCATCCTATCTGCACCGTGCAGGCCGAGAGCCCTCCACCGGACCTACACCGTTTCTACACCGACTTTACACTGCGGCGACGACAGTTCTTCTCGTAATGATGCGGGCTGCCGCGGGCGGCATTCTGAGCGTGAATCGGGCCGTTTCTGGGCGCACGGGGCGACCTTCAGGCGATGCGATTGCGCGAAAATGGCCAAAACCTCTATACACGCCTACACCGATTCTACACCAGCCCGGCCCTCCAGACCCCGGCTTATCGGCCCACTCCACCTTTCTCTCTCCTCCCCTACCCCAAACAAAGGCGCATGGTTGAGCCATTTGTTGGCTCTCTGAAATCTCAAATCTGAAATCTGAGATTCCCCTCTTTCGCTCTCCTGGCGAGTCCCATGCTGTCCCCGCGACCGCCAAGAAACCGGCATGGTTAAGCCATCCGTTGGCATTTGGCCGATATCTGGAAACCGCGACATCAAGGATTTTATCAGCCCAGTCAGGACTTGACTTTCCGGCGCCCCCAAGTGATGAATCACCTGGCAAAATCGGCGAGGAGGCGACATGGCCCGCGTGGGCCGGGAGATCGCGGCCTGGCAGCACGCCCGCAACGCGCAGCGCGCGACCGTGAATTGGCGCTTTTCAAGCACCGATGCTCACACCACACTCAAGCGACTCTATCCTAACGTTTCATAATCACTGCGGTGGACTACTAGTGCTATTCCAACTTGATAATCCGATGAATGATTTGCCTTATGTGGGAGCGGGCTTCGCGAAGCTCGCTCAATAGCCTGGCGGGGTTTGCGAACCCCGCCCCCACTATTACCCGCTTTTGTCGGCAAAACAAGTTGCAGGAGCACTAGTCACCACGATCTTGGCGTTGCCCGGCCACTCGCGTTTCCTTCAGTTCGCCTCATGGGCCAGTTTCTTATAGGCGAGGAAAGCCGCCTTCTTTCGCCTCTGCCAAGTGATCAGCCCGATGCTGGCTTCCCCGCCAAAGACATCTTTCGGGTAATCCTGAAAGCAGAATACAAACACCGGGCCTATCTGGGGATGTTTTTTGAGGAATTCTAATGCCCGGCTGAGCCATTGCGCCTGGGCCTCTTCA
>Ga0315314_1001973_pt1 | contig 17388 bp, 14 predicted proteins | sample TDP9_MG_FD_203631 | JGI IMG/M metagenome (GOLD analysis project Ga0315314, IMG submission 203631) | Freshwater sediment microbial communities from Lake Towuti, South Sulawesi, Indonesia - TDP9 | ecosystem: Environmental > Aquatic > Freshwater > Lake > Sediment | place: Indonesia: South Sulawesi...
AGCGAAGCTGCTGTGTCATTCAGCGAATGGAGAAAGCCGAAAGTGGCCGTCATTTGGCTGCTGCCTCTAGGTCAACTTCAGACGGCGGTAACTCCTCGACCCGGAACCGTTACTGCTGAGCTTCTGGCAGACAACTTTCCCGCCAGCTTCTTCAACGAAGCCTTTGGTTGCCTGGCCAGTTCCACTGCCACAATGACCCAGTTCCATTGGTTTTCGTTTGGGTTGGGTTCGCAAAACCATTTGGGCGGCGTCTTTTCACTCAAACCTGATCGGAAAACGATTAGATGTAACTGAGCCACCTAAGAAACGATTCCGCAATTTCTGCGGAACTTACGCAGACCCTACCGCAGAAAACGCGGGAGAGTCCCCTAATGGCAGGGTAAGGACCCTGTTGACGCCGCGAACATAGTATGCGGCGACGCGTTTCCCGTCCTCAAGTAGGTACGAACGCGAGATGAAATCTCCCTTCACCAACCAGCCTAGTGCTCTCCACGCCTCATCTTCCGATAAAGCAAGTTTCTTCTTTATCGCCTCCTTTGAGAGAATGTTGTGTTTGAGAAGGAGCAGGTAGATGGAAACACGTGGGTCTTCTAATCTGTGAAGCAGGCGGAGAAAAATGGATTCGACATGGTCGCTAGCCAAGAATAACCTACCAAATGCACATCAGACGCCAAGATCCTTCCGGCAACGTCGCGGCTTCAGACAAGCTTGTCGAGCATCATGCCCAACGGCACAAGCTCCGTGAAGTCGTGGAGCTTCTCCTTTTCAGAACCTTGAATGGAATCAGCAATTTGTGCAAATGGGAAGCACCGGCCATTGTTCAGGCCATTCTGGTGAGGACAATGTCCAAGCCTTCCTCTAGCGAAGTTACAGTTCATGCAGAGAACCTGGTAGCCTTCTGGATATCGGTTCTTTACTACCCATGCGTAGAAGTTACTCTGTAGAGCCCTTCGGTGTCTGCGTCCTCCGCCGTTGATATGATCTATCGTAAGGAACTCAATCTGTTGCTCACCGCAGCAAGCACACCTCGGGGGCATGCCGCCATAATGCTCTAGAACTTGGGCCCTCCTTTCCCTCAATTTCTTTCGGCTACGCTCTCCGCTCTTAGCCAGCCTTTCAGCTCGATGGGTTTGGTAGTACAACCTGCCTCGCAATATTTGCTGCTCTCTGTGAGTCCAATAATACTCACGGGCGTATTCGATTCGTCTATCCCTACGCATTTGATAATATGTCTTGTCGGAACTGCTCTTGCACTTGGAGCATAGTGCAGAACGCCCATCGGGGCGATGGCGATTCAACCAGAAAGCGGACTGACACTTCCATGTGCGACATCCGGGACACCATTTCTCACCAGCATCTCTTCTCCTAAGATATTCTTCAAGAGAGACGCCAAGCCTTTTGGCTGCAATCTTAAGCGCTCCAGCTTCTGTCCCCAATTTAGCTCATTCCGTTGCTAGTTCCCTGAACGCTACGCTCAATGGAGCAAACTCTACGAAGTCCTTGATTTTCTCTTCAATCCACTTGTGAAGGTCGCCCGGCTTCTCAAAATCGATATATGAAAGGACTATCGGACTGATGCCTTCCAGTACCATCCACAGCCTGAGCTTCCCGCTGCCGAGTTCTTCTTGGAAGAAGAATTTCTTTCTGCTCTCCGAGTCGGCGACGTGAGCTAGGAACTTTTCAGGATCCCTGCAGTAGTAGGCATTCTTTCTTCTCAGCTCGGCGAGCCAATCCTTGCTCATTCAATAGGCCACCCACTTCTCCCTGCTCCGGAACCAGTACTTCTTCCTGCTGCCGCTCGCGGACACATGCATGAGGAACTCGTCCGGGTTTGGGCAGAGATATGCGCCCTTGTCGCGTTGCGCCATCAACCAGTCTCTTGACATGTCGGCCACATGCAGGTCACACAGCCATATGGCAAGATATTATCGATGGAGCGTCGAAACGCCCAGGGGGAGGGGGGGCTGAGTCGGTTGTCAGGAGGCCACGCATCCCCAATGAGATAGTTTGCAGAGGGACAGGGCTGTATAGGACAAGCTTCCGGTATCCGAGAAGCTAACAGTGCTGAGATCGTCGACTGTGTAAAAATCCGCCAAATGGGTGAGCGTGCTCGTCCTTCTGGAATCGTTCGGGAGAAAACAGGTGGCCGTGTACTTATGGCTGAATAAAGATAGACAGTGGAAAAGACAAGAGAAGTTCATCATGCATGACAAGAAGGAATAGCAACAGATCAAGGAGTGTGTCGAAAGCCTCATCGGTGAGCTTCCCTGAGCCGTAGGTGATCCAAAGAAACGGATAACGTGTAGCTACGCGAACCATTCGTTCATTCATACTTCCGGATACCCGGAATACTTCTAGATTCTCGCGACCACCCCGCACTGTTTGTGTTTTTGACAACTATGATTTCGGTGCTGTCCCTTCCAACATACGTCATAGCACCCTTCTAGCTCTGACGGACCGCCACACTAAACGGACCCTCTTGTAGACCTCAAGTTCCTCGTACTCCCTGAGTGGACAGAGGACCTTCGTCTCGTGCCGTTCTTCCCATTGCTCGCTGACAGACTCAGAGTTCTGTTCTTCGTCCTTAGAGTATCCTCCGTCGCTCATGTATGGAAGTCGGTAGCTCAGCAAGGCGTACTCCCTCTCCAGCGCTTCCCGTAACTTCTGTGCTGTTCTGCATTCTGCTGTCACGTTCAATCACCTGAAGAAGAAATGGACTGGCGATAGTCAATTGGTTACGGAGGGAGAGCGCTGCCGTTACTGCCGAAATGGCGCCTTTCGTTCCACTTCAATGTCGATATGACTGCAAAGATTTAGGGAACCGAAATTGATAGCATGTCCATGAGCGGATTCGACTACATGTCATTTGTTGAGGTATGGATTTGGCCGCTCTTGTCAGCAATCATCGGCTCCCTCGTCACTGTTGTTGTCCTCTACAAATTCCAACAGCCTAAGCTTGTGGTCACGCCTGCACGTGACAAGTACGATTCGAAATCCGAGGCACACTACGTGCATCTCATAGTCAAGAACGTAGCCAATGGATTTCTGGGCGGAGGAACAGCGGTGAATTGCAGAGGCAGGATCACACTCGAAGATGGGAGACCGTTCATCACGAAGTGGGCTACTCGTGCAAATCCCGTAAGAGTCGAAGTTGTAGGAGTTGGAGCTGAGCCTAGAATCGTGAGGATCGTTGAGCCAGTCTATCTCGAACAGGCAAAGTACGAATACCTCAGACCGATAGATGAGAAGTCTCTCGATGTCGCAGTAAGATTCAGAGGCGAATCTTCGTGCTACATTCACGAGCCGGAGAATTTCCTCGATCAGAACTACCGGCCTGAGAAGAATAGACTCCCAACAGGTATTCACCCGTTCACGGTCGTTCTTGAGTATGATGGCGGCAGATCGCGCGAATTTCGTTTCAAGGTCGTAAACAAAGAGGGTGATAGTCCCGGCCTACTGTCCCTTGAACTCTAGGTTACTTCTTATCATTTAATGCGGACAGAGCCTTCAACAGCGCACCCACCACTTCAGGCGACTTTGCCGGCAGAAAGCTTCTCAATCTTCTCCTTGATATCTTTCTTCTTCTGGTCCTCAGTGGCGTAGTTCAGGTCAAGAACTAGTCCGCGAGTACTGCAGTACTTCGCATCAGGCGAGATGTTCCTCTTGCACCTCGGACAAGTTATGATGGGCCCGGTTAGGTGACATTTCACGTTTTGAACCAACGAGATCCGGGGCGGACAAAGCATACACCAGAAGTCCGCAAGACATCCTCAAGTCGTACTCATGGGCTGGCTGCCTTCCGTTCTAGTGAGGATGGTGGGAACGCATTCTCGAAGCGACGGACGAAGACGTATCTGCCATGACCTCAAGAGCAAGGCCAGGCTTCTTTGCAGTGGCGTTCAACGTGAACGTCTCTTCTCCACGCAAGGCGCGATAAGAAAAGCCACGATAACTTACCCCCACTTCACCAAAATCACGGGAGAGCCATTTTGAGTCCACTGGTGACACTAGCAAGTTCTCAGAGCGGCCAGGTCTGATCCATCCGGATCGACTGAAGCCTATCCATCAGCTTCACAGCTTTTCCTTTGATTTCAGGCCGTCTATCTGATGCCAAAAAGTGCACAGTACTGACATTAGCGATAGCGTTACTCACGCCATAGGGCCACTGCAGAAGCTGGTGAACCTGCTCATTCATGACCAGCTCGTAGATAGAGACCATCTTACCAAGGCATTGCTCTGCCTCGGAGAACCTATCTTGTTCGACTAATGCGATGGACAAGAACGCTAAGGCGTTGCACCTAGCATGCCACTGCGAAGCAACCTTCACTATAGACTTCAAAGTATCGGTGGCCTCTTTCAGAGGTTCTGAATAGTTTGGGCGTCCACGCTGACGTCTCTGTTGCCCGACCCGAATGAGCAGACGGGACCTATGCCACTCAGCATTACTTTTGTCAGCTGGAGAGCGAAAATACTTGTTTGCTTCCTTAAGTTCCAGTGCGCCGCGCTCTGGGTCAATCGTTTCCAGCGCGAGACCTAGATTGCGACATGCCTGCGCATACTCTCTGGGGAACCAGCCTAGGCGGTATGCCCTGTCCTTGCTCTCGCTATGTATGCTTATGGCTCTCTTGACATCCTCATGCGACCCTAGCTTCACGCTCACTAAACCTACGAAGTGTTCGGACTGGATTAGAGCTCGGAGATCTCCGAGTTGTTTGCGCACAGCTACTGCGGCCTTGGCCAAAGACAGCGCACGTTGAAGCCGTTGCTTGTCAGCTGCTGAGATCACGTCTACGGACTTCAGGAGGGCGATACTTTCTGTGACCGGGTTGCTCACTGTCGCGTCGATAAAGTTGGCTGCCCTAGTCAGGATGTCAGCTACTGCACTGCAATCCCCGGGGAAATCCGGAAGCAAACCACGTACTTCCAAGGCAGCGAGCACGGTATTGGGGGATAAGGAATCCACACACATGCCTAAGCTCTCAGAAAGAGCGCCCAGTGCCCGACGTAATGCCTCGCCAGCGTCCTGCAAGCGGTCGCCCACGCGGTGGGTAAGTGCTATCAAACTCTCGATCCGGGCGCGTTCAACATCTCGACGTGGCGCGGCTGGGTCTGCCCCCCGCATCCGCAGCGCCTCCTGGTAGTTTGCCAGGGCCATGGCAGACTTCTCCCGCCCTTGGCGGTATTGATTCCACCCCAGTAGCGAACGCGCTCGAGACCTGTACTGGCGGTACCGAGAGTCTTTAGTCATACGCGCCAGTGCTTCACAGTGTGGCTCTGCAATATCCCAGCACTCCGCTGTCTGTGCCAGCGATGCTAGACAGGCCTCACGGTGGAATCGATTAGTCTTGCCGAGAAGCCGGATCGGTTCCTCCCAATTAGGGCTTGGTACCTTGGGCACTTGATCCAGCAAGCGTTCCATCAACCTTTCACTGTGCCCATTTATCAAGTAGACATAGTCCCGGGCATTCCTCAGACTCCGGCCGTGCAGGATTGTCAGCCTGTTGTACGTTGACCAATCCATGCGTGAATCACAGTTGCGCTCATGCTGCAACTCAATGAGACGTGCCTCGAGCTCGCCAGTTGCGGACAGGAACTCTCTCCTGTCATCATTGTTATGATTAATCCAGATCAGTGGTTGCGCACTCTCTACAAGGTTGAGGACGGGCACCACATCTAAATCGGAGGCGCTATAACCAAGCACTAGGAGCGGACAGGTCTTGAGCAGTTGCTCAAAGACCTTCCTCACAGTGGGGGCCAGGCCAAGCGCCACTCTTTCCAACGTCCCAACGACGCTACAGCGAATTGCCGGGGACCGAATCTCGCGAAGGAGGCCGGGCACTGCAAAAGTGCCGTGGATCTTGAGCAAGTGGCCGCGGGCTGCCTCAGGTATATCCGGGATCCTAGCGTGGAGGCTCGCGAAAGTAGCTGCATCATAGTGGACTCTCTCAGATGGCAGAGGATGACCTGCAATGTCCTTGTAGGCTCGCTCTATGAGATGGTCGAAATTCGTTGTGATGACAATGTGACCTTCTAGCAGCAAGGAGGCTAGTAGGCGGTGTAACCTGTTCACTGGCACACTTGGGGCGTCAACCGCACCTTCGATCGCCTCCATAATCTGATCCCCAAGCCACTCATGTAGTACAGAGGCAACCTCTTCGAGTGTCAGATCATCAAGCGATGCCTTAAGTTGACGTTGGTCCTCCTCCGAGGCATGTCCTACAAACACTTCTACCAACGCTCTCTGTAGCTGCTTGCCTAGAGGACGGCTGGATGGCTCTCCGGCAGAGATACCCGCGCCGGCAAATACCACCACAGGCGACCGCCCAGCGCGCCATTCCTGCAGTCTAGCAACTAACTGGTCGCATATCGTATCGGCACTTTCACTAAAACGTGATATCATGGCTAAACCTCCGAAAGCGCATCATGGCGCACGAAGCGCTCATCCTCGCGCTTGGATGCCGAAGTGAGGAATTGATCGATGGATGCAAATAGACAGAACAATGCATTGGCCGGCCGCAGGCCATCAAACTGCAGCGCCGATCTGACGAATTTCAATTCTCTTCACCGTCGCGTAGTATTGTTGTAAAATTGAGACTTGCTATGCACCGGACATCCGACGCCAACAACCAGATCGCCGGGCTCTGGCCAAAGAAGCGCAGGATCTATCCGACGGCCCAAACTCCATGGCGACCTGATCGGACAGGCTAGGGCGCTACTGATCTGTTCGATACTATCAGCAAAAACCAAGTGGGTCGCCCTTGACGGGCTCCTGTTCACTAGCAACATCGCAGTAACTCTCCGGAACCGACGACTTCCTGTCACAGGGCCACTGACCATGCTATGATGAGAATCGAAGCCACAGCCATAGCGACTCGATTTCTCAACAGCTCTCGTCAATCAGATGAGGACGGAACTTCTTTCTTATGAGTTTCTACTCGATTCGCTCATGACTAGCCTAGTTGCTTCTCGACCCGAGCGAACAAGACACGCTAGGCGAGTCCCTTGCAAACTACTTGGGCGAGTCCCAAGAATCGGTTGCTCGGCGGCTTTTATAGCAGGCAAAGAGGAGGCCCGAGGCCGCATGGGATGGCGCACAAGAAACTCCTCGAGAACCCGCAGCTCAAACGATGGTACGACAACGTCAGCCGCGCCTCCGCGCTGACAGCTGAAGTGGACCTGCGCCGACTCGGACTCTTCTGTGACAGGTTGCATCTGACACCATCCGACCTCCTCCGCAAGGAGCCGCAGGAAATCCACAGCCTACTCGTCGACGCAGTCACCGAGCAGATTATGTCATCGCAAGTGGCTTCTTTGGTTCGGAGCTTCGCTAGCATCTTCTTCGTGTCAGGCTTCAACTCTATAGTCGTAGATTGACCCACGGTATCCCCAGTACACTAGCCCGCTTCACCCTCTAACTTGGTTGGATGTTCGCAGTCTTGCATCGCACGGACCAAGTTGTCGATTCGCTTTCCTCCGCTATCCTTTAAGGTAAGGGTGTCTCCACCCAGAACCAACGGCGGCCGGCCGTCCATAGCAACCAACTTGAATGGTCGAAAAGCGCAGACTCTTAATCCTCTTCGTTGGAGGGCTGTGCGATAAGCTCCAGGGCATTCGAAATCAACTGGGAGAGGATAGACGCCACTACATTCGAAGCTCTTTGTGGGGATGCTATCAGAGCTGTACTACCACAAGAAAGCAGAGGAGCATATCGGGCAACCAGTATGCAATATCGTCGGGATTTCCAATGTGACGGACTGATAGAGTCTGGTGGCCTTAAATACCTTGAGCTTGAATCTCCCGTCTTCTTCACTTTCAAGACAGCCGACCCGAGAATGCCGAAAAGGGAAGCAAGTTATGCACTGAAACAAGAATTCTTGCGCGGCTTAGAGCAGCTGGCGGCTAGTCACCCTCGAAGCGTGGTCTTCTACAGTAATCATGACCTCACTCCGAGTGCTCAGAGAGATATTATCCGCAAGGTGGAAGGAAGGTTCGAAGTGGCGTTTCAGGGCCGTAAGGAGTTGGAACAGTGTTTTTCCGATCATCCTCACCTGCTCTGGAGATATTTCGGCTGGTCTCCATTCGTCCAATGCTACCACTCAGAGGATGCTACAGGTCTGCAGGACGCCCTGCTAGGGGATCTGTTGGTTCCTGGTGTCCCAATTGAACGAGTTTTACACCCAGCAATAGCTGGCGTCACCGAAACCCATGGAATTCGTGCTCGGATAGTTGGCAAACCTGGTGCAGGAAAATCGGTCGCGCTTGTGCAAATGCTAAGAAGGCTACCTGATACTGAGGTAGTAATTCTTACGTCTCTCGATGACCAAGAAACATGGTCTCACCTCCAGCAGATTCTTTACCAACCTAATCCTCGTCTCGCTATAGTGGTGGATGATCTACACGAACATATAACCCGGCCAAGCCTGCTCAGATCTATAGCCCACTGGGCGCGCCAGAAAGGTCCTAATGTCAGCATTTTCGTCACTTATCGCACAACGGAGAGAGAGGTGGTTGAACAAGCCATTGGTCCCAGACAATGGAACACATGGGGATTCACCGAGGTTGACTTGGACGAGCCGCCTATCCAGTTCATCAAAGATGTAATAGCCATAACCTGCGAAGCTCTGGGAATTGAGTCAAAGGAACAGAATCAACAGGAATTGGCAGAGGATGTTGCTCGTGTTGAGAACACTCCGGCCCTAGCTGTGTCAATCCTTCAACTCTATCAAAACATGGTTCTTTCACGTGGGTTCTATCCATTTGGCATTGCTGCAGAGCATCGCATCCAAGACTGGGGTCATGCATTTGCAATGCTTGTTCGGAATAGTCGAACTCCTGAGATCACTCTTCTCCGAGCAGTCTCGGCATTGTTTGCGTGTGGAGTGCATCCGGTGCCAGTGGAACCGGTGAAAGAGATTTGCCGGGCGCTTGGAGGAATAGCTTTTGCCGATCTCGATTTAGCACTTGGTCGGCTCAAGGAGGCCCGATGGCTTAAGACCGATGACCATAGGATCTCAGCGCATGAAATACAAATAAGCCCTGAAGTGACAGGGCTCGTGACCGACCGAGAGGCAAGTCCATGGCTCAAACAGTTTCAAGCATCGGTAGAGAACGATAACTTCCCTGCTCTGAAGGTTTACCGGACCAAACTCTTGCTCGGACTCTCCAACCTCTATTGGCGGCTTGAGAAAATAGATGAGGTATTCGCCCTCAGCAAAACCATTCTCGGAAATGATCCTGGCAACCTTCGGGCTCTCCATAATCTGGCGATCTGTGACATCCGAAAAGGAAAGGTCGACACAGGAATAGCCAGACTAAGAGAAGCGTTGGCCATTTCAAAGTGTTATGTCGAATCTTGGGAGGCCTTGTATCTAGCCCTGCTCAGAGCAGGTCGGCGCGATGAAGCACGCCAGCTGATTGATGAATTCACATCCACTCCAAGAAAGACAGTGGATGAGCTTCACTTTGCTGCCTTTGGCTACCGCAATGTCGGAGAGATAAAGCGCGCAGCTGAATTTGCCGCGCATCTGTTTGATGTTGAACCAAGTGGCATGGCTGTCGCGATGCTCGCTGAATGTACCGCGCTTTCCGGTGAGACTGAAGAGGCGCTAAGACTCTTGGAAGATGCGAAAGGCGTTTGGCCTGACCAAGGTCCCATCTATTCAGTAGAAGCATCTGTTCTATTGAGAATGAATCGCAAGCAGGAGGCACTGAATGCCGCCGAAAAGGCTAGAGCTTTCTCTCCCAATGATCCCGATAATCATGTTGTACATGGGTTCATGTTAATGGAGATGGGAAGGGACACCGATGCGGCTCATAGTATACAACAGGCATTGAGAATCTTTCCGACGTACCCTGCTCTCCTCGCCTTGAAGGGGATGCAGTACGAGCATGCAGGTCAACACGATCGAGCTGTAGGCAGTTTACGGAACGCTTTGGAGTATCCAGAATACATAGGTCCAGTCATACTTGGCAATGCGTTCCTTGATTTTGGATCTGCTTTGCTTGCCAAGGGAAACACAAGTGAAGCACAGGAAGCCTTTGCACGAGCACAGGAGCATGGGATACCAAGTTGGTTCTGCCAGCTGCACAGGGCAAGAATATTACGCGATTTCTTACACGCTGGAACTGAAGCAATTGCCATCCTTGAAGACGCCATCAGTCAGCCTGAAGCTCGAGAAACAGTATGGATAGAACTTGCCAATCTCTACGTCGAGAGCGAGGGGACGAAGGTAGCCGTAGAGAAGTTGCTAGGGATTGCCTCCATCTTCCCTCAAGGCTTCGAGGTCCGAATGAGACTAGGAGCTGCTCTGGATTCAATTGATGCCCACGACGAAGCCTTGAAAGCTTTCCATGTGGCGAGAATCCTTGAACCTGAAAGCGCGAGTGCTTTGAACAGACTGGCCATTCAGCTTTTTCATCTGAAGAAATACGCTGAGGCTCTCCCTATATGTAATGAACTTCTCCGACTTCAGCCAGAAGAAGCTGAAGCTCATAGAACACTTGGACTTTGTCTGCGCTATCTCGGACGCCAAGAAGAAGCAATCACAGCTTTTGATGAAGCTCTAAAGAGGGACAAGGACAATCACCGGGCAATGTACAACAAAGCTGAAAGTCTCAAGAGCCTCAAACAATGGGAAGCCGCACTCCTCTGTTACGAACAAGCACATAGAACCGGTCAGTATGAGCCTAGCTCGCATGAGCTGGCTCAGCGTGCGATTTGCCTGGCAGAATTGGGACGAATCAATGAAGCGATTAGGCTTTTTGAAGATGCGATATGCAAAGATCCAAACTCGTCAACAGCCTACCATAACCTAGGTCTCACCTTTGCAAAGGCTGATCGACACGACCGAGCACTAGAATGCTATGAAATGGCGTTGAAATTTAAGCCGGATTTCAGAGCAGCATGGTTGGAGAAAGCACGTTGTCTGATGTCCCTGAAGAAGTACAAGGCAGCTGGAGAGGCTCTTGGACAAGCTACTGAATTCAGACCTTCAGATGAGTTGGGTAGAGCAAACCGCGCTGGTGACCCAGAGAGCTACTTGGCGAACCTAGTTCATGCTAGCGAATTGAGCGAGGAACTTCTAGAGGCTGCGCCCAAAGTGGCGGAGGTACTCCTTGTTTGTGCCAAACTGAAATACTCCACGGGCTGGAACTGGGATGCCGCTGACTTGTGCTCCAAACTACTGCAAGAGCAACCTCGAAACGTCGAAGTATTGCTACTGAAAACGCGCGCATTGAATCGTCTGAGCCGTCAGCTTTCACCTGAATCATCAAACGAGAGGCCCCGAATCAACTCTGAAGCTCTTGAGTGTGCCAAACTGGCTCGCTCAATCAATTCGTGTATCGGTGAAGCACTACTCCAAGAAGCTACTTCTCTAGCTTTCCTTGGAAGAAATGAAGAGGCTGTGGCTACCTTTCAATCTGCATTGTCCTTACCCCCGCGGAGCGTAGAAGACTGGACCATGGTAGGGTTTGCGCTTGGTATCATAGGAGAGTATACGCATTCGCTGCGAGCCTGCGAGGAGGGGCTTTCTGTCGATCCTAGGAACATAGAAGCGCTGCGCGGAAAGGCTCTTGCCCTTCGTATGCTCAAGCGACCTGACGAGGCGAAGGCAACCGTCGATGTTGCCAAAGCTCTTGATCCAAAGAATGAAGAATTGGTCAGCCTGGAGGCCGTTCTCCTCGAAACAGAAAGTACGTCGCTTTTTGAAAGCGGTGATGCAGAAGGAGCCCGAGGTGCATTAGCAGAGGCATTAAAGCTGAAAGAGAATGATGCAAGCCTTCACGTAAAATATGCGACATTGAGTACTGGCGAAGATGCGAAGAAGCATCTCCGACGCGCAATTGAACTTGAACCAAATCTGGGAGTTGCACATCTCTCTCTTGGCATCCTTGAGGGAAGAGATGGAAAAACTGAAGCGGCGATTGAGGAGTTATTCAAAGCGACCGCTCTAATGCCTGAGGATCCTTATGCGCACATCAATCTTGCAGGAGCCCTTCACGCAGGTGCGCGTGACGAAGAGGCAAGGACCGAATTACAGCGAGCACTGTCGCTGAATCCGTCGCCACACATGAGACATCAGATCGCTAGAATTCTGTCATTTCTTGGAGATGTGCAAATTGCAGATGAGCAAAGGAAGTTGGTAGTTGAACGGGTCGGAAGCAGCAGAGAGGAACACGAAAGGATGGTTGGTCATCTTTTGCAGGTTGGAGATTTGGACGGAGTGTTGGTTCACTCAAAGAAGGTCATCGAACTTGCTCCATCAGATGCGGATGCCCATCGAGCACATGCGAACTTCTGTAGCTTTTCTCATCTCAATGATGAGGCAGACTACCACTATCTCGAAGCACTTACGATTGATGATAAATCAGTACAATGTCACGGAGACTACGCGTGTCATTTGTCCAGAACTGGTCGGATAGGCGAAGCAAGGAAGCAACTTGAGTGCATGTGGGGACTGCTCATGGAAACAAATGCAGCAGACATCTCTCAATGGACCAGTCTGCTCAACGTCGCATATGAGATTGGAGATTTGGTTCCCATTGCCCGCATTCTGATTGACATCCTCCCCAAAGCTAGGGGACAACAGGATAAGCTTTACAAGGACCTTTTGGAACGCGCTGACATTATTCGTGGAGAGCTGCAATCTCAGGCCAATCAAGTCGGACAGACCACGAAAGCTTCCTCCTTGCTTCATTCCCTTGCAGGGATGCTTGATGCTGCTAGAGAAAAAGTCTCCGAGGCTCGTATCAGTTTCAGGACAGCCTCAACCGTTCCAAAGGAGAACCGAATCAGTGAAGCAGTGCTCAACTGGTGCATCCTATTACTGAGCACCGACGAGAAGCTTGGCGATCAATACATTTCCGAGATAGACGAAGCGATCGTATGTCTGAAGGAGACGGCCGCTTCATTCACGGAGTCTGAGAAAATCGCAAAGTCAGATCAACTTTTGCGCCAGCTCAAGAATCTTAAGGAGAGATTGTCGGTTGACAGCTCGTAACTTGTGGGGAACCCTTACGGATTGTGCGTGAAGAGCATGTCGTTGATCCTTTACGACTGCCCGCTTGCAGTCGTTCTTGCAAATCACCAAATGGGCGCTGGAACAGGTTTTGCGCTTCTATGACTTTGTAAGCTACCTTAGCGAACTCTGCAAGCAAGTACAGTATGGAAACCTAAATCAAGCCAAGACTCTATTCCCCTGAAATACAATAAAGAGATGCTTGAAACGGAAATGAGGGGCTCTAGGTGCGAAGCTGCCAAACTCTAGTGTCCCTGTTGATTGAGCGCTTTTCCGAACATGTCATCAAACTATCGAGTGTCGTCGTTGCGTTTGTTGTGATAGTTCTTTCCAGTGAGGCGCTGACGCAACCCGGCCCGGACAGCGTAGTAGAAGCTTGGGGGATGGTGTTGGGTTGTTTCTTGTTGACCTGGGCTGTTCTGGACACCTTGGTCCCTCATGGGGAGAAGAAAAGGATCTGGATACTGCTCGGGCATTTTGCATTCGTTGCTCTTGTGGTAGTGCTCGGACACCTGTTCGCTTCTATGGCTGAGCGATTGATGGTTCCTGGCACAGACAGCGCACTTGGACTCTTAGTAATCAATCCCAGGACCGTAGTATACTTCTCTGTTCTGACGATTGCTGACTCGATTTACTTAGGCCGCATAGTGTCTCATTCAGGAAGTGCCCTCGAATCAATATCCGAGAAATTGGAGAGGTCTCCATCCTTACAGAGTTCTAGACAGGGACTCGCCCTCCTCGGACGAATCGCAGAGTCCTACCTCATGGTTGTTTTCATTCTGGCGCTATGGAACGTCTCGTGGGTAGCATGGTTTGAGATTTTGCCCGCTGTTGTGTCGTTACTTGTTTCATTTCCACTTCTGTGTATCAGCATACGAGAGCGCTTGCTTCGTCGCGTCTACTTTGGGCTGGACTTGGCGCTGTTGTCAATTCTGATAGGTGGAAGTCTGTTGAAGTTCCCAGCCGCGATTTGGCAGCTAGTGCAGCTCTTGTCGGGTTACCTAGGCGGTTTGACATGGTCTAGTCGGTTCAGCCTGATTTGGGCTATGATATTCAATGGACTTGCAGTCGCCGTTGGATCAGAACTCGCTTTTCGTTGGTGTGAAGGGAGTGTGCTGGCAAAACTTCGGAAATCCAGCCTAAGCTTCACCTCAGGATATGTACCATGATGAAGCTGCCAGCATTGATGAGACGCGAGGGCTAGTGCTGGGACTTAGTGCGCAACCCATTTTCCGCTTTCGTCGTAGTTCATTGACCGCGGAAAGCCAGTAGCATTCCAGACAGCGTTGAAGATGGGTCTCATGAATTCAGCTGGGTTAATGTCAAAACGGTCGATCATGACTTCAGGCACCAGAAGGGCATCTCTGTCAATTGGGTGGAGGTCATGCCCGAAGAAGCGGATTCGGTCTACTGCCATAGTATAGCCCTTCACTCCTAGTAGGCTCAGCATTATGAAGAGCGGTGGGTCTACTCCCAGCTCCTTCTGGATCAACAAGAATCTGGGCAGCGCATTCAACAACTCCTTTTCGTATGCAATGCTCGGGATGACGCGTTCGCCGCGCCTGTCTTCGAGCAGAAGCGCCTCGACGGCTTCAATGACCCCGTTTCTGAAGACCTGCAAGTATGAATGAGAAGAATAACCGAGTACCCCGTCAAAGTTGAACCGATGACTCCAACTCATCGTATACATGGGCTGTACGCGAGCAGCGTCACTTCCAAGTGATTTCAAGTCGAATCCTGTGCCTAGTTCAAAAGCGCTCAGTGGGATCAAGTGAAGGACAATCTTGGCGCCCTCCTTCAGCGGGGCGGGGGTCTCTCCTGATACGACTCTGGCAAGGCGTTCGAGGCGGAAATCTCTGATGCGTTCCGAGGTAGTCCCGGACAGTGCAAACGCTGTTCGCAGTTCCGTGACATCGAGTGGATACTTGCCAGCCGAGTTCCGAGAGTAGAATCGCGAATGCCCCTTGAACGTAACCATGTGAGGAGACGCAAAGCTTCTCGGGATTTGAATGACGATGACGATTCTTGATGATGCGAGTGGTATGGCGCGTGTCGATGTGCTCGGTATTCTCGGTGCTATGCCATCTTGGATCATGCTTTCGAGGCGTCTGATTTCTCCGTCAGGGTCACTGATCTCTAATCCGCACAGCTCTGTGGGAACGCCAGACGACTCCGCCATTCCGTAGATGAGGTGTCCTCCGGCGGCGTTGGCAAACGAAGACACGTCTGCCAAGAACTCTTTCCGGTCTGAGTCAGAAACAGCTGGCAGTCTTTGCTTGTATTCAAGAGACTTGCCTTCCGGAACCTGATTGTCAAGCAAAGCCTGGAGGTCACTATCTTGAATGGACTCCAAAGGTTTGTTTAGCGACACTCTTCATCCAATTCCGCGTTGGGTCTGGCGCCTATAATGCTTGCTCGTTGGAAGATGCCCAACCTTGTCATCACGGATGATTCTGATTCTGACCCGCACAAAACGACTCTCGCTGAGGCTCAGATCGTGATGCCCGCACCACCTGTGGCGACGAATTCCTACAACGTGGGTTCAAATTCCGGCACCCGCACCATGAGTTAGCAAGGACTACGACGGCTTGAGTATCCACGTGCGTAATCTTTCAACACCAAGCCTTTTCTTTCCTCTTTCTGTTATCGGTAGTCTGGTGAGCGTTGTCAAAACAATCATGGTCACCCGACTCCTTGTTGAAAGACTTCACGAATCCTGCCGGAATATTCTGGGCTGGTGTCTGGGCGCTGTTCTTCCATTTGATCGCGGGGAGGAAGGGGGTTGTGGCGAGGAAGTTGTATGTGTTTTCCTTTTCTTTGGTCTTGCTTCTCGTAGTAACTTTGTTCTCGCCGTCCATGCTGATCTTATCGCTACTGCGTGGGACACCGCCTCTTCGAGAATTCGTCGTGACGATGCTCTTCCCTGTCTGCTTTCTTCCTCCCTTGTCAGTTGTGAGGAAGGCTTTGGAGGGAACACGTTGGGGAAGAGGCAAAAGAGATGTTCTCAGGAAAATGGCTCAACTTCAAAGAACCTTGGAAAGCAAGCGATGGGCAATCAAGCGTGTTGGTTGAACTGACGCCCAAGTCGGAAGGCAAAGGCTGAATGGCTTTCTACTCAGTTGGGCTGCCAGGTTGTTTTGGGTGCTTGGCTGTGTGCGCATCGAGCTACCATTACACAAAGTGACATGTCGGAGTCGCAAGTCCAGACAGTGGAGCCACAGGAAACGAGAGTATACGGTGCGCAGGCAAGGAGTGCTAGAAAGATTAGTGCAGCTCTAACATGTCAGTGGTGATCGGTTGTCCCTTCTCTATGGGGATGCCCTTCTTCTTTCCTAGGTGTATTAGACCTGCACGCCTAGCAAGGCTTCGGAATACGGGTTTTGTGGGCTTGCTTGTTTGCTCCTGTGTCCTTGTGGAAAGATAACCTAGCAGCGATGCACTAACGACCTTCTGGAGCCAAATCAGACCAGGAGCACGACGCTGCTTTCCCCTGTCGTAGTAGATTACCGATGCTTGATCAGACTGTCAGCAAGCGATACCGCTCCGGGTACTTGTTCTCCTCTGCGGGCGAATGCGTTCCTTATTCGGTAGGCGGTGTCGAGCCTGTGCTCAAACCTAGTTAGGTCTCATTTTTCGGCGTTCAGAGCCGGGTCGAGGTACTTGACGACAAACTGAACAAACCTCTCTCGGTTACCGCTCCCTTTCTGTACATAGTTAGAAAGGTATTCTATCGCGACTACAAACAGAAAGTAACTTACAGAAGGATTTGCATCCATCAAAGATACCCCTGCCCGGTAGGCTTTGGTTGATTCAGGGTCCAGCAGGTTCGCGCGTCTCGCTACAGCCTTCAATGCCTGAACGGAGGATTGGATTGTGGATTCCCTATACCCTTGCTTGCGCATCCATAATCCGAGGAGAGTATGTCGCCGAGCGCCGGCGGCGTCAGCCGCGGCGGGTGGGTTCGTCCTTTGGTGGGGCCGGTTAGGTGACATTTCACGTTTTGAACCAACGAAATCCCAGGGGGACAGAAACTGCACCAAAGGGCCGCAAAACATCCACAGATAGCTCGAAGCGCATGACGGATATCCGGTTCCTTGCTTTATCAGTACGGCCTTAGAGTAGCCGCATAGCAAATGCGACTTATGCATCCTGCCGGCTGAACACCTCTACTCTCTTCGTCTTATGAAACGAGTTGGAGGTGCGGGCTTCGCTCTAGGCAGGATCGCCTGCTATCTACACAACTCGTCCCAGCCCGGCACATTGCACAAGCTTCGTGCCGCCTTGACACTTCTTACTGCGGCGTCCGCAACGCAGCGCGCCACTGTGTAGCCTATTACGTCGACAATGCGTTCTCGTTCGCGCATTCCAA